>Ga0209530_1000034_pt1 | contig 105360 bp, 89 predicted proteins | sample BlaSpr_A8_Ref_O1_FD_187987 | JGI IMG/M metagenome (GOLD analysis project Ga0209530, IMG submission 187987) | Forest soil microbial communities from Thunder Bay, Ontario, Canada - Black Spruce, Ontario site 2_A8_Ref_O1 (SPAdes) (version 2) | ecosystem: Environmental > Terrestrial > Soil > Boreal...
CAATCCTGCTCAACGCGGTGGGCTGGACGGCAAGAAAAACTCCGGCCGAAGGAGAAGTCTTTTTCCCTTGACTCCTTTTATAGAACTTATCAGGAGTTGGCAAGGGTCGCTCATTCTGCGACATGCGCCGTTACAGCTTTGCAGCGGGCGGTGGCGGTAGTGGCTCTGGCTTCGGAATTCGCAGCGTCCAGCTTCACAGGTGCAAGAACTAAATACCAGAGTTGGTCGGAGGAACGACAAAAAGTGCAGTCACCCCGCGCCTTTGGAGCGGTAATTCCGGTTACCGGTGTAAAAGCGGAGCAGAAAAAAAGTAGCAGCCGAGGTGAAACAGCAGAAGGGATGCAGCGCAAACTTATTCGGACACGTTCCTGCTTACCGGGTACGTGAAAATCTCGCTGACTTTCCAGAAGTCCGCTTGTGGGAAGTATCTGTCTTCACTGACCGCACGGTGAACGATAACGTCCTTTATCATCCATGAATTTGGACGGCAGGAAACGGACTGCTGCACCTACGCGCTTGCTGTCCGCCGGTCGCTCAATTTCTCCCAGTGCACAAAACTATTGCATCGAATCTTCTCTCCAGGTGTCGAAGCACTGTGACAGAGTCTCGTTCTCAGTAGTTTTGAACCACCCAAGACGTTGACCATATGCCTGAACGACCGAGTGTAAGGCAACCTCGAAACCATCAGCCTGTCGTCCCAAGTCAATAAGAGACTGACAAAGGCCACGCCATCGTTCTTCGACCCGGCCGCACTCGCGAGCCCATGCCATAGCCGCAAGATACTCTGCTATCGGGTCCAGCAAGAACGACAATACAGAACTACTGCCCACTTGATATTCGACTAGGACGCCGTTTTCCACGAGCCGCTCGATCGGATCGGTCCCAATAGGTATCTCTTTTACCAGCGTCAATACACTGCGCGCCTCCTTTCTTGAGAATTCGCTTGGCATGAAAGATTCGCCAAGGGACAATCGAGCTAGAGCCTCAGCGGCCCTCAGCATTTGCTCATCGCTGAGGCGATTTGTGACACTGGTTCCAGACGGATTTATTCCACGCAAATATTCGAAATACGCGTCCGGTATTGTCTTGGGAAGATCATCTAACGCTTGCTTCTGGCCAGCTAACATCACCGCGCGATCGATATAGAGCCTCGCCAACAGCGGAGTTATCGGAAGCTCTCGTTTCTCACCCAAGTGGATGAGGCTAGCAATCCTACTTGCTAGATCGATCTGACTTCCGACGGACTTGAATGGGCTATTAGGAGATAAATGCAGCAGCGAAGTCATGAAGAACAAAAGTGTCTCGGAGTTGAGGGGCTGAGGAAACACACTTAACACGTTGCCTGCTTCAACTTCAATGTATCGCCTGGACGTGACGACCATTACTCGGATTTGCGTCAGGCCGTGGATTGTCTTTATGTGCTGAATTGTCTCCGGAGAGCGCTCGGAAAGCCGATCAACGATTACCATCAGTCTACCCTCGCGCAGCAAAGTATCTATGAAAACGCTATCGGCGGGCTCATTCGTCCAAGCACTTATTTTTCTCCTTACGACCGCGCTCACGTCTACAGTATCCTCCTCAATGAGGATGGGCAGCATCCTGTGCCGTCTGCAGCGTCCAACACAATTCCGTCTTGTCCGTAAAGCGAACCCTCACGTACATCATCCCTTCCTCGAAAACGTGTTCGGCCCAGTCAACGACTTTGCCGTGGACGCCGGGATACTGCTTCCCAGGCCTGGGTAAATTTCTCGTCGGTGTGTCCGCTGCCTTCTTCTTTTTCATTGGTTCGCCTCCCCCTCCGCTCGCGGAACATCGCCGGGCGTCGTCGGATACTGTCGTTCCCAATCGCGTTGCTCCTCTGGCGTGAAGAACCGCACCTTGGGCGGCTTTCCCTCGGCGCGCCGGCGATCTTCCACCAGGCGCACGTCGCGATAGACCTGCACTTCGTCCAAGGTGTTCTTCTCGTACTCGCGGTGCTGGGCTTCAAAGCGGACGGAATCGTTCTGCTCCGTGCGCTGGAGAGCGCTGCAGAAATAGGAATTCAGCCGTGCGCGATGGTCTTCGAACAGCACCAGCTCCTCGTCAAAACACGCGGAATCGAACTGCGAGGCCTTGGCACGTTTGAGGCGTTCGAGTCCGCGCACGGCCTCGTCAACGCCTCGATTCAGTGAAAGAATTGCTTCGTAGAGATGCGCCTTTTGCATTGGAATTTCCTCCCCTACTTGCGACGAGAGCGCAGCGCTCCGGCGGTTGGTTGAAGTGTCGGGACACGGAGAAGCCTTCGGAAGTCCGACCGGACAGAGAGATGCGCGTGCTGGCTCAGTTAGGGAGGAAACAAGGAGCGCGAGGCGAGTTGCGTGCAGAATGGGAAATGGATAAGTTCTCTTGCAGCCATCGTTGCCTCCCTGTGAGGTGATGGTGGTCAGGGACGCGTTCGGTGCTCAAACACCGGCGCGTCCCGCTACTTCACGAATTCTTGCTTCGATACTCAGCCTTGCGTCGAGGCTTCTTGCGGTACTTCTCAGCTTTGTATTGCTTCAACTTTGCAAAGCCGTCTTCGGTCCAATATCGAATCTGCGAGCCGGCGATTTCCTGCGTAACTGGCTCTGGGACCGCTCGCTTTTGAATCCATCGATGCAAAGTGGCGCGATGAATTCCAAGCAACCTCGCGGCTTCAGAAATAGAGTATTGTGCCATTTAGAATATGCGACAAGGTGTCGCGCATTGTCAAGTGTGATCTGCGGCTCGACAGCCGATCATAAGAGTACTGGACTTTAGGTCGAATCCGAAGCCGGTTTAAGATCGTCTTGACGTGAGAATTGTGACACCTAGCGCCCTTCGGTACAGGGCGGTTACAGGCGGAATTACATCGACACAATAAGCTAATAATGGTACAACATAAAAAGCTAACTACAGTACGACGCAATAAGCTAACCGGAGGACGCAGCCAATGGCCACACCGCCAGAAAAACTCGCTGAATCGCTTGAACTGCTCGAAAAACTTCAGACCGCTGGCGGCGCGGCCGCGATCCGCGCGCGCGACCTCACGCGCACGCACCGGGAGCGCCTCATGACTGCGGGCTTCTTGCAAGAAGTCATCAAGGGCTGGTACGTCCAAAGCCGTCCAGACGAGGTCAAAGGCGAAAGCACGGCCTGGTACGCTTCCTTCTGGCGCTTCTGCGCCGCCTATCTCGGAGAGCGGTTCGGCGCGGACTGGTGTCTTTCGCCCGAACAATCTCTGTCGCTGCACGCGGGGAACTGGACCGTGCCCCGCCAGCTGATGGTGCGGTCGGCGCGCGCGCGCAACAAAATTACAAAACTCCCGCACGGCACGTCACTGTTCGACCTGCGCGCCGCGCTGCCAGCCGCCGCCGCCGACCGCCCCGAAAAAGACGGCCTGCGTCTTTTCTCGACCGAGTGCGCATTGATCGAATGTTCGCCGGGATTTTTCACAAACCACGCGACGGATGTGCGCGCGGTGCTGCCGCTGATCCGCGATGCTTCGCCTCTGCTTGAGCGCCTACTCAACGGCGGCCACACGGTGATCGCTGGCCGGCTGGCGGGCGCGTTCCGCAATATCGGCCGCGCACAGATCGCCGACGAGATTCTCAAGACGATGGCGGCCGCCGGTTACGATGCCCGTGAAAACGATCCCTTTGCCGACAAGCCCACGCTCGTTTTCGCCGCCCGCGAGACGTCGCCCTACGTTAACCGTGTCCGGCTCCTCTGGGAAAAAATGCGTGAACCGATCATCGAAAGGTTTCCGAAAGCGCCCGGTCTGCCAAAGAATATTGACGCCTACATGAAGCGCGTCGACGACGCCTACGTCACGGACGCATACCATTCGCTGTCGATCGAAGGCTACCGCGTGACGCGCGACCTGATCGAGCGCGTGCGGACCGGGACGTGGAACCCCGAGGCGAACGAGGGCGATCGCGAACAGCGCAACGCCATGGCGGCGCGCGGCTACTGGCTGGCTTACCAGTCCGTGCAGGGAAGCGTGCGCCGGGTCGTCGAAGGCGCGAACGCCGGCGACATCGCCGCCGACGATCACCGGAACTGGTACCGCGAGCTGTTCGCGCCGAGTGTGACCGCCGGTATTCTCAAGCCCGGCGATCTCGCCGGCTATCGTAACGGCCCGGTCTATATCCGCAAATCCATGCATGTGCCGCTGAACCGCGAGGCCGTGCGGGACACGATGCCGGCATTGTTCGATCTGTTGCGCGCGGAGACGGAACCATCCGTCCGCGCCGTGCTTGGACATTTTATATTCGTCTACATCCATCCTTATATGGATGGCAATGGCCGTGTCGGCCGCTTCCTGATGAATGTCATGATGGCGTCCGGCGGCTACCCATGGACGATCATCCCCGTTGAAAACCGCACCGCCTACATGCACGCCCTCGAAAAGGTGAGCATCGGCGAGGATATCGCGCCGTTCGCGGACTTTGTCGCGGGTCTGGTGGAGAAACGGCTGGCAGGGGGGCCGCTGCCGCCGGTCCCGAAAACTTCGGCCTGATGGTCGGGTCTTAATATTGCGATACCGTCCAGAATAGATTAATTTCAAAACCCGTATGTCTACGTTGCACCAACAGATAGCCGAAAAAGTTCTGATAAAACTTGCCGGCTCGAAAGAGGTGACAGCCGATCAGGTCGAGCTTCTCCGCGCCGTGCCGGCCGACGCCAAAAAACTGAAAGCCGAAGAATTCGTGAAAGTCTTTTTGTCACACGGCTCCGGCGACATCAAATGATTGAGCTGGAATCCATTCACATTGGCAGAGCCCTCGTGGACTCGATGTCGATGTCGAGTGAGTAGGTTCAGACAAAACCCCGACTTGCCCCACATCACGGCTGATTATTGAGCATTTCTTATATACGCGAGTACTAAGGTAAAAAATATGTCACTAGTACCCGGTCCGTTTTCATTTTCCGTGGCGGATTAGTATAGTAGGGGGAGTTCTCGCCGGTAATTCCCGCTGACAGAGTGCCCACCGATTCCTTCGGTGTTTGCTCCGTTTCTCGTGCGGCCCGCAGGATGAGGCGGTCGCGATTGTGGGACAACACTGTTTGAAGCGGAAGCTTCAGTGTCTCAGGGGGAATTACCCACAGACATCGGAAAGAACAGCCGTCCCGCCAATCGTCCTCCGTCTTCCTTCTACGACCGATCCGAGCGCGAACTCCCCTCGTTTGAAGCGGAGCTGACCTACCGCAACCAAGCGTGCAGCCTGGTTCCAAGCGGAAACGTTTGAAGAACTGTATCGAAATTCGAAGAACCGCCACAGCTGCTCGGCTGCCATCGAGGAGAAATTTGTGAGGTACGACGAAAAGCGCACGATCGGTCTTGGGACTTACCAGGTTGGCCAAGTTCAGAATTTCGGCCAATGTTCAGGAAAGTCGGGTGCAGAGAGTAAAACTTGCGCTCTGCAAGCTCGCAATTGACGCGTTCTTCACCGCAGAGAGATTGGAAGCTCTTCGAACTTCCGGGAATAGAAAAACAGGAGCAAGCAAAAGTGACGGCGGGAAAAAAGCAAAAACGGGCGGGAGCGACCCCACTTTTTCGGCTTTCGCCGCCCAAAAAGTTTCGCGGGGTCACTCCCGCCCTGCACGCTAGTCGCGTGCCGTTTTTTCCGCGGCTCGGAGTCAGGCAAACATCTTGTAATGCAGTCTGTATGACATCTTGAAAGGAAAAAGGAGGAAACACACGTGGCACTGCTGAAAGCACCATCCAAAAAACCAAAATCTACAACTCTTCAGGTTCGTCTGGAGGAAGAAGTCAAACTGAAACTGGAGAATTACGCTGAGTTCATCGATGCAACTCCATCCTACGTCATGAGCGAAGCGCTCAAACTCTTGTTCAAGAAAGACGAAGAGTTCAAACACTGGCTCACCAAACATTCCACTAACGGCGATGCTCACGAGATCGAAGGAGGCCTGTTCTCCAAGACCGCGTAACGATCATGAAGACCCATCCAACCCAATTCGATGTGCGCGAGAATACAGCGTCCCCACGACAGCATGACTCGCGCCTAACAACAGATGTGCATTCGGATCTGATTCGTACGGACCAACGCGACCTCAACACGCGAATTTCTCCATCTGACGATAAATCTCAGACCATACCCTCTGACAGCCAGTTACATGCCGCGCCACAACGCGCGGCCACAGGCGAGAGAGACGGAAGCCAGCTTCTCACGGTCCGTGAAGTTGCCACGATGTTGCGAGTTCCAGTGTCCTGGGTCTACGGACGAATGCGCAAACGGTCTACGGAGCGGTTGCCAGGATATCGGCTTGGCAAATACTGGCGATTCCGCGAACAGGAAGTATTGGAGTGGGTCCGGTGTCACCGTGACAGCTCGCATGCGACTTGACGTGCGGGTTACACTCGGAAGTGACATAGGAAAAGGCAGACGAGCCACCCTCAAAATAGAGAGGAGAAAAATGGCTCGTTGTCACTATCAGAATGGTTGTTTGTTTGTTCGCGGCAAGCGTCGGAAGGTGTGGGTTGCACGCTGGAGGGAAGACGTGATTCTCGCTGACGGATCGACTAGCCGAGTGATGCGTTCGGCTGTGCTCGGCCTTGTCAGCGAGATCAAGGGCCGGCGCGAGGCTCGCAGGCTATTGGACGCTCGACTCAATCACTTCAACAAAGTTCAATAGCGCCCGGAATCCACGATGTTGTTCTCGATGTTCGTTCAGAATTACTTCGAGCCGGGAGTATTGCCGACACTCAAGTTCGCCACCCAGGAGAGTTATTCGTTTTTCCTGCGAAAGCACTTGAACCCGCGATTTGGTGAGTATCGCCTGCGCGACATCTCCAGAGTTGAAATTCAACAGTATCTCTTGGAGAAGCTCAAGCAGGAATTCGCATGGGAAACCACAAACCACATGCGGAATTTGCTCAGTAAAGTGTTGGGGACCGCCGTGAGCTGGGATTATCTAACCACCAATCCAGTCCGCGGTGTGAAGATGCCGGAGCGGTCACTGAAGCGCCCGCATAAGTTTCTTACGACGGACGAAGTGAAGCGTCTCATTGCAGCTTGCAAGGAACCATCACGCACGATCGTCTTGCTTGCAACTATGACGGGCCTGCGAATTGGTGAGATCCTTGCATTGCGGTGGGGACGCATCAACTTCACCTGGGAAACATTGCTGGTTGCCGAGACCTGCTACATGGGCCACTTCGGTACGCCGAAGACCCGTGCCAGCAGGCGAGAAGTGCCGCTTTCACCAGCAGTCGTGGAAGCGCTGAAGACGCATTATTCTCGCTCCACGAACCGCTCTGCCGAAGGACTTGTTTTTTGTACTCGGCAAGGTGGGCCATTGGTGTCAAACAATTTGCGGAAGAGAGGATTACGGCCAGCCTGCGAACGCGCAGGAGCCCCGCAGATGGATTGGCATGGGCTTCGTCACACGCACGGCACGTTGCTTCACACGCAGGGAACTCCGTTGAAGGTTGCGCAGGCACAGCTTGGACATTCGCATATGGCGACAACGCTTGAGATTTACACACACGCCAGTGTGAGTGCGCAGAGAGAGGCTGTGGCCTTGCTCGAAAATCAATTGTTCCCAAGTGTTCCCAAAATTGCTGCAGAATGCACCAACGCAACAAAAGTGGTCACGCCAACTAATTGATTCTTCAAGGTTAGGTGGCGCGCCCGGAGGGACTCGAACCCCCGACCCTCTGCTTAGAAGGCAGACGCTCTTTCCAACTGAGCTACGGGCGCGGTAGGGCCATTCTAGAGCTTTTTGGGGGGTAGCAAAAGTGGCGATTCGGCGGGCTCGTTTAGCTTGCCACTGCGTCGCACCCGACTGCGGGAGGCGATTTTAAACCGCGAGCTGATGCCAAATCCCTCCGCACCGCTCCTTCCACTGATCTTCGTTTAGCCGGCCACCGCATCCCGGCGCGGTGTCGATTTAATCTTGCGCGGCGGCGGTGGTGCGGCGCGGTGCCGGATGGTAGTGGCCGGGGACTGCGCGGAAGGCTACCATCAGGCGATTCCAGCTGTTGATGGCGACGATCGCGAGGCTTAGGTTTACGATTTCTTCCTCGGTGAAATGTGGGCGGACTTCGGCGAATGCCTCATCGGGAACGTGGCCTTCGTGGAGCAGAGTCAGGGATTCGGTCCAGGCTAGCGCGGCGCGTTCGCGATCGTTGAAGAACGGGGTTTCGCGCCAGGCGTTCAAGGCGTAGAGGCGCTGTTCGGTTTCGCCATTGGCGCGCGCGTCTTGGGTGTGCATGTCGAGGCAGTAGGCGCAGGCGTTGATCTGCGAGGCGCGGATTTTCACCAGTTCCAGCAACGTCGGCGGCAGGCCGGATGCATTCACGTAGTTTTGCAGGCCGAGCATGGCTTGGATGGCGCCCGGGGCGGTCTTCCGAAGATCGATTCGAGGTTGCATTCTAATTCTCCATTCAGGTACTTCGCTTCCGGTACAGGATACCTCGACCACCGCGGAATTGGGCTGGCGTAAGCCGGCGAATGCCGCAAAAAAAATGTCCGCCGATGGCTTTCTCAATCGTCATAGAGGTGTAGTAACAAAATTATCGTGAATTAAGGAGAAACGGAGATGAGCCAATTTTTGTTTGTCTATCGCAATACGGCGCAGGCGGAGCAAGATCGAATGCACGCTTCACCGGCGGAGATGCAGAAGGTGATGCAGAACTGGGTGGCCTGGATGAAAGAGCTGGGCGAAAAAGGGTATCTGAAGGATATCGGGAATCCGCTGGAGCCGGGCGGCAAAGTGGTGAAGGGAAAACAGAAGTCGATCACCGACGGGCCGTACGCAGAGAGCAAGGACATCGTGGGCGGCTACACGTTGATCGAGGCCAAAGATCTGGCGCAGGCGGCGGAACTGTCGAAGGGCTGCCCGATTTTCGACGCCGGCGGCATGGTGGAAGTGCGGCCCATACAGAAAATGGACATGTGATGGAAGTCGACGAGCATTTATTCCGGCGCGAAGCAGGCCGCCTGGTGGGCACGCTGACGCATCTTTTCGGCGTGCATAACCTGGCGATGGCAGAGGACGTCGTGCAAGACGCCTTCTGCCGCGCGCTGGAGGTGTGGAAATTTCGCGGCGTGCCGGAGAATCCGTCGGCGTGGCTGATGACCACGGCGAAGAACCGGGCGCTGGATATTTTGCGGCGGGAGCGCACGGCGCAGACGTTTGCGCCGGAACTGAGCCGGCTGCTGCAGAGTGAATGGACGCTGGCGCCGACGGTGCAGGAGATTTTTGAGCCGAACGCGATCAGGGACGATCAACTGCGCATGATGTTTTCCTGCTGCCATCCGAAATTGGCGGAGGAGGCGCAGGTGGCTTTGGTACTGAATATTTTGTGCGGATTCGGCGTGGACGAAATCGCGGGTGCGTTTGTCAGCGGGCGGGCGGCGATCGAGAAACGAATTTCACGGGCCAAGAAGGTGCTGGCGGGATCGAAAAGACTATTCGATTTCACCGATGCGAAGGACTTCCCCGGGCGGCTAAGCGCGGTGCAGCGGGCGCTTTATCTTTTGTTCAATGAAGGCTATCACGGCGCGTCATCGGAATTTGTGGTGCGGACAGAACTGTGTGCGGAAGCCATAAGACTGATGCAGACGCTGCTCGAATTCCCTGCGGCCGCGACTCCCGCGACGCATGCGCTGCTGGCGTTGATGTGCCTGCACGCGGCGCGATTGCCGTCGCGGGTGGATGAATCGGGAAATCTGACGTTATTTTTGGAACAAGACCGGTCGCAGTGGGATGCGAGGTTGATCGGCGAAGGGCAGCGGATGCTGGATCTTTCGGCGACGGGAGCGGAGCTGACGGAATATCACGTGGAGGCCGCGATCGCCGCGACCCACTGCTGCGCGGCGCGCGCGGAGGAAACGGATTGGGGAAGGATCGCGTGGCTCTACGACAAGCTGATGGCGATCCGGCCTTCGCCGGTGATTGCGCTGAATCGCGCGATAGCGATTGCGCAGCATGAGGGTCCGGCGCGCGGATTGGAAGAAATTCACAGTATCGAGAACAGCGAGCGGATCGCTGCGTATCCGTTTTATGCGGCGGCGATTGGAGAATTAGAATTTCGCCGAGGGCGGCGCGTAGTGGCTGGTAAATATTTTCGGGATGCGCTGGCGCTGGCGCGCAGCCCTATGGAGAGAAAGTTTCTGGAGCGGCGGGTCGAGGAATCAGAATCGGCCGGACGGTCAACCCGCAGAGCCTAGCTAAAAAACCGCTGCGCAGGGTGTTCGCAGTGCTCCCGTTTTTAAATAAATGGAAACGCGACGTTTCGACTGAAACGTCGCGTTTCCACCTCGTGCAAATCGCAATTCACAGCACCGCTAGCGGCTTTGTAAAGCAGCAGTAGCAGTTGGTGTAGCGGTAACGCCGACCTGGCCGCCAACGAGAACCGGACCGCTGGGTGAATTGAACAGAGTCCCACCAACCGTCGTGATATTGCCCACTGCAAGGCCGTTGAAACCGCCGGTGACGCCGGTGAAAGTGGTGTTCGAGCCGGTATCAACAGCGATGGAATTCACCTGGTTGCCGGTGAACAAGCCATTGAGACCACTCAACGTAAAGCTCTGGCTGGAAGCGTTCAGGGCGTTGATCGAGCCGCCAAACTGCGAAGGCACCAGAGTGAGATTGTCCGTGGTGAGAGTCCCGGGAGCCGTTCCGGTGCCAGCGGTGAAGCCGGTGGAATCGAGCAGCACGGATTGACCGACGCCGACGTCGTTAATGCTACCGAACATGAGGCCGGCGGGCAAAGTTCCGCCATTGGTTTGAGCCGAGAAAGTGGCGCCGGTGGCCGGGTTGACTTCAACCACTTGTCCGACGGCGAGGCCGGTATTTCCGCTGGCGAACGCGGGAGTCTCGTTGGTGACGAGTACAGAGAGTTGGTTGGAGCCAGGATTTACGCCGACGACCGTACCGGTGACGCCGTTGGTTACACCGGTATTGAGGTTCAGACTTTGCAGAGTTGGACCCGAGCCGGAAGCTCCCGAAACGCCAAAATTAAAATTGACGATCTGGCCGGCTTGAACGCAGGCGAAGGTGTTTTGGGTAGTGCACGTTGGGGACGTATTAAAACCGGTGAAGGTCGTGCTCGAAGTGCTGGCCAGGGTCAGAGGCTGCCCGGTGGAAAGATCGGTGACGACAACCTGATTGTTGCTGGCCGAAGTGACCTGACCCGTGCCGTTGGTGAAGTCGGCGATATTGCTGGTGGTGGCGTTGGGCGTCGAGTTCACCGAGACCGTAACGGTTGGCGTGATGCCCAGAGTGCCAGACGTATTCGTGAGTGAATCGTTGGAATCAAAATCAATGGCGAGCTGAATTGGCGTGCCAGCCGTCAGAGTAAGTGGAAACGGGGTCGAAGTGATCATCACGGAAGACGCGGCGAGAGCGGGAGCAAGAGTGCAGGGGGAAGTGGTGGAGGTACTGGTAGCGCAGGAAGTGGTGCCGTCGGAAAGTGAAGATCCTGAATTATTAAGTACGCTGACCTGCGGGTTGGCGAAGGTGATGGTGATGCCGGAATACGTTCCGGCGGGAGCGCTGGTATTGGCCAGAAGCGAGTTGACGGTTTGTAAATCAGAAAGATTCACGGTAACGGGAGCGCTGAGCAGTGCCACGTCGTTACCTCCGGACGAAGCTTGCAGCGAGACGCCGGTAATTTGGATTTGGAAAGAAAGAGCTGTGAGGCCCGCCGGTGGTTGATCTTGTATGGTCAGGACCACGGGGACCGCGCTAGCCGTTGGAGTACTTTTGCCACCGCCGCAGCCAACAAACATCAGGCAGACAACGGGGATGATTCCAAACCATAGAATTGCTTTTCGCACGAGAGGAGCCTCCTAAAATTAAATACAACCGCTCGAGGACTTTTGCATTTGAGCGGGGGAACAAGAATCGGTCAGATGGAGTACGGTTGATGCGGGTGTCAGGTACGGAAATCAGGCGGCGTAGGGTGTTTCAGGGGTTGTCGCGAGGATTTACAACTCGAATACGATAAGGTGAATCCAAGGCCGGCTTCCCTACTCCGGGATCCAGTGCGGATGGCTGGTGAAGATGCCGTTGACGTAACCCATCTGGTACACGATGAAAATACCGAAGGCGATGCTGATGATTCCGGAGGCGACGGCGAGGCCGCGATTCAAGCGCGCGAAACGCGATTGCGAATATTTGAACGGCAAAGCGATGGCGGCGGTGATCAGCATCATGCCGGCAATGGTGCCGACGCCAAAAACGAGAAGATAGGCGATGGCCCAGCGCGGATCGCGAATGGTGGTTAGTACAAGCAGCGCGACCGCGGCGGAACCGGCGAGGCCGTGAACCAAGCCGACCGCGAGAGGCCGCACGGCTTGATAGAGACCGAGTTGGCCAAAGATTCGATCCATCCAGCCCACTGGCGTGGCATCTTCGGCGTGCCCGTGTTTTTCCGGTTCGTGATCGTGCGGATGGGCGTGGACGAAATCGCCTTGCTGGTGGGTATGCGCGTGCGAATGAACGTGCGGATGACCTGGCGCATCTGGCGATTGCGGCGTAAAGGTTTCGGTGATCCAGCGGGTGAACCCGGTGAGATTTAAAATGCCGAGAAGGATGAGCATCAGGCCTACGGACAACTCCATGGTGAGCCCGAGTTTGGGCGGAATTACCACGCCGAAAAGGATGATGGCCGAGCCGACCAGGAAAATGGTGATGGTGTGGCCCAGGCCCCAGAGGATGCCGATCAGCGCGGCGTGACGAATGCTGCGCTGGCGGCTGACGATGGTGGTGACGGCGATGACGTGGTCGGGATCGGTGGCGTGACGCATGCCGAGAAAAAAACCGAGCGCGATAATGGAGAGGAGCGTGATCATCTTGCCGGCGGAACCTTGCTGGACGCCTAAATATTTTGCCAGGCCACGAACGCGGCCCCAAGCAGCGGACATTCTTCGTTCAAGACCACATGGATCGGAATATTGGAAAGGAACGCTTCGAGTTTTTCCTTGTGCTTCACCGCCGCGGTGAATTTTCCCGTGCGGATTTTGGGCAGGACTTTTACGGCAATGCCGCCGGCCACGTAAATGCCGCCGCGCGCGACGGTGCGCAGCGCCAGATTGCCCGCTTCCCCGCCGTAGATCTCGACCCAAAGGTCGAGGGTCGCGGCGCAAGTGGGACATTCTCCGGAAAGACCCATGCGCGTGATCTCCGGCGCGGGATCGGGACTGCCGGAATCAAAACCGGGATGCATTAGCTTGGGATTCAAGAATTCGTGGACGCGTTGAAAGCCGCCGCCGGACAAAATGATTTCGGTGCTGACAAATTCGTTGCGCGCTTTCAGAAACTTCCACAAGTCGGCTTGCTGTTCGGTATTGGGCGCGAAGTCGGCGTGGCCCGCTTCGGTGGCCATGGGCGCGTGACGTTGGCCGTCCCAGAACAAAACGCCCTCGCCGAGGCCGGTGCCAGCGGCGATTACGATCTGCGTGGACTTTGGAGCTTCGACGCCGCGATGAATCGTCTCCAATTCGTTGGGTTCCAAAACGCCGAGACCGTAGGCGGTGGCTTCGACGTCGTTCACCAGGTGCACATGGTCCAGGTGCAGATGCTTCGCGACGCTCGAACCGTTGATCAGCCAGGGAAAATTGGTGGCCTGCACGCTGTTGTCGACGACGGGTCCGGCAATGCCGAAGGAGGCGGCGGTGATTTTGCCGCTGGCGCCATTTAGAAAATCGCTGGCGATTTCTTCCAGGCCTTTATGCTGGCGCGTGGCGTAGCGCTTATCCGCCACGCGCACGAGCTTGCCCTTCTGCACGTCGAAGAGCCCAAGGTTGGCCTTGGTTCCACCCAAGTCACCAGCCAAAATCATTCGAATCCTCCAAAAACTTGCACTAGAGCGGACGCCAGTGGCGGCCGTCGGCGCCGGTTAAATCGTCGGCGGCGCGCGGCCCGTCGCTTCCCGCCGGATAATTCGGGAACGGCGGAGCGGCAGCGCCGGCCCAGGTGTTGAGAATGGGGTCGACCAGGGCCCAGGCCGCTTCGACGCTATCTGCCCGATCGAAGAGCGTGGCGTCACCGCGGACGCAGTCGTTGATCAGCGTGGCGTAGGCGGGGCGCGTGCTGGCGCCGAATGTGTTTTTGTATTGGAAATCCATTTCGACGGGGCGAATGAGCATCTGGGAGCCCGGAGTTTTCGCGCCGAAAGAAAGCGAGATGCCTTCTTCGGGCTGAATATTGAGGACCAACGAATTGGTTTCGGTATTTTCGCCGCGGAAGACCATGTGCGGCGCGCGTTTGAAAAGAATAGCGACTTCGGTGTGCGGTTGGGCCAGGCGTTTTCCGGAGCGCAAGTAGAACGGCACGCCGCTCCAGCGCCAGTTGTCGACATGCAGCTTCAAGGCGGCAAAAGTATCGGTGGAGGAGTCCGGTTTTACGCCGGGTTCCTGACGATAGCCGGGAACGGCCTTGCCGTTGATCTGGCCGGGACCATATTGGCCGCGGACCACGTCCTTCCAGACCGATTCGGCGGTGAAGGGACGCATGGACTGCAGCACTTTGATCTTTTCGTTGCGTACGGAAGTGGCGTCGAATCGCGCGGGAGCTTCCATGGCAACGAGCGAGGTCAACTGCAAGACGTGGCTTTGAATCATGTCGCGCATGGCGCCCGCGGTTTCATAGAAGGCGGCGCGGCGTTCGACTCCGAGGGATTCGGCAGCGGTGATCTGGACGCTATCGATGTAATTACGATTCCAGAGCGGCTCGAAAATGCCGTTGCCGAAGCGAAAGACCAGCATGTTCTGGACGGTTTCTTTGCCGAGGTAGTGATCGATGCGGTAGATCTGGGATTCGTCGAAGGCTTCGAGAACTTTGGCGTTGAGGGCTTTGGCGGAGGCCAGATCGCGGCCAAACGGTTTTTCGATGATGATGCGGGTCCAGGATTTATCACCTTTGGATTTGGTGAGATTGGCTTGCTTCAACTGCTGAATGACGTGAGTGTAGACTTCCGGCGGCGTGGCTAGATAAAACAGGCGGTTGCCGCCGAGGCCGCCTTCTTTGTCCAGTTCTTCCAAGCGCTTCGCTAAATTCTGAAAGGCTGCGGCGTCGTCGTAATCGCCGGTGAAATATTGCAGGTTTTTCAGGAATTCGGATTTTTTCGCGTCGTCCGCGCCTTCTTCCTGGCCTTTGGGCAAAAATTCGCCGGCACTTTTCCGGAAATCGTCATCGCTCATTTTGGTGCGGGCAAAACCCAGCAAGCGGAAACTGGGAGCCAAGCAGGAATGAAACGCCAGATCGTAGAGCGCCGGCATCAGCTTGCGGCGAGCCAAATCTCCGGAAGCTCCGAACATGATGATGGCGCAGGGGTCGGAAGGCATTTCGCAGAAGTAAGGTCCGGTCTGAGACACGGCGGCCGGGCTCGCTGCTTGTGCGTTCATGACACGTCTCCTGTGGTCCAGGCCAGGGGCCGTAAACCGGGTCTATGTTTTATTAAAACTTTCGGGTTAGTGCAAGAGCCTATCATAAATAGAAGGATACGCGATTATTGGCACGTTGCACGAGAGCCCGAGCATCTGGAGCGGGCGAACGGTCGAACCGGCGTTTGATTCCGGTTCAGGCATCAACGGTGCCTTGAAAATGAGAGGAACGGAGGCGCGGTTCCCTGCTGGCAACATCGGCAGAGGGGTGGCCTGGCGTTAAGGCTGGGAGGACGACGTCGAGCCGATGCGGACTTGGCCACTCCTGCCGTAAACTGGAATTTCGGTCGGCATTGCAGTATCTTGAAATGCAGCAGGAACGAGAGGAGAGTTGGATGGCTGACGAAAAAAGCGCAGGAAATTCGGGAGCGGGAACGACGGCGCAGCCGGTGCGCATGGTGAAATGCGTGAAATTCGGGCGCGAAATGCCCGGCCTGGATCGAATACCCTGGAAGGGCGAGATCGGCCAACGGGTGTACGACAACGTTTCGAAGGAAGCCTGGAAACTGTGGGTGGAACATTCCAAGATGGTGATGAACGAATTTCGGCTGAATCCGCTGGATCCCAAGTCGCAGCAGATCATGGAAGAGCAGCTGACGAATTATTTTTTTGGCGACGGCGCCAAATTGCCGGATAGCTACGTTCCCCCCAAGCATTAGAAACTCGAATTTTTTTTGTGTGGTGCGGCTGCAACGGGATGCGAAATCGCGTCCTGCGCGCGGCCGTACTGCGCTAAAATGTGTTGTTCTACTGGAGGAATCACGCTCGCATGAGCCCCGCACCGAAAAACTCGTTCGCCACGAAATCCACGTTGAAATCCGGCGCCGACTCTTTTGACATTTACCGCCTGGCCGAGCTGGAGAAGGCCGGCGTGGGCAACGTCACGCGGCTGCCCTTTTCGCTGAAAGTGCTGCTGGAGAATTTGTTGCGGCACGAAGACGGGCGATTTGTGTTTGCGGAGGATATTCGGGCGCTGGCCGGTTGGGATCCGACGGGCGTCGGCGGCGCGACCGAGAAGGAAATTTCGTTCATGCCAGCGCGCGTGCTGCTGCAGGATTTTACCGGCGTTCCAGCGGTGGTGGACCTGGCGGCGATGCGCGATGCGATGCGGGCGCTGGGCGGAGATCCTAAAAAAATCAATCCCCTGCTGCCGGCGGAACTGGTGATCGACCATTCCGTGCAGGTGGATCAGTTCGGGACCGCGAATTCGTTCAGCATCAATGCCGACTTGGAAATGCAGCGGAATATCGAGCGCTATGGATTTCTGCGCTGGGGACAAAAAGGATTCGACAATTTTAAGGTAGTGCCGCCGGACACCGGAATTTGCCATCAGGTGAATCTGGAATACCTGGCGCGCGTCGTTTTCAGCGCGAAGAAAGACGGAGTATGGACCGCCTTCCCCGATTCGCTGGTCGGCACCGATTCGCATACGACCATGGTGAACGGCCTGGGCGTTTTTGGCTGGGGCGTGGGCGGCATTGAAGCCGAAGCGGCGATGCTGGGCCAGCCGCTCTCGATGCTGATTCCGGCGGTGGTTGGTTTCAAATTACGCGGTGTGCTGCCGGAAGGCGCGACGGCGACGGATTTGGTGCTGACCGTGACGCACATGCTGCGCAAGAAAGGCGTGGTCGGAAAATTCGTGGAATTTTACGGGACAGGATTGTCGAGTCTGTCGCTGCCGGATCGCGCGACGATTGCCAACATGGCGCCGGAATACGGCGCGACGATGGGATTTTTCCCGGTGGATCGGGAAACGCTGGCGTATTTGCGATTCACGGCGCGCGAGGAAGAGCAGGTCAAGCTGGTCGAGGCGTATTCGAAGGAACAGGGACTGTTCCGCACCGATCACACGCCGGATCCGATTTTCTCCGACACGCTGGAGCTGGACCTGGGGAGCGTGGTGCCGACCATAGCCGGACCGAAGCGGCCGCAGGATAGCGTGCCGTTGACGCAGGCCAAGGCGTCGTTCGTGAAGACGCTGACCGAAAGCGCGAAGCACGTGACGATGCAGAACAACGGGCACAGCTACGAACTGGCGGACGGCTCGGTGGTGATCGCGGCGATCACCAGCTGCACCAACACTTCGAATCCGTCGTTGATGCTGGGTGCGGGCCTGCTGGCGAAGAAGGCGGTGGAGCGCGGGCTGAACACCAAGCCCTGGGTGAAGACGAGCTTTGCGCCCGGCTCGAAGGTCGTTACGGATTACATCGAGAAGGCCGGCTTGTGGCCGTATCTGAATTCGCTGCGCTTCAATCTGGTCGGTTACGGCTGCACGACGTGCATCGGCAACAGCGGGCCGCTGCCGGAAGCGATTGGAAAAGCGATCAAGGAAAATAATCTGGTCGCGGTTTCGGTCTTGAGCGGCAACCGGAATTTCGAAGGACGGATCAATCCTTTGTGCCGCGCGAATTATCTGGCATCGCCGCCGCTGGTGGTGGCGTACGCGCTGGCCGGGCGCATGGATTTCGATATCGTGAACGAGTCGCTGGGCAACGACCAAGCGGGAAAGCCGGTGTACCTGCGCGACATTTGGCCGACGCCGCAAGAAGTGGAACAAACCATGCGCGAGGCGGTTTCGAGCGACATGTTTCACAATCAATACGCGGACGTTTTTTCCGGCGATGAGCACTGGCGCGCGTTGCCGATTCCGGAAGGCGATCTTTACGCGTGGGACAACAAATCCACCTACATCAAGAACCCTCCGTATTTTGAGGGCATGCCGCTGAAGCCCTCGGCGCTGGGCGATTTGAAAGGCCTGCGGACGCTGGCGGTTCTGGGCGACAGCGTGACCACCGATCATATTTCTCCGGCGGGCACGATTCCGGCGGATTCTCCGGCGGGAAAATACCTGATCGCGCATGGGGTGCAGCCCAAAGATTTCAATTCGTATGGTGCGCGACGCGGCAATCACGAAGTGATGATGCGCGGAACGTTCGCGAATATCCGGCTGCGGAATTTATTGGCGCCGGGAACGGAAGGCGGCTGGGCCATGCATCAGCCCAGCGGCGAAAAAATGTCGATCTACGACGCCGCGATGAAATACCGTGATGAACGTGTGCCGTTGATCATCATCGCCGGCAAAGAATATGGTTCCGGATCGTCGCGCGACTGGGCGGCGAAAGGCACGATTCTGCTGGGCGTGCGCGCGGTGCTGGCAGAGAGTTTCGAGCGCATTCATCGCAGCAACCTGGTGGGCATGGGCGTGCTGCCGCTGGAATTTCTGCCGGGCGAAACATTGAAATCGCTGGGATTGAGCGGGCAGGAAGTTTTCGAGATCGACGGACTGGCGCAGAGTTTCGAGCCGCGCAAGAAAATGAAAGTGCGCGCGCGGGACGCTCAGGGAAAAGTGAAGGAATTCACGGTGTCAGCGCGGGTGGATACGCCGTTTGAAGTGGCGTATTACCAGCACGGTGGGATTTTGCAGTATGTCTTGCGGCAGATGCTTTAGCCGCGCGGCCCCCCTGATTGTCGGAGCTAAAGCTCCGACCGCCTAAGAAGCGACGGTTTCCGTTAGGTGTTAGGCGACGTGGTGGGCGCTGGAACCTGAAGGGCCGTGATCTTTCGGGCGCATCTGCAGGACCAGCGGGGCCGCGAGCGCAAAGACCGCCGTGGTGACCAGGAAGAACCCGACAAACGCGAGCAACAGCCCTGCACCATTCTTCCGCAATAAAACCAACGCCAGATCGCCCAGACCAATCGACATTACAAACAGCAGAATGGCGGTCAGCGGCTTGGGCGTCAGACTGGCCGAGCAGCCCGGACAAATGATTCCCGAAAAGCCCGAAGTCGTCCAAAGTGACTTCGCTGGGATGGGTTGCTGGCACTGAGGGCAGGTCATGGCGGTGTCCTCCCGAAAACAAAGCGCGATTCGTGCGTTGGGCGAGGCCAGGATGCCCGAACAGGGCTAATCTACCACGAGTTGGACGCTGGTCAAGTGCTGGAAATTCTGCGAGACGCCCTGGATCTGGATGGTGAAAGTCTGCGTTTTGCCGCCGCCTCCGCCGCCACCCCCTCCTCCGCCACAGGCCGCCAGCAAAGCGATAAAAAATACCAGCGTCGCGGAGAGGGCGAAGCGCACGATGGGCTGAGCTGATTTTCTGTTTGCACGCAGCGCCAGAGGAAACGTCAAACTAAGCACCGCAAGCATCGCGGCGGAAATTTCGGCAGCGCGGTAGAGCCGTGATTTGGGATCAGGCTCGACGGGACGTCCACCCGGTAAGGTGGCTAGCGCGGGAGCATCGATCGTGAGCATCACCGTGGTTCCACCCTGCACCGGAGTTACCGGATTAACGCTGAATTGGCAGGTGATGCCCACAGGGGCCGCGGGGCACGAAAGCTGCACGGGATTCGCGGTAGTGCCGGTGGTGTTGACTACGATCTGGTAAGTCGCGATGGCGCCGGGCGAAACAGTTTGGGTGACGGGAGTGGTGGTTAAAGAAAAATCGCAGCCGCCTCCGACGGTGAAGCGCAGCGGAGCGGTTGAACCCTCAACCGGGTCGGTGACGCTGACGAACCGCGGACCGGCGCACGGAATCTGCGAAGTGGGAACCGTTGCGGTCAAAGTCATCGCGTTTACAAAAGTAGTGGTCAGCGCGGTGCCGTTGAAATTGATCACCGACTGCGCAGTGAAATTACTTCCGGTGGCGGTGAGCAGAAAAGCCGGATCGCCGGCATTCGCGGACACCGGCGAGAGCGAGGTCAGCGTGATCGATTTCGACGAGGTGGGAAGCTGGATGTTCCACATGCCGCGGCCGTGGGTGGCGGCGACGAGCGTTCGTGAGGCGCCATTCAACCGCAGCGAAAGAACCTGCGAATTCGGCAAGCCGGCCTGCAGCACGGTCCAGGTGGTGGCGGAACCGGCAGTGGCATTGACGCTGGCGTAGACTCCGGAATCGGTGGCGACGTAGACGGTGTTGTCGGTGGCGTCGTCGGGATCGATGACGAGGTCATTGACCGGAACATCGGGCAGATTTCCATCGACCTTGGTCCAGGCCGCGCCGGAATTACTGGTGAAGAACAAATGGCCCAGGCCATCGCACCCGGAAACGCCCGGACACGAAAATCCGGAATAGGCCGCGAAGGCGGATTGCGGAACCAGCGGATCGATGACGATGGCCGAAACCTGGCGGCTCGGCTGGCTCGTCTGTTTTACGTTGTGAATATCGGTAGCGCCAGCGAGCGCCTGCGCCGACTGCCAGAGTAAACCGTTGGACGTGCCGGCATAGAGCGTATTGGAATCGCTGGGCGCGACGGCGATGGTGGTGAGGAAATTCGTGCCGCCACCGGCGGTCAAATCGCTGGTGATAGCGGACCAAGTGGTTCCGGCGTTCAGCGTTTGATACAAACGAAAAGTTCCGAAATAAAGATTCTGGCTGTTGGTGGCGTCGATGACGAAGGGCGGAATGAAGTCGGCGTTGTCGGAAAAATTGATGCCATTGTTGGAATCGATGGCCACCCAATTGATGCCGTCATTTCCGGGCACGCCGTTCTGCGTATTCTTGTTCAGCGTTCCGGGGCCACCGAGGTAACTGCAGGACGCATAGACCGTGCTGGGCACCTGCTGATCGACTGCGGTGTAGCCGCCGTCGTAGGGACAGGCTTCGGCGGCAGACCAGGAGAGCGAACCGCTGAATTCCTGCACGTCGTTCCCCTGCGTGCCACCGTAAATGATTTGATCCGTGGTGGGATGCAGCGCGATGCCGGGATAAAACTGGGTGATGTTTAGCGTAGTGTTGGCGTTTCCAGTGACGGTATTTAGATCGTCCCAGTGCTGGTTTCCGGTGGTGGTGGCGGGAATGAACGCGTCGGGCGAAACCCACACGCCGCCGTCGTTTCCTACGAAGATTCCGAGAAGTTGGGCGCTGGAGCCGACGGCAAAGTCGAAGGCGTGCACGTCGACATGCGTCGACGTGCCGTTTCCGCTGCCATCCGCGCTGAAATCCTGCCAGGTGTTGCCTCCATCCGAGGAGCGGTAAATCGAAGAAGTGCCGTAGGCCGCGCCGGTGAAATGCGGCTGGGCGGCGCCACCGGCGAAAATGGTCGATCCCTTGCTGCCCGGAGCGACGGCAAGTTTCATGGCGTAATAGCAGAGCGGCTCGCAAAAATCGGGAAGATTCGAGGTGTTGGGATAGATCACGCTGAAGGCCGGTCCGGAGCCGCTGCTGAGGATGCCGCTGCCGGAGAGTACGGTGAGCAAATTATCGGACGCGGTGGTGGCGTCGGCGATGGCTACGAAGAGAGTGGAATTCGCGGAGGACGAACCGGGAGCGATGGCCAAGGAAATTCGACCGTAGGAACTGGTGTCCTTACCGACATCGACGCCGGTGACGCGTTTCCAGGTTTGGCCCAGATTCGCCGAGACGTACACGCCGTTGCAGGGCTGCGCAGTGCAGGAAGCTGGTTCGCCCGCGGGATCGCCCAGCGCGGCGTAGACCGTCTTGCCCGCGGGATCGCCGGCGTCGAAGAGAACATCCGTGGCGGGATTGAGCGGCGCGCCCCTCGCCGAAGTGCTACCGGGTTGAACACGGGCCCAATGCGCTCCGCTATCGGATGAACTATAAACTCCGGATAGCAGCGAACCGCCGGCGGAAAAATCAGTGCCCTGCACTGCGGCGAAGATTACGGGATTGGTTTTGGTGGGCTGAACGGCGAGCGCGGCAATGTAAGGTCCGCTGGCCAGAATGCCTTGCGACGCGGATTTGGTGAAGGTCGCATCCTGTTGCCAGGTATGGCCGCCATCGGCCGAACGCAGCACTCCCGCGCCGTAGATATTGTCTTGCGCAAAATTCGATTCGCCCGTTCCCACCAAAATCAGAGTGCTCTGCTCATGGCCGCCGAAACTTCCGCACGATGCAGGATTCACCGCAATTGCGCCAGTGGCCAAGGAAGATTGCGCGTCGGTGAGTGGTTCCCAGGTTACCGGCGCGCCCGCGAGCGCGTTGAAACTAACCCAGACGCCGCCGTCCGCAGCTCCGGCATAGACTGTGTTGCCGGTCGGATCGCACGGATCGGCGGCAAGCGCGGTGACGCGGCCGGAGACATCTCCGTAGAACTGCGTCGCCGCAGTGGGCTGCGGGCCCAACGGAGTCCACATACTGAGCTGCGAAACGATCGAGGCGTCCGCGGAAACGCGAGTGCGCAGAAATGTCCCGTGTTCCTGAATCATTTTTTCATTTTGGGCGAAGGCATCGAGTAACAGCTGGCTGGGGATGTGGCCGTTTTGGGTGGCGCGCGGGCGAAAAAACCACTCGGCCCGTTTGCGGATCAGTTCCGCGGTTTGCGGGGAGCTCGCTTTCTTGGTGTACGTAGAAAGGCGCTGCGCCAGAAGTGGAGCGATGGCGGCAATTGTGCCGATCAACAAAAACAGATAGAGCAGCGCGCGGTTACGTTTGCTGCGCGACGAATTGACTGGTTCCCAAGAACTTTTCACGCGGCCCGCCCGGCCGCTTGAGTCGACACCAACCCACCACCTTTACGTCTTGGCATTGTAACAAAACTGTAACTTCGGAAAGTGGCTTCCTGAGGCGACACGAAACTCACTCGAAGGCTGAAGAACCTAACACGTCGTGGGGCGAAATGTTCCGCACCAGGCGTCCGCGGCGCGGTTGACTGCGATTCCTACCCAAGGTATCGTCAAAACTTCCAAAAGAACTTCTAAAAGACGTCGGAAGGAAGGTGAATTGGTGCGTTGGTGGAAGTGGACGGCCATAATTTTGATTGCAGTTTTGGCGTGCGGGTACGGGGCGCTCAGTTACATGATGGGCGGGCCACGCGACGTCTATGGGTTTTTGCGCTACGCGCTGCCGCAATGGCGCGACGGCAAATTGAAGTTGGGCGACACCGCGCCGAATGTGCGTTTGCTGGCGCTCGATGGGCAGACTACTTTTCATTTGAGCGATCGCATTGGCCAGCGGCCGCTGGTGCTGGTCTTCGGCAGCTACACCTGACCGCCGTTTCGCCGCGAGGTAGGCTACCTCGTGAATCTCTACAACGATTACAAAGATCGCGCGGATTTTCTGACGGTTTATATTCGCGAAGCGCATCCGCTGGATGAATGGCAGATGAAATCGAACGTGGATCAAGGCGTGTGTTACGCGCAACCGCATTCAACCGAGCAGCGCGTGGCTATCGCCAATGATTTCATCCAGCGCTTCCACTTCCCGGTTCCCTTCGCGGTGGACGATATGCACGACATCGCGGACCACGCCTATTCGGCGTGGCCGGAGCGGATTTACATCATCGACGAGCAGGGGAAGATCGTGTATCGCGGGGGCATCGGGCCGTTTAATTACCATCCGCCGGAAGCGCGTGCGTGGCTCGAAAAGCGATTCAACGTAACGCCAACCCCGACGACATCGGCCGCGAACGGGCATCCGACCAACGCCGCAAATTAGGCGCGCGCCAGCTCGAACGCAATATAGAAAGGTGAGGAGTGGTAGTGGTATGGTAGGCGGCAGTTACGACAAGTGCGGTTCCGATGACTGCGGCTCCGAATTCACCCTTAACCGAAGATCGATGTGCGATCTAAAAAAGGAGAAATCTCGATGAATCGCAAAATTAGCGTTTCGTATCTACTGCTCACCGTAGCGTTGCTATTCGGTCTGGCATTGCCGGCCGTCGCACACAATCAGGCAGCCTCCGGAAGCAAAGCGTCCAAGCCCGCAGCGGCCGCGCCCGCTTCGGGCGACCTGGTAGACCTGAATACCGCGACGAAAGATCAGCTCGATGCTCTGCCCGGGATCGGCGCCGCGTACTCGCAGAAAATTATTGACGGGCGTCCGTATCACGCCAAGACCGACCTGGTGAAGAAGAAGGTTGTTCCGCAGGCGACCTACAACAAGATCAAAGACCTGGTGATTGCCAAGCAGGCCACGAAGTAAATTCGTTTGGGCTGGGCGGTTTCGCTCCTCCGGTGAGCGTCGCTTGCCGGAGGAGAACTTCCTCGATGACTCTATTTGCACTTTCCCCGATGATTCCGACCGGCGCGGAACTTTCTGCGTTGCTGGTAGTGGTGAGCTTTTCCGCCGGGCTGAATGTTTACGCCACAGTGGGGATGCTGGGATTGCTGGGGCGATTCAATGTGCTGGTGCTGCCGACGGCGCTGCATGCGGTGCAGGATTGGAAAATTATCGCGGCGTGCGGAGTCCTGTTTCTGCTGGAATTTGTCGGCGACAAAATTCCGGTTTTCGATCTGCTGTGGAATGCGGCGCATACCTTTGTGCGCGTTCCGGTGGCGGCGTATCTGGCTTTCGCGGCAACTTCGCAACTGCCCCAGTGGGAACAGCTCGCGGCGACGTTTGCGGGCGGGTTGATTGCGCTCGCGGCGCACGGCGGCAAAACCGCCGCACGCGCGGCGGTGACCAATTCGCCCGAGCCGGTGACGAATTTCGCGCTGAGTTTGGGCGAAGACGCGCTGGTGGTTTTTCTAATGTATTTCGCGACCAAGCATCCGTACGTCGCGTCGGCGATGGTGTTCGTGGCGCTGTGCGTGATCGCGCTGCTGATTCACTATGTGGTGCGCGCCTTGCGGTCGATGTTCAGCGACGCTGAAAACGTGCTCACGCACGAGCACGGAAATTCCGTTTCGTAATTCTCGCCGAATTAACAGGCCGCGGAACAAATTCCGAGCGTTGTCCTCCGGGGCTGAAGCCCGCTCAAATCCAGAGAGCTGAAGCTCCGACCCTCTAAAAAGCGACTTTTCCGACGTCGTAAGCCAGGGCTTAGGGCTTTTTGTGGCCGAGCAATCCGCCCAGCGCACCGGTTGCGGCGCCGGCCGCGCCGCCATTCCCCACGCCGGTTGGGATGGCATTCTTGGCGAGGCCACCGACCATGCCACCGACGTCCGGAACCACAACGGGAGCCGAAGTGGTGCCGGTGATGGCAAATGGAATTCCGCCTCCGGAGCCGCCCGCGCCGCTATTCGAGCGCGCGCTTCCGCCGGTAAGCGCGCCCAACGCGCCGCCAATTCCTTTGGTCGCGCCGCCGGCTACGCCGGTGACTGCGCCCATTCCGCCTCCCAGGCCGCCGGAGAGGTTCGCGACCATTTTCATGTTCAATTGGCCTGCGGAGCTGACCGTTCCCTTCCCGGTGACGGTTCCGATCGAAGGCAGCACCAAATTCAACGAATCAAAATTCGTGCCGGAAGGATCGTTGCGAATGTTTGCGCTCAGGGTTTGAATGTCGGTATCGTTGCCGCCGCCACCGCCGCCCAGGCCGGCGAACGAACCCAGTGCGCCGAGTTTCGATTTCAGGCTGAAGCCGGCCAGCTTGGTATTCGAAATATTCACGGGACCGGCGATGGTGGGCTTGTCGATCGGGCCGCTAATCGAGAGAGCCACGGTCAACGTTCCGCCTTGAAGTTTCGATCCGGAAGGAAGCACCACGCCGACGGCGGGCAAAAATCCTTCGAGGTCGCCGAGCGGCATGCCCTGCGCGTTCAACTTCATATTCGCCTTGGCAGGATCGCCGGCCAGGTTGTAGTCGCCGGTCAAATGCTGCACGGCATTGCCGATCTTGATGTCGCCTTGATTCAAGACGCCCGACTGCGACTCCAGCGTGTAGACCGTGGCGTAGTCCAGATTCACCGGGACCGTTGACGGGCTGCCGGCGGCCGAGGCTTTCAGTTTGGTCGCTTTGATGGTGCCTTTGGAGCTCATCTGCTTGCCATCGGAACTCAGGTCGCCCTTGAAATCCATCACGCCCGCGATTCCGGACGCCGGATCAATGAAGCCGGTGGTGGCCAGATCGAGATGCTGCACATCGACGGTCGCGTTCATGGGTGTGAGCGAAGAATCGGTCGGATTAATCGGACCGGCTTTGCCTTCGACTTTGATATCGGCGCTGCCCGGACCCTTGGCGGAAAGCTTGAACGGAAATTGCGAAGTGTAAGAAAGATCGGAAGCGGTGAGATTCACTTCGGAATAAACGCTGGGCTTCTGGCTAGAACCGACGGTGCTGACCACGATTTTGCCGTTCTTGATTTCGAGGGTCTTGACGCTCAGCGCGCCGGGAGCGGAATTTCCGCTAGGCTTGCTGGCGGGAGCGGAGCCGCCGAGGCTGGAATAATTCCATTTGCCGCCGGGCCCGTGAATCAGGGCGACGTCCGGGCTGTCGACGGTGATCGAATCCACATTGACCTCTTTGTGGAAGATCAAAGGAATCAGTTCGACGCCGACGGTCAAAGATTTCGCGGTAAGAAAGGGCGACTTACTGAAAGCCGGATCGTCCGCGATGGCGATGTCCGAAACGGTGACGCCGCCGGAGAAAATGGCGAGCTTGATGTCGCCGATAGTGACCTGGCGGCCCAGCGCGGTGCCGAGTTTGGATTCGATGGTCGGCTTAAACTGGTTGGCGTTGATGAACAGCGGCAAACAGAGAACGATGAGCAAAAGTAGAACGATAATACCGCCCACGATAAGAAGGGGTTTTTTCATGACAACCTCCGAGAGAGAAACGTGCGAGGGCCGCGCCCTGCAGAATTGGTGCGGGCATCATACCCTTATCAGCGGCAGCGTTCCATGAATGATGGAAAAAAAAGGAGTGCGGTGGAATGCCGCACTCCCTGGGCCTGGTAGCGTTGGTGATACTTACTCGCTCGACGTTTACCCCGCGGGAGAACGCCTATTTCTGGGTAACCCGCATCGAGATGCGGCGGTTCTGGGCGCGGCCTACGTCGGTGGAGTTATCCGCGACAGGGTGATCTTCGCCGTAGCCCTTGGCATCGAGACGCGACGGATCGACGCCGAGGACGATGATTTCATGCATCACGTTGTCGGCGCGATCCTGGGAGAGTTTGAGATTCGAAGCGGCGTCGCCCTGGTTGTCGGTGTAGCCGCCGATCCGGATATGCACGTTGGGATAGGCCTTCAGGATATTGGCGATGTTCTGCAATTGCTCCTGCGACGAAGGCTGGAGCGTAGCGGCGTTGGTATCGAACAGCAGGCGGTCGAAATCGAACCAGGTATCGGCATTCACCTGCGCGTTGGGATCCTTGATGAATACCAGGAGCTTGTTCTCGACGCCGTTCTGCGGAATGTTGAGCACGATGCCGTCAGGCAGCGAGGTTTGGAAAAACGCCCCGAGATTCGCGGCACCGTTGGCGATGGCGTTGCCGGCCTGGCTGGCCGCGTTGCTGGCCGTATGCACCTCGTTGTTCACCGAGTTGCCGCGATTGAAGAACCAGAGCAGCGCCGCGAGCAGAATGCAGCCAAGAATTACCGCCGGCCACACGATGCCGCTCGCCTTCGGCCGAACTTCCTCGCGTACGCGGGATACTTCCGAGGCGACGCTCGACGAGACGGTGGAAAGTCCGGGAATGGCAAATCCCGCGGGAAGAAAACTGCGGAGACGCGGCAATTCGGCGGACAACATGCTGCCGAGACCCGACGCAGTGAGCCCTTCGGAGCTGACTTTTGAGGCCAGCGTACCGAGCACCAGCGGCGCAGCCGAAGCCAGGATGGTTCCGGCCGAGGACGCCCGCATGCCGGAGACTTCGGCAATCTTGTTCTGAATGCCGGAAAGATTGTTACCGAACAGCATGTTCATAAATGTTCCGCCCGCTTGCGAGACGGTGCTGCTGGCGGATGATCCGGCGCCCGCCGCCGCTCCCATAGCGCCGCGCGCGCCGGCACTCGAAAGCAAGTTCATAATCTGGCTGAGAAAACCCGAGTCGCCGGCTTTGCTGGCCAGGGTGGCGAGCATCGCGGTGGAACCGGTGGTCAACGCCTGTTGTACGGAATCGGTTGATTCGCCCAGATTCGAAGCCAGCCCACGGACAACGTCTGGTGAGATGCGGTCCTTCAGAGAATCTAGCAATGAGCTCATCGGATTTCCTCCTGACGGCAAGACAATCGGAACTGCTGGATGTAGTACGGGGCCTGTTGCGCTGCGAAAACGAAAATTCTAAGGGCCGGAGGTATGGAGTAGATTGGCGGGCGCTACGAACCTAGCGCAGCGATTCCAGAGGCGTTCCGCTCGCCAATTCGGGGATAGTACTCCGGAAACGGCCGCGGCACAATCGAATCGATAATCTAGCCACGGAGTGCGGCCGATACGTCGCAAAGAGCACGCAAGGAGCACGCAAGGAGCACGACGAGTTTTGGTCGGGGCAATGTTCGGGGCAATGTTCGAGGCCGTGACAGCACCGTCCCACAATCGCCCAACATGCGGCGAGACGCGGGGGCGGACAACTGCCAAGTCCTTGTTACTCCTGCGTTTATTTTCCTGAAGACTCGGCACTACTCGTGCCTCCACTCTAGCGTGATATTTCGTTCGATAGATCGTCTGTCATAGAGCTGTACACAGAGGAAGGTGGCACCGGTGGAAAATTTCATGCAGGACGTTCGCTTCGCGTTTCGGACCTTCCTCAAAAATCCGGGTTTTACGCTGCTCGCGGTGTTGACGCTGGCGCTGGGCATCGGCGCGAATACCGCTATTTTCACGGTGCTCGATTCGGTCCTGCTGCGATCCTTGCCGGTGGCGCAACCACAACAGTTGGTGGTGCTGACCGACCCGGACGCGCACGGCATGAGCAACGGCAGCGAAGGCGGCGAGCGCAAGTTGCTGGCCTATTCTGAATTCGAATACTTCCGCGACCACAACGAGGTTTTTGGGGGGATCTTTGCGTCCGACAGCACGGTGATGCCGTTGTCCGTGATCATTTCCGATTCGACCGGCAGTGCGGCCTCCCCGGAATCCGCGACACACAATTCGGCGAAAGTCCGCCTGGTATCCGGCGGCTACTTTCCGACGCTGGGCGTTCAACCCGTCATCGGACGAGCCTTCGGGCCAGAGGTCGATCGCAGCCGCAATTCTTCGCCTTTCGCAGTGATCAGCCATACTTTCTGGCGAGACCGCCTGAGGCTCGACCCGCAGGTGCTCAACCGCAAAATCGAAATCGGAAACACGTCGTTCGAAATCATCGGGGTCGCCCCGGCAGGATTTTTTGGCGAGACCGTCGGCGAGTCGCCCGACATTTGGGTTCCGGCGACCATGCAAGCGGCGGTCTATCCCGGTGACGACCTGCTGAGCGCGTTTCCGTCGGGCAATATCGACCAGAAGATGTGGCTGCAGGTGATAGCGCGGCTGAAGTCGGGCGTCTCCTTCGAGCAAGCCAAAGCCAACGCGAACGTGGTCCTGCAACGCTACATTTCGTCATCGGTCGCTGGAACCAAACTCTCTGGCGAGGAGTTGAAAACCTATTCGGATCAGAAAATAGACTTGCAACCGGGCGGACGCGGCGCTTCCACTTTGCACGAATCTTTCGGGGCGCCGTTGAAACTGCTCATGGCCCTGGTCGCGCTGGTGTTGCTGATTGCCTGCGCCAATCTCGCGAACTTACTGCTAGCCCGCGGCGCCGCACGGCAGAAGGAGTTTGCGGTACGCCTTTCGATCGGCTCTGGGCGCGGACGATTGATACGCCAACTGCTGACCGAAAGTTTTCTGCTGGCAATTCTAGGTGCGGCGGCAGGTGTCGCGCTAGCGCAGTGGGCGGATGCGCTGCTCATTCGGATGGCCTCAGCAAGCGGTAACGTGGGGCAAGAACCGATTCAGCTGTCGCTAGGGCCGGACGTCCGCGTGCTCGGCTTCACCTTCGGCGTGACCGTTCTAACCGCACTGCTCTTCGGTTTGATTCCCGCGCTGCGCGCGACGCGCCTGGACCTTTCCCCGTTGCTCAAATCGGGGGCTTCCGGAGCAACCGCCGAAGCGCATCACCGCCGGCTGCCGATCGCGAAAATTTTGGTGGTCACTCAAGTTGCCGTCTCGCTGGTGCTGCTGGTTGCGGCCGGCCTTTTCGTGCACAGCCTGCAGCGGTTGGGCGAAGTGAAGGTCGGTTACAAGACCGAACGCCTCCTGCTGTTTCGCGTTCGGCCAGTTGCGGCTGGATATAAAGACGCCGCCATACCGCGCGTGCTTCAGGATCTTCTCGACAAATTCAAAGCGGTGCCCGGCGTTTCCGCCGCGTCGCTTTCGGGCAATGGACTTTTCAGCCACTCCGAATCCGGCGATCCCATTGCGGTCGAGGGGTTCACTCCCAAGCCGGGCGAACTGCCGAACTCGCGGATGGACGAGGTCGGGCCTGATTATTTTTCGATAGTGGGCATGCCCATGCTGGCCGGACGTGGAATCTTGGCGCAGGATAGCGGCAACGGGCCGCGCGTCGCGGTAATCAATCAAGCTTTCGCCAAGCTCTACTTCCCCAATACCAATCCCATCGGCAAGCACGTCACCGATACTTATCCGGGCAGTTCCGCCAGCGCGGAAGTCGTTGGAGTAGTGGCCGATGCGAAATACAACAGCCTGCGGGAGGAGACTCTTCCGCGCATTTACAATCCGTTCTTCAATCCGTTCTGGCCGGAGCGGTCCGCGATTTTTGAAATTCGCACCGCGGCCGATCCCGCGACGGTTTCCGCGGCGTTGCGTGCGGCGGTGCACGATACCAACTCGGCGATTCCGGAAATCGAAATTCACACCATGTCCGGGCTGGTCGACGAATCGTTGCGCACTGATCATTTTGTGGCGCAACTTTCCAGCGCGTTCGGCGTGCTGGCGATTATTCTCGCGAGTGTCGGGCTCTACGGGATTATGGCTTTCACCGTGGCACGGCGGACGCGGGATATCGGGATTCGGATGGCCCTCGGCGCGAACCGTTCGAACATCGTGCGGCAAGTTCTGGGAGAGACGCTGATCCTGATGCTGATCGGCATCGCGGTGGGAGTACCGATCGCGCTGGCTGGGACGCGACTGATCAAATCGATGCTCTTCGGGCTCGGCGTTGCCGATCCGCTGGCGATCGCAGCGGCTTGTGTGATTCTCGCGGTGATCGCGGGTTTAGCGGGCTACATTCCGGCGCGGCGGGCATCGCGAGTTGATCCGATGGTGGCGCTGCGCTACGAATAATTGATGACTGGGCCGCGCAGCTCGAAATTTTCTAATTGGGCTGTGCGGGCGTGGGGCTGGCGGCGGGGACCGAGGCCGCTGCCGGCGCGGGCTGCATTTCGCGGGCGCGCGCTACCAGCTTTTTGATCTTGCCCTCGATCGATGCATCGCCGATGTGTTCTTCCTGCATGATGCCGTCCGCGTCGATGGTAAAAGTGTGCGGAATGGCTTCGACGTTAAACATTTTGGCGACGGGCGAGGTAAAACCGCCATCGCGATACTGCGGCCAGGTCATATCGTTCTTGGCCACGAATTCCTTCCATTTCGCCTCGTCCGAATCCAGGCTCACGCTGAGGATGACCACCGGCTGACCCTGAAATTTTTTGGCCATTTCGCGGACGTGCGGCAGCGCTTCGCGGCAGGGGCCGCACCACGTTGCCCAAAAATCGAGCAGGACCACTTTCCCCTGCAGATCGTCCATGGAAATATGCTGGCCGTCGAGCGTGGTGACGGCGAAGGCCGGGGCCAAACGAGCGCGGGCTAGCTCTGGATTTTCGATGTACCGCAAAACGCGCTGCCGCTCCGGATCATCGGTGGTGTGCAATTTCGCGTACTGCTGGAATTGAGCTTTGGCCGCGTCGTCCTGTTTGAGTTGTGCCAGGACGCGGCCATCGAGGAGAACCGCGCTCGGAAAATTGGGTACCAATGCGAGCGCCTTGGTTGTTTCGTCATGGGCTCGCGAGAACGCGTCTTCCTTGTGTTTTTGCAGGCCCTGGCTCATGAGCACCGCCGCGAGCTGATAATGCGCGAGCGCGATGGCCTTGTCGCCTTGGGCTTCGGCGATGCCCTCTTCCGCGGCCAGTTCGGCGGTCTTCCAGTCGCCCAATTCCGCGCCATATTTGATCATTTCTTTTTGGCAGGCGCGGCAATGCCCGTCGTCCTGCTTGTCGGCCTTTTTGAAACTATCCAGCGCGGCCTGATAATCGCGCTGATGCAAATATTGGTGGGCTTCCTTGTAGGTCTTCTGGGCTTTTTCGTTGGTGGGTGCGTCGGTGAGGTTCTGCGCAAGGGCTACAAGCGAGAGGCAGGCGAACACGAAAGTAGCGATCGCGAAACGCATCAGGGCCTCCGGGATACACTTCAACGTTAACTACCGCAGTTGATATCACCTGGGTATGTCGGCGTCAAGCGAACCGCACCGTAGATGCCCCAACGATTACGAGTACGGAGCTTACTCGGGAGGGTCGCCGGATTCGACTTCGCGGATGATTTCGCGGGCGCGGGATTCGTCGTCTGGGGTGACAAAAATTTTGCGGGCGCCATCGGGAAGAACTGTAATGCGGGATTCGATGTCATTCTCGCGCAGGGCTATCACCATCAGGTCGGCCGCGTCCCGCGACGGTTGCGATGCGACTTCGACGACAGCGTCGGTCGGCGCTTCGTCTTTCCAGTCGAGGTGTTCATCGTCGACGTCCGTCGGCGACTTGTCGTCCTGAGCCGCAGGCTCCACGTCGGGATTCATTTCTGGATCGGTGGAATCGTCCAGTCCTACCTCAATGATTTTCTTGGCCCGCTCGAAGAATTCCGGCGCGACGCCGATGCGGTAGCTGTCTTCGACACGCTTAACGACCTGCTGGTGGTGTTGAATGACCTGGTACGGAATCTGAGCTTCGCGCAATTCGGTGCAATACATCACGCAGTCTTCCTGGCTCGCACCATTCCAAACCTGTTGCAGGTTTGCATCGGATGCAGTGGCGGCGACGGCCGACGCCGCGGGGAGTTCATCGACCAGATCAACATGGCAGTCGGAGCAGGTCTTAAATCCGGCGCGGTATTCGGCTCGGCACTCAGGGCAAAACATAATGGGCGGCGAGTATACTACAGCGCGCAAAGGCTATTAATTGGTGGAGGTGCGACGGTGCTGCAGATTAATCCCTTGTTGGCGGCCGGAGTGTTCGTCTCGACGGCGGCGACGGACGCGGTGTACGTTTTATTTAATGCGGCGGTTTCCGCGCGGCGGCGCGTGCCGGCGGCGACGTGGAGCAGCGTGTGGTATTTGCTTTCGGCCTTCGCGGTGATCAGTTACACGCGGAACTGGATGTTCATCGGGTTTGCGGCGGCGGGGTCGTGGGTCGGCGCGTACGTCTCGATGACGCTGTTGCGCAAGCCGGAAGCGGCCTTCGGGCCGAAAAATGTCTAACCTGCTGAATTCGCGGGGAATAATTCGCTGGTTTTGAGCGAGTAAACGTGCTATGTTTGATTTGCGTTTGTTGCTCTTGTAACACCTTTGGAATCGTTAGAAGGGGCTGCAAGGTTTCCTTGCGGCCTCTTTTGCTTTACGGCTGGAGGCGGTCGAGAAGTAGCAAATAGCTCAAAAAGAAGGAAGTACATCAGTGAGAGAACAAGGAACAGTAAAGTGGTTCAATGCCAGCAAGGGTTTCGGATTCATCCAGCGCCAGTCCGGCGAGGACGTTTTCGTCCACTTTTCGGCAATTCAAGCGGAAGGTTATAAGTCGCTGAACGAAGGCCAAGCGGTTGAGTTCGAAGTGACCCGTGGACCGAAGGGTCTGCAGGCAGCGAACGTTACCAGCCTCTAGTCGCATGGGGCGAGCCGGCTTTGGCCGGTTCGCCCTTTTTTTTCGCACCAAAAGTTTCCCGAGCATTTTCCCGGCCACTGTTAAATCGCACTTATCGCTTGGAATGAGGAGCCCCTGTTGAAAGCACTTCCCGAAGGCCAGTACATCAAGCACTTCCAGTACGGTTTGGGCGTGGTCACTGAATCCGATAACGACCGGACCTCGATCGACTTCGACCTGCACGGCCCCAAGAAATTTGTCACCAGCATCATGGTGGTGGAAATGGCGGAAGGAACTCCCCCCAAGCGCAAGCGCGCCAAGCGCGTGAAGAAAGTGGCGGCGGTGATTGCCGCGGCCGAACCGGTCGGCGCCGGCAAATGAGCAGCAACAACCATAACAACGGCGTGATCGTGCAGTTCGTGGGCTTCGAAGCGAAGGAACGCGGGCGGGAATATACCTTTACCGTGCGCGAGACGGCGACCGAGCCGCGCGAATTCACTCTGTTAATTGCCAACGAGGCGTTCAATTCGCGCCGCGTGCGTTTTCAGGATGCGCCGGATATTTGTTCGCACCGTTTGCACGTAGAGCTGGCTGCGACCGAGAATCATCCTTCGATTACGCATTTCGATCTGACCGACGCGGAGCTGGATACCTACCGCACCGCGCATATGCCGAAGCCCCCGAAGTATCCTTACGCGCCGAAGAAAGAAGAGCAGGACGCGTAGTTCGCATTAAACAAATTCCTCGCGACAACTCGAGTGGTTCGGCGCGTGCGCGTTCACGAATGAGTGCGTTTGCCGGCAGAGGTGCGGGAACTTCAGCGGCTAAAGCCGAAGACGAGTCGCGGCAGAAATGTCGTGGCTAAAGCCACGACCGACAAAGACGATTACGCTAGCGTTTGTGTCTCGGCGTTTGTTATTACGCGCGAATAATCGTCTGGTCTACGCGAGTTTGGTGGTGACCGCGCGACGCGCGGCCAGCGAGATCATCAGGCGCGAGACGCCGCTGAAGAAAATGCTGATGCCGACCAGCGTGCCGATGGCCCATTCGGTGCTCGAGGGCCAGGTGGCCCAGAGCATGCCTCCCAGACCGATCGTAATTATCCCATTGAGCAGGAACCACGACGCGCCGTTGGTGGCGCGATGCTGGAAATAGAGAATTATTTCGGTCACGCCTTCGATCAGCAGGTAAAAAGCTAGCGCCAGCGTCAGAGTGGCCAGGCCGCGAGCCGGGTGATCGAGCAGATAGATGGCGACAGCGAGATAGAGCACGCCCAATAGCACCTTGAGCAGCACGCTGCCGGTGCGCCGCGTGTACCAGGCAAAAATAAAATGGGCGACCGCGGCGAACACTAGCATCCAGGCCACGAAAAGGTTCACGGCGATTCCGGCCTCGAGCGGCATGGCGATGGCCAGCAGGCCGGCGACAATCATGATGACGCTTACAAATATCGACCAGCCTACGGCTTTTTTGGCGATGTCCGCTGCGTTAATTTCAGCCATCAGTAATCCCTCCGGAAGATGAACGCGGCTGCGGACGTTATACCATTGTCGTTCGCGTAATGCATCGTCGGAGTGCGACAAGAATTGCGCGGAATCTGGCGGACGTTTGCAGGCGTGGCGGCAGGGTTGCGCGCAGAATTTCACACCCGTGATATGTTTACAGGCACCGCAGCTGAAAATTGCCAGATTGCGATTTCTTACGTACCGGACGAGGCGCGCTTCTTGAAACAGAACGAAAGTGAAGTCGAACCCAGACCGCCGAGCTATTCATCCGCTGAACAGCCAATTTTGAAAGAGCAGTCAGACGCTTCCCTGCTGCCGGTTTTCGCGCAGTTTGTCCACGTCCATGCCTTGAAAGTTGTGTCGATCTCCGCGCTGCTGCTGGTGCCCTGCTGGTGGCATCGCACCATCGTGGCCGCCGATCTCGGCAGCCACCTTTACAATGTTTGGTTGGCGCAACTCATCCGGCAGGGCCAATTGCCGGGGCTCTGGCTGGCGTCGCGCTGGAACAATGTGCTGTTCGACTACCTGGTGCTTTTCTGCGCGCGATTTTTTTCGGTCGCGGTCGCTGGGAAAATTGTGGTTTCCGTTTCGGTTCTGATTTTCTTCTGGGGAGCTTTCGCGTTTGCAGCTGCCGCCGCGCGACGCGCGCCGTGGTTCCTGGTTCCCGCCATCGCTATGGTTTCTTACGGCTACACCTTTCACATGGGATTTTCGAATTATTACCTCTCCCTGGGCTTGGGATTCTGGGGTGTAGCGATTTTCTGGCGAGGCCGCGGCTGGGAACGATTGGTTCCGCTTCTTTTGGCTCCGCTGATGGTGCTGGCCAATCCGCTGGGGTTGGCGTGGATGGTTGGAGCTTCCGCCTATATCTTTATTTCAGAAAGGACGCCAGCGCGCCTGCAGTTTGTGTTGTTCTTGATCGCAATCGGGGTCCTGGGCACGGCGCATTGGGATATCTGGCGCTCCTATGTGATTGAGGCTCAGCGGCGCCCCGCGTATTTCTTCAACGGCACCGATCAGTTTCTGCTGTTTGGTTCGCGGTACGCGATTCCGCAGATTTTATTTGGCATTTTCGCCGCGGGTGCGCTAGCGTTTGATTTTATTTCGCGGCGTCGCGGAGGAGCCGGGACCAGCAATTACCGAGTTCCGTTTCAATTTTACGTCATCTTAATTTTTGCGGCAGCCCTGCTCCCGGAGGGCATGCGTTTTCCGAGCCAGCCGGTCGCATTAGCAATTCTGACCGAGCGGCTGAGTTCGGTGACCGCAGTGGTGCTCTGCGCGTTGCTGGGTGTGATGCTGCCGCGAAAATGGCATCTCCTCGGATTTACCGCCATCGCCACCGTATTCTTTACATTTTTATATCAAGACACCGGAAAAATGAATCGCATGGAGGCGCAGGTGGAAAAGCTGGTGCGCACCATTCCGCCGAACCAGCGGGTGCTGGGTAGCATCCAGCCGTTTCCGGGTTCGCGTATTTTGATTCAGCACATGCTGGATCGCGCCTGCATCGGTTACTGTTTCAGCTATGGAAATTACGAGGCGGCTTCGCAACAATTTTATGTGCGCGCCAACGAAGGAAATCCGTATTTGATGAGCTACTTCGGCGACACCTCGGACATGGAGGACGGCGCGTACGAAGTGAAGCCGGAAGATTTGCCGGCCTGGCAGGTCTATCAATGCACCGACACCGGAGAGGATTTGTGCATCACGCCGCTGCACGCGGGCCAGATGAACGATGAGCTCGGCCTACACCCGGAGTAATCTGCGCTGGGCACGAATTGCGACGGCCGCTGGCAATGCGGTATCCTCGTGCCAGCGATAAAACTCCTAAGAATGAAACACTGAGGGCGTGATGAAAACTTCCGGAAACAAAATTTCGCAGTCACTTCTATTTGGGCTGGTGATCCTGATTATGAGCGCTTCCCTTTTCGCCGCTACGAGCATTTACGACTTTACGCTGCCCTCGATTGACGGCAAGCCGGCGCCGCTGGCGAATTACAAAGGCAAAGTGGTTTTGCTGGTCAACGTGGCCAGCCGCTGCGGATTTACGCCGCAATATACCGCGCTCGAATCCACGTACGAAAAGTATAAGGATAAAGGTTTCGTGATCTTGGGCTTTCCGGCGAATAATTTCGGCAGCCAAGAACCGGGGACGAACGCGGAAATCAAAACGTTCTGCCAGTCCAAGTACAGCGTGACTTTTCCGATGTACGGAAAAGTTTCGGTAAAGGGCGACGACCAGACGCCGTTGTATGCGTATTTGACCAAGGACGCGAATCCGGCGCTGGCCGGCGAAATTAAATGGAATTTCACCAAATTTTTGGTCGACCGGAATGGAAAGGTCGTGGCGCGCTTTGAACCGGATGTAACGCCGGATTCGCCGCAGATCACGGCGGAAATCGCCAAGCTGATCAAACAGTAGCTTCGGGCGAGAGCTCCAAACCGTCTGCAGATCGCTTCGAAGGCCAGCGCGGAATTCGCGCTGGCCTTTTGTTTTGGGCCGGCCGTTATTTCGCCCCGGCTTCTCCTCGAACTAACCCCTGCCGTTTCGACCTACCGCGCCGAGCAACTTTTCATTCACGAAAGTGTTTCATCCAGCAGCGGCGACCGAGAAAAGCGGCGCCAGCCGAAGTTAATTATCTAATTCTTGCGACATCATACGGAGGAGCACGGTCATGAAAATACATACGGTCTTACTCAGTGCAGGATTCTTTTTGGCACTCGGCGCGGTCCCGGCCTTGGCGCAATCGTCAGCGGAAATCCAGCAGCGCAAGGACTACCAGCAGGAGCGCATCGCGAACGGCGTGAAGAGCGGCCAGCTGACTCCCGGAGAAACCAGAAATCTCGAATCGAAGGAAGCTGAGCTGAATCGCGAGGAGCGGAACATGCGCGGGCAGGATAACGGGCATTTGACGTCCGCCGACAAAGCGAAACTGAACCGCCAGCAGAATCGTCTGTCGAATCAGATTTACGACAAGAAACACAACGCAAACACGCGTCCGTAAGACGCGCCTTTCCACAAACCGGAAATCGAAAAAAACTCCGGCTTCATCGCCGGAGCTTTTTTTTGCGCTACTTGGCGGCGAGCTCGGAGAGCAGCGCCGCGCGAACGCGCGCTTGTTGTTCGGTGGTGAGTTTCGCGCCGGCGGAAGTGAGATAGAACACGTCGATCGCGGTCTGGCCCTCGGTTTCGATCAGCGCAATGTCGATGCTGCAATTGTGTTCGGAGAATTTCGAACTGATGCGATGCAGCAGTCCGGGATGGTCCTGGGTGACCACCTCGATCAGCGTGCTGTGCTGCGAACAGGCATCGTCGAAATCAATCACGGTGGTGACTTTTACTTTGGGTATCGCAACTTTCTGCGAATGCACGCGGTCACGCAGCATGCGCTGCAAGTCCGCTTTGCCGGTGATCACGTCGTGCACGCTTTGCTTGAAGCGCTCCCACTCCGGCAGGTTCAGCTCCAGCACCCGAAATTGATCGGTGAAATAAAAAGTGTCAACCACCACGCCGGCATGGTTCGAGAACGCGGTAGCTTTGACGATGTTCATGCCCCAGGCGGCCAAAACGCCGGTCATATTGGCGAAGAGAAACGCGCGGTCGCTGGTGACCACCGAAAGATCGAACCAGTGGCGGCCACGTTTCAGCGCGACTTGCACCGGATCCTTGGCCAAGGCGTTCGCCATATTCATGTGCGCCAGCACGTCTTCCACTGCGTGGGTGCGCAAGTAGCGCTTCGGCAGCCCCTCGAGAAACCCTTCCAACTTTCGACCCGCGGCTGGGGCCAACGAACGCAGATGCGCGAGGGTGTCTTCGTCGGTGTCGACGTGCAGGCGCTGATCGACGTTGCGCAGCAAATAATTCGCGGTGCCGATGTAGAGCTGCCACAAATTTTCCGCTTTCCACGGCGTCAGCGCTTCGGGGTTTACGGCCTTGATGTCGGCGTAGGTCAGCAGGCACAGCATTTTCAGACGCTCCGGCGTTTCGAGTTTTTCGCCGAGCGACTTCACCGTTTCGGGATCGAAGATATCGCGGCGCAGGGTCATGCTCAATTCGAGATGACGGCCAATCAAAAACAGAACGGTTTCGCGGTCGGGCGGATCGACATCGAGCCGCTCCAAACATTTTTCGGCGATGGCGAGGCTGGCCTGTACGTGGTTCCCGGTTTTCGAGCCCTTGCCGGTGTCGTGCAGCAGAATCGCCAGGTAGAGCAGCTCCGGCTGCTCCAGTTCATCGAGCAGTTCGGCGTAGCGTTGATCCCATTTCGATTGCGATTGGCGCAGCCGATGCAGATTTTCGATGGCGACGAACGTGTGTTCGTCAACCGTGTAGCGATGGGAATAGTCGCGGACCACCAGAGAATCGATGCCCTGCAGCTCCGGGATCACCAGCGAAAGAAAGCCGAGGGAATGCATTGAGCGCAGCGTGTCCGCGGCGTGCGGCGCGAGCAGAATCTCCTGCAGGTGATGCCAGACTTCCACCCCGTGCGGCGGATCGGGTGCAAGCGAGGGCAGCGCCTGCTCGATTTGCATTTCGGCGGCGGAACTTAAGGTCAACCCGTGGCGAGCCTGGAAGCGGAAGGCTCGCATGAGCAGATCGGAATCGCCCACGGCGTCCGGCTGTTGCAGCGAAATGACGCCGTCCTCCACCACGAATTCAGGATTAGCGAAGCGCGTTTGTAAGTTCTGAAACTGGCCGAGCAGCAAGGATTGCGGCGCGGGAAAAGCGCGCAGCGATTGCAGGCAAACGCGATTGATGGCACGTGCGTGGCCGAAGTAGATGCGCATCCAGTCTGAAGCGGTCAAGATCTCTGCCGAATCCGCGGCGCCGACTTTACGAGCGGCGGCTTCGTCCTGCGATTCCCAGGTCAACGTGTTGTTATCGCGCTTGTGGAGGTAATGCAAAAAACAGCGCGCCGACATCAGGAAATCCAGCGCAAGTTGCGAGCGCTGGCGGGTGGAAGGTAGCGCACCGGGAATTTCCCGCGCCGAACCGCGGGAGCGCCCATGCGGCGAAATAAAATTGAGCCAGGAAGCGACATTGTAGTCGCGTAGACCGCCCGGGCCATCTTTTACGTTGGGCTCGAGATGAAAAACGGTCTCGCTGAATTTTGCATGGCGCGTGCGGGTCAGGTCGGCGAGGCGCTGCGAGAAAACCTTGCCTTCGCGCGCGAGCAGTTTCGGAATGGCCGCGTCCTGGAGTTGCGCGAAAAGCGCCGGATCTCCGGCAAGGTAGCGGCTGTCGAGCAGCGAAACCGTAAATTCGAGATTTTCCGGATCGAAGCGGTCACATTCGGAAAGTTTGCGCGTCGCCGGGCTCAGCTTCATGCGCAAATCCCAAATTTCCTGGGAGAACTGGCGAAGGCGATCCTTGAATTCGGCTTCGGCGCGCTCGTTGGCGTGCAGAAACAGCAAATCGATATCGGAGTGAGGGAACAACCACTTGCGGCCGAAGCCGCCCAGCGCAACCAAAGCGAGACCGCTGGGACCATTTTTCTCCGCGGAGATGTATTGGTTCCAAAGGCGCAACAGGATTGACTCGACGACGGTGGTCCGGCTGATGATGGCGGCACGACCGTCGCCGGCGGCGGCAAAATCATTTTGAATGCGCGTCGACTCCTCGGCGTAGAAGGCGCGCAATTCGCTGCCTAGCATAGGGGTTGAGGGCATGACGGGCTCGTTCGCTTCCTGAGTGTAACTCCACCGGGCAACGGCGAGCTCAAACTAATTTGGGAGGGGCAATTCGTTTTTTGAATCGCCTCAATTGCAAATTCATATGCTGAAAATTGGGAATATCGGATGGTGAATTTGCAGACCAGAACGAACTAGTGCTTCCGGGAGGCGTCGTTGCGGTTTTCGACTTGCTGGCGCAGCAAGGTGACGAACGCGGCGGCGGCGCGCGGCAAGGTACGATCGCGGCGATAGACTAGCCCCAACTCGCGGGTCAAGTCGGCGTCGGAGATGGGAATCAACTTGGCTTCGCCGTTGCGTACTTCGTCTTTGGCGAAACTTTCGCTGATGATCGAAACGCCCAGGCCGGCCGCGACAAATCTTTTGATCATGCCGACGCTGGCGAGTTCCATGGTGATCTTGAGCTTTCCGCGGTAGGGCCGGAAATGCTTGTCGAAAAGCTGCCGAGTGTAACCGGTCTTCGGAACGATTTGCGGCTGGTCGGCAACTTCGCTGAGCGTGACGCTTTTCGATTTGGCGAGTGGGTTCCCGGCGGAAACCATCAGCATTAGCCGGTCGTGGAAAATCGGATGAATCCGCAGGCTGGGCGATTTGGCCGGCAGGGTAACGATGCCGACGTCAACCGAGCCGTCTTCGATTTTCTCGATCACCTTGCGGCTGAAATTCCGGTAAATATTGATTTGTACGCCGGGATAGCGGCGGTGATATTCGGCAAAAAGATCGGGAAGCAGATACAAGCAGGTCGCTTCGTTCGCGCCGATGTTCAGCGAGCCCTGCGGGGATACGGAAAGATCGGCCACCGCGCGCAGCGATTCTTCTTTCAGGGTCAGCAAGCGCTTGGCGTACGTCACCAGGGCTTCGCCCGCAGCGGTCAATTTCACGGATTTTCCCACGCGGTCAAATAATTTCTGGCCGTAGGCCTGCTCGAGCTGACGGATTTGGGCGCTGACCGCCGGCTGCGAACGGAAAAGTTTCTGCCCGGCGCGCGAGAAGCTTCCCAACTTCACAATCTCGAGAAATGTAGTGAGGTAGTCGAAATCCATGTTTTTGAATGCCGAGAGTATAACAGAAATCCGGCGAGGCCCGACGCGCGCGCTGGAATTGGCGTTTTGCGAGCCGGGGTGATAGCTTTTAGTTTCGAATTCCAAGCACAGAAATTCCGGATGAGGTGACGCATGACCTGGGGAAAACGCCGCGCGATTGTGATCGGTTTACTGATTCTGGCCTTGATTGTACTGGTTTGGGCGGCCTCGAAGCCCACGGCCATGCGCATTCCCACCAATGGCGTGCTGGTGATCAACGCCTCGGGCGAAATCGAAGAGCAGAAGGCTCCGGATATTTTCAGCGCATTGAACGGCACCACGCCGATCGTGCTGCATGATTATTTGGATGCGATTGACACCGCCGCGACGGATTCGCATATCACCGGCCTGGTGGTGCGCATCGGCCCGCTCGAAACCGGCTGGGCCAAGCTGGAAGAAATTCGCACGCATCTGCTGAATTTTCGCAAGAGCGGAAAACCCAGCATTTGTTATTTGGGCTACGACGGAATTCAGAATCCGGAATATTACCTGGCCAGCGCCTGCAAGGAAATTTGGCTGGTACCGACGGCGCCGGTCAGCATTCGCGGCATGATGGCCGAAGCACTATTCTTGCGCGGCACGCTGGATAAATTGAAAATCGTGCCGGAGTTCTACCACATCGCGGAATTCAAGACCGCGACCAACATGTTCACCGAAAAGAAATTCACACCGGCGCATCGCGAAGAAGTGGAAGGCCTGCTGCACAGCGTCTACAACCAATACCTGGAAGATGCGTCATCGGGACGCAACATGGATCGCGCGCAATTCGAGGCGCTGCTGAATCGCGGACCGTTTGCCTCCAGCGATGCGGTGACGAATAAAATTGTGGACCGCCTGGGATATTGGGATCAGGTGCAGGATTATTTCAAGAAGCGCGACGGCAAATGGAGCCCGATTTCGCTGGGCAGCTATCGTTCGTCGGTGTCGAATGATGGGACCGAGCGCATTGCGGTGGTGTATGCCTCGGGGCTGATCGTTTCGGGGGACTCCGGTTCGACGCCCGCAGGCGGCTCGGTGATGGGCGGCGATTCGGTGGCCAGTGATATTCGCGCGGCGCGGACCAATTCCGGAATCAAAGCGATTGTTTTGCGAGTGGATTCGGGCGGCGGCTCGGTGGTGGGCAGCGAAGTGATTCGCCGCGAAGTGGAATTGGCCGATGCGGTGAAACCGGTGGTGGTCTCGATGTCGGACGTGGCCGCGTCGGGCGGCTACTGGATCGCGGCGCCGGCGCGGAAAATTGTGGCGGACCGGAATACAATCACCGGCTCGATCGGCGTGCTGATCGGCAAGCTGAATGTTTCGGGATTGTACAACCTGCTGGGCATGAGCACGGATTCGGTGACGACCAGCGACAATGCGTCGCTGTTTTCGTCGCAGCAGAATTTCACCCCGGCGCAGCGCGATTACATTCAGAAATCGCTGGATCAGACGTACGCGGACTTCACCAAGGGCGTGGCCACCGGCCGGAAAATGACCGTAGAAGCCGTGGACAAAATCGGCAAAGGCCGGGTGTGGTCCGGCTCGCAGGGAAAAGAATTGGGGCTGGTGGATGAATTGGGCGGGCTCGATCGGGCGGTGGAAGTGGCCAAAAACCTGGCCCATATTCCCGCCGGCGAATCGGTGCGGCTGGTGCGCTATCCCGAAGAGCGCAGCTTTTTCCAGGAGCTACTGCAAAAGGAAAAAGATACGACCAGCGAATCGCAGTCGCTCGAGTCCATGCTGCGCCATATCGTCAGCCAGATGGAACCGGTGCAGGCGCGGATCCCGTACGAATTGCATATCCGCTAGCGCGCAACTGGCGCGAGACGCGCGAGCCGTGACACGATTTTAATTTTTGCGACGACGGAGGCAGTTTCCGGGCTGAAACCGCCGCGAACTTTCGTTATACTGTAGGGCCGAGGCGCGGTACCCAAGTGGTAAGGGAGAGGTCTGCAAAACCTTTATACGTGGGTTCGATTCCCACCCGCGCCTCCAACAAAATTCCGCGCCATTCGAAGGTTTTTCAGGAAAATTGACAAAGTGTCGTACGATTGTCGCGTAGCCGATTTTCAGTCTAGGCCCGGTGGAAGGTGCCGGGCTCACGCTCGCGGGCCATTTCCTTGCCGCACGGAACGGCGTCCAGCTGGCGACGCTATCCTTGGTCTGAACTCCCGGCAGTTGTAGAATCGCCACAATGGACGCCGCGCTTGAGTTTGCCGGTCTGCTCTACGAACTGGCAGTCGCCATTTATTTTAAGGCTCACCGGACTCCGGTCGAGGAAAGCATCGACGACAGTTCCGAACCCATCGAGCATTACTCGCCAATCTCGATCCCGCCTTTCATGTCGCACGGTTTTTCTGGAAAGATTCGGTGGACCCTTCCATGACAAAACTGGTCACGCTGGCAGCACTCGTCTGCCTCGCCGGTTGCGCGGCCCGGACCCCGCAACAGCAAGCTGAGCGCGATGAAATTCATTACGGCGCCACGCTCCGAACCTACAAGCAAGTCCTAGCGCCGGGGATGACGCGAAAACAAGTTGAGGACTATCTGCACGCTGAAAATGTTCCATACACGCGGCTCTGGACTGTCGAGAGCGTCCACAAACATTCTCTCGACGACATCACGAAAATCGGACATGAACGGAAGCCGTGGTATTGCAGCGAAAACAACGTTTACGTCGCGTTCGTATTTTCGGACCAAAACGAACATCCGAATGAATCTAAATTTGGAGTTGCGGACGAAATGGACAAGCTGAAGAAAGTTTCAATCTTTCATTGGCTGGAGGGATGTCTCTGACGCGCCAACGGCTGACCTTGAGCGATTAACGGAAAGGTTATTTCTATTCCGCCATATGAGAGAATCCTGCCCCTTAAATTCGAATTACGACGTCCGCTTAATGTTGAAACGCTGGCCCTGCGGTCGGGTTTACTCCTGCGTTGCGATCCGCACGGCGAGCTTGACTTGGCTGCGCCGTGAGTCAAGATAGAGTTCCCTTCTAAAGTATTCAGCCGATACAGAACTGCCCCTCTCCAGCTCGATCGTTGCGTCGGAGTACGTGTGCTGGAAGCACCAAGGTGCAAACGAACGCTCCTTGCATCCGGCATCGACTCCAAGGGGCATCGTGATTTCGCCCAATCAGGTGATGTTGGGATCGTACGACTACCGACTGGTGGCCCTGTCCGTGGTGATTGCCGGCCTGGCGGCGTATGCCGCGCTGGACCTGGCGGGAAGAGTGACGTCCGCGCGCGGCGCGGCCCGCCGGAACTGGCTCGCCGGTGGGGCCATGGGTATCGGGATCTGGTCGATGCACTACGTGGGCATGCTGGCGTTCCACTTGCCAGTTCCGGTGGAATACGACTGGCCGACGATCCTGCTCTCGCTGCTGGCGGCGATCTTTGCCTCGGGAGTGGCGCTCTTCGCGGCCAGCCGCAGAAAGATGGGCCCGCCGGTAGTCATCAGCGGAAGCATTTTCATGGGCGGCGGGATCGCCGGGATGCATTACATCGGGATGGCGGCGATGCGGCTGCCGGCGATGTGCGAATACTCTCCGAGCCTGGTAGCACTTTCCATCGCGGTGGCCATGGTGATTTCGCTAGTCGCGCTGTGGCTGACCTTTCATTTTCGAGGCGAAAAGCACTCGGGCGGCTGGCGCAAAGTACTCAGCGCGGTGGTGATGGGCGCGGCGATTCCGGTGATGCATTACACCGGGATGGCCGCGGCGCATTTCAGGCCTGCAGAGTCGATCGAAGGGAGCGTCGCGCACGCCCTGAACATTTCGTCGCTGGTGACCTGGAGCATCATCGTGGTCACCTTCATGGTGCTGGGGCTGACGATCGTGACGGCGCTGATCGACCGCCGCTTTTCAGCGCAGGCCACAGAACTGGAATCGAGCGAGCAGAAGTCGCGGCGGATTCTGGAAACTTCATTTAACCCATTCGTGGCGCTGGATCTCGGCGGAAAAATCACGGATTGGAACGCCCAAGCCGAAAAAACTTTTGGATGGCCTCGCGCGGAGGCCGCCGGAAAACCACTCGCGGAGTTAATGATTCCTACCCGTCATCGCGAGGCGTTTCTGCCCAATATTCATAAAATGCTGGACTCCAGCGGCGACGGCAGCGCGTTGAACGGCCGCTTCGAAACTGAAGCATGCTGCCAGGACGGGCGTGAAATACCGGTGGAGTTCACCATTTCCGCGATGCGCCGCGACGATGGCTATCATTTTGCGACGTTCGTGCGGGATTTAACCGAGGGCAAACAATTCGAGCGGGATTTACGCGCGGCCAAAGAAGCGGCGGAAGCGGCGAGCAACGCTAAGAGTACATTTCTCGCGACCATGAGCCACGAGATTCGCACCCCGATGAACGGGGTGCTGGGCATGACCGAACTGCTGCTGGATACCGAACTGAGCGGCGAGCAGCGCGAACACCTGGGCCTGGTCCGGGTGTCGGCGGAATCGTTGTTATCGATCATCAATGACATTCTGGATTTCTCCAAAATCGAAGCGAGGAAAATGGAGATGGAAGCGATCCCCTTCGATCTGCGCGAAAGCCTGGGCGAAACGATGAAAGCCTTGAGCCTCCGAGTCCAGCAAAAGGGATTGGAGCTGATCTACGAAGTGCAGCCGGATGTTCCGGAGACGCTGGTCGGGGATCCGGGCCGGATTCGCCAGCTGCTGATCAATCTGGTGGGAAACGCGGTCAAGTTCACGAAGCATGGCGAAATTTTCGTCAAGGTGGACGAAGCGGGCAGCGAGCCCGGGTTGACTCGATTACATTTCGCAGTCAAGGATACAGGCATCGGCATCCCGCTGGAAAAGCAGGCCAGGATTTTTGAGGCGTTCTCGCAAGCCGACGAGACCATGGCGCGGAAATATGGCGGCACCGGGCTGGGCCTGGCCATTTGCACCCGGTTGGTGGAGTTGATGCACGGAAAAATCTGGCTGGAAAGCAAACCCGGTGAAGGCAGCACTTTTCATTTCACGGTGCAACTGGCGGTGCAAGACGCCCCGGCCGTCGCCGCGGTGCCGGTCGAGCCGCAGGAATTGCGTGGCATGCATGCGCTGATCGTCGACGATAATTCCACGAACCGGCAATTGCTGTCCGAGATGTTAGCCCGCTGGGGCATGAGGCCGACCGCGATGGAAAGCGGCCGGGCCGCGCTGCAGGCGATACAGATCGCGCGGACCACCGGGCGTCCGTTCCCGCTGATTTTGCTGGATGGCCAAATGCCGGATATGGACGGATTCGAATTTGCCGAGCAGTTCAAGAACGAACGCAGTCCCGAAAATGTATCGATCATCATGCTCACTTCGGCCGGGCACCTGGGTGACGCCGCGCGCTGCCGCGAACTGGAATTTCGGCCTACCTGGTCAAGCCAGTCCGGCAACGCGAGGTGCTGGACGCGATCTGCGGCACGCTCGGAGCAAAATCTCAGGAGAAGCCCATCCTGGTCACGGCCCATGCTCTGCGCGAAGGCCGCAACCGGGCGCGGGTGCTGCTGGTCGAGGACAACGCCGTAAATCAGACGCTGGCGATCCGGTTGCTCGAAAGGCGGGGATATGTGGTGACGGTCGCCGGCGACGGGCGGGAAGCGCTATCGGCGCTGGAAAAAGACAATTTCGACGTCGTGCTTATGGACATTCAGATGCCGGAGATGGATGGATTCGAAGCGACCGCGGCAATTCGCGACAAAGAAAAGCATACCGGCCAGCACCTCCCGATTATCGCGATGACCGCCAATGCATTGAAGGGCGACCAGGAGCGCTGCCTGGAAGCGGGTTTGGACGGCTACATTGCGAAGCCGATTCGCACCAAGGAATTATTCGCGGCCATTGAAGCAATTCTGGAGCACAGCGAAAATGCCCAGGATTTTGAGGCTGAGCCGAAACTGCAGTGACCCCAGCGTGGGCGCGGAGGCCACCCGCCGTTTTCGATTCTTCCTTCGACGATCAAACTAGCGTTTTTTTCGTTGGTACTGCCCGGCGTCGGGCGCCGCTTCCGCGGCCTGGTGGTAACGCTCGCGAATCGCTTCCAGATCCACCGTCGGTTTGGGCAGTTTCATGCCCAGGTCTTCCATGGTGGAGGCCAGAATCTGCGAGACCGCCAGGTTCCGGAACCATTTGTGATTGGCAGGAATGATGTACCAGGGTGAATTTTTCTTGCTGGTCTTTTTGAATACTTCCTCATACGCCGACATGTAATCGTCCCAGAATTCGCGTTCTTTGTAATCGTTTTCGCTGATTTTCCAGTTCCGGGCGGGATCGTCCAGGCGTTCGGCGAAACGGCGCAGCTGCTCTTTGCGGCTGATGTTCAGGAAGAATTTCACGATGTGGGTGTCGTTTTGTTTGCGCAGCAGGCGCTCGAAGTCGTTGATGCTCTCATAGCGCTCGGCGGCCACTTCCCTGGGCACCAGGTGATGCACGCGCGAGACCAGCACGTCTTCATAGTGCGAGCGATTGAAAACGCCGATCCAGCCGCGGGCCGGCGCATGGGGATGAACCCGCCAAAGAAAATCGTGCGCAAGTTCTTGAGCATTCGGCTCCTTGAAACTGGTCACTTTAGTGCCTTGCGGATTCAAAACGCCCATCACGTGGTTGATGGTGCCGTCCTTTCCGCCGGCGTCCAGGGCTTGAACCACCACGAGTAAGCAGTGTTTTTTCTCCGCATACAACGTCTGCTGCAAGCTCTTCAGCTTGCCGCAGCACTTTTCGATGGCGGATTCCGCCGACTTCTTGGAGAGGTCCTGGCCTTTGTAGTCCGGATCAATTTTGTTCAGGTTGACGCGCGCGCCCGGCTCGACTAGAAATTTCTTGCGGTAGTCCATACGATTTCTCCCTCACCAGAATTGCGGATGTGCTAGACGCGCGTGAGTAAATGCGGCTGGACCGCAATTATAGCGTTCGCGCCGCGATTGGCCAGACTTCATCCCGGAACTTTGTCTCGAAACTTTGTCTCGAAACTCTATCTCGCAAGTTTATCTCGCAACTTCATCCTGGCTTCGGGCCTGTGCTAGACTCTGCGGCCTGCGCACGTGAATGCGTGCGTTTTTGTGTTGGAGGACCGAGATGATTCGAGCCGCGAGTTTCTACCTGGCTGCCAGTCTAGCCACAGCCATCCTGCCGTGCCCATTGCGCGCGCAAAGTGCCGCGGATGTACAGAATTATTTCCAAGGCAAACAAGTGCAGTTGAAAATCGACATGCCCGGCACGCAGCAAGGCGTCGATTTGCGTTTCGATCGCGGCACGCCGATGGATTGGAAGCAATATTCCTCGCGGCTGAAAAAATTCGGCGTGGCCATCCCTAAAGATGGGCGGTCGACTATAACCACGATCAGCGTGAAGAAAGACATGATCGAGTTTCAGCTCGATGGCGGCGGTTTTGGCACCTTCGGCGACGATACCAATACGACCGTGACCGCGAAGCCGGTGGAAAAAAGTAATTACGAAAAACAACTCGAGCAGGATATTGCCAACACCGACGATCCGGATCGCAAACGCGACCTGCAGCGCGACCTAGATCGCGAGCGCGACCGCCGCCAGCGGCAGGACAACGCGAACCAGCGGGACGCGCAGGTCGCCAGCCAGATCAAGGGCCAACAGGTGGCCCAGAACCGGATGCAGGGCGGCTCGCGATTCAACCTGCGCTGGACGGGATCGATTCCGGCGGAAGATCTCACTCCAGCCGCAGTGATGAAACTGCTCGCGCCCTATGTCGATTTCAGCGAGGCCCCGCAAGCCGGGCCGGGCGGACCGCCACCAAGCGATCAGCCGCCAGCCAATTCCGGAAACTCGAATGCGGATGCGGGGTCACCGACCGGGCAATTGAAACGCGGAATGCAGATGACCGACGTGACCAATCTGCTCGGCCAGGGCCGGCAGCTTTCGGAATCGGTTTCGCCGGAAGGACTGAAGACCCAAATCTTCGAATATTTGCCGGGCGATCGGCGAGTGGAAGTGACCTACGTGGACGCTTTGGTGGTGCGTTTTTCGATTAGCTCGAGGTAACGCCTAACGCATACTCGCAGCGCCGGCCGGCCTAAGGCTTTTGTCCGGGGGTCTTGCCCCGCGCCGCGCGATTGGCGGTAGCACAATTGGCCGTCGGCCCGGAAGCAAGCGCAGTTGGCGAAGGCGTACCACATGTCGGCGTTTTGCTGACCGAGCGCACCACGACAGTGGCGACGGCAGCAGCGGCCGCCGCTCCCACACCTATCGCCGTCACGCCGACCGCTCCAATTCCGCTGGCTCCCGCGGCGCCCGCTCCGCTGGTCGCCGTGGTGTTCACCGCATCAGCGACGTTCACCGGAGACGCGGGAGACGGAGCGGTGGGCGAAGAATTATTGTGCACCGAAGATTCCTGCCCGGCATGCAGGGTCACGCAGTTCCCGGCCAAATCGCAAGCCTGGCACGTTCCCTCCAGACAGACCACGTTCATTTGAGCGGTGATGGTATCGAAGAGCACCACCAGTTCGGTGCCGACCACGCCCGCTACGCCCACCGGGGTGCGCACGCGGAAATGCGCATCGGGCTTCACCAGCGCCGCCGCCTTGGCGCGAACGCGGCCATAATTCAAATCCAGTTCGGTCTGCTGCGCCGCCGGATCGTGCTTGCCGATTAGCAAATTCGAATCGGAACCAACGCTGAGAATCGAGCCGTCATCCAGGCTGACCCGCGCGCGGGCCAGATGGCCGGTGTTAATCGTGTCGCCCCAGAAAACTTGGGCGTTCGCCGCGGCGGGAATTTGCTCCTGGCCGCGAATCACGTTCACGATGGGCAGCACCGTGGTAATTTTGCCGGCGCTCGGCGCCTGCTGCGCAGCCAAGTCCATGGGCATTACGAGCAGTGCGGAAACCAGCAAGGCAATCAACGAAATGGCAGGATGGCGGGTCTTCATTAGTAGTATTCCTTCCTTGAGGTGCTCAGCAATTCTCAGAAGTCGCGGTATTCGCGGGGTACGGGAAAACTAGCACAGCCTGCCCCAGAGCGCATAGGGAAATTCTGAAGAGCCGGCGTCACCAAACGTGCCGGTCTGGCGCGGGACGGCGTACCCAACCGATTGTGATATAAAGCGACTGAGCCCGAATTTTGAGGGTATCAATACCAACGGACCATAAGGATTTGCCAATGGCGATGCTTGGGAACGGAATGAAATGGCTGGCTCTCGCGGTCGCTGTATTCGCGCTGAATTCTACTTCCCGGGCCCAGGCTGTACCGGCCGAAAAGGCCGACGAAGCGCGCATCGACCGGCTGCTGCAGCAAATGACGCTGGAAGAAAAAATGGATCTGATTCGCGGCGCGATTGAAGACCCGTCCGGGTATCAGGGTCAGGCCGGATACCTGCCCGGCGTTGTGCGCCTGCACGTTCCGTCTCTTCGATTTGCCGATGGACCTCCGGGAGTGTTGACCCGGGTTCCGGGCCAGGCCGAAACGGCAACGATGGGCGTGGCCGCGACTTTCAGTGCCAAAGATGCCGAAGCGAACGGCGTGGTGATTGGGCGCGAGGCGCGGTCGCTTGGAATCGATGTGGTGCTTCAGCCTTTCATCAACATCGACCGGGACATTACTTTCGCGCGCAGCTACAACACCTTCGGTGAAGATCCGTTTCTTACCGGGCAGATGGGCGCAGCGGAAATTCGCGGCGCGCAGTCGCAGGGCGTGATGGCCCAGGCCAAGCATTACATCGCCTACGACTCCGATTCCTACAATGTGTTCGTCGACCAGCAGGCGCTGCACGAGGTGTATGCCGCGCCGTTTGCGGAAGCCGTACGCGCCGGAGTTTCTTCCATCATGTGTTCGTACAACCGCGTGAATGGACCCTTCGCCTGCGACAACGCCGACACGCTGAAGAGCATATTGAAAGGCGAAATCGGGTTCAAAGGTTTTGTGACTTCGGACTGGGGCGCGGTGCACAGCGTTTTGTTCATCAACCAGGGTCTCGATATGGAAATGCCCGGTACTTTGCCGGCGGGCAGTCCGTTGGCGGTGCTGCTCAATTCGTTCTTCTTGACCGCTCCGCCAGCCGCCCCGGGCTCCCCGCCGGACGCCGACGCGCTGGCGGGCATTCTGGGAGGCAGCATTCCGGAGGAGCCGTTGCCGGATCCTGCGGCCCTGGGAGCGTTTCGGCGCGACACCGACGGCACCACCATGCGTGAGGCGCTGAAAAACGGGACGGTCAGCGAAGCGACCATAACCGCCGCCGCGCGCCGGGTGCTGTACGAAATGGATCGCTTTGGATACTTGGATGGCAAACAGAAACACACCATTACGCCGCAAGATGTTGAACAGAACGCCGCGGTGATCCGCCAGACCGCGGCCGACGCAGCGGTCCTGCTGAAAAACGACGGTGCCCTGCCGCTGAAGGCCGACGATCTGCAATCGCTTGCGTTCATCGGGCCAGGAGCCGGGCAGGTCGCGGCCATCGGAACTTTTGGGGAACGTTCCCCCGGCCTCACCGAACGTCAGATCAGCCCACTCGATGCCTTGAAGAAATTGGCGCCGCAGGCACACGTAACGATTGAGGTGGACGACGACATGACCGGCGTGCCAATTGACGCGGCCGCGTTGTCGCACGACGGCCAGCCGGGTTTGCGGCGCACGGATGGCTCTGGAAACACCTCGGTCGATGCCCAAATTGATTTCACGCACAGCAACGGCAAGTCACTGCCAGCAAATGGAAATATCACCTGGAAAGGAACGCTGACTGTTCCGAGTGCCGGCGATTACTGGATCTACCTGCAGGCGCTCGGCGCGCGCGGACGTTTCTCGATCGACGGCAAGGAAATTGGCCGGACCGGTGCGGCGCAAGGCACCGTGCACGGCGACATCCAGTACGCCACGCAGGATAACGGATTCCCTACCGTCGATGGCTTGGACGACGTGCGGCGTTCCGTTCAACTCACGGCCGGCCCGCATGAAATCGCGGTGCAAGCCCGTGGCGACACTTCCAATAACCCGGAACAAATTCGGCTGAACTGGATGACGCCGGAGCAGCGCGCGCGCAATCATCAAGCCGCCATCGAGGCCGCAAAGAACGCGCATACCGCCGTAGTTTTTCTGTGGACGCGCGGCAAACCGAATTTCGTGCTGCCTGGCGAGCAGAACAAGCTCGTCGAAGAGATCGCCGCCGTGAATCCGAACACCATCGTCGTGCTCAACGTCAGCCAGCCGGTCGCGCTGCCGTGGGTCGGCAGAGTGAAGGGCGTGCTGCAGCTGTGGTGGCCGGGAGATGAAGGCGGCTGGGCCACGGCGGATGTTCTACTCGGCAAAGTGAACCCGGGCGGGCGGCTGCCGTTCACCTGGGCCAAACGCCTGGAAGATTATCCGGCGACCGATCCCGCGCACCCGGAGCGTTCAGCCAAAGGGGTAGACGGCAAAACGACCTACAGCGAAGGCGTCGATATCGGCTACCGCTGGTTCGATAAGCAGCATATCGAACCGCTCTTCCCTTTTGGTTACGGGTTGTCGTACAGCAGTTTCAGTTATTCGCAACTGAAAGTTTCTCCGGCCACCGACAAAGGGTTCGACGTTTCGGTGCGCATCAAGAACACTGGCAACGTAGCCGGCGATGAAGTTCCCCAGGTCTACCTGGATGCCCCCGCGCAGCGTCCGGAGGGTGTGCAGTTCGCAGTGCGGACTCTCGCGGCCTTCGATCGCGTGAGCCTCGCCGCGGGAGAATCCAAAGACATAACCCTGCACGTATCGCCGCGCGCTCTGGAATATTGGTCTACCGCGGAGAATCGCTGGATTCGCTCCGCCGCCCGGCAAATCAACGTCGGATCCTCCTCGCAGGATCTTAAACTCAAGGCCAACGCCCCGTAATTCGGCCGCGAGCGAAACAACCGGCGAAACTCCTGCTGGCTCGGAATCTTTGCCTTGACACTCAACCGCTTTCGATATGTAACTAGTTTCGCTATTCCAATTCGAGTGGAAGTGCTCGCAAGGAGATACCGTGGCGCAAAAAACTAATTTCATCGGCAAGAAATCCGTGAAGTGGGCGCTGGTCGAACGCGGCGTGTGGGTGCTGCGGTTGTGGAGCGGCCGGCAATATCCGCAAATCGCCATCCTTCAATTCACGCCCGACGCGTACCAGCGAGTCCGAACCGATCTTTCTGGCTTCCTGAACGGCGTGGGAATTTTCGGCAAGAAAGTACAAGTACAACTGCTCAGTGGCCCCGGCGTAGCTATGGTCGAGCCGGCCGGGCAGCCCGCGCAGCCTCCGGTCGTGGTGGTGACGCATAGCAAGACGAGTAAGTCGGCGTGGGTAGCGCTATCCACCAATGCGGATTTTGACGCGTTCGACTTTCAGCCCCACGCGCGAGGCGTCGCGCTGCCGTCGCTCTAGAGCGATTTCGCGCGGGCGAGCGCACCGTAGCCGGCTATCGCTCCAGCCCGAGCCGCGCCAATAATTGTTTGAATCGCGGCTCGGCCCGCAAGGGATCGAGCGCCGGTTCGACCTTGAGCCAAGTCATATAAGCGTCGCGTTCGTTATACCCTCGTTCCAGCAGCCCCAGCGCCCGCTCTTTTTCGCCGAGCCCCACCTGCACCGTCGCTAAAAAATACGGCGGAACGTATTGCGTCTCGGATTTCGCCTGCAATTCCGCGAGTAACCGCCGCGCTTCATCCTTCTGTCCCGCTAGTCCGTAGGCCAGGCCCAGGGCCTCCAGGCGCAGCGGCTCGCTGGTGGAAAGATCCACGGCTTTTTTGCACTCCGCGACGGCCTTGGCGTATTCCTTCTTCGCCATGTAGGCATAGCCCAGGCAGGAATGAGCGCCGACATCGTTCGGTTCCAGTTCCAGAGTTTTTTGGCACTGGTCGATCGCGCGATCGAATTGGCGGGCGAAATAATAGGTCCAGCCGGCGGACGAATTGGTGAAAATCGAAACCGGATCGAGGTTCTGGGCGGTTTGCATTTGAGCCAAGGCCTCGTTGCTCCGGCCCATGGCCGAAAGAAAAACTGAATACATCCGGTGCGCTTCGGAATCACTGGGATTCAATTGAATGGCGCGCTTATATTCCGCTTCCGCGCCGGGCCAATCCCAGTCGGCGTAGAATTTCACATCGGCCAGCGTGGCGTGGGCGGAAGAAAGCGAATCGTCGAGGGCCAGGGCCTTCAAAGCATTTTCTTTGGCCTTGGGCATGGCCACTTGAGGAGCGAGCGCGTTGGTCGCCCAAAAATAATCCGCCAGGCCGGAATAGCCCGCCGCATAATTCGGATCGATTTCAATGGCCTGCTGAAAATATTTTCCCGCTTCGCGAAATTGCGCCTCGGTGTCCTTGTTCCAGTGATAACGGCCCTTCAAATAGTCGTCGTGAGCTTCGGGGCTCACGCGGCCCGAACCGGCCAGCCGCGACTGCTCCTGCGGAGTGAGCTCGACCCGAATTTCCTGCGCGATATCCCGCGCCACTTCGGCCTGCAGGTTGATCACATCGGTTAAATCGCGATCGTAGCCCTTGGCCCAGAGACTCTGGTCGGTGGAAGCTTCAATCAATTTGGCGTCGATGCGCACCCGGTCGCCGGAGCGCATCACGGAACCTTCCACCACCGCGTCCACATTCAATTCCTTGGCGATTTCGGACAGCGTTTTGCGCGAGCCCTGGTACGGCATCACCGAAGTTCTGGAAATTACGCGCAGTTCGCCAATCTGAGCCAGCTGGGTAATCAATTCTTCGGTCATGCCCTCCGCAAAATAATCCTGATTGGGATCGCCCGAAAGATTTTCGAGCGGCAGTACCGCCACGGATTGAATCTGTATTGGCCCGGCGTGCGCCGCGGCGACCTGGGCGCGATGGCGCAATCCGAGCCAAATCGCACCAGCCAAAACAATCGCGCAGAGCGCCACAATCTCCAGTTTTCTGCGGTTCGACATCCGGCGCGGAGCGTTGCCGACGATCACTCCGCTCGAACTCGGCATCTGCATCCGCCGCAAATCGACGTCCAACTCTTTCGCTGACTGATAGCGGTTTTCCGGCTCCTTTTCCAGACACTTCATGATGATGCGTTCGAGTTCAGCGGAAATGCCGTCATTCAAGGAGCGCACCGGGGCCGGCGGTTTGTGCAAGATCGCATCGGTCAGTCGCGCGGAAATTTCATCTTGAAACGGCCGCTGCCCGGTCGCGAGTTGGTACATCAGCGCGCCCAGACCGTAGACGTCCGTTCGTCCGTCCATGGTGTCGCCCAATAATTGTTCGGGGGCCATGTACGGTTCGGTTCCGGCGATGAAACGCGGCTCGACGCGGCCGTCGATAGTGGTGGTCTCGCTGACCGGGCGGCAATGTCCGGCGAGACCAAAATCGAGAATCTTGGCCAGGCCCTTCGGGCTGATCATCACGTTGCCAGGCTTCAAATCGCGGTGAATCACGCCACGCTCGTGCGCCTCCTGCAGCGCCTGGGCGATTTGCGAGGCGAGCACGATCAACTGCTTCTCGGGCCATGCTTCACCCGCGCGTTCCTGGGCCAGCGATTTTCCCGCGAGGAATTCCATCACCAGGAATTCCGTGCCGTCCTGGGTGACGAATTCGTGGATGGTGGCGATGCTGGGATGATTCAGTTTGGCCAGGATCAACGCTTCGGTGCGAAAACGCTTGCGCGCATCGTCATCACCCAGCGCCCCCGGCGGCAAAAATTTCAAGGCCACATCGCGATCGAGATGTTCGTCATGCGCGCGGTACACTACGCCCATGCCACCCGCCCCGATCATCTCGAGGACGCGATAGTGCGAAATCGTGCGGCCGATAATGGAAGGGGAATCGGTCACGGACTTTGAATGTTACGCCCTGCGGAGCAGGGCAAGCAATCGCGCAGCGCGTAGGCGCGACGGCACCACAAATCCGCTGGGCGAATGTTCCACGAAGACCTACGGCTGGGGATCGTTACGTCCGCTTGATGATTATGGCCGTAAGATCGTCTTTTTGCGGCGTGCCCTTGGAAAACGCGATGACCGCGCTATACAGCGCGGCAATAATTTTACTCGCTGGCCGCTCGCGCGAGGCGCGAATGGTCGCTTCCAGCCTGGCGACGCCGAATTGTTCACCCTGTGGGTTCTCCCATTCGAAGAAACCGTCGGTGGCCAGCACCAGCATGTCGCCGAGGTCGAGTTCGAGCATTTGCGGAGGATCGGTAACCAGGCTGGAGGAAATTCCCAGGGGCATGCCGTGGGCCTTCATGGCGTCGAATCGGTCGTGACGCAAGGTGTAGAAAAAAAGCGGACCGTGACCCGCCGACAGCAGCTCGACCCTGGAATTTCCCGGAGTGCAAATCGCGGCCACAAAAGTTACGAACCGGCCTTCCTTCAGATCACCGGAGAGCGAGGCGTTGATGCGGGTCATGGCGTCGAGCAGCCCATCATCCACGGTGAAATTTGTCCGAGCGTACGCGCGACACACCGCCGCTAACAATGCTGGGCCAATGCCGTGGCCAGTGACATCCGCCAGCGCCACCAGCACGCGGCCATCGGGCAGCGGCTGCCAATCGTAATAATCGCCGCCCGTTTGATCCGCGGGTTGATTCCACGCCGCGATATCGAAACCTGCGATCACCGGCATCGACACCGGCAGCAGCGATTGTTGAATCGTCCGCGCTACGTCCAGGTCGTGCTCTAGGCGCTGGACTTGTAGTTTGGTTTCGGCTTCGTGCAGCGCCGCGTCTACATGTTTCCGGATTTCGCCGGCCACCGCGCCGGCCACGACTCCGGCGAAAATCAGAACCGCGGCATAACCGAAGACCGCCTTGTGCGGGTTGAGTAGCAACGTTCCGTCACGGAACGCCGGATGCCAACCCAGGTAGGTCGACGCACAGAGATAGCTGAGCGCCGCGACGATTCCCGAGAACCGGCAGAGCCGAGGATCCAATCGCAAGGTCGACAAAATAATAAATACGAAAAAAAGCAGCGTGGATGGATTGGCCAGCGGCCGGTAGGCAGGATCGATGGCGGTACTGTAGATGAAGGCGAGAGCGAACGCCGGCACCGACGTTTCGATAATTACGTTGCTGATGCGCAGCCCGGCCGAGAGATTGCTTCCGCTCCGCACGGCGCGGCTCACCGCGCGATAAATGAAAAATTCATAGAGCAGGAACAGACTGAGCAGCGCACAGGAGAGGAGCCACAGGTGGAAGTTTTCGTGGTCCCAGAGGATCAAAGTCAGGAAGGAACGGACCAGAAAAACCGCGACGATAATCCCCAGCACGATGAGGATGCGCAGTCTTTCGCTTTTCAATACGGCTTGCCGGAATGCTGGAGATCCGGCATGGAATCCATTCTTCATCAAAAGCGTCCTGGGAGAATTTGATTCGATTCAGCACCCGGGGTACGAGTGCTTGCACCATTCTCCCGAACGCGGAGTACGGTCAACCGAAATCCTCATGGCGAGTGTTTGGCCGACCGTACTCTACTTCTGACGCGCCGCGCATGCAACGGCGGGACGAAGCGCTGCATTGATGGCGACGGGACTAGGCCTTAGTGGCTTGCTCTTTCGGTTTTTCCGGCGACATCGTCGCCATCATCTGGCGCATCGCCTCGGTGCTTCCCGGAGCGCCCTTCTCGCGCCAGGCCTCGAGTCGTTTCACATGTTCCTCGAGTTGGCGGTGATAGTTCGGGTTCTTGAACATCGCGCGCATCGCCGGCAGGATTGGCTTGAGCCGTTCCCAGACCAGCCATTGCTCGCCGGTATTTTCGAAGAAAAATTCTTCGTCGATCAAACCGCGGTTCGCCATGCCGGCCGCCATATCCCAATAGGTGATCACCATGCGCATCGAGGCGTTCTCGGCGCTGTTCGGCGGACAGATTTTCATGGCGTCTTCCACGGAGGCCGGCTTGAAATGGCCGAAATACCATTCGCGCGCTTCGCGCATTCGCGGTTCCCGGCGCAAATCGTAAAGACGCAGCAACAGATTGGCCTGTTCGTGCGTAACTTCTCCCATGATTCCCTCCTAAGTTTTATTTCTACAAAAATTTGCCGCTATTGGTTGGTACTGGGTTTATCGGATTGCAAGGACACGTTGTGGGAATGGCTCAGCATGATCTCGGAATCTTCGAAGGCCAGTTTGATTCTCCGGCGAAGTTCGCGCGCCGCGTCATCTTTGCGATTCAACACGGTACGAACCTGCAGACGGATCACGGTTCCATCCAGATTCAGGGCTTCGACGCCCAGCACGCGCGGACCATCCACCAGCGCCGGCGACCAGGTCGCGTCGTTACGAAATTCCGTGGCCACCCGATCCAGGATGGAAATCGCGGTGCTGACCAGTTCCTCGGCCGGAACGGTAATGTCCACAAATGTTTGCGACCAGTCACGGCTCAGATTCGAAACCTGGCCAATCAGGCTGTTGGGTATTGAGACGATCGCGCCCGCCGTGTTGCGCAGCACGGTACGGCGCAGGGTGAGGTGCTCGACCCGTCCGGTTTCACCGTTCACCTGCAGCATGTCTCCGAGCGAATATTGATCTTCGAAAACGATGAAAATTCCGTTGATGAGATCTTTCAGCAGACTTTGCGCGCCGAAAGCCAACGCCACGCTGAGCAGCCCGGCGGTGGCCAGTGCCGGTGCAATGTCGAAGCCGAGGATGCGCATGACCATGAGCACGGCGACGACGATGATGGTCGTGCCCCCGATGCTGTGCAGCAAATCGGCCATGGTCCGCGTCTGCTGCTCGCGCAGTTGGCCGGCACGCGTGGGAGTTTTGGCCGCCTGCACCAGACGCAAAGTTACGACTCGCAGAACGCGAATCAGCAACACGGCGATGATCGCGATGACGACCAGCCGCAGCCCGATGCGCCCTGCACTTTCCGTCCACTGGGAGAAGGATTCGGTCATAAGATAGCAGAGGCGGAAGTATACACCCGTCAGGCGCAGTGCAGGACGTTCAGCACGGGTGGGTGTTTTGCGAAACTTCCTCCAGGTAAACTTTTAGACGAACGAAGTGCCGAAACTGGAGCAATCCTCATGAACAAACAAAAACGTTTTTTTCTGGCCGTTTTGTCTTGCGTCGCGGTCGGAACGGTCGCCGAATTCATCGCCGGGCGCACTTGGGCTGGTGCGCTTGCTGCCCAGCGAGGCATGCCGACTCCGCCACCTCCCAGCGATCCTCCCAGTGGAATGCCGCAAAACGCGCCCGCGACTCCGCTCGCCGGGCCCAATCTCGACCCGCGGATTGATACTAAACAGATCCTGGAGCATAACGATTCGCAGATTCACGACAGCGTCGAGAAGCTTTACTTTCTGGCGGCCCAGCTGAAAGCCGAGGTCGAAAGAACCAACTCGCAAAACGTCCTCTCGCTGGCCATGGTCCAAAAGTGCGAGCAGATTGAAAAATACGCAAAGCAGATCAAAGGCCTGGCCAAGGGCGCGTAATCGCTCAGCGTTCCGGACCTCACTCGAAAACGGATTGGTTTTGCCGCAGTGCGAAAAGCAGAGTAAACTTGAATCCGCAGCAATCACCATTGCGCCCGTAGCTCAGCTGGATAGAGCGTGTGCCTCCGAAGCACAAGGTCGACGGTTCGAACCCGCCCGGGCGCACCATCATTTCTTTCATCTCAAAATTCTGGAAAATTCCGCGGTCCCGAAAAACGCGGTGTAGCTTCGCCGTGCGCCTACGGGGCTGAACAGCTGTACTGGTTGACCTGAATGCGCCACTCCCGCTGTCCGCTGACCGGTTGATATTCCTGCTTCCAGCGCGCGCCTGAATCGTGCACCAAATGGTCTTCGCCGGCGCTCGCACATCGCGAATTCAGAGCGTGACAAATCTCTTCCATCGAAGGACCGGGCCCGCCATAGCTCAGACCGTCGAATACCGCCACCGTCGGGGCTACGGGACTTCCGGCGTCGATCCATTCCTGCGGCGAATAAATATTGGCCGCCCGGACCGTCGCCGGCAAGACTCCGGCAAAATGCCCGTTTCGCACCGGGTCGGTGGACGGCAAACGGTAGGTCAGGTAAAAAAACAGCGAGGGATTATTAGCGAGGACCACGCCGCCGTTGCTCGCGATCTCCGCGGCGCGCACCGAAACCCGGTTCCAGGGCTCGATCCAATGCGGCGCGGCGTACAGATTCCGCGAAAAAATTCCGAACCAGCCGATGGCGCCCACCGCCGCGAGTGAAATCGCCAGCCATCGTCGCGCCGAGGGTCGCGCCGCCAGTCCAATCGCCACTCCCAACGGCAGAACCAGCCAGGGGCTGATCATCAACATGCGCTTCGTGTTTCCAATCTGCAGAAAAGTCATCGCCGCCAGCAGCGCCACAAAATACAGCAGGAAGCGGCGTGCCAGCGGTCCGCCGAACGAGAGAGCCAGGGCGCAGGCAATCGCTAAACCCGCCACGATCCCCAACGCCCAGAACCACGGCGCCACCGATTCGCTGACGAAGAGACAGTACAAAATTGTAAATACCGGTCGCGACGACAGTCGGCGAAAATGCCGTCTTCGCGCGCGCGTGCGCCTCGGTGAGAAAAGCCGGCAGGATCGGCACACAAGCCAGGAGGAGCACCGCCAAAGTCGATAACAGCAGCATCCATTTCTTGGCGTCACGCCGAAATCGCGTTACGTAATCCAATCCCAAAAACGACAGCATCGCCCATCCGAAATAGTTGGTGTAAATGAGCGCCAAGGCGCAAAGACCGAGCCAGAGCCAGGTCTTCCACGATGTATCTTCCAGATATCTCAGGTAGATGAGCGTGAGCAACGATACCAGCATGAAGGTGAAGGAATACCAGCCGGTAAGGCGTCCGAAATGAAATCCGTAGGGCCAGAAAATGAGCAGCACCAACGTGCCGTATCCCGCGCGATTCCCGCCGATGCGGCGCGCGGCCTGCACCAAGAACCAAATTCCTAAAAGATAAAAAATCACCGAGGGCAGCCGGAACCATTGACTGTTGCCGTTGGTGAGCCAGAGCCAGCCGTGCAGGATGAGATCCGAAAGCGGTGGATGCTCATGCTGGCCGCCGCCACTCAGGAAAAGTTTGATGGTTTGCCATGCCGGATTAGCGGCCACATCTACGATCGCGATCTCATCGTCTACCGCGGTGAACCACGGGTTCGTGACCATCAAGGTCACACCCAAGGCTGCAAGTGCGATGGCCACGCGCCCTTCGAATGGAATACGGGAGTGGGGTCTTGATGCGGCGGGATGAGTTACGGCCTGACTTGAGTTCTCAGTCAATTTCGAAAAAAAGCTTAACGAGAAATGGAAGGGCGGTCAAGCGCCGCCGCACACTGTCTATTTCAGTCGGCCGGAACGGTGCGGGGTTTCGCCCACTCCCGGATGTCATCAATGTCTTCTTTGCGCGTGACGCTGAGCGGCCGCGTGTCCCGAATTTCGGCCAACACAATTTCCGTCGATAATTGCTGCTTCTGGCTGAAGGCGGTGTAGAGCCCGGCCACAATCGCCTGTTCGATCTCGGCGCCGGAAAATCCTTCGACCGCGCTGGCCAGTTTCTGAACGTCGAATGCGGCGGCGTCTCTGCCCCGTTTCTTCAGATGCAAAGTGAAAAGCTGCGCGCGAATTTCGGCATTGGGCAGGTCGACAAAGAAAATCTCATCGAAGCGGCCTTTGCGCAGCATCTCCGGAGGCAAGGCCCGGATGTTGTTCGAAGTGGCGGCCAAAAACACGATGCTTTGGCGGTCCTGCATCCAGGTCAGAAGCGTCGCCAACAATCGTTGGGACAATCCGGCATCGGCATCTCCGCTGGTTCCGGCCGAGGCAAACGCCTTTTCAATCTCGTCGATCCATAAAACAACCGGCGACAATTTTTCCGCCAAATCCAGCGCCCGGTGAAGGCGCTTCTCGCTTTCTCCCACGAACTTGTCGTAGAGCGATCCGGCATCGAGCCGGGCCAGTTCAATGCCCCACTCGCCGGCCACCGCGCGCGCCACCAGACTTTTGCCGCAGCCCTGCACCCCGGTAATCAAGATGCCTTTCGGCGGCGCCAAACCAAAACGCTGGCCTTCCGGGGTCAGCGCGCTTTTACGTTTGGCCACCCACTCGCGCAAATGTTGCAGCCCGGCCACGTCGGCGAAGGAAGCGTCGCGGCGAACGGCTTCCAACAATCCATCTTCGCGCGTAAGACTGTGTTTCGCGTCCAGCACCGCGTCGATCAGGGCGGCATCTACTTTTCCGTGAGCCAGCAGACATTTGCGCAGGGTGCGCAGCGCTTCCTGTTCCGGCAGTCCGACCAAATTGTGCGCGAGCTGCGCAATCCCGCTGACATCCAGCGTGATCGGCAGCCTTTGATCGTGGCCCACCTGCGCGATCACCTGGTTCACGCCGGGCAAAAGTTCGTTCGCATCGGGCAATCCCAAATCAAAGGAGACGGATTCACATTCCAATTCGGGTGGCAATTTGATGGACGCAGCCGAAATGACCAGCGATCGCCTTTCGGTGCGGAACGCGTCCGCCAGATCGCGAAGCCGGCGCGCGACGTGATCGTTGTCGCAATAACGCGCTACGTCGCACAGCAGAAAAATTCCTTCGCCGTGAATCAGCGCAATGTTCGCGAGCGCCTGCTCGAGCTCGTCGGTGCCGTAGATGGGCGAGCCTTTCCACTTGGTCATGCCGGTGGTAATGGTCCAGGTGAAAAGCGGAATGCCAAGGTCGGCCGAGAGCGTCTGCAGCAATCCTTCAAAACGATCTTCCTCGGTGGTTTCGACCGTGATGATCGGATTGCGGGAATTGATCAGCAACTTTAGTTCGTCATGCTTCTGGGCATTGACCGCAAGGCGAGGTTGCGTGGAAGAAGCCGCCGGTGGAGAAACGATGTTTTTGATTCTGCCGCCGTTGTCGTTCATATCATTCGGCAAACGAAATCTCCCCATTCCGGGCTGCAGAATCGGCTAGCTTTTACGCGGAAGTCGCCCGCTAAAGATTACCAAACCAGAACTGTGACGGAGCTGGATTCGGTTCCCGGTGACGCGTACCAGGAATCATCCATTTGATTTTTATCGCAGGGGCGGTCTAGGCGTCGTCGTAGTCCTCGGTCAGTGACGCGAGAACCGGCGGAGCGGCGAGCCATTTTCTACTTGCAACTGATTGTCAACTAGAGAGAAGAGTAAGACGCATCCCCATTTTTCTGTCAAGCGTTGTCATCAAATTTTCAAAAATCTCGATGTTTCGTGACACAATCGCTAACTCGCCGGCTACAGCGAATCAGACCTGCTGGTACAGGCTTTTACGGATGGGTGGTCCGCATCCCCGTTGTATAGTGGCCCCCTGTTCCTCGGGTTCCGTTCCCTTCCTGGGTCAGCAGCTTTGAGGAGAAACGTATGTCAATTCTGGCGTGGATTGTCTTGGGACTGATCGCAGGCTTCATTGGCAGCAAAATCGTCAACAAATCCGGCGAAGGCATCGTGATGGACATCGTGCTGGGTATCGTCGGCGCGCTGCTCGGCGGATGGCTCTTCGAGCGTTTTGGTCAGGCGGGAGTCACGGGTTTGAATCTCTACAGCCTACTGGTCGCCGTGGTGGGCGCGGTCGTTTTACTGGTCGTGTACCACATGGTCCGACGGGCGGCTTAAATGTCGGCGGGGGCCGCACCGGCGCAGGATCAGCACGGCGCTGCTGCTCAGAACCAGGGCAAGAAAGCGACCAATCCGCTTTGCCCGTACTGCGGGTGTGAGGAGACGCACCGGTCCCACCGCGCCGGCCCGATCGATTATTTCCTGCGGTGGTTGAGCTTGCTGCCCTATCGCTGTGCGGACTGCGAACGGCGTTTCCATCACTAAAGTCAAAGGGCTCAAAAAAATGAGGCCGTTCATCCGTTCAGGATGGCGGCCTCTTTAATTTTCGGAAGCGAATTATTCGGTATGGCCCTTGCATCCGGGGTGTGGGCAGGTGCAATCAACGTCGGGAGTCTTTTCCATCGCCTCGCACTGCGTGCTGCAATACTTGCCGGAAGTCACGGTACAAGAGCAGATGGGGTGTGCGCATTTCTTGCCTTCGGTAGTCGCCATGAATAGTCTCCTTTGCCGCTCGGATCCGAATTAGCTCGACGCAGGGCCGAGTGTAGTGATACCTCGCACCATAAGCCATACCCAATTCCCATTAATTGGTGCATTGGCTGCCGTGGAAAATTTACATCAAGTAGATACCATTTCGCAGCCAAAGGATTTACTCTTTCCGGCCACACTGGTCTCCAACGATATGCGGCCAGCTTGGCGGATAACTCATGACCATTCGAGATGTACTGTTCGGGAAACCGCTGCCTACCTGGGACGAACGCGCGGAGCAATTGGGCGTAGGCCCTGGAATTCCGATTTTCGGCCTGGATGCACTGAGTTCCGCCGCCTATGGTCCCGAAGCCGCGCTAACGCTGCTGATTCCGCTCGGCGCCGCCGGAATCGCCTATATCGTTCCGATCAGCGCCAGCGTCATCGCCCTGCTGGTTATCGTTTATTTTTCCTACCGGCAGACGATCGCCGCGTATCCGGGCGGAGGCGGTTCATACACCGTCGCCTCGGAAAACCTGGGCCCGTTCGCCGGCCTGCTGGCCGCCGCCGCGCTGATGATTGACTACGTTTTGACTGCGGCGGTCGGAATTTCGGCCGGCGTCGGTGCGCTGGTTTCGGCATTTCCCAGGCTGCTGCCCCACACCCTGGGCCTTTGCCTGCTGATTCTTTTGTTCATCACCATTATCAATCTGCGCGGGCTGCGCCAGGCCGGAATTGTTTTCATGGTTCCGACCTATCTTTTTATTTTTAGCCTGCTCGCCGCGGTCGGTATCGGAGTTTTCAAATCGATCACGTCCGGAGGACACCCTGCAGCAGTAATTCCTCCGCCCGCAGCTCTTCCTGCCGCGGCAGGCATCGGCGTGTGGCTCCTGTTGCAATCCTTCGCCAGCGGCTGTACGGCGATGACCGGGGTCGAAGCGGTGAGCAACGGAGTGATGGCGTTCAAAGAGCCGGCGACCAAGACGGCGCAGCGCACGTTGACCATCATCATCGCGCTGCTGATCTTGATGCTCGGCGGCATCGCGTTTCTGGTGCGCGCGTATCACATCGCCGCAACGGATCCCGGCGCCGTCGGCTACCAGAGCGTCATTTCGATGATTATCGCCGCCGTAGTCGGGCGCGGCCCGCTGTACTACACCGCGATTGGTTCCGTCCTGGTCGTTTTGGCTCTGTCGGCCAACACGGCGTTCGCCGATTTTCCGCGCCTGTGCCGGGCCATCGCGTTGAATGGATATCTGCCCGACGCGTTCAGTCTGCGCGGGCGCCGCCTGGTCTATTCCCAGGGCGTTTGGGTGTTGGCCGGGCTTGCCGCGCTGCTGCTGATTGTGTTTCAAGGCGTCACCAACCGGCTGATTCCACTCTATGCGGTTGGCGCATTTCTCGCGTTCACGTTGTCCCAAGCCGGAATGGTGGCGCACTGGCTGCGAGTCAAAGGACCGGGCTACCGCCGATACATCGTAGTGAACGGCATCGGGGCTGTGGCCACCGGCGCGACCGTGTTGGTCGTCTTGGTCGCAAAATTTATCGAAGGCGCCTGGATCACCGCGCTGCTCATTCCCACGCTGCTCATCTCAATGATGGCCGTGAAGCGCTATTTCGATCGCGTCGCCGAGGAACTGCAGTGTACGGAGCCGTTCAACGTCGAAGGGCTTCACTCCCCTTTGATCATTTTGCCGGTTCAAAAATGGAGCCGACTGACGCGCAAAGCGGTGGAGGTTGCCTATGCGCTCTCGCGCGACGTGGAAGCGGTCCACGTCTGCGCCGAGGGTGAAAAAAACGATGTTCGCGAAGAGTGGGAAAAATACGTGCTGACGCCGCTCCGCAAAGCGGGCCTGACTGAGCCGAAACTTACCATGCTGGATTCCCCGTTTCGGCTGGTCATTACTCCGATTGTGAACCACGTGCTGGCGGTGCAGCAGGAAAATCCCACCCGCCGAATCGCCGTGCTAATTCCCGAAATGATCGAGCATCATTGGTGGCATTATTTCCTAGAAAATAATCGCGCGGAACTTTTGAAGGCGTTGCTACTGCTGAAGGGAAATCAACGGATACTCATCGTGAATGTGCCGTGGTACCTGAAGAATTAGTGGAACAAAACTTGCTGCGCGCTCGTGATACTGCCGCGCTTACTTCGCTTCGCGCAAAAAACGCGCCGCTTCTTCCGGTGGCGTGGGGTTAATGTAAAACCCAGTGCCCCATTCGAATCCCGCCACCTTCACCAGCTTGGGCATCATCTCGATATGCCAGTGATAATGGTCGTTGATCTCTTCGCCGATGGGCGAAGTGTGGACCACGAAATTGTAGGAAGGAAACGCGAGCACCGAATCCAGGCGGTTCAGAAACTCCCGCATGATTTTGGAAAGACTTTTGTAGTACGGCGTCGGCATATTCTCAAACGCCGAACTGTGCTGCCGCGGCAGAATCCAGGTTTCAAATGGAAATCGCGGCGCGTAAGGCTCCAGCGCGATGAAATGGTCGTTTTCCAGGACCATGCGCGACTTCGTCTCCATTTCCTGGCGGATCATGTCGCAGAAAATGCAGCGTTCTTTTTCGTTGTAGTAGCGCTTGGCGCTGTCGACTTCCTCGCGCACGCGTTTCGGCACGATGGGCAGCGCAATCAATTGCGAATGGGTGTGCTCCAGCGTGGCCCCGGCTGGTTCACCGTGATTCTTGTACAGCAGAATGTATCGAAAACGCCGGTCGTTCTTCAGGTCCAGCATGCGGTCGCGGTAAGCCCAGAAAATTTCTTCGACGCCTCGCTCGCTGATGGTCGCCAGCGTATGGTTGTGATCGGGCGTTTCGATGATCACTTCGTGCGCGCCTACTCCGTTCATGCGATCGAACAGGCCGTCGCCTTCGCGATCCAGGCCGCCTTCGATGCCCAATGCCGGATATTTGTTGGGCACCACGCGGAGGCTCCATCCCGGCGTATCTTTTCCGCTGCCGTTGCGGCCGTAGGCCAGAACTTCGGAGGGCGTCTTCCCTTCGCTGCCGGGGCAAAACGGGCAATGCGGCGCGCCCTTAATTTTCACGCTCTCGCGCACGAAATCCATCGGACGATTGGCGCGGTCGGTGGAAATGATGACCCAGCGCCCGGTGATGGGATCTTTGCGCAGCTCCGGCAAGTCTTGATTCTCCTTTAGCGCCAGCACGGCGCGGAAATAACGAGGCAACGGCGCCCTTCGGGCGCGCCATCGCGCGTGTTCGAAACTTCTATTCTACTACCGCGTTTTGCACTGCGACGGATCCTGAAGCAGTTCCTATTCCAAACCGGCTACATCGCTCGCGGGCGATTTTCGCCTGCGTTGAAGGCGCCTTTGTGCAGCCGCACCGAGGGTTTTTGTCCGGCGCGCGTTTCAATCGCCAGTACGTCAAAACGGCATTCCGTGGATTCAATGTGCCGGGCGCGTAAAAATTGCTGGGCCACTCGCGAAATGTTGCGGCGTTTCTCGATGTTCACCGCGGACTCAGGCGTGGCCTGCAACGCCGCGTCCTTCTGACTCGCGTCCATTCTCGTACGTGTTTTCACTTCGACAAATGCCAGCACCGAGCCGTCGTATCCCACCATATCGATTTCACCCTTCAGGCCAGGCGAAGTGAAATTGCGCGCGATCAGCACGTATCCATGCCGCCGTAAATACCAGTAGGCATACGTTTCGCCGCGCACCCCGGTTCGCCGGGCGCGTTCCTTGGCGGAGTCCGCACGATTCGAATCCGAAGACTCAGCCGCCGTTTCGGTCAAACCTTTGCGTGCGTTGAACGCGACCGTCGCGAACATCAATCGAGCGAGCATCGGTGAATTTTACTTGATGACCTCGAGGGTAAATTCGATCACTTTGCCGCGAACCACGAAGCTCAAATATTGCTCCCAAAATCGCCGGAACGTGCGGCTGTGATTGACCAGAAATTGAAATCCCAGAAAACGCCAGATGCGCAGCAGGGTCACGTGAATCCCTTTCGGTCGCATGCGCACTTTCGAATACCAGTTGTCCCGTCCGTGCGTGCCGCCGGGGAAAAAATAGTTGAACGAATAGGTGCTCAGGTGCCACCGATGCGTCGGGTCGCTGAAGGAATTGACGTCGGAATAGTGCGGAGTCAGCAGGAAAATTGTCCCGCCCGGCTTGGTCACCCGGTGAAATTCTTCCATCGTGGCGATGACGTCGCCCACATGCTCGATCAGATGAATGCCGCGAACCTGGTCGAACGAATTATCGCGAAAAGGAAGGTTGCCGCGGTCCAGATGGCAGAGCACGTCGGCGCTGGTCGACGCATTCATGTCGATACCGATCGACCCGGGATACTTATTCGGACCACAACCAACGTCTAAAATGCGCGGCAGGACGCCCTCCGGCGTGAAATTCTAGCGCGGAACTTCCGTTTCTTCCGGTTTATTTGCGGCACCACAAGCCCTACTTCGTGCGAAACGGGCCGAAGTTCACCGGATAGCCGGCGTGAAACGCGGGAAGCAGAAAATAACGCGACGGCTCGTAGTGATTTTCCGCGGTGAATGGGGCGCAGAAGCGCGTTTCATTGGCCAGATCGGTGCGCAGGAAAAACGCATTGGTCCCCAGGATATTGCAGCCCACCAGCGCATAACCGCGCGCCGCCAGCAAAGTTTCCAGCGATTTCAGCGACGCGCCGAAATAATCGGTCGAATCCCAGCGGTGATCTTCGTTGTATTCGATGATCCACGGGATATCGGCCGGAAATTTGGAATTGTATTCGGCCACGATCACCCGCGGCGAAATCGAGCGGATGGCATCCAGTACGTAATAATCGTTGCCATCGAGGTCGATCGATAGCAGATCCACGTCGCGGCCCGCGGTAAGGCCGGCGATTTTCTTATCGATGGTCGGCGCGGTGATGAAGTGCTGCTCGATTTTCAAGCGGCCATCGGCAACCATCGCAGCCAGATTCTTCTTCGCCGCCGCTGCTTTACGGTCCGAACCTTCGATCCAGATTCCGCTCCAATCCTGCACCAATAAAAACAGCGTGTTGTTTTCCAGCCCATTGCCCACGCCAAGTTCCAGAAAAGTCCGTCCCCCCTCCCCGATGCGGCGGAAGATTTCGTGGAGAATGCCGTCTTCATCGGCCTGGGAATACACGCGATACCCGGATTTCACCAGCCGGCGCTCGTCGGCGTGCCGCGGAGAATCCAGCAGGGTGCGCCTGAAACTGTGCAGCTGCGCGATTTCGCCGGCGCGAACGAGCTTCTGCGTGCGCACGTTGGAAGTCAGAAAGTTTTCGAGTTTCGAGCTCATAGCGATCGATAAAACACGCGTCTTGCGGATTCGGAGTATATACCGCGCGGGACAAAAAAGCCGCCGCGGGGGAGCCCAAGAAACAAAAGAGGCCGCCCGAAATATTCTTCGAGCGGCCTCTTTTAGATTTCCAAACGGTTACATCGATTTCTCCACTGCGGTGAGGCAGGCATCTATGGTGCGGACTGCAAATTCCGCCTGCTCTTCATCGATGAGCAGCGGAGGGCAAAATCGTAGCGCGTTCTCACCCGCGCCAAGGATCAGCAATCCTTTATGGAATGCCATCTCGACGATGCGATTGCGCAAATCGGGCGCGCGTTCCTTGGTCTTTTGATCGCGGACCAGTTCAATGCCGATCATCAAGCCCTTGCCCCGGATGTCGCCGACGATCTTGTGGCGCTCGCGCCAATCGGCCGTCAATTTGAAGATGTGCTCGCCCATCTTCGCCGCGTTCTCGATGTACTGGTGTTCCAGCAAGTCGATCGTAGCCAACGACGCCGCAATCGCCACCGGGTTGCCGCCGAAGGTCGACGCGTGCGCGCCGGGCTTCCAGTCCATCACGCTGGCGCGCGAAATGATCGCGCTCAGCGGCATGCCCGAAGCAATTCCCTTCGCGGTGGAAATAATGTCCGGTTCGAGTCCGGCATGATCGCCGGCCCACCATTTCCCAGTGCGCCCCATCCCCGATTGCACTTCGTCGGCGATGAGCATGATGCCGTGCTTGCGGCAAATGGCCTGCAGCGCCTTCAGGAAATCCGCCGGCGCGGGCAGGTAGCCGCCTTCGCCCTGGATGGGTTCGATGATGATGCCGGCCACGTCCTCGGGATCGACAATGCGCTTGAACAAAGTGTTCTCGATGTAGTCGAGCGCATCCGCCGAAGCGTGTTCGGGGTTATTCCCAAACGTCCCGCGATAGGTATTCGGATAGTGTGCATGGAAAACGCCGCCCAACAACGAGCCAAAACCTTTGCGTTGCACCGCGCGGCTGGCGGTCATCGACAGCGCGCCCATGGTGCGCCCATGAAAGCTGGAATAAAACGCGATCATCTTGTCGCGCTTGGTGTGATACCGCGCCAGCTTGATGGCAGCTTCGGTGCCTTCCGCGCCGGAATTTCCGAAATATACGCGCTTCGCTTCAGCGCCCGGCGCAATCGAGGCCAGCTTCTGCGCCAACTCCACCAGATTCGGATAGTAGAAATCGGTTCCGGACATGTGAATCAGTTCAGCGGCCTGCTTCTGAATGGCGTGCACTACGTTGGGATGGCAATGGCCGGTCGAGACCACGGCGATGCCCGCCGCGAAATCCAGAAAACGATTCCCGTCCACATCTTCGACCATCGCGCCGTAGCCTTTCCTGGCCGCCAACGGATAATCGCGAGTGTAAGACGGCGACAAAATCGCATGATCCTGGTCGACCAGTGCTTTCGCCTTGGGACCGGGCAACGACGTAATCAAATGAGGCAGATTCGCGGCAATAGACGTATCGATATTTTTTTCAATGGCTTGCATGACTTCCTCCCGGAGATCGATTCGAAATGAATTTTGACCCGTGCACATGGACCGGTTCCCCGGGATGCGCGCAACTGCTTCAAAATGAGGAGGAAGTACTTAATCTACGCCGTAGAGGTTCGGGCGCTGATGGGAGGGCTGGTCGTGCAGCGACATCTCGTGTTTTGCGGAAATTGTCATTTGTATTTCCAACGAACGCTGCCGTCTTTCGAATCTTCCAGAATTATACCAGAATCAGCGAGTTGCTGCCTTATTTCATCCGATTTTTTGAAGTCACGCCGCTTTTTCGCCACGTTGCGCTGTTCGATCAAGGCCTCGACCGCTTCAGCGTTCATCCTGGGTTTCTCAGGTACGAACCCGACTTTCGCCAACTTGTCGGCATCGTCGTCGTTCAACACCGCGAGAATCGGGTCAAATTTCTGCATGGCGGCTACGATCCGCGGCGCATCCTGCTGCCGGAATTCTCCGCGGTCCATTGCCGTGTTCACTTCGCGAACCAGATCGAAAATTGCCGCGAGCGAAAATGCCGTATTCAAATCGTCGGCCAGTCCAGCATCGAAATCTTCTTCGGCCTTGTCCGCCAGCTTTTCGATCTTCGCATTCGAGCCGGCTGCGAATCCTTCGGTTTTCAGGCGGGTCACAAAATTCCGCAGACGCTCGACCGACGCTTCGGCCTGCTTCAAGCTGTCCCCGGTGAAATTCAGTTGGCGCCGGTAAGGAACCGATAGCAGCAAATACCGAATGGTCGAAGGTTTTTGCCCCTTCATGAATAGATCGCGCAGCGTGAAAAAATTGCCGAGCGACTTCGACATCTTCTCGCCTTCAATAATCAAATGCTCCGCGTGCATCCACATCCTCGCAAACGGATGTCCCGTCGCGGCCTCGCTCTGCGCGATTTCGTTTTCGTGGTGCGGAAAAGTCAGATCCACGCCGCCGGTGTGGATATCCAGCGTCTCGCCCAGATACTTCATGGCCATAGCCGAACATTCGATATGCCAACCGGGCCGCCCCGGCCCGATACGCGTTTCCCAAAAATGTTCGCCCGGCTTGGGGGCCTTCCACAACGCAAAATCCCTCGCGTCGTCCTTTTCGTAGCGGTCGTTATCCACGCGCGCGCCGGCTTTCATTCCGCCCACGTCGATCTTCGAAAGCTTGCCGTACTCCGGGAATTTGGCGATCCGGTAATAAATCGAGCCTTCGCTTTCGTAGGTCAGGCCCTTTTCCTTCAACCGCTCGATCAGGTCGACCATGTCTTCCACATGGTCGGTCGCCCGAACAATTTCCTCCGGAGCCTGCAAGTTCAGCGCGGCCATATCCGCCAGAAACGCTTCGATATATTTTTCGGTGTATTCCCGGATACTGACCCCGGCTTCCGCCGCCTTCTGGATGATGCGATCGTCCACATCGGTCAGGTTCATCACCTGCATCACCCGCAGGCCGCGCGAAAGCAGGAATCGGCGCAAAATATCCTGAAATACAAACGTCCTAAAATTCCCGATATGGGCGAAATCGTAGACCGTGGGCCCGCAGGTGTAGATGCGAACCTCGCCAGGGTGCAGCGGCGCGAGGGCCTCCAGGCGATTACTGAGCGTGTTGTGGAAACGTATTTCGTTCATTTTCCGTCTTATAGAGAGGAAGCTAATTCTAGCTGAGGGCGCACGTTGCGGCAAACTCCCCTATTCTCCTCAAGTGATGAATCGCCAACTTCATGAGCGCACCGATACAGGCCTCCTAGTACGGTCAGACGACCCGTACTCTGTTCAAAAGACTGGATTCAACTACTCTACGTCTAGCGCTGAGGGCGCATTGCCGGGATTCGGCAGTGTGGCGCAATTGGGGATGCCAATGAAATTCATACTCGCGGCGGGGGCTCTACTGTTTGTCGGCATGGGCTCGACCCAGGCTCAATCGTTGTCCAATGTCGGTTCCGTGGGCGGCGGCTCGTCACTGAACGGCTCTTCATCGGTGAATAATTCGCCAACCATCAATACCGGAGGGGGATCGAGCTCATTATCTGTTTCCAGTCCTCGACCGTCCAAAAATGTCGACGCGACCAATCCCGGCGAATATGTGCCGTCCACGTTTGAGAGCTACGATGCGGCCTTGAGCCTGGGTGAAATTGCGAAGCGGATGCACCAGCCGACGATCGTCGAAGCGGCTCGTTTGGCGCAGCAAGCCAAAGCGAACCCGGCGGCGAAGCCCGCGCTGGTTTTAGAAAAAGATGGCGACGGCAATCTGATCGTTGTTCCGGCAAGTGTTCCGGGGAACGCTCCGGCAAATGCTCCAGCGAGTGTTGCGCCAAGCGTTCCGGCGAATATTCAGCCGGCGAGTCCCAACGCCCCCAAGCCACATTCGCGCCAGCCCCCGCGAGACGCTTAGGGGAGTAGTTCTACGTGACGAACCACTAGGGTTCGGTCACCGTCCCCGTAGGGTGTCGCCGGAAACGGCCGCGACTTGAGCAAAAACATTCCTTCCAGCGGTAGCGTGAAGGAAGTATCCACGGCAAACACCTGGACCGGCTTCCCCGCCGGCAACGTAAAGCTAATTTCAATTCCTTTGGCCGGAATCGTCTCGCAGGAATACCCGTACCAGCCGTTCAGCTCGCGCCGGAGTCGCTCGGATTCGGGCGGCACCGCGTGGTCCTCCACCTGTACTTGCTCCACGCCCGAATCGGGCGGGAAAAATATCAAAGCGCGCGACGCACCGCGCTCGGAGCGCAGCAGCGTGCGGTAGTGTTGTTTTCCTGGTACGGCGGAAGACTCCAAGACCGTAAGTGTGGGCGGCGCTAAATCCAGATGGGGCGCGTTGGTCACCCACGATGTTTCCGTAATCCACGGAAAAGGGCCGCCACTTTGACGGCTGGCATTGGTGGCCAGCCGGATCGGTTCCGGCAATTTGCCAGAGGCCGGATACATCACCCATTGCGATTTTCCGGAGTCGCTATCCTGCACATATTCAAAATTCACGTGCTCGGGAGATTTCGCCGAAAACGCCGGCGCCACCACCGCGAGGAATGCTGCGCCGAGCGTTACGGCCAAGCCCAATCCAGGCAGCGCAATCCGCGGCAATAATCGCGCTTGGCCCAAACCCGCACAGAGCGGAGCGATCGGCGTCAGCAGAAAAGCGAGTAGCACCGAAAGCGCCGGCAGCACGGGATTTCCAAAGCCTGGGTAAAGGAGCAGTAGAGTTCCGAACTGAACGATCGCGATCGCCACCAGCGGCAGAATCGAAGCCAGTGCGAAGCCGCGCCTCAGGTCTCCTGCCCGAAAAACGAAAGCCAGGGCGGCCAGCGAGGCAATGACCGTCCCCACCTGCAAGATATAACTCAGTAAGGGCGCACGTGAGGCCAGGAAGATTCCCAGGATGGCCCAGCAGGTCCAGACGCCGGCCCACAGCCCGACCCGGCCCGCTCGGGGCGCGAACCGCATCGCGAAGAAACAAACCAGCGTCACCGCCAGAATCCAAAAAGCGATCTGTAGCGGCAACGGATGAGCTACCCAATCGACCGGCTCCGCACCCAGTTTTCTCAGAACAAACTGCAGAAGCCAGGCGATCAGCCCCGTAACCAACAGCGTGACGATCCAGCAAGCGCAGCCCCAGAGCCAGCCGCGAACGCTTAAACCTTTTTTGTAGATCAGCCAGAGAATCTCGAGAAACAACAAAAATGTCGAGCCCAGGGCCAGCTGCAGGCTGGTGCCCATCGACCACGAAACCAGGTCGCGTTCGAACAAATCGAAGTACACCGACGCATTTTTGGGCGGGTCGATCAGCTGCGTTTCGGCCAACGCCTGCACCGACGAAAGCGCGTTGTCTCCGTGATGTTGCAGCGTGGAGGAATTAGCGTTGCCGAAATTGTCGAGCGGAGTGTGGTACTCCACCGGGTCGCCGATCGCCGCGAAGTTCAGCCCTTGATATCCGGCCGCTCTGAAAACCGTAAAGTCGGTGTCGGCTGGGAGATTCTTGTAAGCAAAATACAAGATGGAATTGGTCGCCGGCCGTGCCGCGTGCTTTGCATATAGTCGTGTGGCCCACGCATTCGCCTCGCCGGTTTCGTACATCAAGCTCGGTCCCGAGGTCCCGCGGTTATCCACGTTCACCGCGGCGCGCACGTCCTTGGCCCAGGGATGCTGCTCGACGAACACTCGTGCGCCGAGCAAACCCGCCTCCTCGCCGTCGTCGATCAGAAAAATTATGGAATTTTTCGGAGTGGGCAGCGATTTATAAGCGCGTGCGACTTCCAGCACCGTCGCCGCGCCAACGCCATCGTCGGAGGCTCCCGGCCCGGCCGGTACCGAATCGTAATGCGCGGCGAGCAATACCGCCGGGCCCGGCGCACTTCCCTCGAGACGCGCGATTACATTTTTGACCGTCGCGCAGTCGCCATATTCGTCGCAGGAAAATCCCGTTTGAATCTGCGGCTCGTAGCCGAGGCGCGTGAATTCATCCACCACCCGGCCACGCACGATCTCATTGTGTGCGCTCCCCGTCGGATGGGGCACGCCGTCGCCCACCAAACGGTTCAATACTTCCCGCGCGCGTTCGGCTGAAAATTCCTGCGCCGGTGCCGACGCCGGTTTGGGCGCGGGCGGGCGCAATCCGGCGTACGCCAAAAGTAGAATTAGAGCCAGGAGCAGGAACGTGAACGCAACACGGCCAGAGTGGTCTAGTTTTTCGGGCGGCAATCGGCTCCCCTTGCTGCGCATCCTAGGCTGGGCGCGGATTCAAGTCAACGTACAACCGGATCCGATTCGTGCGATTGGCCTTAAATCGAAACGGCCCGGCGTACGACCCAATGTATTTGGAATGGGAAAATCGGAATTTTGGTTTGCCCAGCAGCTGAAGCCTGAGTGGCACTGAAAAAATGCGAAGTTGATCGGGCTTGGTCGCTCGGTTGCAGCGCACACGTAGTGAATCTCTCATTCGTCCCGATTCGGGAAGCTCCGTACTGCCAGATGGATGCCGTTCAGTACCCTACCCCACATAGTGTAGAAAAGCGCAAAGCCCCCTTTACACCGCTGGAACCCCGTGTTATTTTCCTTCTGCAGAACCGCCGTCCTAACGCGCCAGACGGAAGGGCTATTGAAGAACCTTGTCCCTCCAGAGTTTTTGTCTCGAAATACCTCCGACGAAAGATCGATAAATTGAACTTTCTTCAGCCAAATTGGCCAAGAAAGCGAAGTGTGCGAGGAACCTGGTGCTAAAACTGCGTAAGGTCGAGTTGTTGGGCTTCAAATCGTTCTGCGAGAAGACTCCCATCACGTTCAGCGGGACCGGCATTACCTGCATCGTGGGGCCAAACGGCTGCGGAAAGTCCAACGTCGTGGACGCCATTTCCTGGGTCCTGGGCGAGCAGAGCCACAAAGTGTTGCGCGCCGAGCGCATGTCCGACTGCATCTTCAACGGGACCGCCAAGCGGCCTCCGATGGGCTTGTCGGAAGTCACCCTGACCCTGATCGACCCGGATCTGACCGACGCGGTGGCCAAAGTCATGGACGCGCCGGAAACCGAGGCCGAATTCCCTGAAGGCGGCGGCCCGATGATCGTCGCCGACGCGCCGGCGCCAACGACTGAAATCGTGGACGGTTTCGTCGAAATGGCCGACGGTTCCACCAACATCCTCGAAACTACCATCGATTTGGAAGAGTCCGCAGCGCCCGCCGCGGCGGCAGAAGAGGACAAAGGCAAGCGTTTCAAGAAGCGCGGCACGGACAAGCCCGCGACCAACTTGAAGCCCGGCGAGGTCGTAGTCGGCCGCCGCCTCTACCGTTCCGGCCAAAGCGAATACGTGATCAACGGCCGCGTGGCGCGCCTGCGCGACGTGCAGGAACTGTTCATGGGCATGGGCCTCGGCCCGGACAGCTACGCCATCATCGAGCAGGGCCGCATCGGCCAGATTTTGAATTCCAAACCCATGGATCGCCGCGCCATCATCGAAGAAGCCGCCGGCATCACCATGTACAAGACCAAGCGGCGCCTGGCCGAAGCGAAACTCGAAGCCTCCAAGCTAAATCTTTCCCGCGTTCACGACATTCTGGTCGAAGTGGAAAAGCAACTCGCGTCTCTAAAGCGTCAGGCCTCGAAGGCCCGCCGTTACGCCGAACTGCGCGAACAAATGCGCGAATTGCTGCGCAGCATGCTGGCCAGCAAAGCCGAACATCTCGACATCGAAGCCGCACGCATCGAAACCCTGCTGCGCGAAATGGATTTGGCCGAAAGCCGCGAAGCGGCTTCCGTCCATGAGCTGGAATCCGAGCAGGAACGCCTCAACGTGCGCAGCTACGAACTCGACATGGAATTGCGCCAGACCCAGAACCTGCTGGGCCAAACCGCGCTGGATCTGGATCGCGCCGAAAATCGCATCACTTTCAATCGCGAGCAGGTCGCCCAAATTCAGGCGCGCTCCACGCGCCTGGCGGTGGAAATCGAAGTCGCCGAGCGCCAGCTCAACGACTTGTCCGCGCGCATGACCGCGCACCGTGAAGCGGTAACTGCTTTGCGCGAGCAGACCACCGCGCTGGAAGCCGGGTTGCGCGAGACCACCGAACACGCCTCCACCAGCGTTGCTGCTCAGCAGGAACTGGAAACGCGCATCACCCAGTTGCGCCTCACTTCCGAACGCCTGGTCGAAGAATCCGCGCGCCAGCAGGCCGAATCGCAACAGGCCGATGAAGCCGCAGCCCGCCACACCGGGGCGGAAGAGCAGCGCATGACCGCGCTGCGTTCGATCGAGACCGAAGTTTCTTCTTTGGCGGAGCGAGTCGCCGCCGCCGAATCAACTTTCACCCAATCCGAAAGCGCTGCGCGGCAGTTCGGAATCGCGGTGCGCTCCGCCCAGGAACGTTTGGTCGAGCTGCGCCGTGGCGAAAATGAAACCGGAGCGCAGCTTGAAAAGCTGCGTGAAAACCTTTCCGCCGAACGCGCCCGCCACACTTCCATCGAACAAATTCTCAGCGATCGCGCCTACACCGCCGATGCCGTACAAAAATTGTTCAACATCACCAACGAAGGCGCGTCCGACTCCTCGACCGTCGGGTTCAAAGCCGTCGGCCTGCTCGCGGACTACGCGGAAGTTCAGGAAAAATACGAAACCGCGATCGAACAATTTTTGCGCGACGAACTGGAATACGTCGTGGTCGAATCCTTCGATCACGCCCGCGCCGGAATCGCCCTGCTGCGCGACGATATGGGCGGCCGCGCTACTTTCTTTGTCGATTCTTTGAACAAGCTGAATCTCCCGGCGCCGGAAGCCGAGGGTTCCCTTCCCGTTCCCGCCGGAGTGCTGGGCCGCCTGGATCGTCTGGTCGATTTCCGCGATCCGCTGGGTCCCGCCGCCAAGCACTTCCTTACCAAGTTGCGCACCGCCTACATCGTCGAATCCGCCGCTGTCGCCGAGCAGATGGCCAACGAAAATCCGCACAGTTATTTTCTGACGCCCGAGGGCACCTGCTACCACGGCCGCATGGTTTCCGGCGGCCGCGCCGGCGACGCCGGTCCGCTGGCCTTAAAACGTGAATTGCGCCAGCACGAAACCGAAGCCGCCCGCCTCGAACTATCCACCAACGAGATGCAGGCGCGGCTGACTTACATTGAAGGTGAAATCGCCGCGGGCGAACAGCACGTGACCCTGGCCATCGCGCAGCAAATGGAAGCGGAAAAATCGCTGGTCGCCGCCACACATCAACGCGATCAGGCCCGCGCCGAGCTGCGCCGCATCGAATTGCAATTCTCCTCCGAGCGCGACGAAATTTCGCGCCTGCACGCCCAGGCCGAATCCGCGCGCCAGCGCGCGGAAAAAGCGCGTGTCGATCATGCCGAGGCCTTGCGCTCCCGCGAGTCCGCCGAAACTGAAAGCACGGCCGCCACCGCGAAGCTCCTGCAACTCCGCAACGATTTCCAGGCCATGCAGGAAAATGTCGTTGCCCGCCGCGAAGAGCTGGCCACCATGTCCGAGCGGCTGACCAGCGCCGAATCTGCCGAACGCCACCTGGTCGAAGAAATTTCACTGGCCTCCGAACGCGTGCTCTCGCTTCGCGACCAGCACGTCACCCTGGTCGGCGAACTGGCCGGGCTCGAAACGTCTTGCCAGCAACTGACGGTGCAAGCCGAGGAATTGCGCAAGGAAAAATCGCGGCTCGAAGAAAACAAAGCCGCGCTCGACGCCGAATGGGAAATCGCCCGCTCGCGCACCTCACATCTCGATGAAGAACTTCGCGGCAAGCGCACCTCGCTCGAAGAATTGCGGGCCGAGCGCAGCCAGCACCAAATCGAAAAAGCGCGCAACGACGCCGACCGCGATTATCTGCGCCAGACCTGCGTCACTGAACTGAACGCGCAGCCCGAAGAACTCATCGCGCTGCAGCAGGGTCAACTCCTGGTCGGCGAATATCTCATCGCCGCCGAAACCGGCTACAACGAAATGAAAGCCCGCGTCGACGCCATGGGCCCGGTCAACATGATGGCCCTCGAGGAATTCAAGGAATGTGAGGAGCGCGACACTTTCCTGCGCCGCGAACGCGACGACCTGGTCACCTCCATCCAGAACACGCAGCTCACCATCAACGAGCTCGACACCGTCTCCAAGCAGAAATTCGAGGAAGCGTTCAACTTCATCAACACCCACTTCTCCATCGCCTTTGTCTCGCTCTTCGGCGGCGGCCATGGTGAAATGCGCCTGGGCGAGCCCGACAGCTCCGGCGAAATGGGCATCGACATCGTCGCGCAGCCGCCGGGCAAGCGTCTGCAAAACATTTTGCTGCTCTCTGGCGGAGAAAAAGCGCTCACTGCGCTCGCGCTGCTGATCGCCGTCTTCAAATATTCGCCAAGTCCATTCTGCATCCTCGACGAAGTCGACGCGCCGCTCGACGAAGCCAATGTCGGCCGCTTCAATCGCATGCTGGCCGATATGTGCGCGCAGACTCAATTCATCGTGGTCACCCACAACCGCAAAACCATGGAAATGGGTTCGGTGATGTACGGCGTGACCATGCAAGAGCCCGGCGTTTCCAAACTGGTCTCGGTGAAGTGGGAAGAAGCGCCGGCGCTCGCGGCGCCTAAAGAAGCCGCCAGCAACGCAGCGTAAGAAAATCGAAATTTGTTCCCAGTGCGCCACAGGCGGCGGCCTTTTCGGCTGCCGCCTTTTTTTTCTTATCGGTTGACAACCCCTGTCGCGGCGCTAGAATACCGTCTCTCTTGGCGTAAAAACTAATTCGAGGAATAATTCAAATTGGCTTCCCCACAAATGACCACCGTTATTTCACAAACTGATTTTCCAGGACTCACCCTTCGCGGCCGCGGCAAAGTCCGCGACATTTACGACCTCGGCGACAAACTGCTGATCGTCGCCACCGACCGCCTCTCCGCCTTCGACGTCGTGCTGCCCACTCCCATTCCGGATAAGGGCAAAGTCCTCACCCAAATTTCCCTGTACTGGTTTGAAACACTGGCCGGCATCGTTCCCAATCACGTTCTGTCCGGCACCGAGTTCACCGGCGCGCTGGCTCCGTATGCCGCATCGCTCCGCGGCCGCGGCATGGTCGTCAAGAAGACCGAGCCGCTGCCGGTCGAATGCGTGGTGCGTGGATACATCTCCGGCTCAGGCTGGAAGGATTATCAGAAGAGCGGCGCGATCTGCGGCATCGGACTGCCCCAAGGCCTGCGCGAATCCGACAAGCTGCCCGAACCCATTTTCACGCCGTCGACCAAGGCCACGACCGGCCACGACGAAAATATTTCGTTCGAAGAAACCGTCAAACTGATCGGCCAGCCGCTCGCTGAAAAAATCCGTGACACCAGCCTGGACATTTACCAGCAAGCTTCCGATCGCGCCGCGAAACACGGCATCATCATCGCCGATACCAAATTTGAATTCGGCCTGATGGGCGATGAACTGATCTGGATCGACGAAGCCCTCACGCCCGATTCGTCGCGCTTCTGGCCCGCCGATCAATACGCCCCGGGAAAAGCGCAACCATCCTTTGACAAGCAGTACGTCCGGGATTACCTTGAGCGCATCGGCTGGAACAAGCAGCCCCCTGGTCCTGAGCTCCCTGCGGACGTAGTGCAGGCCACCCAGGCAAAGTACCGGGAAGCCTACGCGAAGGTTACGGGTAAACCGCTCGACTAAAAAGATTAGCTTGCAGGCGGCACGCTGCTACCAGCCGCGTCCTTGCGTGTTTATTTTGCGACGATCGTCGCCGGCCCTTGCTCCCCAGCACTGTGCGGAGTGCGAAACGTGAAAGATCAATTGGAGTCGCTGGTCGGCTTGATGGTCGAGCGTGGAATACTGCTCGAAGAAGCGGTCACCGAGTTCGAGAAGAAATTCATCCGCCGCGTGCTGGAAAAATTGAACGGCAACCAATCCCGCGCCGCAAAAATCCTGGGCATGCACCGCAACACTTTGAGCCGCAAGATCGGGGAATATAAGCTGGACCACGTCGGCCGCAAGCACCGCTGATTGGTACGTACCGATTTTTCGCAGCCTAAAAATAAAAATGGCCGGCCCCGTGCGGACCGGCCATTGCTTTTGAAACTCTCGCTCCGGTTATTGCTTGGTCGGAACTTTCTTGTGCGACTTCCCTGCGTCGGCCTTTTCCGGAATGATCGTCGGGTCCACCTTCACCTGATCCCAATGCAGCAGGAACGGCGTTGGATCGTAGCTGACGATGGCTCCGGAGAAACGCAGGCCGTCGTCCTTGGCCAACCGGGTCACATCGGGCTGCGCCGTATTCTGCGCCGCGCCGGCCGCTCCCGCGGGAGGCGTCGTGATCCAAACCTTCACATCCATGTTCGGTGTCGTGGCCGCTTGCAACGCCGCGTCATCCGCGCCCGTCGCCACCAGGAAATCCACGAACCCTTCGCCGGGCTTTACTTCAATGATCTTGCCTACAACGCCCGGAAACTGCGCGCCGCAAATCGCCAGCCAGGTCATCTTGGCTTTGTCGCCGCCCGCGCTCAAATCAGTGATTACCGTCAAAATTGTGCTAGCCTGCGCCAACTTCTGCAAATCGGCGGCCGCCGGAATCGTGTACGTCGCCGGACGATCGCCCGAAGTCCCCGCCAGGGTAAGCAATTCGTTCAGTTGCTCGTCCACCGAAGTTTCACAGCCGGGCTGCTCGTAGTTGTAAATCGCCTTGTGCAAATAATCTTTGATTTTGTCGGCGTCCGGAACTTTCAAATTGATGGCTCGCGCCAGTGACCAGAATCCATCGATCGATTGCGGTGGCGTCATCCCGAGATAGGCCAGACCCAAGCGATAGTTGGTAACCGCGTCGGCGGGATTGTTGACCAAGGCTGCTTTGAACGATTCCGCCGCGGCGGCATTGTCCTTCAGCTGCATGTCCGCCAAACCGGCCGAGGCGTCAAAAAACGCGATTCCGGGTTTCTTCTGCGCCGCAAAATCGGCGTCGGACATCGTCGAAGTGGCCGGTTTCGGATAGGCCTGCAGCAAAGCGGAACCTTGCTTCGCCGCGTCGCGTTCCTTTACCAATTGATCGTGCGCGTCGGCTGCTTTCGGATTGAATGCGGTGGAAAACGCCTGCACCCGCGCTTGCAGTGCCTGGAGTCGTACGCCGGCATCCACCTTGTCGCCCTGCGCCACTACTTTATCCGCGGTGTCGATGACCTTCGGATAATCCTTCAGTTCGGTGTACGTCGACAAATACAGCTGCGTGACGTACGGCATCAAAGTCGAATTCGGAAACTTGCTGACGAAATCATCCAGCAGCTTGATCCGATTCTGCGGATTCGTTTCTCCACGCGCCGCCTGAAACGCGTTGTATTCCGGAATCGTGTAGGTCGGCTTATCCGCCGCCTGCTGCATGAATGCGGAGACTGGCCTCGCGGGCGCGCACCACAATACGCTTGCTATAATTACCATTCCCATCAATTTCGGGCGCGTTTGCATCATCTTCTTACTTGCCTCCTGGGCCAGTTTTTCCGCGATTGACGGTCACGCTCACTGCCGCGACCCCTGCAGGGAGTAAAGAAAAATATACGGGATTATAGGGAAAGCAAACCACCCACGCAAGGTCAATCCAACTCTGTAGCTGATTTTAAGCTACTTGCGCCGGAATCACTACCTTGCGTGCAAATGATATGATGGCGCGTCGCTCAAAATTGCTGCCTCGCGAATCTCGGCCGTGGTTCCAAGGAGCCGCCGAATGTCATCCGCAAAACCGCTCGAAGGAAAAGTTGCCGTCGTCACCGGCGCCAGCCGCGGCATTGGGCTCGCCATCGCTCAACGCCTGGGAGAAATGGGCGCGAAACTTGGCCTCTGTTCTCGTGATCCGAAAAAGCTCGAAGCCGCCACCCAGCAGCTGCGCACCGTGGCGTCGGCCGTGTTTGCAATGCCGGTGGACGTCACCCGCGCCGATCAGATTTCTTCCTTCGTTCAAGCTGCTAAAAAAAATCTCGGCCCCATCGACATTCTGGTGAATAACGCCGGCGTCGGCTGGTTCGGACCAACCCAAGACGCGACCGAAGAAGCCTGGGATTCGGTATTAGACACCAATTTAAAATCCGTGTTCCTGATGAGCAAAGCCGTCGCCCCCAGCATGATCGAACGGAAGACCGGCCACATCATTAATATCGCCTCACTGGCCGGGAAAAACACCTTCAAGAATGGCGGAGTGTATTGCGCTTCGAAGTGGGGATTGATGGGCCTGACCGGATGCATGGCGGAAGACTTGCGCCAATATGGGATTCGGATCAGCGCGGTCTGCCCCGGAACGGTCGATACCGAGTTCAGCCCGCACATGGGAAAGGATCCCGCCAAGCTCCTTCAATCCGAAGATATTGCCCACGCCGTGGCCATGCTCGTCACCCAAGCGCCGCAAAGCTTTATAAGTGAGGTACTTATAAGGCCCACCGCGAAGCCTTAAATCTGCCTCTCCCGCCTGAATCTTTTTGCCCGCAGCCCCATCCAATCGTTTGAGTTTGAATGATTCAAGTTGAAACGATATGCCAACTCATTACAAAGGTTGCCAGGAAGCCGAACGAGCGCTCAGCGCTTACATCAATTTGATCCGCGCCAGCGATTCGCTCGTCTCCAAAGCTTCGACCCAACTCGAACAGTCCGGCATGACCCTCGGCCAGTTCGCGGTCCTCGAAGCCCTACATCACCTCGGTCCGATGTGCCAGCACACGCTCGCGAAAAAACTGCTGCGCAGCGGCGGCAACATCACCCTGGTGGTCGACAACCTGGAGAAGCGCGGGTGGGTACGTCGCGAACGCCAGAAGGACGACCGGCGCATGATCCAGATTCACCTGACGCCAAAAGGCGCGCGGCTGATCGCCAAAGTTTTTCCGGAGCACGCCGCGGCCATCACCCAAATCATGAAGGAATTGACCGAACAGGAGCAGGGAGAATTGCGCCGCATCGCCGGGAAATTAGGACATGGCGCGGAAAACTTCTGCCTGGAGCGTTTTAAAAAGGAGCAACACCATGATTCAGATCCGACCAAGTGACCAACGCGGCCGCAACCAGATGGACTGGCTCGATACGCATTTCACTTTTTCTTTCGACCAATATTTCGACCCGGAGCACATTCAATTTCGCTCGCTGCGCGTCTTGAACGAAGACGTCGTCGCGCCCGGCAAAGGCTTCGGCATGCACCCGCACAAAGACATGGAGATCCTCACCTGGATTCTCGACGGCGCGATCGAACATCGCGACAGCATGGGCACCGGCGCGGTGATTCGCCCCGGCGAATTGCAGCACATGACCGCTGGCTCGGGCATCTTGCACAGCGAATTCAATCCTTCGCCGAAGGATCCGACCCACCTGCTGCAGATTTGGATCGTGCCGGAAAAGAAAAATCTGAAGCCGGAATACGAGCAGTTGGCCTTTCCGGATAAGGACCTGCGCGGAAAGTTTCTGCACGTCGCCGGCCCTAAGGCGCCCATAACCATCCGTCAGGACGCCGATCTTTTTATCGCGCGTCTCGACCAGAACGACGAAACCAAGCACGAAATCAAATCGGGCCGCCATGCCTGGGTCCAGGTGGCGAAGGGCAACGTCCGGCTGAACGATGTGGAACTCAAGCAGGGTGACGGCGCGGCCATTTCCAAAGAAAACGAAATCCGCGTAGTTGCTCAGGAACCTTCGGAAGTCTTGCTTTTCGATCTCGCATAAAGGCCACGCACGCAAATTCAAAGGAGAGGTGAAAATATGTCCGATTCGTCTACAAGTATTGTTCCGTTAGTCGGCCGGCTCATGATCAGCGCGATATTCATTTTCAGCGGCCTGGGCAAGCTGGCCGGCCACGCCGCCATGGCGGGATTCGCGGCTTCCAAAGGTTTGCCGGCCGTGGATCTCGCCGTCTGGGTGGCCGCTGCCATCGAAGTCTTCGGCGGACTGGCGATATTGCTCGGATTCCAAACGCGGATCGCCGCGTGGATCGTTTTTCTGTACTTGATTCCCACCACGCTGGTCTTTCACAATTTCTGGGCGCTGCAGGGTATGGAGCGAATGGACAATCAGTTTCATTTCTTCAAGAACGTTGCGATTATGGGCGGATTGCTCTTCGTCGCCACTTTCGGCGCCGGCGCCTACTCGGTCGACGCGGCACGTTTGAAAAAGGCCTAGAACATTAGATTCTGTTCGGTTGTGGAGGCGCGGCAATCAGCGAGTCTGCCGCGCCTCCGCAACCATCAACCCGAAAAGATGTTCGCCGTCAAACTTAGCTGAGCTTACCAACGCAGTCATCGAGGAGAAAACATGAGCAAAACGAAACGTCCCGCTTCGACCAGCACTTCCATTCACGATTTGATCAGTCATCGCTGGAGCCCGCGCGCCTTCGAAAATCGCGCGGTCGAACCCGAAAAACTTCGCGCCCTCTTTGAAGCTGCCCGCTGGGCCGCTTCTTCCTACAATGCCCAACCCTGGTATTACATCGTCGGCACCAAGGACGACCCCACGAACTACCAGCGCGTGCTCGATTCCTTCGTCGAATTCAATCAAGGTTGGGCGAAATCCGCTCCGGTCGTCGGCCTCAGCGTGGCGCAATTGAAATTCGGGCACAACAATGAGCCCAATAGCCACGCCTTTCACGACGTAGGTCAGGCCTCCGCCACTCTACAGATTCAAGCCGAGGCTCTGGGTCTTTCGGTCCATCAGATGGCGGGAATTCTGCCGGACAAAGCGCGGGAAATTTTCAAAATTCCGGAAGGCTTCGCGGTGGTAGCGGGCTTCGCCATCGGCTACGAAGGCGATCCAAAAACGCTGCCGGATGGCCTTCGCGAAAAAGAAGTGGCGCCCCGCGAACGCAAAGCCCTCGACTCTTTCGTCTTCAGCGGCGCCTGGGGCCACACTTCGCCAATCGTCGCCAAGAAATAAACGGTATCAACCCAAACACGCTTGTCATCCCGAGCGCAGCGAGGGATCTGCTTTTTACGCGCGACCTGCAATCTCGTTCGCGAAGGTGGGTGGTAGAGACATCGCGATGCTACGTCGCGCCGCCATCCTGAGGAGCGCAGCGACGAAGGATCTCAACCAGTAATGCTCTGCGCACCACGATACTGGATGAGATCCTTCGCTTCGCTCAGGATGACGAACAACTAGAGTTTCGGCAGCACGATTCCCTGCTGCGACTGATACTTCCCCTTCTTGTCCTTGTACGAAACCTCGCACTGTTCATCCGATTCGAAGAAAATCACCTGGCACAATCCTTCATTCGCGTAAATCTTCGCCGGCAGCGGAGTCGTATTGCTGATTTCCAGCGTCACAAATCCTTCCCATTCCGGCTCGAACGGCGTCACGTTCACGATAATCCCGCAGCGCGCGTACGTCGACTTCCCCACGCAGATCGTCAAACAATTCCGCGGAATCCGGAAATATTCCACCGATCTCGCCAGCGCGAACGAATTCGGCGGCACAATACACACCGCGCCCTTGAACTCCACAAACGACTTCGGATCGAAATTCTTCGGGTCCACGATCGACGAATTCACGTTGGTGAAAATCTTGAACTCATCCGCCACCCGCATGTCGTAACCGTACGACGACACGCCGTAACTGATCACGCCGTCGCGCACCTGCCGGCCCTCAAAGGGCTCGATCATGCCGTGTTCCTTGGCCATCTTGGTAATCCACTTGTCCGACTTCACCGACATCGATTCCTCCGGGGTTCCCGCCACGCGACGATCGCATCGCGGTCGCGGCGGTCATTTCGGGTGACATTGCCGCTCACGGGCGGCCTTGCTCATTCCAGGACGCGGCAGTTTATTACACGGGCGAACGCTTGACAACCTGCAACCCCCTGTCTAGCATAGGTTTCCGCTCAGCGGGAGGCACTTTGTGATTAAGCTCGACATCGTCAACGCCATCGTGGCGAAAACCAACATCACCCGCACCAAGGCCGAACAGGCCGTCGAAACCGTTTTCGAAGCCATGAAGAACGCCCTGGGCCGCGGCGAACGCATCGAGTTGCGCCGGTTCGGCGTCTTCAACGTGAAACCTCGCAAGACCGGCATCGGCCGCAACCCGCGCACCGGACAGCAAGTCAGCATTCCTCCCGGTAAAGCCGTTCGTTTCAAGCCCGGAAAAGAACTGCAGTCCTTGCCTGCGCCCGGCGCGGCATCCGCGGCTTCCGAACACAAGGCCTAGGCGGTGCGCTGCGTTCAGCGCGAATTTCTCCGCGACGTTCGTCTCGATCCCGCTAACGAGCCGCATCGAAACCACAATTTGCGCGCCCGCATCCAACCCTGATGAGTACCGGCAATGGTCATCTCCGCCCGCCCCTGGAAGTTCTGGATGCCCAATTCCAGGATGTGATTGACCTTCCGCCGCTGCGGCCCATTCGCAAACCGCCCTTCTGGCCCGCGCTGATTTTATTTCTGATGACTCTGGTCTCGACCCTCGCGGTCGGCGCCGAATTCGCTCTTTCCTACGCCCACAATGTTGCCCCATTTTCCGGCGACGAAAACCCGCTGACTATGATGATGGCGCCGTTGCAGCATCCGCGGCTGCTGCTCCTCGGCATTCCCTTTTCGCTCACGCTGCTGGGAATTTTGCTAATGCATGAACTCGGCCACTATTTCACCTGCAAGTATTACGGCATCGACGTCAGCTATCCGTATTTCATCCCGGCGCCTACTCTGTTCGGAACCTTCGGCGCTTTCTTGCGCATTCGCTCGCCCATCACCACCCGCCGCGCGCTTTTCGATATTGGCATCGCCGGGCCCATCGCCGGATTCGTGGTTGCGGTTCCGCTGATGGCCTACGCCATCGCGTCGTCCAAAATTGTTCCGGGCGCGCAAGCCGACGCCGGAATCGTTTTTGGCAATCCGCCGCTCATGCGCATTTTCATCGAACTGTTTCATCCCGGTACAGATCCCGCGACTCTGTTGTTGTCGCCCGTGGGCCGCGCCGCCTGGGTCGGTCTCTTTGCCACCGCGCTGAACCTGCTGCCTTCCTGGCAGCTCGATGGTGGCCATATCATCTACAGCCTCAGCCCGGAGCGCCACCAGCGCATTTCGCTGCTGGTCGCGATCATTCTGATTGGCATGGGAATTTACTACTGGCACGGCTGGGGCTTGTGGGGCATCGCGCTGATGGTGCTGTCTTTCCGTTTCCGCCATCCGCCGCTGTTCGACCGCTGGAGTCCGCTCGACGCCTCGCGAAAACTTTGGGCCTTCGTCGCGCTGATCATTTTTCTGCTGTGCTTCTCGATTATTCCCGCGGCCGCGCAGTAGCAGGCTGCGCCTCGCTGCCCGGCTAGAACAAGCTCGCCGGATCGACGTCCACGATCACCGCGGTTTCCGGAATTTCACAGGAGTCGCAAAAATCCAGAGCGCCACTGAGCGCCCGCGAAAGCGCCGATCGTTGCGGCGACTTCAGCAAAAATTGAAATCGGTATTCCTTCTTCAAACGTGCCAGCGGAGCCGCCGCCGGCCCCAGCACTTTCACTCCACTTTTTTCGAATGACGCAAAATATTCGCCCAGCGCGCGCGACCACCGAATCGCGTTCTCAATTTTGCGGTCCCGCACCAGGACGCTGGCCAGCGCCGTAAACGGAGGGTAATGCAGCATTCGCCGGAAATGCGCCTCCTTTTCGAAGAACGAAAGGTAATCCTGCTTGGCCGCGTGCTGGATCGCGTAGTGCTCCGGGTAATGCGTCTCGACGAGCACCTCGCCGGAGAGTTCGCCGCGCCCCGCCCGCCCCGCCACCTGCGTCAAAAGCTGAAAAGTCTTTTCCGCTGCGCGAAAATCCGGCCGCCCCAACGCCAGATCCGCCGCCACCACGCCCACCAGCGTCACCCGCTGAAAATCGTGTCCCTTGGCCACCATCTGCGTGCCCACCAGCACGTCCACTTCGCCGCTCGCAAAACTGCCCAGCACTTTTTGGAATTCCTTCTTGGTGCGCACCGTGTCGCGATCCAGCCGCGCGATCCGTGCCTTGGCGAATGTCTCGCGCAGATATTCTTCCACTCGCTCCGCGCCATCCCCAACGAAATACATGTATTCGGCTTTGCACTTGGTGCACTGCTTCGAGGGCTTGATCGAATATCCGCAATAGTGGCACTCCAGCCGCTGCCGGTTCTTGTGGTACGTCAGCGCGATGCTGCAATTTACACATTGCACGAACGCGCCGCAGCTCCGGCATAGCGACGACCACGAATATCCCCGGCGGTTGATCAGCACCATCGCCTGCGTTTTTTCTTCGAGCCGCAGAGCGATCGCCGTCCGCAGCGATTCCGAGACCGGCCCAGCCTTGTGCGCGCGCTTGAACTCTTCGCGCAAGTCGACCACGCGCACATCCGCCAGTGGCCGGTTGGCCACCCGCGAAGTCAGCTCCAGCAGGTGATATTTTCCGGCGCGCGCGTTGTGATACGTCTCGAGCGACGGCGTCGCCGAACCCAGCAGCGCCACCGCGCCTTCCAGCCGCGCGCGATACACCGCCGTGTCGCGCCCGTGGTAGCGCGGCGTTTCTTCCTGCTTGTAGCTGGTCTCCTGTTCTTCGTCGACGATGATCAGTCCCAGATTCTCCAGCGGCGCAAAAACCGCGGAGCGTGTCCCCACTACAATTTTTGCCTCGCCACCACGCACCCGCCACCATTCGCGCGCGCGCTCCGTATCTGGCAACCCGCTGTGCAGCACCGCTACCTTTTCCCCAAATCGCGCGCGCACCAGCCGCCCGACCCACAGCGTCAGCGCAATTTCCGGCACCAGCACCATCGCCGTCTTCCCGCGCGACAGCGCCGCCTCAATCGCGCCCAAATACACTTCGGTTTTGCCGCTTCCGGTAACGCCATGGAGCAATGCCGCTTCGAATTTTCCAGCTACCAGCCAGCGCCAGATTTCCTCCAGCGCCGCCTTCTGCTCCGCGTTCAGCACGTTCGCCGGTGGAGTGAAATCCGTATCCCACGGATCTTCTTCGGCGATGATCGGTTCTTCCCAGGTTTGCAGCCAGCCGTTTTTTTCTAGCCGCCGCAATACGCTGCGCGAAACCCCCGCCTGCTCGATCAGCAGGTTCCAGGGCATCGGCCCGCGCGTCGCCGTCAGCACTTCCCGGATTTTTTCTTCAGCCGGAGTTTCCGGCGCTCCGTCCGTGGCCGCGTTCCACGCCACAATTCTCTGCAGGCGCGTCTTCCGCCGCCGCGCCATTTCCCGGGCACTCAGATATCCCAGCCGCGCCAACTTTTCCGCCGCAGCTTCCCCGCCCTTCAGCCGTTTTACTCGCGCAGAGGGAATCGCTTGCTCGCTCGAGTCGGCGTCGTGAAAATGTCGCAAAAATTCCAGCTCGGCGCGCTCCACATCGGTTTTTTCGCTGTTACCGCTGAGGTCTTCCAGGTAGGCGCGCCCTGCCGCGGTCAGCCAGTACTCACGGTCGTGCCGCAGCTCAATTTCCGGTGGAAGCGTCGCGCGAAATGCTTCACCAACCGGCGCCAGATAATAACGGCTGATCCAGTGTCCAAGCTCGATCAGCTTCGCGGGCAGCGCCGGAACGGAATCGAGTACCTCCACAATCTGCCGCACCCGCTTCACATCGGGCGCCTGGGTAGTCACCGCCAGCACCACGCCCACCATCGGCCGGTTGCGAAACGGCACCAGCACCCGCCGCCCTACCAACTCTTCGCCGTCCAGCGCTTCCGGCACCGCGTACGTAAATACCGAACGCAGCGGCACGGGCAGCGCCACTTCACAATATCGTTGAGTCATTGCAGGTCAATAGTGTAACAGCGAGAGCGAGACGATCATCCGCGCGAGCCGTGCATCACGCGATCGCGAGATTTTATCCTGAACGTTTGAAGTTGCCTTAACTGGGGATTCGAAGCGACGCCCTCTTGGCGCGCCACTCGTCGGCGGTGATTTCCCAAATTTCTGCAGGCAGTTTCCCGGAAACGTAATCCCGCACCGGCGCGGCAATTACCCGCATCCCGGTTTTCTCCGAAATTCTTCGCGAGGCAATGTTGGCTTGCGCCTTCGGGGCGCGCAAAACCTTGAAGCCCAGAACGTCGAACCAATAATCATTGACGGCAATTACCGCCTCGGTCATCAATCCCCGGCCCTGCCACGGCAACCCGAGCCAGTAACCGCGATTGTCGATCAGCCCCTGGAACAGACCTATGGACCCAATCAAAATCTCCGGCGATTCCTTCAATCGCAGCGTCCAGTGCCACTCCTCTCCGCGTTCAATGGCCGGAAGCGCCTTATCGCGATAATAGGTGAACACTCTATTCGGGGGATACGGCCACGGGACTTGGGCGTTCAGGTATTTGACGATCTCCCACTGCGCGAAGAGGGGCTGGGCTTGCTCCGCATCTGCCAGTTGAAGCGGCCGCAGCAACAGCCGAGCGGTTTGAAGTTCGACGCTCATTGCAGCACATTATAAAACGGGCTACAGCGTGGAACAAATCACAGGCTTACTAGCACAATCCCCGCAAAAATCATCGCGATGCCACACCACTGGCTGATCTCCAAACGCTCGCGCAGAAATATCCACGCCAGCAATACCGTGACCGCGCCATACAGTGAGGCCAACACGCTGACCACCGAAACCTGACCCAACCGCAATCCCGCGTTATTTGCCAGGAACGCGCAGGTATCCAGAATCCCCGCTGCGAAGAGCCCCCACCAAACGATTCCACTCGGCAGCTTTAAACTTTGCCGCACCGGCAGCGCGACCAGGCCCAGGGCCACAATCGAAGTTCCGCGCATCACCCAGACCGAAACCGGCGCGGCCACTACCGGCAAAACGCGAAACCCCAGAAACCAGAACATCACGCCAAATCCGAGCGCCGCCGCAATTGCCCAGCCGACACCTTTCGACAAGTGCGCGGATTCCGCGCCACCCGCCTGGTTCGTCTTCGCTTTCAAAACCGAAAAAGAAGTTGAAGCGAATATCACTCCAGCCAGCGTGACCGCCAATCCAATTCCGCGCAGCAGGTGAATGTGCTCACCGCTCAGCAACGACAGCGCAACGGTGAGAGCCGGATACGACGACGAGACCGGTCCCACAATGCTCAGCGTGCCCACTTCAAACGAATGATAAAGCGCGAGCGATGCGGCAACATTCAGCAGTCCGGCCGCAACCGCCATGGCCCACGGCTGCCATCCCGGCGCGACCCCGCGCAAAAACCCGCCGGACCATTTCAGATAGACGCCGAGCAGAATAAATCCGAAGAACTGCATGAAGAAAAGCGCGCGGTACGCGCCGACCCGCCGCGAGTTAAAGCGTGCCGCGAAATCCGCGCTACCCCAGCACAACGCACTGGCTAGACCGAGAACAACTCCGGCGGAGGGATGCATCGCAATCAGGGCTAACGTTTCTTCGGCGCTTGCAACCCGAGCACGGCCATCACTTTTTGCAGATCTTTCCAGACGTCCGCTTTCGCGGCCGGATTGCGCAGCAAATAGGCGGGATGGTAGGTGGGCAACAGCTTCGTATCGCGAAAATCAAACCACTGCCCGCGAAATTTGGAAATGCCCTGGGTGGTTTGCAACAACGTTTGCGTGGGAGTGTTCCCCAGCGTGCAGATCACCTGCGGCCGAATCACGTCGATCTGCCGCATCAAAAATGGCGAGCAGGTCTCTACCTCGTCGTGCTCCGGCTGGCGGTTTTCCGGCGGCCGGCACTTCACGATGTTGGCAATGTAAACGTCCTCGCGCTGCAAGCCCATGGCCTTAATCATGTCCGTCAGCAATTTTCCGGCGCGGCCCACGAACGGCTCGCCGCTTAGATCTTCATCGCGTCCCGGGCCTTCGCCCACGAACATCAACCGCGCCTTCGGACTTCCCGTACCGAAAACAATCTTCGTTCGTCCCTTGGACAATTTGCAGCGCGTGCATTCGCCGATGAATTCGCGAATCAGCGGAAGCGTGTCCCCCTCGACGCGCTTCTCGCCAAACAGCGTTTCCGCATGAACCGGCGTAATCAGCGCAGCAGCAGATTCTTTCAGAATTTTTCTCGGCGCCATTTCAGTTGTTTGGACCGCCTCGATGGAGATTTCTATAGACAGTTCTAAATCGCTTGCCGCAGCTGGCCTCGCATGCCGGTCGCGATAGTACGGGCCCAGCCCAAGTTCTTCGCCATACTGCAGCCAGTCTCGCACCTGCGTGCGAATGCGCGTCTCCACCCGTGCGGGTTTCGCCGATTCCATCGAATCTCCCGCAAAGAATCTACTTGGAATTTTTGCGAATTGAAAGTGCCTGATCGAAAATGCGGTTGGCCACGTCGAATTTATTCATCTTCGGGAGGGAAATTTCCGGCGCGTCCGGCAGGTACATGGTCACGATATTCGTATCGGTGTCGAAACCCGCGCCTTCCTGGGTCACATCATTGGCCACAATCATGTCCGCGGATTTTCGCGCCAGCTTGCCGCGCGCATTCTCGGCCACGTTATTCGTCTCCGCCGCAAAACCGACAACCACGCGCTGGCCCTTCTCTCTGCCCAGCTCTGCCAGAATGTCCGGAGTCGGCTCCAAAGTCAGCGTCAACCCGCCATCGTCGCGTTTCATTTTCTGTTCGTGGGTCGCCGCTGGCCGATAATCGGAAACCGCCGCCGCCATCACCACGATGTTCGCTTCCGCCGCGCGTTCACGCACCGCCTGATGCATCTGTTCAGTCGTCCGCACCGGCACCCAGTCCGCACCTTCCGGAATTTTCAAATCCGTAGGCCCGCTAACAAGAATTACCCGCGCGCCGCGCCGCTGCGCCGCTTCCGCCAGCGCATATCCCATCTTCCCCGACGAGCGGTTGGTCAAAAAACGTACCGGGTCGATATCCTCACAAGTCGGCCCAGCGGTGATCAAAACCGTCTGCCCGTCCAAATCGTGCCGCAATCCCAACACGTCCCGAACTTTCAGCACAATCGCGTCCGTCGACGCCAGCCGCCCTGCGCCGACCATCCCGCACGCCAAATATCCTTCGTCCGGCGCGACGACATGAACGCCGCGCGCGCGCAACGTCGCCAAATTTTCCTGCGTCGCCGCGTGCTCCCACATATTCACGTTCATCGCGGGAGCGACCACGACCGGCGCCTTCGTAGCCAAATAAAGTGTGGAAAGAAAATCCCCAGCCAGCCCCTGCGCAAATTTCGCCAGGCTGTCAGCAGTCGCCGGCGCGACCAGCAACAAATCGATGCGCTGCGCCACCGCAATATGCTCAATCGCGCTTTCGACGTTCGCCGGCGCAGCATTCTCCGCGCTAAAAATTTCGGTGATGACTTTCTGCCCGGTCAATGCGGCAAAGGTAAGCGGGGTGATGAATTCCTGGGCCGCGCGGGTCATCACGGCTTGCACGTCCAGCTTTTCCTGCTGCAGGCGCCGCACCAGTTCGGCGGCTTTGTACGCCGCCACTCCTCCGGTGACCCCCAGCGCGATTTTCATGCGGCCCTCGCGGCGACTTACGCCTTCCGCTTCTTCTCGTCCTTATCTTCCGCCTGCTCGTTTAGATGCGGCGCGTCGTATTCGAGTAGCCCTTTTTGCAGCTCTTCTTCGGCGATGCGCGTGGTTTTTCGGGATTTCGGATTGTCGACCATCGCCCGCCCGCCAATCAATAACTGGCGTGCACGGCGCGCGACGACTACGACGTATGCGAACTGGCTCTCGGGTGCGTCCTTGAGATGCGCCATTTGTAAATCAGCCTCCAAAAGACTTCAAAATTTCGCGAATGCGGTCTTCGTTTCGGGTTACCCGGCAGCGCGACCCCATCGCGATTGCCTGGATTTCCCGGCCTGCTCGTTCGAGATTATCGTTAATTACCGCAAAATCGTAGCTGCTGTAGCTCAGCATTTCCTCACGCGCACGGTCCAGCCGCCGTGAGATTTCGTCGTCCGAATCCTGGCCGCGCGCCCGAATCCGTTTTTCCAGATCCTGCCGCGATGGAGGCAGCACAAAAATCGCGACCGACCCCGGCAGCCTGCGCCGCACCTGCAAAGCTCCCTGTACGTCAATTTCCAGAACCAGGTCAAGCCCTTGCTGCGTCGCCGCGTCCAGCCATTTTTTCGGCGTGCCGTACCAGTTCTTCCCGAACACCTGCGCGTATTCCAGAAATTGGCCAGTCTCCACCATTTGCTGGAACTCGCTCTCGGAGACGAAATTGTACCATTTGCCGTCGCTCTCCGTCTTGCGCGGGGCCCGGGTGGTGCACGAGACCGATAACATGGTACCCGGCAACTCCAGAATTTTTTCCACCAGCGTGGATTTTCCGGAACCCGACGGGCCGGAAACGATCATCACCAGCGGGCCCGATTCGCTCATTCGATGTTCTGCACCTGCTCCCGCAATTTTTCGATTTCCGATTTTATTTCCAGGCCCAGCCGCGTAATCTCCAGCCCGTCCGCTTCGTTGCCTGGAGTTTTCGACAGCAGCGTGTTCGATTCGCGCTGCATTTCCTGCAGCAGAAAATCCAGTTTCTTCCCCGCGTCCGACCCGGTGGCAATCAACGAAGTGAATTGTTGCACGTGACTGCCCAGCCGCGCCAGTTCCTCCGACACATCACTGCGTTCCGCGGCGATGGCCACTTCCTGCGCTAGCCGCGTCGGGTCCAGCGGCGTTTCGCCCAGCAATTCTTTCAGCCGCGCTTCGAGACGGCGCGCGAACGCCGGCCGCGCGCGTTCCGCCAAGGTCGCCACGCTCGCGGTCAGTGCAGTGATCGTCCCCAGCCGCGCATTCATGTCGTTGCACAAATGCACGCCTTCTTCCGCGCGCATGCGGTCGAGCCGGTCGAGCGCCTCGTTCAACATCCCGACCACCACGGTTTCGATGCGTTCGATGCCCTTATCCAGCGACCCCGTCGCGGCGCCGATCACTCCCGGCAAACGAAACAGTGCGGCCAGATCCGGCTCGGTCTGAATCGAGAATTGTTTGCGCAACGCATTTATCGCCGTTAAATACGCGGCGGCCACTTCCTCATTCACGCCCACCGCGGTGGGACCGGCCAGTTCGTAATGCAGGTTCACATCGAGATGCCCGCGCCGCACCCGCTCGCGCAGAATTTTCCGGATGCGCGGCTCAACCGGTTCGAATCCTTCCGGCAACCGCAGATGCAAATCGAGAAACCGGTGATTCACGCTGCGGATCGTGATGCGCAGATTCCAATCATTCTCCACCGCGCGCGCCTGCGCGTATCCCGTCATCGACTTCAAGCCGGTCACGCGCGGCTTCGAGGCATTCACTGCGGCGGATTGTGATCCAGTGGTCGACATGTTCAAACGGCTTCCGAAGCCCGGGCCGGTTCGGCGTCGCGGAATTGCATTTCGTACAGCCGCGCGTACAAACCGCGGCGCGCCAACAATTCGTCGTGCGTTCCGCGCTCGCGGATTGTGCCTCCTTCCAGCACCGCAATCAAGTCGGCGCGGCGAATGGTCGAAAGGCGGTGCGCGATCACGAACACCGTGCGCCCGGTCATTAAGTTATTCAGCGCGCCCTGCACCAGCATCTCCGATTCGGAATCCAGCTCGGACGTCGCTTCGTCGAGAATCAGAATCGGCGCATCCTTTAGCAGCGCGCGGGCAATCGCCAGCCGCTGGCGCTGGCCGCCGGAAAGTCGCTGGCCCCGATCGCCAATTTCGGTTTGATACCCTTTCGGCATCTGCATGATGAAGTCGTGCGCCAGCGCCGCTTTCGCCGCGGCCGTCACTTTTTCTTCCGAAATGTTCGGCTGGCCGTAGCACAAGTTGTTCCAGATCGTGTCGTTGAAAAGAATCGTTTCCTGCGTGACGATGGCCATCTGCTCGCGGAGCGAACGGAGCGTCACGTCGCGCAAATCGATGCCGTCCACGCGCACCGCGCCCGAAGTCGGTGAATAAAACCGCGGCAGCATATTGAGCAGCGTCGTTTTGCCCGCTCCGCTCGACCCCACAATCGCCACCACCGCACCCGCCGGGACCTCCAGATTCACCTGCGTCAGCGTGGGAGTGTCGGCGTCGTCATACATGAAAGTAAAATCGTCAAATTTTACAGTCTGCGAAAAGCGCGGCAGAACCTTGGCTCCCGGCGCGTCGAGTTTTTCTTCCGGCAGTTCGAGCAGAGTGAAAACCTGCGACGAAATTCCCAGGGCCTGCAGGAAAAGCTGGTAAATGTTTCCGATGCGCTTGATCGGCTCGTAGGCCTTAAAAAGCGCGAAGGTAAACGCGCCGAACGACCCAATCGTCATGCGTCCGACTTTTATTTCGCCGCGCGCAAAAAGCAGAATCATGGCCACCACTACCGCGCCGAGCACGTCCATGATTGGCGCGGTCGCCGCCAGCGCGCGAATCCAGCGCATATTTTCGCGCAGCAGATTCCGCGAAGCGTCCCGAAACCGGCGAATCTCAAACCCTTCCATGCCAAAGGCTTTCACCACCCGGTTGCCGCTGATCGTTTCCTGCAAAATCTGGCTCAAATCGGCCAGCCGCGCGCGGCTCTTCTCCGTTGAACCGCGGATTTTCCGCGCCAATTTCCCTACCGGCCACACCACCAGCGGCACCAGCACGGCCGACCCTACCGCCATGCGCCAGTCGATGACCAGCAGCACGCCGACGAACGCCACCAGGCTGAAAATCTGCCGGAAGAAATCCGCCAGGTATTCCGAAAACGCGCCACGCAGTTGCTCGATGTCCGCGATCACCGCCGACATCACCCGGCCCACGGGATTATCGTGAAAAAAACCAACCGGCTGCTGGATAATCTTGCCGTACACCCGGTTGCGCATGCTGGTGATGCCCGCCAGGCCCACGTACTGGATCAGCGTGCTGCCGAAATATTCCGCGACCGCCTTCACCACGAAAATAAAAAACAGCGCGAGCGCAAACACGGACCACACATGGTGCACGCGCGATGGAACGAAGGAGTTCAGGTAAATGATGTGATCGGATCCGGGAACTTGAAACAGCACTAATTTTTGGATGGTCGACTGCGGAATCAGCACCACGTCCAGCGCTGGCTTAATCGCGAACGCCGCCAACCCGTCGGCCGCGCCCATCACCGCCATGAGTGCCACGCCCACGGCCAGCGCCCCGGTAAACGGCGCGAGATAACTCAGCAGCCGGCGGATTTCCGCGCTTTCGGTCATGCGGGCGATGGGTGCTTTGGTTACGGATGCCAAATTCGAAATACCCCGATGTTTTATTTTTTCTGCCGATTACAGTTTCACTGACAGTCGTCAGGCAACGCTCTTATCGATATCGCGATGCACGACTTTCGCCGAGTACTTTTTCTTCTGCAAATATCGGCGAATCACTTCCGCCAGCGCCACCGAACGATGCCGGCCCCCCGTGCATCCCAACGCCACGGTCAAATAGCTTTTCCCCTCGCGAATGTACAACGGAATCAAATACGTCAGCAGGCTCTCGATTCTCCGTAGAAATTCCCCGGTCTGCGGAAACGATCGAATGTACCGCGCCACCTTCGGATCTTTTCCGCTAAACGCCCGCAGCTTCGGCACAAAATGCGGATTCGGTAGAAACCGCACATCGAAAACCAAGTCCGCGTCCGACGGAATCCCGTAACGAAATCCAAAACTCACCACCGAAACCAGCAACGGACGGCTGCCCGGCCGCTGAAACTTGTCGATGATGAACTGCCGCAGCTCATGCACGGTGAATTTCGACGTATCGATAATCACGTCCGCCAGCCGGCGGATCGGCGCCATGCGGTGCCGTTCGGCGGCGATGCCCTCGCCGATGCTTCCGCCATGGCTCAACGGGTGCGGACGGCGCGTCTCGCTGAACCGCCGCTTCAGCACCTCGTCGCTGGCCTCGACAAAAACCAAAGTCGCGGGCTGGTCCGCCGCCAGCTTGCGGTAAATCGCCGGCAGCTTGTCGATCTGCTCGCCTTCGCGCGCATCGACCAGCAATGCGGCTCGTTCAATTTCCACGCCTTCCACGTACAGCTCGCTGAAAGTCGGAATCAGCGCGACCGGCAGATTGTCCACGCAATAAAAACCGAGGTCTTCGAAAGTATTGAGCACCGAACCTTTTCCGGACCCGGAAAGGCCGGTGAGAATTACCAGTTGCCGCGCGCTGCTATTGGAAGTTCGTGCTTTCGGGCGGGGGCGCTTCACGGGAGGCGGTTAAGCCTTCACTCGTCGTCGGTGAGTGCTGGGGATGCGCAAATCTTCGCGGTATTTGGCCACCGTACGGCGCGTGACCTGAATTCCTTCTTCGCTCAGTCGCTTGGTGATTTGCTCATCGGTCAGCGGGTGCGAGGTGTCTTCATCCTCGATCATTTTCTTCACGCGCCGCTTCAGCGACAGCAACGACATTTCGCTGCCCTGCGGCCCGTTCACCGACTCGCTGAAAAAGTAGCGCAGCTCCAGCACGCCCTGCGGCGTATGCACATATTTGTTCGCCACCGCGCGGCTCACCGTCGATGGATGCACGCCCACTTCTTCGGCCACTTCCTTGATCATCATGGGCTTCAGATGATCGGCGCCGTAATCCAGAAAATCACCCTGGCGGCGCAAAATCGAATGGCACACCCGCTGGATGGTGTGTTTGCGCTGTTCGATATTTTTCATTAGCTGAATCGCCGCGGTGAAGCGCTCTTTCACGTAATTGCGCACATCGCGGTCGGCGGCATCGCGCGCCAGCAACCGGCGGTACATCGGGTTCAACCGCAGTTGCGGCAGGTCGTCTTCGTTCATCAGCGCTTGCCACTCGCCGTCCACTTTGCGGAATTGGACGTCCGGCTCCACCAGCCGCGGCTCAATGTGGTTGTAACGCAGCCCCGGCTTCGGGTCGAGATGCTTAATTACGTCCACCGCGCGTTTCACCAGCTCGATCGGCCGGTTCAATGCGCGCGCCACTTCCTTCAATTGATTGTTCTGCAGCAGCTTCAAATGTTCGGCAATGATCTGCGAGGCCAGCGTATTTTGCGGGTCGATCAATTTCAATTGCATCTGCAGACATTCGTTCAAATCGCGCGCCGCGATCCCCGGAGGATCGAATTCCTGCACCATGGTCAGCGCTTCTTCCACATCTTCCATCGAATAATTGCCGGACGCCGCCAGCTCTTCCAGCGTCGCGGTCAGATACCCGTTCTCGTCCAGGTTCCCGATAATCCCGTCCGCGATCTTGCGCACGGTTTCACTGCAGATGCTCATACTCAGCTGCCAGGTCAAATGGTCGGCCAGGTTTTGCGCCGAAGAAAGAAACTTGTCGAAGGAAGGCCGCTCGATGTCTTCGCGTTCGGTTCCAGCGGAGCGTTCCGCGCCGGCATCCAAATACTGCCCAAAAAACGAACTGAAATCGAATTCGTCGAAAGGATTCGCCGCTTCCACTTCCGGAACTTTTTCGGTTTCCTTCTTAAGAAACGCCTCGTCCTGATAGCTGTCCGAAGCCGCCGCAGTCTCTTCGGTAATCTCGTCGAGCACCGGATTGGCCATGATTTCCTGGTTGATCATCTCGCGCAGCTCCAGCCGGTTCAGCGCGAGCACGCTCACCATTTGCACGAGCCCCGGCGTCAGAATCTGCTTCTGCGCCACGCGGAGGCTAAGTTTCGGTGCGAGCCAGTTCATGACAATCTCGTTTCCATTCCGCCAAAAGGCCTAATTCAGCTTGAACCCTTCTCCCAGATAGATGCGCCGTACCTCGCTATTGCTGGATAGCTCGCTGGGAGTTCCCGCGAATAAAATCTTCCCATCATTAATAATGTAAGCCCGATTCGTCACTGCCAGCGTGTCACGAACATTGTGATCCGTCACTAGTACCCCGATGCCGGCTGCGCTCAAATCCGCAATAATCTTCTGAATATCCACCACCGTCAGCGGATCAATGCCCGCAAAGGGCTCATCCAGCAGCACAAACGAAGGCGCCAGCACCAAGGACCTGGCGATTTCCAGCCTACGCCGCTCTCCCCCAGAGAGCACGTACGCCTGGCTGTAACGCACTCCTTCCAGCCCCATCTGCGCCAGCAGCTCTTCCACCCGGTCGCGCCGCTGTTCGGACGTCAGCGGCAGCGTCTCGAGCACCGCCATTAAATTCTCTTCGACGGTCAGTTTGCGAAATACAGAAGGTTCCTGGGGAAGGTAGCTGATGCCGCTGCGGGCCCGGAGGTACATCGGTAGGTCGGTAATGTCCTCGCCATCCAGCAAAACACGCCCGTAATCGGGGCGCGCGAGACCTACCAGAATGTAAAACGTCGTGGTCTTTCCTGCGCCGTTCGGCCCTAGCAACCCAACCACTTCACCCTGCTGAATCTCCAGACTGATGTTGTTGACGACCTTGCGGCCCCTATACGACTTGCTCAGATCGGCGGCTTGGAGTTTCAGCATTCCGGTTCATTTCTCTACTCGATGCCTGGTGAGCGTGCGCGAACCTTCTTGCGAATCGATCAAAATCGTATCATTCGCTACAAAGAAGGTCAACGAATGGCCCGTCGTAGTGTCACTGGAGGCATCCGTAATGATTGGATTTCCGCCGGAAAGCACGAATTTTCCGTCCGCCGCGGTGTATTCCGCTTGTTCGGCCGTCCCCCGCCGGTCGCCCTGCCTCACGGTGACGCCACCCAGCGCCAGCGCATGGTCCAGTTGGCGCGCCCCGTTGGCTGACGCCTTGGCGGCCGAACCAGTCTGCGCTCCTGCGGGCGTCGGAGCGGGCGTCAAAAATACGTCCAGCGTCTTCGATACCATCGCGCCTTCCTGCGAATCCGCCGTGACTCCACCTTCGAGGTGCGCTTTTCCGCTATCGCTCCAGTAGGTCAGCATCGGCGCGTGGATCTCCCACAGCGTCGGCCCGTGCGGCGCGTTCGGATCAGCCGCCGTGGATACGGCCTTTGCGCTCGGCACCGGCGATGTCGGCGGCGTCTTCAGTTGGGTGCCGGCCGCCTGCGGAAAAACCGCAACCACATTCCCGGTCGCCACCAATTTCTTTTCGTCGCGCCACACTTCGATCTGGTTCGCCTGCAGCACCGAATCGCCCTGCCACAATCGCGCATGTCCGGTGTAAATCACGTGGCCTGATGTCGTCGAACCCGTCAGCGTTTGCGCCGACACATGACCCGGACCCGTCCCGAGCGTCATCGGAGTATTCTGCGCCGACGTCTGTGCGCCAGACGGAGCACCAGACTGTGCATTGGCCTGGGCGCTGGCCTGCGCCGCCGGGCTGTACGTCGAAACCACCCCGCCCGTCGCCCGAATATCTCCCGACTTCTGATCGATCACCACGCTCGACGCCGTGGTGCGGCTGATGGCGTCCGACAATACCGGCGACCCATCCATCGTTATCGTATCGGTGGCGCGCACCATGCGCGCCCGCGCCGAGCTTCCCTGGCGATCTCCTTGCTGGAATTTCACGTTTCCTTTTTCATCCACCGTGTCCCAATCGCCGCCCGGCCCAAATGTCGCCACCAACTCGGTCGCCGAACTGTTCTGCGGCACACCCGCAGCGTTCTGCCGTCGAATCTCCACTCCGGAATATCCAAAAAGTTTATCCATCTGGCCCGCGGCATTGAACTGCGTCACAAATTTCTTGGCGCGCAGCTCGGTCGAATCTCCCGCCACTTTCGATACGATCGTCCCCGGTGCCAGCGTCTCCGCCGTTTCCACTCGCGCTTTGCCCGGCTGCTGGCCCTGGCCAAATTTCACCAGCAGCGATTGCGTCTGCAGGCTCCGCGAATCGGCGCCTGCGCTGGAATCGAACGCCACGTCACCCGTGGCCGCCATGGTCTGGATCAGATTTTCTTTGCCCTGCATGGTGAATTCGACGTGCGCCATGGAAAACGTGTCGGTGCCGGTTTTCGTGCGATTCGTCCCGGCGACTTTTCCATCGGCCACGATCCGCTCGATCGAGCCTCCCGGATTCAGAAACCCTTCAAACCGTTCGCCCGCCGCCGTAAATTCTCCGCTCGCGTCCTTCCCGTGTACGGATGGGTGATCTTCGGCCACCACATGCTGCGCGTGAAAGTTGGCATCCAGTTCAATCACAATCTTCCCCGCGAATAGCTCGCGCGCGCCTTGCCGCACCACCGCCGGCGCATTGGCCGCGCCGGTCAAAACCACGATGCGGTCGTTGCGCCGGATGTCCATCGTCTCGCCGGTCGCCGTCACCGGCAGCCCGTTGGTTTTTCCGGTCGCCGCCATGTTCACCTGCACATCGTGCTGCAGCCGCACCGTGGAGTTCTGCGAGTCGTAAATCACGCCGACCGCGCGGCCATCGCCTGCCGGAAAACGAAACTGCACCGCCTCCGGAGTCGACGCTTGCCCCGTTTCGCGATTGAACGACAGATTTTTCGTGGTGATTTGAATCGGCTGGTCGCTTTTTGTTTCGATTACCGCGGGCTTCACTTCCGCGGTTTTATTTTCGTTGGCCGGAAGTTTCGCCGCACCACTCGCCGGCCCCGGCCCGGCGCCCGAAAGGTCGATCTTCACGTCGCCCTGGCAATTCACATTCCCCGATTTCGGCTCGTAATTACACTCCCGCGTATGAATATTGTCGTTGCGGTTTCCCTCGCGGCCGTACACCGTGATCCACACGTCTTCCAGCAGCGCTCGGTTTTCATCCTTGAACTGCGTCGCGCGCGAAGCGCGCACCGTAAAAAGCGTGCGATCATTTTCCACTTTCGAGAATGAAAATTCGTTGGATTGCTGCTCCACCGTCGCCGCCACCGCCTGCGGCTGCCGCGCCCGCGCCCGCGCCTGCAGAATCGCCCGCTTCAGATAAGCTCCCCCCGCGATCAGCGCGATGCCCAACGCCGCCCACGCCGCCCACCGTGCATAACGCGCCGCTTCTTGATTCCGCAAGAACCGCTCCCGCAGTCGTGACGGTCTTCCCCGCCGTCCGCCAAAAACCAATTATAAGCGTTAGACGCCGAGTATAGGTGAGCGGGTTGCGGCTCACAACTGCGTCGCTTCTTCACTTTGGCCGCTAATTTCAAAAGTAGAGATTCGAAAGATCTGTGACCCCAAAAAGCACATGTCCGGTTACGGCGTTATCTCTAACGACGCCGACCGTTTCAAGAGATTTCATTCTTATTGTTTTGGTGTCCACGAACACACCCTTCCCCACGGCGCGCGGATCGCGTTTCAGTGGCTGCGTTGTTTCACCTGTGCCACCCCAACCAGCTCGGGCCGTTTCCGCTTCATCGATTCGGTTCTGCCTACCAAACATCTCTTCGG
>Ga0209530_1000035_pt1 | contig 105095 bp, 56 predicted proteins | sample BlaSpr_A8_Ref_O1_FD_187987 | JGI IMG/M metagenome (GOLD analysis project Ga0209530, IMG submission 187987) | Forest soil microbial communities from Thunder Bay, Ontario, Canada - Black Spruce, Ontario site 2_A8_Ref_O1 (SPAdes) (version 2) | ecosystem: Environmental > Terrestrial > Soil > Boreal...
TTTTTTTTTTTTTTTTGATAATTTAGATAAATTAATAGAACTTTATTCTAATAATAAATAATAAATAATAAATAATAAATAATAAATAAAAAATAATAAATAAAAAATAAAAAAATAAAATAAAGAATTTTACTTTATTTTTTTTTTTTTTCTAATGAGAATCCTTGCAGGATGATAAATCTTGCCCCAAATAGGTATCCACCATCTTTCTAGTACGTTGTTTTTTGTTTTTGTACTATTTTTACACAAGAAGCCTTTATTTTTATGTAAAGAAAAGGGCCTAAAGTAATTTTATAATTTATTAAGGTAGGTTAATAAATTAAAGAAACCTATTGTTCTTAATTATAGTTTACCCTACTTTACCTAATTAAATCTACTTAAATTTACTTAAATAATAATAATTTTCACGCAGAGCCGAAATATCTATTTATCTATTAATCTATTAATCTATTTATCTATTTTAAGTGAATGCACCATAAAGTCAAAATAAAAATTATTATAGGCTAAATACAATAAGTATTTTCCTTACTTAAATTTTATCCTGATTTAACTACAAAATAATATAGTATTAAACTATTAAAAATTAATTATTTAGTTATTTATAATTATATTTATTTATTTATTTATTTCTTTATTTCTTTAATTATCTTAATCTTAAGATTAAGGTAAAAATTAAGAAAAAGATTAATTAAATATAAAAATAAAAAGGTAAACTTTACACTTTCTGTGGTCCAATGTCAATGTCATTTGTAAATGTAAATGTCAATGTAAATGTCAATGTAAATTTCAATGTAAATTTCAATGTTATTGTCAATTGTCCAATTTTTATTTTTGTTTTTTTGTTTTAAGTTTTTTGTATTTGTAGCGATTGCATTTTTGTTTTGTAGTCCTTTTTATATGGATTCAAAATAAACGTTTTTTAAACTGCTAATCATAAATTAAATTGTTTATTAATTTGATAAAAATATGTAATAAATTTTAAATAATTTGTATGGGGAAAGTAATGATTTTTATAAGTATATTAATCTTAATAGTGGCTATTGCCCTACCTTCTTTAAATAAACAATTGTCTCCTATTTTAATTACTAGAATTTCTACTATAATTTTTCTTTATGCTGGAGCGTTATCTTTTAATGCTTTATATATTCAGTCAATTGGATCTGGTATAGGAATCTATAGTGGATTATTCCATGTGACCTTTTTGTCACAACTATTAGAGGTTTTTCTATTAATTATAGGTTCTTTAATATTAATAGCTTGGCCTTTAAAAACTAATGATGTAACTAATTTTAACATAAATAGTAATATTTTACCAATTCTTCGAAATACTTCAAAAAAAGTACAAGATACAGTAAATAAAACTAATTATATAACTGAATATTCTTTAGTAGTCTTATTCAGTACATTTGGTGCTTCTTTATTAGTATCTTCAGCTGATCTAGTTTCAATGTATTTAAGTATTGAATTGCAATCATTTGCATTATATATTTTAGCTACTTTATATAGAGATTCTGAATCTGCTACAAAAGCTGGTTTAAAATATTTTTTATTAGGTGGTTTATCTTCTTGTTTAATATTACTTGGTGCTGGATTAATCTATACATTTACAGGATTAACTAATTTTGAATCTATTTATAGTTTAATATCAGTTTCAGATAGTAATAATATAATTCAAGGTTTAAGTTTAGGTTTAATTTTAATAATTGTAGGTTTTTTATTTAAAATAGCAGCCGCGCCTTTACATAATTGGGCACCAGATGTATATGATGACAGTCCAACAAATATAACTATTTGGTTAACAATAATGCCTAAAATATCTATATTAATTTTTTTATTAGAAATACAAACACATATAGGATATTTAACTAATGGTGACGTACAATCGATCTTAATATCATCAGGTCTAGATTTATTAAATTATTTTACTAACATCTTCGATGGAGTTGCAAGTTCGGCAATTCCAGCAATAAACAGTGAATTAATAACTACAAAACTTGTAGAAAATACGTCAAATATATTAACAAACTTATTACTAATAAGTTCATTACTATCTTTAATTATAGGTACAATAGTTGGTTTAGCTCAAACTAGAATTAAACGATTATTGGCATTAAGTACTGTTTCTCATATTGGATTTATATTATTAGCCTTATCTATAAATACTGAACAATCAATAGATTCACTTATCTTTTATATTATTCAATATACAATAACTAATTTAAATGTTTTTTTAATTATAATAGCTTTAGGTTATATGATTCATAATTCAGTTCTTCAGTTAATTCGACAAGATGATATTAAATCTAAAAATTATTATTTAAATAATAAAATAGATACAGATATCAAATTTATTTATGAACTAAAAGGTCAATTTTTTACAAATCCTTTACTTAGTTTAAGTTTAAGTATTTGCCTATTCTCTATGGCAGGTATACCTCCTTTAATAGGTTTTTTCTCTAAACAGTTTGTGTTATTTGCAGCTATTGAAAGTGGATATTATTTTATTAGTATTGTGGCTATATTAGTAAGCATAATAAGTGGATCATACTATTTAAAAATTATTAAAGTTCTTCATACTGAAGCAGCAGAAAGTATTTCTTTTTCAAATGAAAATGAACATATTTATTCAAATGAAGGAGACGACTACGTATCAATTTATGATTCACCATTATCTTCAAAAACTAGTTCTAATTTAGAAAATAAAGTAGTTTCGAATGATGAAGAATTGTTGTTAACTAATTTCCATAGTTTTTTAATTTCCAGTCTAACATTATCAATTTTATTATTTATTCTAAAACCTTCTATAATTTTAAATAGTACGCAATTACTATCTTTATCTTTATATAATTATTAATGAACAATTTATTAATGTTATTTATTTTTGTTCCTATTTTAGCTTTTATATTATTAGCTTTAAATATTTTATTAGCAACTCATAAACCAGATGAATCTAAAGTTTCTGCTTATGAGTGCGGTTTCCTAGCTATCCAAGGTCAAACTAGATCTACTTTCCAAATACATTTCTACCTTATTGCTATTTTATTTTTAGTTTTCGATCTTGAAATTTTACTTTTATTCCCAATTGCAGTAACTCTTTACCAAGTAAGTACTTTTGGTTTTTCAATTGCACTTATATTCTTTATTGTATTAACAATAGGATTTGTATTAGAAATAGGAACCGGATCTATTAAACTTATATCTGTAGATAAAAAATAAATAATAACTAATTAACTAATTAACTAATAATTAATAATTAATAACTAATAACTAATTAACTAATAACTAATAACTAATAACTAATAGCTAATAAATAATAAATAACAACTAATTAAATGAAAAAAAAAATATTTGTAACCCATTTTCGCTTATGCATCAAATTCAATAAAATGTAAAACTATCTGAAACAAATAACCTAATAGTTTAAACCTTAAAAAAATAAAAAAACAAAAAAACAAAAATAAATTATTTTTTAATTTTTTTATTCGAGTATCGCTACATAAAAATGCTACAAATTATGTTCTCTTTGTCTTTTAAAGATAAATATGAAAACTAAAGAAGGAAATATATTTTGTCATTTATTTTTACACATTTTTTTCAACTGTTGTTAAATTTAATTAGTATAAGAAGGAAAGGAAAGATATAATCTTTAGCCCTTGTACCCCTCTTGATTTTTTGTTATCAAAAACGCTACAAACGTATTAGTATTTTTTTAGTAACTACCCCTATTTTTGTTTTTATATAGGGAGGAATTTTAATCTATATTTATTGATTGATTATTATTAAATTTTTATCCATTTATTAGCTTTTAGTAGTCAAATATTATTTTTTACAATAGGCCGAAGTATAAAGGTTTTTCTTTTGCTTATCTATTTAAATAATATAAAATTTTAATACTTTACTTTTTACAAAAAATTTGAAACAACAAAAAAGTAAAAAATAAAAAGTAATAATACTTTTTAAAATTAAAAGTGGATGGTAGCAATAAAAAATATCATCTAATTTATTTTATATAAATATATTTATTAGTCATTTGCTATGGATATTTATCCATTTTAATTGAGGTAAAGAGTAACTTAATAACTCTGACTAATAATATTTACCCCCTCCCCTTTTTTTTTTTAGTTAATGTAGACAATATAAAAAATTGTAGTTCTTTTTATAAATTAATTTATTTATAGTTATACTTATAGTTGACAAAAAGTAATTTTAAAAAAAGTTTTTAAACAAAACAGAGCCGTCCATCTATGCAAATCAGAGGAAAAAAAGTTATAGTTATAATTATAGTTGACAAAAAGTTATAGTTTACAAAAAATTATAGCTATAGTTATATTTATAGTTATAATAAAAGTGGACAATGTAGAACATGTAGTATTTTTTCGATAAATTGGCACTCTTAAGTAATAATATTTATTTTTAGGCTATATTTCTTATAAAAGAAAAGTCCTGACATAATGTCTTACTTTATCTATTTCTAGTGAGATAGATAAAGGTAAAGGTAAAATTATAAATTATTTATCTAATTTTAATTTTATTAGTAGTATAGGGTTAAAGCTTTTATTTTAAAACATTAATTCAAAGATATAGATAGTTAAACTAAAGATATGTCTGGTAATATTGTTAAAAGTCTTGAAGAATTTGTTAGATCAGATTCAAATGAATCTAATTTTACTGTTAAAACTAATAAAATTTAAACTACTATTATTAAAGGGAAATAATTAATATTTTATTTATTTTTATTTAAAAAGAATGCTTCTTATTTTAATTTTAATCTTAAAAAAAAATAACATTATTTTTTTTTTTTTTTAATTAGTTTATTAGAATCCTATCTTAGTTTTTTTTATAAAAAGGATGCAAGGCTAAAAAAATAAGTTATTTTTAGACTACAAAAAGAAGATTTGTGCTTGATTATCATTCCCTCCCCCCTACCATCTTAAAATTCATTTTAAAAAAAGTTTGCGGTAAATGAAATAAAAGGCATCATCCTCCCCTCTTTTTGTTTTTATGTAAAATATAATATAAACAAAACGAGGACTACAAAAATAAATAAAAAAAATAATAAATTATATAATTTATTATAATTTAATTTAATATAATATTAATAATTACAAATATTGTGGATTTCTAAATTTCTAATTTTCTAAATTTCTAAATTTCTAAATTTATTATTAAAATAAAAGAGAGTTATGAAATCTAAATCTGGAATTAAACAATATATTTATTAATTTTAATATTAATATTATTCCTAATTAATAAAATGAGTTTAATTTAGTAAAGGTTTTAGGTAAATTTTATATATATCTGTACATTTAGATAAGGAACAACATTAAATTGTGGATAACTAATTAGAAATTTTAACTTTATATTATATAATTATAATTAAAAAATATTTTATTTATTTTTTTTTTTTAATGTCAAATAGAATTAAATATATCTAACACTTAAGTATGTTTATTATATAATTATTATAAATAAATTTGTAACTCATTTATCCTGTATATTACCTATTAATTTTTAGATTAAATTCAGTAAACTATACTATAATTAAAATATAATTATAATTATATTAAATATAAATATAATTATAAGTATAAAATAAATATAAATATTTATATAAATATTTATTTTAATTAAAAAAAATAGCAATAAATAAAATAATGTTTAATAATTGTTTATTTTTTTTTTATTTTAAAATAGTATTTTTTTTTTACAAAATTTGTCCTATAGATAATAATTCTAACTCTTTAAGTATCTTTATTTTTATAAATTAAATAATAATTAAAATTAAATAAAATAGGACCCTAAAGGCTTAAATAACGTTGTCATATGAAACTGTATTTTTAGTACTAATAATTAATAAATAATAACTAATAAATAATAATTAATAATTAATACTATTAATAAATAAATTTACATTCTACTTAATAATTTAAATTAGTTAATTTAAAAATTATATCGTTGTTTTATTTTAATTTGATGCTAATGTATACTTTAGCATCCTTCTATTATAATTAAAAAATATAGTGCTAATAACTATAAATCATCTAATTATTAGTAATAGAAGCATTTTTTTGTTTTTATTTTTTTTATTTTTTAATATAAATGTAATTAAATATGAAAAAACCCGCTAGTAAAATTCATCTTCAACTTTATCCATTCTATTTATAACTTTCAATTTATAATATAAAAATATTTTAACACTGATAATTATAAATATATATGGTAAAAATAAAACGTTTAATTCTAAGCAGAACATTTTTTTTACATTTATTTGTTTAATCTAAATGAAGTGATGAAAAGAAAAGGAAATAAAAACAATTTCTTGTTTCACACCCTAAAAAAAAAACAAAATTGTTTTTATTTCTTTTCGCTGTTCGCTCAGAGCAATTAGAGCAATAAGATCGAAAAGGGTCCATTTGTATAAGGTATTGGCTTAAGGTATATTTTTATTTTAATAAGTTATAAACTTTAGTAATTTAAACTCTTAGTCTAAGATATATTGATTTATTATAATTTGGTATATTTATCAATTGATATTGAGTACAAGATTAATAATGGCTTTTTTTCAAAATCAGTAAAGCTATTCTATAATAATGCTATAATATGGTATAAAATATAATTATTATGGTAATATAATACATAATATTAGATAAGTATGCGTCCGATTCTATTTAATTTTTGGATTTTTTTTATCTTAATAAACCATTGTCGTCAACAAACAATCTACTATTCCCATAGTAGTAGTAAAATTATTCAATTTTGTATTAGTATTGTAAACAAAACAAAAAATCCGTTTATAGCATTTTTTTTTTTGTTTTTTGTCTTATGCATCATCATCACCCCTTTTTTTTAGTTAGATAAAAAGCCCTTGACCAGGATATTAAATCAGTTTTTGGTCTTGTAATTTAAATATCAACGTAGTTGAATCAACATAATTGAATATGAGTGAGGGAAAGGTAAATTGTTGGCTGATAAAGCTTTAGTGAAAAGCAGATTTGAATATAAATTGAAAAAGCTTTCTTTGTCTCATGCTACAGATGGATTATCATCTTGAGGGTCAGAATATTATTTTTGTTTTTTGTTTTTTTTTTTTTTTCTAAGCTGAAATAGTTTAAAAGGTTAAAACATACCATTCATGACGGTAAAACAAAGGTTCGATTCCTTTTTTCGGCTTTTTTTAATCAGTCATTCCATATTTTTTCTCGTGTCATATTTTGTCTTATACTTATAATAATTTTATTATAGTAATGTAATGTATTATAATTTTATTTATTTTTGTATATTTATTTTTAATATTTATTATACTTGGTTTTGAATAATAGTACCGTTATTTTTAAGGGTAAAATCAGAGATTTGAACTCTGAACATCGTCGCCACAAGACGTGATTTTGCCAATTAAACTAATTTTACCTCTTTTAATAATTAATTTAAAATTTTCTATTTGCACATTAAATTAATAATTAATTTAATTACCTTACTTCCATTATCATATTTAATATTAAAATTGTATTTTATTAAATAAATAAAGAAATAATAGAACAAACATAAAAAAAAAAAACAAAAAATATGGGGTACAATATATTTTCAATTGTTTTACAACAGTTGTAGGATTATAAAGCCCTAAAATAAAAATTTGTATTCATTTTATAAAAAATGCTTCGCTAAAAAATGCTTCGTAAAAAAAAAAAAAATTAAAATAGATGGTAAAATTTTTCAACCCTAATTAAAAGTATCGATGACAATATAGTTTTAACATCAAAAAAATAAAAAAGTATTTCAAAGGGGTTATTAAGGAGAACACAGCAAATTTATAAAAAAGGAGGTGCAAACCAAAAGCTTCAAGTTAATTTAAAAAATTAATATAAAAATTGGGGCGATCCTAAGGGAAACCTTTTATTTTAACTTCCTGAAGTAAAACATTTTAGTAAGGAAAGGAAAGGAAATCAACCGAGACTCCAAAAGTAATGGTGAGTGAAATTGGATTAGCCTAAGTTAAATTTATAAATTGAAGATTATGACAATGTCGGCGGCGGCTTTTGGAATTAAGCTTCTTAACTGATTAAAGTCAATGGTTTAGTCTAGTCAGCATTTAAAATATTATATTATATTATATTATATTATATATTATTATATTATCAAATGTACTAAAGAAGGTAACAAACATTTAGTCCTGTAGATTTATAAATTAATTAAATAATTTATAACAAATTTCTCTTCTTCTAGCATAAAACTTTAGAATTATGCGATTTACTCAATTAATTTTAGTTTCTTTCTGAATTGTGAGTAAATTAGAAATCTTATGAAACTAAAATAAATTTGGAATCTAAAGAAATCAAAGTATTAAGATAAATAAGTCTATTTAATTATTTATTAAAACTTAAAAATAAAGTACGATGAGAGTGAACTTGTCGGAATATAGGGGAACCATCCTCTAAGGCTAAGTATTATAAATTTAGCGATAGTGAAAAGTACTGTAAAGGAAAAGTTTGAAAAGCATGTTTTTAACAGAAAACTTCGGATTTAATTTGATTAATTTAATTTTATCCTAATTAATCGGTAGGATAGGTTTTATTTTTTTAAATTAGAAAAGATTTTGGTGAAATAGTCTTGAATTAGTAACTCTATAAGCAGTCGAAGTTCTATTTTTCTGAAATAAAAAGAAAAAAATTAAGAATGACGGCGTACCTTTTGCATAATGGGTCAGCAAGTTAATAGGAGTAGCAAGGTTAAAAGCCCTAGCGAAAGCGACTGGACTATTTCATTTTAATTAATTTGATAACAAATAGTGATGGATAAGTTACTTCTATTAGACCCGAAGCTAGGTGATCTTTCTAAGAACAGATTATAATGGATCGAACGGTTGAATGTTGAATTATTCTCCGAAGATTCTTGGAAAGCGGTAGTATTTTGCCGCATTGAAAAGTGATTTTCATTTTAAGAAACTAGCTCATAACGGTGGAACCTTTTATTTATAAATTAAAAAAATTAAATTTTTTCTTTTTTTTTTTTTTTTATTAATTAATTATAAGTGGCAATACCGTGGGAAGTTGTATCATACTAGAAACAATATTAATAATAAATTAATAATTATTCAAATAAATTGAATAGTTTGATATTAACCCCGTAACGACTTTAATTGAAAAATTAAGGCTTTTAAGTATAATTGATATATTTATTAATTAATAATCAATTATTAAAGGCAACACGCTAGCACTCTATAGTTTCAATTGACTATGATTAATTTTTTTAAATTAAAGAAAAGAATTTAAATTAAACTAAATAAGGTTTCAGTTTCAATTAATATTGATCAATCTAAATATATACCTATTTATTTGTAAGACTGCTGCTAACATTTTTATAAAAAAATAATTATAATAATAAAAAACTTAATAAAAAAAAAATATGAAAATAAAAAATATGAAAATAAAAAATTTTAACTTTACACGAGATTGATTAGTTGGTTTCACTCAATCGGATGGATCTTTTGTAATTTATTTTGAAAATAAAAAAGAAGGATTAATAATTAGACCTCAACCTATTTTTAATTTAACCCAATCTATAAATGAATTAGAAATGTTTATAGAATTACAAAAATATTTAGGCGTAGGAAGAATACATAAAAATAGAAATAATGTAACTTTTGTTGTAAATTCTATTAATGAAATAATAACTGTAATTTTACCTTTATTTGATAATTCTTCTCTCAGAGGAAGTAAATTGTTGTCTTATAATATTTTTAAAGAAGTATCATTAATGATAAAAAATAAAAAACATTTAACATTAGAAGGTACACTTCAAATAATAGATTTAGCTTATTTTATGAACAAAGAAACATCTTTACGAAGTTTAGAAACTAAAAATATCTTAATGAATAAATTAAGATTAAAATATGGAACTTTACCTATTGTAAAAAAAAAATTGAATTACCTAAAGTAACATTACCTGGTCCTATTACATTAGTATTTATTAGAGGACAAATAGATGGTGATGGATCTTTTAATGTATCTTTCAGAACAAACAGAAGAAGAATTGGTGTTAATTTTACAGTTGTTCATGAACTATCATCTATTTCTGTTTTAAATGAATTAGTTGAATTTTTTCAATGTGGAACTGTTTATTTACTACCTTCAAAAGCTGCTCGTTTTAAAATTCAAACAGTAGATGAAATTTTAAATAAAATAGCTCCTGTGTAAAAAAAAAATAGAGATTAATACTGTAAAACAAAAACACTTTGAAATTCTTATTAAAATTTGTGAAATTATTAAAAACACAGGATATAAAAAAGATGAAAATCTTAAAACTATTGTAGAATTAGCTTGGGATATGAATAACTCAGGTAAAACACGTAAAATAAGTAAAGATCAATATTTAGCTAAATTTATTAAATAATTACTTAAGTAAAAATTAAGACAAAACTTGTTCCCTTTCTAATTTTCATATTTAATTTTTTAATTTAATTAATCTAAAGTCAAAGTAGAGTTGAAGGTATAGTCTGAACTGTATTGAAAAATACAGAATAACAAATTTTGGAAATGCCAATCTGACCTAGTGCTAGCTGGTTTTCTACGAAACATATTTAAGTATGACATCTATACAAAATTTATGGAGGTACAGCACGGCAATTCCCAACAAGTTTTAGAATAATAAATATATTTTTAATATAAATATAAATTAGTTTTTTACTAAATATGGATATTTGAATATTTATTTCGTCTATTAGGCGTTTAGGATGCGGGGACCTCGAAAATCTTACCTTTGGAAGCGAATCTCGGAAGTACATAAATTGATGGTAGATATTCAGACTGCTCATGCTAAGTTGGGTAGTCAAGACGGAAACAGCCGAGAACACTGATCAAGGTCCCAAATGATTATTAAGTGAAATTAAGGATGTAGCCAATCGTATACAGCTGTGAAGTGAGCTTGGTAGTCGCTACTTATAATGACCGTTTGTAACAACGCATCAGCATTTAGATGGTAGCGCCGAAAATTTAACGGGTCTTAAGTAATCAACCGATATCGTGTTAATTTTGAATAAATTAGTTTTTCTTTTTTATTCTTAATTTAGGTAGTAGAACATTCAGTCAAACTATTAATAAAACAGTGTTTCATTGTTTTTAGGTTACTGAAGAGAGAATGCTGACATGAGTAACGTAAAAAGAAGTTATAATACTTCTCGCCGAATACGAAAGGGTTATAAGGAAAGGTTGAACCACCTTATTTTAAAGCGGCCTCTAAGGACCAAAACCAAAGTTTTGGCTGATGAGTAATTGACAGAAAGTCCATACTAAGTATTAAATTTGGGACTATGAATTTGACTGTGAGGTAAAGTTCCAAATGTAAAAATTAATATATGGACCAGGAAATAATAGTCTTATATCTATAATTTAACCATGAATAATATTACTTATTAAAAATTATTTTAGTTTTATACTTATAATTATTAGCCGATTGTTTCAACTATTTTGAACTGAATTTTTAGTTTAATACTTAAATTTTTAATTTGAATAGTTAAATTTTTTAATTTATACCTAGCAAGCTTGGAAAATTAGGTATAGTTAAATATTTTTGTAACTGCAAAGGCTATTTATTGTTAAGTAATTATTAATTATCAAAAATAAATTAAAGATAATCTTTAATTTGTTTATTTGTTTTTAATATTTAATAGATAAAATCTAGTGTTTTATATATTATGGTATCTAAATTTTAGATTACTACCGTACCCTAAACCGACACAGGTTCGTAGGTAGAGTATACTAAGGCGTAGAGCTAAAAGTTGTAAAGGAACTCGGCAAGTTCACCTCATAAGTTTGGCGATAAGAGGTACCGTTATTGTTTAAAATTTTTATAATATTCCAGGTATTATATTTTAATTTTATTCTTTTAATGGTGGCACAGAATCGGAGCCCCCGACTGTTTACTAAAAACATAGATCGCTGCAATGATTAATATCATAGTATAGCGGTCGAAATTTGCCCGATGCCATTAATATAAGAAAGGTAATGGGAAACTGTTACTAATCGAAAGTCTGGTTAATAGCGGTCTTAACTATGAGGATCCTAAGGTAGCAAAATAAATTGGCCATTAAATGTGGTCCGGTATCAATAATGTAACGATGGGCTCACTGTCTCTACAACTTGCTCAGTGAAATTGAATTGCGGGTGCAGATGCCCGCTGCCTCCAGGGGGACGGGAAGACCCTATGCAGCTTTACTGTATTTAGTTATCACATTGATCTAGAACAACTCTGGTTACTAGTGATTAGGGATGTCGATAGACAAAAAGTGGAATACCTCCTGACTAGAGTTGGGTCAATGTTTACCTTATTTTATTTTAAATTATTAATAATTAAAAAAAGTAATTATTATTTAATTGAAAAAACCAAGAAAAAGGGAGAGTTGACTAATTGGCAGTTTGACTGGGGCGGTCGTCTTTAATAGAGTAGCAAAGTACATCCAATTATTTATAAAAACAAAACTTAAAAATATCATTTCTATTATTTTATTTGATAATTTATTATTTCTTAATTTAAAGATAGGATATTAATACAAAAAACCTTTAAGGTAATAATTTTTTAACAATTTAACGAAGTTCATATATATATTTTTATATATATTTAACAACAAACAAATTTAATAAAGGTATAGCTAGGAATTGAATGGAGATCAATTAACCAGTGAACGGTTATGTAGGGCGCAATGGCGGTAAGCATGCTTAACTGAAAGACTTAGAAGTCGCACAGATACGTAAGTAGGGCATAGTGACCCCTCGCTATATTATGGAATAGACGGGGATCAATCGATAAAAGTTACGCTAGGGATAACAGGTTAATAGCCGACGAGAGTACACATTGTCTCGGCTGTTTGACACCTCGATGTCGACTCATCCTATCCTCCGGGGGAAGAAGCTTGGAAGGGTTCGGCTGTTCGCCGATTAAAAGGGTACGTGAGTTGGGTTTAATACGACGTGAGTCAGTATTGATCCTATCTTCTGGAGGGACAAATAGTAAAAAGGGGAAGACCTTCTAGTACGAAAGGATCAATAGGCTGTGTTTCTCTAGTGTACCAATTGTCGAAAATTAACGCCCATTTATTTATTTATTTTTCCGCTGGAAGCTGGAATCATCTTTTTTTAAAAAAGGTGTAAAGGCAAGATCAAATTCTCTTGAATATTTATAAATGAGATTCTTATTTTTACCTGCCACTAAAATAACATAAGTTATTTTAACCCTGGTTTCTTTTTATATAAACAAAAAGGTGAAATATAAATTAAAGGTAGATTAATAATTTTATGGTAGTATTAGTAACGCATAGTTGGGTAGCCACAAACATATTAGATAAATGCTGAATGTATATCAAGCAAGAATCTAACCCCTAGATACTATAATTGGATCCTCTTTTTTTTTTTTAATCTGTGCTAATTCTATTAAAACTATTCTATTATATTCTATTCTGTTCTATTCTATAATTTAAAAAAGTTTAGTTTATTTTAGTTTATTTTAGTTTAGTTAATTCCAGTTTTATTTAACAGATTTATATTTATTATATTTTTATTTTTATTTAAGTAAAATTAAAATTAATTAAATAATGGTATGATGGTATTAAAAAAAAAGGTAATCCATTTAATTAAGAAATAGAACATTTCTAGATAGGATGCGAATGAAAATTACTGTAAAGTATTTAGTTTAGCATTACTAATTTATTGAAGACTTGATGTTAAAGGTTAGTCATAAAAATATTTTATATTTTATATTTAATATTTAATATTTTATATTTAATATTTTATATATTATATTTTATATTTTATATATTATATATTATATTTAATATTTTATATTTTATATTATATATTTTATATTTTATAAGACATAATAAATAAAATTATATTATATTATATCATATTATATTATATTATATTATATTTGTAATAGTATATTGATATTACAAACTTTTAATTATAATTATTTAATTTATTTTATAATTTTTTTCCTTATTTAAATTTAATAAAATTTTTAATTTTAGTAACCTAAAAATAAGTTATGTTAAATTTTTTTAGGGTCAAATGAGAAGTATTTTAAATAGTTATTTTAATTTTTGCTTCTCAGGCATATATTAAATTTAAAAGTATTTGTATATTTTACTTAAAATTAATTTTGAAAATTTTACAACTACTGATTTTTAATTTTTATTTTCTTTTTTGTTTTATATCTATTTTTGATTCTTTATTAGATTCGAACTAATATCAATATTTTACGAGAATATCATTTTACCAATTTAAACTAAAAGAATATTTTATTATATTAGGCTTTATTTTTTATTAAAAGTATAATATAAATTCTTTAATAAAATCCTTCTCCTTTGTTCATTATAAATATAATGGATTAAATCATTTAAAATAATTTAGTTTATAATATGCGATTAACACAACCTTTAATCTTTGAATTTACATCTATAAAGGATCCAATGACTGAATTTATATTTACGTGTTTTTTAATGTATGTTTTTTTTTATTTTGAATCAATTTCTTTATTAATATCAATTACAAATGGTTTAGTATCAACTAATTCATTATTTTTATAAATTAATTGTCTTTTATTTTCAGTAGGTATCAAAGTATAAATTTGATTTTTAATTGTTATATTTCCTTCCTCAATATTTTTGAACCATTTATCTTGATTTAATTCTAATTTATTATCTTTAATTAATAAGCTTTTTAATAAATCATAGGATATTTTATTTTTAAAACCTTTAATTTTAATAATTTCTTTAGAACTGTTTTCAATTACCCCTCCATATACTTTAGATGCTAAGAATACAGCTTCATCAAAAATATATTCTAATTTCATTTTACCTAGTTCATTACTAATAAATGAATCATCTAATGGTTTATCAATATAAATACTATCGGTATCTGTATAATATAAATTAAAATCATTATTAATTGATTTAAATTGGGACATATGAACTCTTGAATAAGAAGTAATAGCTGAAGCTATACCAATAGAAATATTAAAATCACTTTTGTTACTTAAAAATATAGTTTCTAATAAATCATTATCTAAATAAGAAACTAATGATTTATCATTATTTAGTTCAATAACTTCATTAATTGAATATTTATCTATTATATTATATAATTGATTGTTATCAATAATTAAATGTTCAGACATTCTATAATCCATACCGAATCTTCCATATAAACTATTCATTAATAACTTACTAATTAAATACATTGGATCATTTTTATTATGAGCCTTTTTGATTTCATATAAATCATTGATATAATCTGTAAAAATATATTCTTTTTCAAATAAATATCCTCTTAAAATTTTAAATCTATATCCAAACTTTAATGCATTATTCATTTCTTCACTGAACATCATATATTTCCATTGACCTAATGGACTAACAGTTCTTGTACCATTACCTGTATTAATTTTAGTTTGAAGTATAGGAATATTTAAATTATCTGGAGCAATTATTTCAACCTCAAAGAATCCAAATGGATTATTATCAATTTTGGAAATATCTCCTTCAAAAAATGTTATATTCCCTACTGGTACAGGACATGTTTTCATTACAAATGGGTATAATGAATTTACATCATACGCATAAATATTTTTACCTAATGGTTTATACATATCAGTTGAACCTCCAGTATAAGATGATTTAATATCATGATAAATTTGTCCTGTAATTAAAGGAATTTTATAATCTTTAAGATATTTTGATCTATAAATAGCAAAAGCTAATGATGGTAATGTAGGATAGTTATGAACATTTAAATTAAATAAATCAAAAATATAATTAGTAAATTTATCAATAATTTTATATAAATTGATACAATCTTGATTACAATATTTAATAGTTTCATTTTTTAGGTTTCAATTATTAATTAAATTTTTACTATATGAATCATAATCTTCTCTTGATAAATTAACAAATTTATCAAATGAAGGTATAGGTCCATTATAATTTAATTTAACATTAGGATCATTAACAAATAAATAAGGAAATATTCCTTTGTTTTCCACTTTAAATGTTATTGCTAATTTTCTTAATGATAAAGGTAACATTAATAAAGAATCTCTAAAATTTATTTTAATTTTATATGAAGTTAATTCTATATTAATCATTTTACCATCTTTAATTATTGGTTTAATAAAACAATTTTTTAATGAAGCTAATATTTTTAATAAAAATATACCATCAAAATTACTTAAATTATGTACATAAATTTTATAATTGTTATATTTTTTAATTAATATACTAGCAATCGCTACATTCATCATTTCAATATGATCATTATAATCACTTAAATAAAAAGAAAATGATTTATTACCATCAAAAATACAAATACAAAATGGTGTTATTACATTATCAATAGTTCTAGTTTCTAAATCTAAAGTTATAAATTTATTAATTATATCTTTATTAGGTTTAATAGATTTTAAGAATGAAGTTTTTCTTAATAATTTTTTAAGTTTTAATTCTCCATTAACAAATATATATTCATGATTATTAATTTTTCTTGTAAATGTACTTAAATTATTATTATCATTTGGATAATCAAAAAATGTTAATATAATTTTACTTTTACTTAATATTTCTATTTTATTATAATTTAAATAAGTTTCTATTTTATAAGAAGAATTACTATTAGGTTTTAATATTAATAATATATTATCATATTTTGTTTTAATTGTTCCTCATAAATTATAATCCATTGTATTAGGAAGTTTATATCCGTATAATTTATAACTATCAATGTTAATTTGTTTAATGTTTTTTAATATTTTTGGTTTATCATTAATTAATTTATCTAGTGGTATAATTTTATAACTAAATATTAGATTACTTATTTCATTTTCATGATATTCTTCTGCTTTAATATCTAAAGTATTTTGATATAAATTTAATAAATCATTAAAACATTTATCTGAATTATTTATTTTTTGAAGATTAGTTAAAGTAGCATAATTTCCATCTGAAAATTTAATTCTAAATAAAATAACTATAAATTGATCATTATTCAGTTTATCCATTACTACGTTCAATAGATAAGTAATTTCTGATTAATTAATTCTTTAGTTAATAAATTATTAGATATATCAATTTTATAATTGATCCAAATTCCAATACAATGTAAATTATTATTTTTCATGTTTATATTTAATTTTCATTTGAAAATATTATATTCTAATAATAGTTTAATTTATTATTATATGCTAAATATATTAATATATTTTACTTTAATATATTTTAATAATACGTTTAATTAAAAGAATTATTTATGGATATAAAATTATACCAAATTTTATAAAATTAATTAAAGATAATAAAAAGGATATTAAAATGTTAATAAGTATTTATTATATTCAAAATATCTTTTTTATATTACTTTCTTTAGTAATTATTTATAATATAATGTATAAATTATATGATTTATTAAATCATAACATAGATTTATTTATATTTATATCTATTGGTACAATATTTATTATTAGCTTAATTTATAATTTATTTTTAGTAATTAAAGATTTTAAAAACATTAATTTAAGTTTATTATCATTAGATAAAAAAATTAATATTAAATTCATCTTATTATTATTTATAATTATTTTATTAGATATTATATATATATTTATCTTTCCTTTATTTATATTCAAACTATTAAATTATGATAAATTATTATTATCTATTGAAACTTATTTTAACTTTAAAGATTATATTAAACCTAATTATATGTTTCCTAATTCTAATTTACATTATAAAGGTAAAAGTAAAGAGTTACCTGCTACTATAATTATTTCAAATAATAATCAAGTAACTATAACTAATTCTGGAACTAGTATTACAATTAAAGATAATAATATTATAAATATTATTACAAATGAATTAGATGGATCTAAAGCTTCTACATCTAAACTACTTGATAATAATGATGTAGATATTAAGAAAAAGGATAAAAATAAATATTCATCAAATATAGATTTAATTAATAATGATAATGATAAAACTTCTCCACAAGTAGTTAATAATTATTTTATGACTAATAATTATAATATTTTACCTCAAAATTATAAATTTAATTTATTTAAAGAAAATCCACATGATATTGATTTTTTTAATGATTTATTTACTAGACCTAATCCAATATCTGAAGATTTAATTAAGAAAAGTAAATCTTTAAATGATTTAAATAATAATATTATTGATAATAAAGATATATTAGATGTTCATAACGATTTTTTTAAAAATAAATCTTTAAATGAAATTAATAAAAATATTATTGATAATGATAATAATTCTAATCAAAGTAAAGAATCTGGTAATATATTACCTAAAATTGTTATATCTAATTTTGATAATAATAATAATAGTAATAGTGATAATAAAACTATTATAAATAAAATGTTATTAAATCCTAATGTAAAAGATAATTTAATATCTAATTCTAATAAATATAAAAATATTTCAACTAATGATTTAATAAAAAATAATTTAAATGATGGTTTAATATCACCTTTATCACCACCTAATTTATATGATGTTGATTATATAATTAATAAATCAACTAAAAATAAAAAATTAGCTATTAATTCAATTATTCATAATGATACTGGTAGATTTTATCAATATATTATAAGTAATAATAATTTACTAAGTCATAAAGATGTGTTACATGGAATATATAATACTTTAATGAATGATGAAACATTTATAAATTTTGGTAAATATAAAGTTATAATTGTATCTGGTATTGTAGAAGGAGAAGAATTTAATTATCATCATAATATATTATTTACTAATGACACTAGTTTTGAACAATATTACAATAAAGTTAAAGATATTTTAGCTACCCATTTTAATGATGGCTATCAAATTGATGTAGTAGAAAGTTTTAAAATATTAGTATGGAATATGGATGAATTCGCAAATAAAAATATTAAAATTACTTCAAGTACCGTAAAAAATTATAAAAAAAATAAACCTGGCATTCATAGTAAAAAAACTCAAGTACGTGGCATTCAAACATCATGCGCAATAAATAAAAATAATATAAATTTAACCCATTTTACTCCTTTAAAAGTTAAAGTAACTTTACTTAACAGTTTTGCAACTTTGGATATTGAAACTATGGAATTTAATAATAAACAAATTTCTGTAGCAATATCTATTAATATACCAGATAAAGGATGTAAATTATTTATATTAGATTCAACTATTAATATTGAATTAGCGATTAATAAATTATGAATTGAGTTCTTTAATTATACGACACAGAATTTTAATGGAGTAATATTTGTACACAACTTAGGTTCATTTGATGGTCTATATATTTATAAATATTTATCAATTTATACTAAGCCTGAAAACGTATCTGCAATTATAGATGATAAAAATAAATTTATACAAATATCTCTATCTAATAAAATATTTTGGAGAGATTCATTTAGAATATTTCCTGTATCATTAAACGATTTATGTAAAAATTTTGGAGTAGATGGTAAATTATCCAAATATAATCCTAATTTTAATACTTTAAACTTGTTTGATGAACCAGTATTATTGAAAGAATTTATAAATTATTCAATGCAAGATTCTATATCATTGTATCACGCTTTAGAACATGCTCAAATGATTTATATTATAAATTATCATGTGGATATAACTACCATTTATTCAACTTCTACTTTATCATTAAAAATTTATAGAACTAATTTCCAAGATATTAATATCCCTACATTAAAAGGTAATATTGATAACTTTATTAGAAAAGGATATTTTGGTGGTGCAACTGATTATTATAAAGCTTATATTGAGAATGGTAAGTATTATGATGTTAATTCTTTATACCCCTATGCTATGTCTAATTCCATGCCTCTTGAAATAATAAAATACTATAAGGATATGAGTTCTATAAATTTAGAAAACTTCTTTGGTTATGTTTTAGCACAAAAATATTGTCCTAAAAATATGATAAGACCGGTTCTTCCTTATAAATATAAAGGTAAAACAATTTACCCAACGGGTATTTGGATTGGAGTTTACTTTTCGGAGGAATTGAAAGCTGTAGAAAAATTAGGATATAAAATAACTTTAATCAAAGGATATGAATTTAGTAAAATTGATTTATTCTCTAAATATATTGATCACTTTTTTGAAAAGAAAAAAATTCTCTTCTGGTGCCACAAGATTTATTGCTAAAATGCATCTTAATCAATTATATGGATACTTCGGTAGAAGACAGGATTTAATAGAAACTATTAATGTTTTTAATAGAGACTTAAATCTTTATGCTAGCTGTAGAATTATTAAATCAATTATTAGAATTAATAATGAAATATCTACTATTTTATTACATTGCAACTTAAATCAAGAATTAATTAATGAATTAAATTCTAAATTCGAATTAAACTTAAAATCTAGTTTTAAAAATGTTAAAACCAATGTATCCATTGCAGCAGCTGTTACAGCTTATGCTAGAATACACATGATTCCTTTTAAATTATTACCAGGCACAGTTTATACTGATACAGATTCTATATTTACAACTGATATAATTCCAGAACATCAAATTGGTAAAAATTTAGGTTTAATGAAAGATGAATTGGATGGTAAAACAATTCAAGAAGGTTATTTCCTAGGCATTAAACAGTATGGTTATAAATATTTAAATAACGAACAAGTAATTGAAAAATCAACTTTTGCTGGAGTTCCTAAAGATAGTTTAACTTTTAATGAAGTAATTAATTTATTTAATGGACAGATATTAACTAAACTAATACCTATTAGATTTTTTAATTCATTCATAAATTTAAATATTATTATTAAACCTACAAAAATTACTATTAAAAAAAATAGTCATAAAAAATTATTAAATAATTTTTATTTACCAATTAATGTATTCAATTTAAATAATTCATTAGATAATAGATCTAAAATTATTAAATTAGTTAATAAAATTTATAAATATTTTAAATATATTTTTAAATATTAGTTAAATGTTTGCCTAATAAAACCCAATTTTTTAAACAAAATTGATCCTTTATTAAATTTAGTGTAAAATGAGAGAAGCTTTAAAAGATCTATAACCACTCTTTTAATTTAAAGCTCATATTAATGCTTATTAAAATGATTATAGTTAAATAAGGTATAACTTTCTCTTTGCCAAGTGAATATTATCAGTTCAAATCTGGTTAATCATAAGTAATAATAAAAAATAAGTATCATGTCAATTCTATACCCCTATATTCCAACCCAATAACATTATCTATCAAGACGCTTCATGTCTATTTATATCACCTATATCCCTATTTAAACCTAAACACAACCCGAATCATGTCTATTTATATCACCTATAACACCTGTAAATATACCTGAAATTATATCTAGATCATCAAGTGGTTCATCAACAATTACTCCTCCAACTCCACCTGTAAGTAGTAGTTCTACTCCTATGCCTGAGGATATATTAAATTATTGGGAATAGTATAATATAATTAAATAATTTATTAATAATAATTATTACTAATAATTTAAACCCCCTTATATTAAGAATTATTACTAAAAATTTATTTATTTATAGGGGAACTAAAAGAATTATTTAATTAATTAAATTAGAACACATAAATAATATCCAGTAATTAGATAATTATTCAGTAATTGGATAATTTAAGGTAGTGTTGTTGTCGATTATTAAAAACTAAATCTAAAAATAAACTATTATAATAGTAAAAAGATTTGATCCATTAAATTAATTATAATGAAAAATAGGAGAAGGATTTAAATTAAAGAAAAAAAAAAAATATCATACTTTTCTTGTCTATTAATAAAATAATTAAAAAATAAAGCTTATAAAAATAAATAAATAAAAAATTCTTTTAGTTTAATAGGATAAAATGATAATCTCGTAAAATATTGATGTTAGTTCGAATCTAAAAAAGAATAAAAAATAACACAATAATAAAAAATAATAAAAATAATAAATAAAAAGAAATCTTTAATCTGAAAATTAATTTATTAAAACAAAATTTATTTTAAAATTTGTGAATTAATATTTAAATAATAATCAATCCATTTTCCAATTGTCTGATTTAAATATTGTTAATGCTCCATTTGTATTAATATTGTTTGTCATTGTTTTGTTTGTTTTATATTTTTATAATTTAAAAAGAGGCAAAATTAAATTTAACATTAATTATCTACCTCTAAATAAATAATTAATGGTTATTTATTAATAATTATTAAAAAATAATTAGCTAAATATTGAAATTATATTATTTAAATCTGTATTTTCAAAAACAGAAATAGCTAATATTGTTAAAATTGATGCAACTAAAGGTAACGAATACTTTAAATTTCTTTTTATAAATTCTTCACTAAGTTCAGCAAATATTTGAGAATGTTCTCTAATTATATTTTGTAAGATTATATTAGAAAAATTGAGGCTACTTCTGGTTCATAATTTAAAATACTATGTAAAGTTTGTATATCATTTGTATTAGCATAAATAAAATAACTATAATGATTTATACCATGAATATTATAAATTTTATTAATAATATCAGGAAGCATATATTTATAATTATCTATTACTACAGGAAAAGCATTAAATAAATGTGAAACATCTTTACTCATATTAATAGTTTGTAATTTAATTAAATAAGATAAAGTAAATAAGTAAAATTTATATATAAAATAAATAAAAATGAATAAAAATATTAAGTAAAATATAATAAAAGCTATTATTAATAACTTTATTCTATATAAAGTAAAGAAATGTGAAATAATTTCATCTAAAGATGAAAATATTAATTTTATAAAATTAATAAAATAAAAAGGCGATAATTTAATATTTATTAAATTAACTAAAAAGAAAGGTGATAATTTAATTTTCATTAAATTAACTAAAAATAAAATATTGACCATTGTTTTTGTTATTATATTATTTATTTATGTTTTTTTTTTTAAGAGGCAATAATTATCTTATTATTAATTTTAAGAGCTACTGATAAATAATTTTCGAATATATTTATTTGGTAAAAAATTTAGAATTTTTTTTTTAACTATAAAAAAGGAATCAGTTTCACTTATTATTATTCCCCGTTTCGTTTAATCCATTGTTTTAGGTAAATTATATCCTTTAAAATTAAAAGATGATATAGTATTAATAGACCTAGGTTTTTTTTAATTAGGATATTTAATTGAATCATTATTAATAATTTTATAAGTAAATACGATATGAGAAGGATTTAAGGAAATATAATCTTCATCTCTTAGGTTCAAAAATTCAACAAATATATCAACTAATTCTTTAAAATCATTGATAATTACTGATTGGAGATAAGAAATAGATCTGAAATTATTACCTTCAATTTTTATTTTAAATTGAATTAAAATAAATTAATTAGGATCAATAGTAGAAATATTTGAAAATAAGGATAAAAGAGCATCAGAAATATGTCTTTCTGTTAAGAATTGATTATCTAATTTATAATAGAAATCAATCCATTTATTTAAAGATAATAATAGTGAATTTGTCATAGTTTTTTGTTTTTTGTTTTTTTATTTAAATTTGAAAAAAGAGGCAAATTGTTACTTAGAAAAATACCCCTAAATTATTTACTAACTTTTTTTAATAGGTTTTTCAAGTTATATTAATCATATTTAATTAAAAAATAAGATTTAAAAATGAATAATAACTATAACTATAACTATAATTATAACTATAAATATAACTATAACTATAATTATAAATATAACTATAAATAAGTTTAAGCTAAGAGAAAATAATATTCTCTCTATATAACTATAATGGAGCCAAAAAAGAAAAAAACAAATAAAAATTAAAAGTGTATATATATATATATAATATAAAATTAATTATATATGTCAGACGCTATCTTTATAGATTTTCACAAATCTAATCATGTTAGCAGCAGCAAAATACATAGGTGCAGGTTTAGCTTGCTCAGGTTTAATTGGTGCAGGAGCTGGAATAGGTTTAATCTTCTCTTCACTAATTGCTTCTACAGCTAGAAATCCTCAAATAAGAGGACAATTATTTACTTTCGCTATCCTTGGTTTCGCTTTAGCTGAAGCTACTGGATTATTCTCTTTAATGGTAGCTTTCTTATTACTTTATTCATAAGTTACTATTATTTAAGATAAAAATTAAAAAAAATAATTAAAACAACTACTAAACTAATTAAAATTACCCCCTTAAAAAAAAAGTGTTACGAGCTAAAATATTAAAAAATAATAATAATAGTTTTAATATATTTGTTTATTAATATTTAAATATTTAATTATATTAAAGATATGTTAGTTAAATTTTTAGTTTTTATTTAGTTAATTATGAATTTAATTCCTCTTTATTAATAATTCTTAATGTTAAATAAAAAAAAAAAAAAAGAATGGAAAATATGTTTAGTTGGAGATATGTATGTAAAAAAGTTTTGAATTTAAATAAATTAATTAAATATTTAAAGAATTTAATGAAATTATTTTATATTTCATTAAAAATTAATTATGAAAAAAATAATAATAAATTATATTTTAATATATTATTTATAATTTGTTTATTATCTTCAATTTTAATAAGATGTAATATAATAAATGAAGCTTTAATAAATGATATATTAAATAATTAAAAATTTATTCATAATATCAATAGGATTTAAATATCTAATTATATAATTAGTTTCTCCAATATTATGTTTTAAGTTATATCGACTAATATCAATTTTTCTTTAGATTGATTATATATAATATCTTTAATAAAAACATTTATAATAAAATTATTATAACAAAAACTAAATAATCTTAAAAACAAAAAAAAAAAACTATATAAATAAATATTATTTTCATTTATACTTAATTTTTAACTATCATTAAATATACCTAATTAACTTTAACTTCTATAAAATATATTAACTATTACATTACTAAATATTTTACCTTCACTTTTTATTATTTTTTTAGTTAATAACAAAGTAGCAACAATATTTAAACTAGGATCTTTATAATCCTTTAAATCTGTATTATTTTTTATCATTTTTTTTTTTTGTTTTTTTGTTATTTAAGAACAAATATAAAAGAAGAAAAATTTAAAAAATCTATATATACCTTCTAAAATATATAGATTATTTTTTTACTAAAATAAAATTTATAATAGTAAGATTATAAATTATTTATAATACTATTTTATATTATTCAGTTCTCTAATAGTATAGGATTTATTTATTTCCTATTTTATTGGATTTATCTTTAAATTATATTATTTTTTTTTTTTTAAGATTTATTCAAGTTATTATTTATAATTTTTTTTTTTTTATATTAGTATTATTAATTAGTTTAATTTATTTTGCTTTAAATTATGTTAATGTATTAATGATCCATTCATAAAAAAACAAAAAATATTTAAAGCTTATCAAAATATAAATCAATTTATAATTTGATATAAATAAGGTATTAAAGATATTAAATTAATTATAAGTTTTTATTATATTTAAAATATATTTTTTTGTTTTTTGTTTTTGTTTTTTGTTTTTTACCAGTCAAATCGTAAGATTCCAACCTTGTTTATCAACTTTTATAATGCTTTTTTATTTTTAAATATGATCTATTTCTCATTTTTGTTTTTTGTTTTTTATTTTTATAAAATATGAAATAATATATAACTAATACCTATTTTAATTTTATGTTATTTTTGATTATCATTTTATTAAATTTTAATAATAATTATTAAAACATTAAATGATATTTTGTAATAGAATTAATTATTCAATTAAATACTTTTATTTAGGGTAAAAGTATAGAGTAATTTGCTTTTTTTGTTTTTTGTTTTGTTTTATTTTTGTTTTTGTTTTATTTATTTTATGTACTAATGAAAAAGGGAAATTATTTCTAATCTAAGCAACCAATCTTAAACGTAACTACGTTTATCTATGAACTAATTACTAATATTTAGTTCATTTTTATAAATAAAAATAACTTAATTTTATTATAATATAATGAATTATTCCTTTTGAGCGAAATTAAATTAGTAATAATTAAACCAAAATAGTTAATCTATACCTTGGTATTTAATAACAAAAAAAATAATTAAATTTTATCTTATGAATACTATAAAAATAAACAGAAGTCAATTTCAATTTTTTCCTTATCATCTAGTAGAACCTTCTCCTTGGCCAATTTTAGTAAGTTTTTCATTATTAAGTATGGCTATTGGAGCAGTTATGTACATGCACGGATTTGCTAATGGTGGTTTATTATTAAATTTAGGTTTTTTTTTAACTGCATCTGGAATGGCTCTTTGGTTCAGAGATGTAATAACTGAAGGAACATTACTAGGTTGCCATACAAAAGAAGTAAAAAGTGGTCTAATAATAGGTGTAGTTCTTTTTATAGTAAGTGAAGTATTTGCTTTTTTATCTATATTTTGGGCATTCTTTCATTCTAGTTTATCTCCAGCTATAGAAATTGGTGGAACTTGGCCTCCACTAGGAATAACACCTTTAGATGCTTTTGCTATTCCTTTACTTAATACTTTTTTATTATTATCATCTGGTGTTTGCCAAAAATGTAATTTATTTGATTTATATTTATTAAGCAGTAGCGTTTTACCATTTAGCTGTGCCAGAGTTCCTTCTCTAAAAAGAATAGGTCCTCATAATATAGATATATTGAATATAATTATAGGTTCTTTACTAGGAGATGGTACTATGGAAAAAGATGGTTTTGGTTCACGTTTTGCTTATTATCAAAGTAAAATAAATGGAGAATATTTATTATGGTTACATCAAATTATAAGTGTTATCGGTTACTGTAAAGAAGATTTACCAATCATCCAACAAAGAAAAGGATTAGAAGGTAAAATAGGCTATTTTTATAGATTTAGAACTTATACTTATAGTTCATTTAATTGGATATACGATGAATTTTATCCTAATAATCGAAAAATAATACCTAAAATAATAGAAACTTATTTAACACCTTTATCTTTAGCTATATGAATAATGGATGATGGTTGTCTTATTAAAAATAGAGGATTAAAATTTAGTACCAATAGTTTTACACTTAAAGAAGTTCAAATTTTAGCTTCTTTATTAGAAAAAAAATTCCATCTTAATACTTCTATACATAAGACAGGAATAGTAAATCAGTACAATTTATATATTCCAAAATCTAGTTTGAGTGATTTAATTAAATTAGTTAAACCTCACATTCATCCTACTATGTTCTATAAAATTAATATTAATTAAAGTGATAGAACACAATTTGATCATAATACTATTTTTATTTAGTTTGCTTTGATTCCCTTCGTTACGTCATCCTACCAATAGTTAGAATCCAAAGGCGAAAACCAAGGCGATTGGAGGAGTAGTAACACAAATAATAAAATAATAACAAATAAATAGCATAGTCTTAGTTTAATTTTCTCTTTAGTAATTAAGGTATCATACGCTAATAGATAAAATTAATCTAGCTTTAAAAAAGTAGATAGAATACTTAAAACTATCTAGGCGACATTGATGAAAACGGTTAACGGTTACCATCTTATACTAAGACCGTCGGTTATTATAAATTAAAAATAATGATCGCTACAGACTGGTTCATCGATGGGTACTAGAAATAGTGCTTAATGTACAGTCGGAATCTCGAAGAGAAAATTAGTTTATTTTTCAAAGGTTTTATATTAATTTTCAATTTAAATAGCATTTGCTAAATTTAACTAATTAGTTAACATTAACTTTGAAAGATAAATATTAATATAAAATACAAGGGTTATATATTTAGATGTTTCATTTTATATAACTGGAGATTTGGCTTTTGTTACTTACGGTCATCACGCATTAATTGCTGGTAATAGAAAAGGTGCTATTATTGGAACACTACTTACAATTATTTTTGCTATTATTTTCACAGCTTTACAATATTATGAATATTCAGAAGCAGCATTCACAATGTCTGATGGTGTATATGGTTCAGCATTTTATGCTTCCACTGGTCTACATGGGTTACATGTTATTGTTGGAACAATATTTATTTTAGTAGGATTTATTAGAATAATTAATTATCATTTAACCGATACACATCATCAAGGACACGAAGCTGGAATACTTTATTGGCATTTCGTGGATATTGTATGGCTATTTTTATTTTTAGCAGTATATTTCTGGGGTGGTGCTTAGTTATTAAATAATTATATAATTAATAATTAAATTTATCTTAATTTAATAGCGATTCAAATTTAGATAAATTATAATTATATTAAATTAAAAGTACTTTTTATAATAGTTAGATCCTGAAGTCATTTCTTCTATTTTTTTTAAATCTAAGTCACCAAATAATTCAGGAAACTTAAAAACAAAAATAGATATTATTATTGACAATGCTCTGCTTAACAAACAAAAATACAAATAAAACAAAAAACTTTTTTTTGTTTACCTTTATCCGATGATAAAAAAAAAAAAAAAAAGCAAATAAAATATATAATATTATTTAATTTAATATAATTAAAATATTTCCGGTACCTTAAGGAAGATTACAAAATATATAACTATGAATCTTTCATTATTCTTATTTTTAATAGGTATTTTAGGTTTTATTTTAAATAGAAAAAATATTATCTTAATGATTATTGCAATAGAAATAATGTTACTTGCTGTAACATTATTAGTATTAATAAGCTCATTTGGTTTTGATGATAATGTTGGACAAACATTTAGCATCTTTATTATATCTATTGCTGGTGCAGAATCAGTTATAGGTTTAAGTATACTTGTAGCTTTTTATAGATTAAGAGGAAATATTTCACTAAGAACATAATGTATCTTTCAATTTTAATTTTACCTTTATTAGGTTCTATGGTATCAGGTTTCATGGGACGAAAAATAGGTGTAACAGGAGCACATATTATAACATGTACTTGTTTAATTTTATCTTCCTTGTTGGCCACTGTAGCTTTTTATGAAGTAGGGATATGTGGATCACCTGTTTCAATTAATTTAGTAAGCTGGGTCGATTCTGAATTTATGTCTATATCTTGGGAATTTTTATTTGATCAATTAACTGTTTCAATGTTTATTCCTGTTCTTTATATTTCTTCATTAATTCATATATATTCTACTGATTACATGTCTGCAGATCCTCACAATCAAAGATTTTTCTCATATCTTTCACTATTCACTTTTTTTATGTTATTATTAGTATCAGGTGCCAATTATTTTGTTATGTTTGTTGGTTGGGAAGGTATCGGAATAGTTTCTTATTTATTAATTAACTTCTGGTTCACTCGAATACAAGCTAATAAAGCAGCAATACTTGCTTTAACTATGAATAGAGTAGGTGATATGGGATTAAGTATTGGATTTTTTGCAATATTTGCATTATTTGGATCTTTAGATTATGCCACAGTTTTCAGTTTATCACCTTTTATGAACGAAACTGCTATAACTATTATTGCTTTATTATTACTTTCTGGTGCTATGGCTAAATCTGCACAAATACCTCTACACAGTTGGTTACCTGGAAGTATGGAAGGTCCAACACCAGTTTCAGCTTTAATTCATGCTGCTACCCTTGTAACCGCTGGTTTATATTTATTACTTCGATCGTCACCTTTATTAGAATTTAGTTCAACTGCATTATTAGTGATTACTTTAGTTGGTGCTTCTACTGCATTTTTTGCTGCAACTTGTGGTCTAGTACAAAATGATTTAAAAAGAATTATTGCGTTCAGTACAATATCACAGCTTGGTTATATGGTAATGGCTGTAGGTTTATCACAATATAATGTAGCTTTAATGCATGTTGTTAACCACGCTTTCTTTAAAGCATTATTATTCTTAGGTGCTGGAGCTGTAATTCATAGTTTTGCGGATCAACAAGATGTAAGACGAATGGGTGGTTTAATAAACTTCTTACCATTTACTTATTCAGTAATGTTAGTAGGTACTTTATCATTACTTGCTACTCCTTGGTTAACTGGTTTCTATAGTAAAGATTTAATAATAGAATTAGCATATGGACAATATAGTTTTAGTGGAACATATGCATTTATATTAGGAAGTATAACAGCAGGGTTAACTGCATTTTATTCATTTAGATTAATAAATCTTGTATTTTTAACAGTACCTAATGGTTCTCGTTCAGTTTATTTAAATTCACATGAAGCTAATTTATCAGTTATTATTTCTTTATTTATTTTAGCTTTATTTAGTATATTTTTTGGATATATTTTTTCAGATTTATTTGTAGGAGTAGGTTCTGATTTCTTTGGTAATTCTTTATTTATTCATCCTAATAATATAGCTATGATTGAAGCAGAATTTAGTTTACCTTTAATTATAAAACTTTTACCAGCTATTTTTACTTTATTTGGAGCTACATTAGCTGTTTTATTATATCATAAAAATCCAGAATTTATTATAAATTTAACTGAAACTTCTTTAGGACGACAAATTTATACATTTTTAAATGGTAAATATTTATTTGATATTATATATAATCAATATATTGTTAGAAGAGGTTTACAATTTGGTTATACTATATCAAAAGTATTAGATAGAGGTGTTATAGAACTTGTTGGACCTTATGGTTTATCTTCTACATTAACTGACACCGGAATTAATATTTCTAAATTAGATACTGGAATTATAACTACTTATTCAATTTATATTACCTTAGGTCTATTATCTTTATTATTCTTAGTATTTTCACCTATATTAATAGAAACATCTTTATTAAGTGAAATAAGTGAAATTAGATTATTAATTATATATATTTCTACTTTAGTTTTAGTATTAATTCCATCAAATTAAAATAGAGATAATTAATAGTTTTTAACTCTTCGCTTTAAAATATTAATCAAATATTAATTCATATCACTAAAACACTAAATATAAAAATTTTATATTATCCAATTTACCAATACAAAAGAAAAAAAAAAAATAAAATTAAAATGCTTCTTATGAATACCTATCTGGTTTTTATTTTTTTAATTAAAAAAATAAATCTATGATTTAACAAGGGCATCATCTTTGATGAAGATGTAGCTTTTTTTAATTAATCTTTATTTAATAATAATAAGGCAAGATAAAAGCTTTTGTATTATTGTTTATAAACCAACTACAATAATAGAATATTGCCTTAAACCAAAACTACGTTCCCCAAATTAAGATTAGTATATTTAATCTAATAAAATTTAATACAAATTTACTTACCTACGTTTAGCTTTTTTTTTTTCTCTTATTCATGCTACAGGATAAGTCATCTTTGATTCATGTCATATGAGGTTAAAAAATAACTTAAGTTATTTTGTTTTTTTTTTTTTATTAGGTCCTTTAACATAAGAATCACTCAAAAGTTGAATGTGTAGCTTTTTTTATTAAAATCATCAAAAGAGGGTTTTAGCGAAAAAAGGGCTAATTTAAAAACAAAAATACAAAATTGAAGGCTAAATTATTCGACATTACGAATACTAATTAAATTTTAAAATAAATATAAACTAAAAAAAAACAAAAAAATAATTAATTTATATATTTAAATTCACTTCTAACTAAAAATTAGCGTTACTATATACTATTTAAATTATATTTATAACCCCCCTCATTGTAAAAAAAAAGGGCCTACTTTTTCTTATTAAAGGCTAAAAAAAAATCAAATTATATTATATCATATCCAATATCAAAAAATATTAAATAATATATATATCAATTTATTTATTCAATTTAGCTTTTTGTCTCATTTTATGTTTATGATAGGTGTTGATTATTATCTCCTATTATTAATTTGAATCAAAGATTATGTAGCAAAGCAGGAGGCCATTCGCTGGACTCTTAATCTTAAAATAAGAGGCCTGGTGAAAAAGCTGAAACATTAACAATCAACTTGTTTCTATTTCTAATTGGTTGATTAAAACAAAAAATCCCTAACCCTTCTTTTTTGTTTTTTGTTTTTTGTTTTGTTTTTATAAATCTTTTATGTATAAAAGAGGAACCATAATGAAGGATAAAGAAACAAATACCAAAAGAGGGACACAAAATATATAATGTATCTTAAATAAGATTAAGATGTATGAAAATAAAATGCTTCTTATGAATCCTTAAAAAAAATAACATAAGTTATTATTAGAATCCCATATTATTTGATGCAATGGGCCTCTTTATTTCATTATCACCCCATCTTTTATTCATATTAACCCTTGTTAAATCTTCCATCTAAAATTTTTTTTTTTTCGGGAGGATTTTTTTTATAAATATTTTTTTATATGGTGGCTAAAAAACTATACTATACAAAACTATACTATGGATATTTAAATTAATTAAATTATATATCTTTTAATTGTTTTGTCAAATTTTAACTGATTATCCCTTTAGGAGAAAATAATTTTATATTATTTATAATTAATATAAGAATAATTTAAGAACTTTTATTTATATCTTTTTCTTTTTTATTTAATATAAATAAAATTCTTGGCCTTATTAGGTAAATATAAATATAAATATAATTATAAATATAATTATAATTATTAATATAAAAATTAATATTAATATAAATATAATCATAATTATTAATATAAATATAAATATAAATATAAATATTTTGCCTTGGCCTTATTAGGTAAATAAGACAAAATTAAAACAAAAAAAAGGAAAAATTATTTTTATATAAAAATATAGGTAATATATGAAATAAAGTATTATTGTAATTATTCTATTATATTATTTTTAATTATTCTATAAAATTCTTTACTTTAACCTCAGAATCTAAATTAAACTAAATTAAATATTCTTTTTTTTAGGCTTTTTATTTTTTTTTTTTATTTTAAGAACGCCTTCAGCAAAATAACAATTAACTTTTGTTTTGCTGAAGGATTATTAAGCAAGATTGAAAAACAAAAAAAAAAACAAAAAAATAAAAAGAATAATAGTAAAAATAATAATAATAATAAATAATAAAAATAAAAATTAAAAAAAAAATTAAATAAAAATTAAAAATGATCACCTTACTTCTACTCGTGCCAATAATTGGTTCTTTAATCTTAATTCCAATACAAGAAGATTCAAATTATAATAAATCTAAGATGAAAAAAATAGCTATTATTACTTCTCTAATAAATTTTTTTATTTCTATTTTTATATGGCTTGAATTTGATTCTAATACTAATCAATTTCAATTTGTATATGAATTTAATCAATTAAATTTTTGTCATTTTAACGTAGGTATAGATGGAATTTCACTTTATTTTGTTTTATTAACAACTTTTATTACACCTATTGCTTTACTTTCTAATTATACAAATGTTAATAATAATTTAAAAATTTTCCTTATATCTTTTTTAATGTTAGAAACTTTACAAATTTGTGCTTTTGTTTCATTGGATCTTTTGCTTTTTTATATTTTCTTCGAAAGTGTTTTACCTATTTTATTTATTGTTATTGTTATTTTTGGACACGGAATAAATAGATTTAGATCTGCTTTCTTATTTTTTTTATATACTTTAGCTGGTAGTTTACCTATGTTACTTTGCATTTTATTAATTTATAGTTTTGTAGGTTCAACGGATTTCCAATTAATTTCATTATCTGAAATTAGTTTAGAATATCAAAAAATTTTATGGTTGTCACTTCCCTTTAGCAAGGAAATATTGACCAGCAGAGATATGAGAATTAAAAGTTATAGTACGTTAGTTGATATTGTAGATTTATTAGCTTAATCTCATTTAAAAACAGCTGTGCTTAGTCATTGGCGATCTAATTTTAATAGAAAAAAGTGAATGGTTTAAATTAATAAATGTAAAAGTTTAGTAGTATATGGTTCTAATTTAGGTTCAACAGTAAATTTTCTTTATTATAATCGGTTTATAAGAAGTATTGTACATATTCCTACTAATTTAAATATTATTATTTTAGGTATTTTATTATCAGATGGACACTTATTTAAAAAGAAATCAAATAATACATTATTATCATTTAAAAAAACTATTAATAGGTTTTATTTATTTTGGTTTGTTTTTATTAAATTTTCTCATTTGTTGTTTTTTGTTTTTTTTTTTTTGTTTTTTTGTTTTGTTTGTTTTTTAACTAGGTTAACCTAGGTTATATACTACAACTATAAAAGGTAGAAAACATTGTTTAATTGTTTAATAGTTTAATAGTTTAATTGTTTAATTGTTTAATTGTTTAATTGTTTAATTGTTTAATTGTTTAATTGTTTTATCGACTAGAGTGTTTCCTTGTTTTACAGAGTGGTATAATTTATTTTATCTTAATAAAAATAAAATAGTTCCTTTAGATCTTTATAATTTATTAGATTATGAAGCATTAGCTTATTGAATAATGGGTGATGGAACTAAGAGTGGGACAGTATTAACTCTTCAAACTCAATCTTTTACTATTAAAGAGTGTTTATTATTAGTATTTTAATATATAAATTCAATTTAAAATGTAGTCTTCATATGCCATATGCAAAGAAAATAACCAACTATTTATATTAATAGTCAATCTATGAAACAAATTAAACCAAAACTATTACCTTATTTTCCTATTACTATGAAATATAAACTATAAAACATATCTTATTTTAACTCATATTCTCTGAAGTGGCAAACTCGAGAGACATCTCATTATGAGAATAAGTAATTATAATGAGAATATCGTCGAACTAAATCAATGAATGGGAAACTTTCATTGTAAAAGCGTAGAGGCCAGACGCCACATGATATTCTAAGTATAATATGTTTAATTAAATAATTATATATGATGTTACAAGGAATGGTCCAGTTCACCGGTGACGGAATTTAGATTAACCCCTAAATAAGGTATAAGTATTTTATTTATACTGAGAAAATAAGCTAGCTAAACCTGAAATGGTTAAAGGCCCAACCCTGAGGTTTCTTTTTAGCTTTTGCTGTTAAAACACCTCTTTATCCTTTTACTATTTGGTTACCTAAAGCACATGCTGATTCTCCATTAGCAGGTTCTATATTATTAGCTGCTACTATATTAAAACTTGCTACTTATGGTTATCTTAGAGTGTTAATTAACTTTTTACCTGATGCTTCTAATTATTTTGGTCCTTTAGTTCAAACTTTTGCTGTTATAGCTATTATTTTTGCTAGTTTTTCTACTATTATTCAACAAGATACTAAAAGATTAATTGCTTATAGTAGTATTGCACATATGGGTGTTGTAGTGCTAGGTTTATTTTCTAATAATATTCAAGGTATTGAAGGAGCTATCTTATTAGCAATTGCTCACGGATTTGTATCACCAGCATTATTTATTTGTATGGGTGGAATAGTATATGATAGAACAGGAACAAGAACTATAAACTACATTAGAGGGTTAGTTACTTACATGCCCGTATTCTCTATACTTTTCTTTATATTCACTTTAGCTAACACAGGTATTCCTTTAAGTCTAAATTTCTTAGGTGAACAATTAGCTTTAATTGGAATATGGGAAAGAAATCCAATAATAGCCGCTTTAGGTGCTACAGGAATCGTATTATCCGCATGTTATTCAATATATTTATATAATAGACTTTCATATGGAGATTTTTCACCACATCTTTTTAATATTAAAGATATAAATAGAAGAGAATTTGTTCTTTTACTTAGCTTATTAATACCTACTTTCGCTTTAGGTATTTTACCTAATGTTATATTAGATTCTCTTCACACTTCTGTATCTTCATTATTATATATATAAATAATTAATAATTAATTATTATATGTTTTGTTGTAGCCTCCTTCAAGCATTTTTAAATTAAAAAAAAAAACGCTAGACAATCAACTTTGTGAAATTGAATCCAGCGGATTTATTTCATATCTTGCTTAAAATGAATGTTCATTCATCTTGGATTCATTTTTTTATATAATATTTTTTCTTATTATTTAATTAACAAAAAAAAAAAAAAAAAAAAAATAATAATACTCGATTTGACAAAAACTTTGCTAAGTAAAATATTATAATATATTATTTAATAAAATAAAAAATAATACTCGTTTATTACTTAATAATTAATGTAATATCTTTTAATTATATTATAATTATATAATTAAAAAAGCTTCAAGTTTCGCTACAAAATAATAAAAATATTTTATTCTTTTCTTATCCCCTAAAATAAAAAAAAAAAAATAACCCTCTGATCGCTTTGCTCGCACTTATCGCACTGATCGATCTTTTCTTATGATATTTAAAATCAATCATTTTTTGTTTTTTTCTTTTTCTACAGTCTTTTAATACAGAATTGACGAAATGAGCAAGAAAAGCTTCTTATGAATCCCTCTTATGATTTTCAACTTTGATGGAGCAATGATATTATCTTTGATGATTCCTGTATTTTTTTTTTTATTTATATATAGATAAAAAAAAAAAAGGAGCTTTAAAAAACTTAACTTATTTTGTTTTTGTAAGCTACAAAATTATTTACCTAAATTTAAAATACGTTATATAATAAACTATTTAACTAATTATATTATTATATTAATATAAAGGTATAATAGTATTAATTGAGACACAATAAGAGGATTATTTATTGATCTTTCTTTAATATTAATAAGTTTAAGTTTAAGTTTAAATTTAAGTTTAAGTTTAAGTTTAAGTTTAAGTTTTATTGTAACCCAGCCTTTAATTACTTATATCTATATTTATATTTATTTATATTTATATATAAATATATTTAATTATTATAATTATTATAATTATTAAAGGTCAATTTTTCTTGGTTAAACCTACTCGAGGATTATTATTCTTGCCTCATGGAAAATATCTTCTCTTGTATTCAGCCTTTTGTCGTTTATATTATAAATTTTATTTACTTTTCTGTTTTTATTCTTTGCTTGATTTTGAATATCATCGTAGCATTTTTCTCATCCTTCCTTTAGATAAAAACCTTTCATAAAATGTTTATTATTTTAATTTTACCTTAAACAAAAAAATAACATAAGTTATTATTAGAATCCCATATTATTTTATGCAAGATATTTATATTTCATTTTCACCTGGTACAGGTATAATAATACAAAAGCTTTTTTCTTGATTAAAAAATCCTTTTTAGTTTTTCCTGTTTTTTGTTTTTATATATTAAAATATATAAAACAAAAAAGGCAGGGTTACTACTAAAAATAAATATTTTTTTGTTTTTGTTTTTGTTTTTGTTTTTGTTTTTGTTTTTGTTTTTGTCAAATCCATTATGGAATTAATAAATGTAATTTTACCACTAAAAAAAGAAGGCCTATAGACTCAATTGTATTTTATTAATTTAAATAAAAAATAAATAAAAAGAGAGACTTTTATTTTTTTATGCAAAGGAGCTTTTTATAATTATAATTTATTTTATTTAAATTTAGCTGTAGGTAAGTATTTTATTTTAAATTACATATTTGTAAATTAGTTAATTGTCTTAAGCATTTGTGTCAAAATTTTTTGAAAGCCAACGTAGATTCAGAAAAATATGAATAATCTGAGGAAAGGAGCCTAATTTTCCTCCCTACCTTTTTTGTATCAAGGATTACTCCGATTTCTTATAACAAGAATTAATTCTATTTTTCTTTTTTGTTTTTAGCTATCCTTTAACTTTAAGCCAAATAAAATCCAGAAAAAAAATAAAAAGTGTTGCATTTGTCTGTTTTTTTCATGTTCAATTATTGTCCCAACAATTTACCTTGCACATCAAATATGACTTTTTTTTTTTTATCAACCAACCTTTTTTACCTTATGTCTAATACTACTAATGGGGCATTTGCAACCTTTTAATCTTAATTACTAACAAGGGTTAACAAGGGGAAACTGTTATGATAATAAAGCATTTGTTCTTTAGCGAACAAAACAAGCAGACTTAAAGAGGGCTTTATCATGGCCCTTATTTTCATTTTCAATTCAAATCCGCTTTTTTATTACTAATTTAAATTAATTATAAAAAAAAGCTTTATCATCAAATATCCAAATGTCCTTTTTATTGCAAGGTGCAAGGTAAAATTTAAATTACAATTGTAAATTTAGAAATAAATTTAACTAATAATTATAATCGAGCGTACAAAAAAAAGACGCAGGCTTTAATAATCTTACAAACAAATTAATAATGAAAAATATATTTATCGACATATTAGCTTTCGGTACTCTTTTTTCTAGTGTGTTAGTTATTACTTCAAAAAATCCAGTAATAGCGGTGATTTTTTTGATTTCTGTTTTTTGTAATGCAGCTGGATATTTAATTTTATTAGGAATAGGTTTTATTGGAATTTCTTATATTATAGTTTACATAGGAGCTATTGCAGTTTTATTTCTATTTGTTATTATGATGATTAATATCAAATTAACAGATATTTTAGAAACTGGTAGTCAGTATACTAAAAATTTACCTTTGGCATTAGCTATTGGTTCTTTATTTATTTATGAAATATTTACTATTATTCCATTTACTTTTAATAATGTTTCAGCTTTATCTACTTTATTAGGAATTTTAACTAATCTAAATGCTTTTTTATTGAATTATGAAACTTCTTCATTAACTACTGTATTTAATGCTTTTAATCCTGCCATAGCTGATATTAATTTCACAAGTTTCTTACAAGTTGAAGCTATTGGACATAGTTTGTATACTTACAGTGCTATATTTTTAATTATAACTAGTGTAATTTTATTACTAGCAATGGTAGCACCTATATTTATAGCAAGTGCTCGACCATCTAAATTTTAATTCAAATAATAACCCCCATTTTCAATATATTTTTGAATAAATTTGAAACAACAAAACAAACAACAAAAATCATTAACAGGATGCGCTTTAAAGAATATTTTAATTTTAAAGAATATGTTAATTTAAATTTAATTAACATAGATCAAATAAATAACACTTTTTATATTAATTCTCTATTAATAACATGACACCACATAGTTTAATTTCAACATATTAATCCAGGTAAACATAAAATTGTTTATAATGTTTTTTAATAATAAATTTTTATAGTTAATTAGTTAAATAGAATTAATTATAGATATTATTATTATAGAAATAAAGGATCTTAGTGTTATTAATTTTGTTGTTTTTTGTTGTTTGTTTTTTGTTTTTTTTTTTTTATATCAGTTAAAAATCGTAGGTTTATAAAAGAGCCGCCCCTTCATGTTTTTTTTTTTGTTTTTATCTAGGCATTCTCAAGCAAAGAATATTTTTAAATCAAATAATCAAATAATCAAATAATAAAATATCAAATAATCAAATAATAAAATATCAAATAATTGTAGTTAGAGGTAGTTTTATTTGTTTTAGTATCCAAACTAGTGTATTACTTGGAAATATAAGAAATTTAAATAGATGCTAGTCATACCATTTTTGTTTTTTGTTTTGTTGTTTGTTTTAGTTTTTTTTTTTTGGTCAAATTATATCAAATACAAACTAAAAATAAATTTAATTTAGCATTGTCATTTTCCCTATTACAAAACATATGACATACAAAAGGAGTTTTATTTTTAGGCAACTGCTACGACGACAAATAATTAAAATTGACACATCGCCTTTTATTTTTTACATTATGACTATGATGATTAAAAAAAAAAACTTTCTTACTTAGGCCACATTTATAATTATAAAATTAAATTAAAAATATTAAAAAAATTAAAAATATTAAAAAATTAAAAAATTAAAAATATTACAATTAAGTAGAATTATTATTTTCTTTATTTTTTGTTTATCCTTAAAAATTAAATTTATCAGATAATTCTTATTTTAATTAGATACATATAATATTACCAATTATTATAGCAGTAAAATTAAAAACTTTATATATTTAATTAATTGTTAAAAATCTTTTCAATATTAAGAAATTTGAATTTTATAATTTATATTATTATATTTTACAGTGTAAATTTTATTTATTATATTTTTTATAATAAAATAGAATAAATTTATAAATTAAAAAAAAAAAATAAACATAAATTCTTACTCTTGATTATAAGATATAAAATATAAGATCATCATCCTACTTTGAATATGTATATTAATATTCATATTAATATGAAAAAGAAAGGGCCCTTTTACAAATGGATCTTTACCGACAATTTATTTAGTCCAATTGGTGGCCACTACAAGAGTAAACACTACTTTGCAAGAAATTAAATAGATAATAGATGACCTTATAAAATCAATTTATATTTATAATAATATATATATTTATATTTATCTTTATATTTATAAAAGGAAACTATAAATGTAATTAATATATGTTTTATCTTTTATTATCAACACACACTTTAATTTATTTTTCTTTGAGATAATCCATCTTTTATGAGTGATGAATATGATCGATTTAACAAGCAAAGAATATTTTTAAAGTGATAAGCTATTTTAATTAATTACTAATATAACTTAATATTTGTCGAGATTTAAATTAACAAATAATCTTAATCCTTTTGAATTTAAATTTAAAATATATGATGTCTTTTTCATATTTAAAATAAAAGTATAATAAATTAAATGGTAGATGACAAATTTGGCTAGTCGCTCCCTTTGGGTGGGAGATATATAGCGTGTTCGAGTCGCGCCTACCATATTAAAAATATTAAAGTACTAATTATTTTAGACAACAATATTATTATTATCTTAGTCTTGTTTTGATTAAAATAAAATAGTAAATTAATAACTAAAATTCTATAAAAAGGAAAAGTTAATTTTCCAAATAAATAATTTATTTTGTTTTTTAATCTTATTCCTTTATTTTCTCTTTTTGTTTAAAATATGTACTTTTTTGTAACTGTAACTGTAACTGTAACTGTAGCTGTAGCTGTAATTACAGCATTAGAAAGGGAATGAAAGCTTATAATTAATTAGTTTATTCCATTTCATTCGGTTTATGTAGTTGTATTTTTGTTTTTTGTTTTGTTTTTATCTTGTTTTATTAATAAGGTGTGGATAGGAACGAAAAATTTTACTACTTTTTTGAGTTTTTTATTAAATTAAAAAAGTATTTAATCGGTTTAATTATTCTTTACTTTATATCTAGAAATTAGACTTAAACTTACGAATTAGGTAAATAAAATAAGAAAATTAACCTCTTAATTAATAATATTAAGTTAAGAAAAATAATAATAATAATATAGATGACACAAAAAATATTTTATTTTCTACTACTTATTTATTTTGACATATGAAATTTAAAACGAGTACTCCATATTTAATTATGACACAATATTAAAATAGCTTTTTACTATATATACTCATATTTTTAATCTTAACACTTAAATATTTTAATATTTATTATTTTTATATATAAAATTTAATAATATTATTGTTATTGAATGCGAATATTTATTTAAATTTTTAATAGAATTATACCTTAATGAAAATAGTTTATATCTATAAAAGAATTCAGATAATCATCTTTATTTTTTCCCAACTGTCCTAAAAAAAATAAACATAAAACAAAGATGGAAGATAGGTTTAACGTAAAGGGTACTTTGTTTTAAAAGCCTTTTTTCTCATATTTATGTCATACTATACTACAGTTGGATGATTATAACGATCAAAGCATAAAAAAACAAAATAAATTATTTTTAGGCACCATTAACGAATAACCTCATGTTTTGGGAGGCAAAGGAAACTAAAAATATAAAATATTTAAATCTTATAGATATACTTTCTATTTAATGCTACCACACTTGAATATTTTAATAATTGATAAGGAAATTTTAAAATTTAGTTGATTTATCGTACCCCCTTTGAATAAAAAAAAAAAATATTTTTGATTATTAAAAATAGCTAGATATTTTATCTTGATTATTTATAATAGCTAGATATTTTATAGTGGCTTACAAACAAAAAATAATTAAAAGAAGGACTACAATAATTATGAATTAATTAATATTTTTAGTTATTATTTAGTAAATTAGGTCTTATGGCTGAGTGGTTTAAGCGGAATACTGTTAATATTTTTTACAGAGGTTCAAATCCTCTTAAGGCCTTATATAAGTTGAATTAATTGCAAATTAAATATTTTTTTTAAGAATGTTTGTCCTCCATTTCTTCTCACTTATATACCTCATTTATCAAATATATAAAATATTTATTATTATAAAAATTAAATATAATTCTTTGAATTCTTTGCATAAAAATAATAAACAGATTAGTTGGTAAATAATGCATCCTGTCATAAAGCAAAAGCTTTATTAACAATATGGGGCCTAGTTAGCATATAGCCTGATGCAAGGAAAATTAAACTTTAAAGTTTAATAATGTAAAGAAAAGTAAAATAAAATCCTTTAATTAACAAAATAACAAATTAACAATTTAACAAAATAACAAAATAACAAATTAACAATTTAACAAAATAACAAAATAACAAATTAACAAATTAACAAGCTAACAATTTAACAAAGAAAAAATATAAAAAAACAAATTACAAATTGAAGAAAAAAATAAAGACAAAAAAAAAAATAAAATAAATAAAAAATAGCGAACATGTTGAAATTGGTAAACAATCTCTTTTTAAGCAGGAGTGGAAGTAGTTCCTTAAGAGTTCAAGTCTCTTTGTTCGTATTCTTGTTTCAAAGATAGTGTATATATCTTATTTTTTAAATATATTATATATTATAGAATAGTTATTTTTGAAAATAAAAAATATTATCTATTTTGTTTACCTTGTACTTTATTAAACTTTAATTAAATAAATATAAATAATTATTTAATATAAAACATAAATATATAATTTATAAAAAATAAATATTTAAATTTAGAGCAAATCTTTTCGCATTATATGTGAAATTATTTTTATTATTAGCATTTGATAAATTTAATTTCTGCTTTGCTTTCTTATATTTTATTATTTTAATTTAAAATGAATCTTAATCTAGTATCTATAATTTAAAATTAATACTTTGTCTTTTTAATTTAATTATTAAAATTAGGACTAAGCTTAAGTTTATCTTATCTAAATTAAATTATAATAAAAAAAAGTTAAAAAAAAACTTTTAATATTCTAATTTAATTATAAAACTTATTCTTTAGGATATGTTTAACAAAAAAAAGTAGTCAATTCATTGTGTAATACTAAATTATAGTTTTTTTAGTATGATAATAGTATAGGTTTTAAATCTTTTGATTGGCTTTTTCTTTTCCCCTGCTAAGACACAAAAAACAAAAAACAAAAATAATAATAATTTAAAAGCGATATAGTGTAATGGTAGCACGATAGTCTCATGAACTTTTAGTTGGGGTTCGATTCCTTGTTTCGCTAAATTAAAACAACAATACTTTACTTATCCCAAAATAAAATAAATAAAAACAAATTAATATTAGAATTTTAAATTGAGGTTTTATAAGATTAAAAAATTTGGCTCCTTTGATAATTTATAATTTACTATTTAAAAAAAAAAAAAATCATTGAAAGTCAAATTTTATCCTCATCGTAAAATTATTAACTCCCCTAAAATAATGAAAATTTAATAGTAATTGTAATTTATAAAAAAAAAAAGTAATTTATAAAAAATATTTTTTTTTTTTAATTTTCGCATATTGATTTGAGCGATCAGTTCGATCAGTGCGATACCTAAAATATTATATTATATTATATTATATAATATGATATTATTTTATATTATATTAATATTTACCAAAACTTGTGATGTATTATAAATAATATCATGGTAATTTTTAATTTTATTTGTATTGTAAACTTTAGAATTAGAAAAATAAAGCAAGGATTAAAGATTACGAATCAACAAAGGGATGCCCCTACACTGCTTCTCTTCAAATAAAAGTATATATATATAAAATAAATAAAAAGTAAAGGTCTTTTAGTATAATGGTTGTACGACTACCCTTCAAGTAGTTAGTGTCAGTTCAATTCTGATAAGGGCTGTTTAAACCCCATAACTTTGAAAAACAAACACTGCTTTCTTTATCACAAAAAAAAATAAAATAAATAAAAAATATGATTTACTTAAAATTATTTAGTTGGTAAGTCAAGTAGAACAAAAATGCTAAAGAACGAAAAAAATGCTTCTTATGAATCATTTTTATTTTTATATAATAAAAAAATAAATAAAAAAAGCATTATTGCCAATTATTTTCACTTTAACTATAGTAAAATTTTTAATAATTATAATTAATTCAATTTTATTAGATTAGTTAATTAAAAAATATTATATTTTTAAAAAGGGAATTTCAAAATTAAATTTTTCGATATTACTTCTATCCAAGAGTAAGAATTTAATATTTATAAACAAATAATATTGCTAATTTATAATTTTTAATTTAAATAATTAATATAATAAAGAATATAATGAAACAGTTATTATTTATATTATTTATATTATTTAAACAAAGAATAAGTATCACTTACTCTCACTTTAAACATTCTATTTTAGTAGCATTTTTTTTTTTTATTTGCTTTGCTAAATTAAAGGAACATCATAATTTATTTTGCTAAATTAAAGGATGAGAGTGAAAGTTTATAATTAAATTATAAATAACTAGTTTTAAGTATATCAACATTGTTTGTTTAATATATATTAATATTATAATTTCTTATTTTTATTATCAAAGATATTATAAAAGGTTTTATCTAAGGTATACGGTCTTAATTAAGGTATTATCTAAGTTATTATCTAAAGTATAATATAAGGTATTATATAATTTCTTATCTAATTTCTTATATAAGGAATAGTTTACACTGGTAAGTTAAGACGATTGCTAATTGTTCGGGTTTTCCCTTAGGTGTTCGATTCACCTCTATTCCGCTCAACAAATATATAATTTTATTTTTATAGTTATAAAATTAAATAAAATTAATAATAAAATTTGATATTAATTATGATATTTTTCTTAAACTAATTTTAATTTTTTAATATTAATTAGAAGCATTTTTTATATTATATATAAAAATATATAAAACAAATAAATGATACCTAAAAAAAATTAAATTTTCTTTTATTTAAGGAATCATAGGAAGCGTTTTATATTATTTTCTTTTATTTAAGGAATCATAGGAAGCGTTTTATATTTATATTATATTAAATTATATTATATTAAATTATATTAAATTATATTAAATTTTCTTATATTATATTAAATTATGTTAAATTAAATTAAATTATATTAAATTATATTAAATTAAATTATGTTATTTTATATTATATTATATTATATTATAAATTAAAAAAAAAGCAAAGCATTGTGAACAAAAGTAAAAAAAAAAAATTCTACTAGCGAAGCATTTTTAATTTGTAGCCATCAACCCTTTTAATTTTACAAAGGGGCACTATTGTTAAATATAAGATGGGATTCTAATTCTAATAATAACTTATGTAAAAATTTTTTAGGTATTCATAAGAAGCAATTTAATTGAATTGGAGATACACTTCTAATTAATTAAATTTATGCTTATCTTTAATTTTTATTTTATTTGTTGGCCATTAGTTAAGAATTTAATTAAACAAATTATTTATTTTAATTATTTTTTGAAATAGAGTAAAACTTATATATTTTTTTAACTTAATAAACCTAATAAATTTTTGGGTCAAACTTAATAAAAACTATAAACTTTTCCCTATGATCCGACATATTAATAAACTTGACCAAAACCCTTACTTACAAATTAATAAACTTAATAAAATGCTTCGCTAGTAAATTTTTTTTTAATTATCTTATTTGTCCTATGGATTAAATAATAAATAAGGTATATGTTAAAAAAAAAAAAATAATTTTCATATAGCTTATTTATATTAGATAAAAGAGCTAACAGAATTAAAAAGGATATCTAGTGTAATAAATGCATTGGCTCTACTCAACTAATGCTAAGGAAATAGGTACATTGTACTTAATTTTCTCAGTTTTTGCAGGTATGATTGGAACTGCTTTCTCCATGCTAATTAGATTAGAATTAGCTGCACCAGGAGTACAATTTTTACAAGGAGATCATCAATTATTTAATGTTGTGATCTCAGCTCACGCTTTTATCATGATTTTTTTTATGGTTATGCCTGGTCTTGTTGGAGGTTTTGGTAATTTAAATAATATTATTTTTTTAAATTTTAAATGTTTTTCTACTCCTACGAATACAAAGTATACAAATTGGAATAAATTAAAATTAAATGATGTAAATTTGAAAAATATAGATAAAGCTACAATAGATTTTTCTTCTACTTCTTCACAATTATTACTTTCACATACAAACCAACTAGGTCCTTATTTAGCTGGGTTAATAGAAGGAGATGGTACATTTGCAGTACACGATCCTAATTCTACAGTGAAGAAATATAGACCTATGATAATTATTGTATTCAAAAAAGCAGATTTACCTTTAGCTAATTATCTTTGTGATTTAACTCATTGTGGAAAAGTCTATATAAAATCAGAAAGAGGTTATGTACTTTGGCAGATTAATGATATAGTAAGTGTATTTAAACTTTGTTGTATTATTAATGGTTATATGCGTACACCCAAACATGAAGCTTTACAACGTACTATTTCTTGGTTTAACAATTATATAGTTAAAAATAAAGATAGTAAATTACCTAGTACAATAGGTATTCTTTCTAAAATTTATCCTATTTTTTGTAAGCCTTTAGATGACTCAAGTATTAATAGTAATGCTTGATTATCTGGTTTTACTGATGCTGATGGAAATTTTTCTTTAAACATACATAAACGTAAAAATAAAAATTCTACTCGGGTTCAACCTTATTTTAGGATTGAAATTCGACAAACATATCATCGATCTCCTATTAAAACATTAAAACAGGAAAAAGAATCAAGTAATGCATCGTATATTTTCGAACAACAGAATAGTTATTATTTTATTATGTCTAAATTGGCTACTTATTTTAATGTTAACCTTTATAGTCGAAATCGAAATTTGAATGATAAAGTTTTTTCTAGTTTTACAGTTATGGTTACTAATCAAAATAGTTTAGATGCCGCTATACATTACTTTAATGAATTTCCACTTATTTCTTCTAAATATTTAGATTATTTAGATTGGTTAAAAATAGTCGAACTAAGAAGAGTAAGTGTATACACTACATCTTATTTGGATCAAACGTTTAACATTCGCAAAGATTTCAATAAAACTCGTACGAGTTTCAATTGGAGTCATTTGGAAAACAGTTACATTAATAAATTAAAATAGATTAAATTAATTGCCGTGGCTGATTGTGAAGTCAACCTTATTACGTTACTGTCTGCGGGAAAATCCTAAAGTCCTTTTATAGAACCTACTGAAAACTTGAATTGTACTATAAATAATACTTAATAATATAAAAATTATACAAATAAACTAGCGTACAGTGGTCTTAATTATTAAGAGGAATATTATAAAATATGAAAATGGATAATCCGCAGGAAACCAAAATAATATTTAATAATTAACTATATAAAATTTTGGCCGGAGAAAAAAAAAAAAAGAAAGTTGTCAAAAATATTTTGCTGACTTTCCTGATCTCTCCTCTCATCTACCTCTCCTCTTTGAAATAGAAGAGTGTAGAATGATCAATGTCTCTCCTCTCCTCTTTGAGGTAAGAGGAGCAATGGGTCAAAGAGAAAGAGAGCGGGACCCAAAAATAAAATAATGTTTAATAAAAAAATTTTTTTTTTAATATTATCGTAGGATCCTCAGAGACTATACGTAACGCGGTTAAATAACCTGAAGATATAGTCCAATCATATTTCGAAAGATTATGTTAAAATGAATTATTTTTTACCTGTACAAATAGGAGCTCCGGATATGGCATTTCCTAGATTAAATAATGTTTCCTTTTGGCTTTTACCACCTTCACTAATTTTACTACTTGTAAGTTCTTTAGTTGAAAACGGTGCTGGTACAGGATGAGTGCGCTATTTAATTATTAAAAATCTTGAATGTAAATATTCCACTAAAGTTCTTTCTAATAAGGATGAAAATAAAAATAAGGATGAAAATACTAAATTAATTTTATGAGAAACAAATAATGATTTTTCTTTAAATAAAAAGAAAAATTTAAATAAATTTGAAAGAAATATGATTCAAGTATCTAATTTTAATGAAAGTATTATAATAGGTTTAATTTTATCAGAGGGTCATATAGACAAAAGAAAAGGTTGAAATCCTAGAATTCAAATAGAACAATCAATGAAGAATTTTGAATATTTATGATATATTTTTAAAAAGTTTAATATATTTAATAGTAATTATCCATTTTCAGTTAAAAGAAATTTAAGAAATAAAATATTTTATTCATTAGTATTTAAAACTAGACAATTAAATTGTTTTAATAAATATTATACATTATTTTATTTTAATAATAAAAAAGTTATTAAACCTGAATTATTTAATTATATTAATTATATATCTTTAGCTCATTGAATTATGGGTGACGGATCAAAAAGAAGCAATGGAATAATATTATGTACTGATTCATATTTATTAAAGGAAATTATTATTTTAATTAATATATTAAAGATTAAATTTAATATTGACTCTTCAATTCATTATCATACATCTATTTCACCTTCTAATAAAATTATAAAAAAAAAAGTTGCAAGAATATATATAAATAATAAAAATTTAAATAAAATTAAACCTTTTATTAAACCTTATTTTGTTAATTCTATGTTATATAAAATAGATTAGTTTATCGCCTTATTATAGTGTAAAGCATCGAACTTAGGTAGTTAGGACTAACTTAACACTGACAAGAGCATGTTCGAAAAGGAAATTTGGTATTAAATTTTTAATGCGTGGTCATTTCCGAGCTACGGTCCTTATGGTAAGTAAAACGAACTCAGAATAATTTGTTTATGGATTTTATTAATTCATCCTAATAAAATTTGAAAGAACCATTTAAATTGAGTACCTAACAGGACATATATGGATTTTTAATAAGAACTTAGGATTATCTGAGTATAAAAATACTGAGATAACAGAGTTTTCATAGTAATTAAGTTTTTAATTAAATTTATTGAAGGAAAACAGGAAATATTTTTATATATTATATATTAATATTATATATTATATATTATATATTATATATTATATATTATATATTATATATTTCTGGAAAGCCGTATGATGGGAAACTATCACGTACGGTTTGGGAAAGGCTTTTTAAATTAATTGAATAATATAAATTTTATTATTATTTAAGAATTAATCTGCTATTTCATACTGTGTATCCGCCGTTATCTAGCATCCAATCACACTCTGGTGGAAGTGTAGACCTTGCCATATTTTCGCTGCATCTTGCTGGTGTTTCTTCCCTATTAGGTGCTATTAATTTTATAACTACAGTATTAAATATGAGAACAAACGGTATGAGCTTACATAAACTTCCGTTATTTGTGTGGGCTATATTTATAACTGCAATTTTATTGTTATTAGCATTACCAGTATTAGCCGGTAAATTTTATCTTGTGCCGGCTTTAAATTTGGCCAATTGCTGGAAACCGTTACATAAAATAACACAATCAGCAGGAAACCTTTTAGATTTGAATCTATTAGGGATCTTCAGAGACTATACGCCAGAATTTTTCTGTTGTTTAAATTTACCTTTTGTTTTACAAGATGCCCACAAAACATCTAAATTTTCTTATTACTTAGCAGGTTTAATTGAAGGAGATGGTTCAATAATAGTCCCCAAAACTGAAAGATCTATAAAAGGTAAACTAAATTACCCTTCAATCCAAATAGTTTTTCATTTAAAAGATCTTCCTTTAGCTTTATTAATCCAGAAAATTTTAGGTCATGGCTCTCTTTTTCGTAAAAAGGGTTTGAATGCTTATATTTTAACTATTAACAATATTGAAGGATTAATTTTAATTGTTAACTTAATTAATGGAAAGTTAAGGACACCAAAAATTTTTGCTTTTCAAAATTTAATAGATTGGTTAAATAATAAACAACTTAATTTAAATTTTAAGAAAGAAGAATTAGACAGCAGTTCTTTAATGTCTAATGGGTGGCTCTCAGGTTTTATCGAAGCCGATGGACATTTTTCAGTTCGAACTTCAATGGGTTCTCGTTATCCAAAACTGGAATGTAAATTTGAATTATCTCAGAGACAAAATGATCACAATAATAGAAATAATCTTTATTTTTTAGAAAATATTGCTATTCTTTTTGTAACTGTAGTAAAATCTATTAGATTGGAAAGTACTAATCCGCAATATAGAATTAGAACAACTAATTTAAAAGGAAATATCGCTTTAGAAGAATATCTTAATAAATTTCCTTTATTTGGAACTAAATATTTAGATTATAAAGATTGGTTGGAAGTACTTAAAATTTTTAAATTAGGTGAACATACTAATAAGTTTACTATAGAAAAAATAATTTCTATAAAATACAATATGAACGATAAAAGAACTATTTTTATTTGGGATCACCTAAAAAATTTTTACAACTTAGGAAAATAAGATATAGTCCAAACTAATATGTGAATATTAGAGTGCTCACCTTGAGTTTAAATAAAAAAGATTAAAAAAATATTTTTTTTTTTTTAAGGTAATTGTTATTGGATCTATCTTAACTATAATTAATTAGGGATATCTTAGAATTTAATTAGGATAAAGATGTCTAAATTGTCTAATATCTTAATAAGATATCTCATATAATCTATTTAAGATATTAGGCTAATAAGATAGTATTACATCAAAAAAATATTTTTTTTTTTTATTGACTCTTGAGTTAACTTAATAAAGAAAGGTTAGCATGTTCTTCTATGAAAGTGAGTCAATATAAAAGGCAATTACTATGCTTCTAACAGATAGAAATTTCAATACTAGCTTCTACGACCCAGCAGGTGGAGGTGACCCAATACTTTATCAACACCTTTTTTGGTTCTTCGGTCATCCAGAAGTTTATATTTTAATTATACCAGGATTTGGTATTGTTAGTCACATTGTATCAACATTCTCAGGAAAACCTATTTTTGGTCAAGATGGCTCTAAATATCTATTTGATATTTTGAAACAAACTATATGCAGGAAACTAAGTATTATCAATAAACAAAATACTATACAAGTAAGTCACATTTGTTGTAATTTTTTAAACTTTTTAATTTTTAATTTACTATTAAAAAGTTGTGTCCGTGCATTAACTTGAGCCCTTTTATTTCAAAAGTGCCTGTATAACTATATATTTAAAGTAATAGTCATCACAAATTTTTCAGTGTTGGTAAAGAATTTTGTTTATTCTTACAATCCGCAAATAACCAAAGCACGTATAATTATATTAAATTTATACAAATTATACAAATCCAATACTACTTTGAGTTTTGGATTAAGCATGTTAGTAGGAATTTCAGAGGCCATACGTTTGTTATTTTTCAATTTTTTTTTTATTAATTTTAATTTTTATTTAAATTTTAATTTAATAGGTCTATTTTTAATTAATTTAATGAGAAATAATTATTATTACAATTCTATTAAAAAATTTAAGTTTTCAAGTAGTAATATCTTTCAACTAAATGATAAAATAAATTATTCTACACAAAGTTATAGTAAAATTTATCTTAATTCAAATACAGAATTAAAATTAGATAATACTATAAATGATAATCAACCGCTAGCGAAGCAACCGCCTTTTAATAAAACTTTTAACCAATGGTTAGCAGGTTTAATAGATGGTGATGGTTGTTTCCAATTAACCAAAAAAGGGTATGCTAGTCTAGAAATAGTAATGGAAACAAGAGATAAACATTGTTTATATCAAATTAAACAAAAATTTGGTGGTTCTGTAAAATTACGATCAGGGGTAAATTGGTTAAGATATAGAATGCATCATAAAAAAGGTATGTTAGATTTAATTAACGCTGTTAATGGAGAAATTAGAAATCCTGTTAGATTGATTCAATTGAATAAGATTTGTGAAAAATATAATATTCCAATAATTCAACCTTCAACTTTAAATTATAATAATGGTTGATTTTCTGGTTTTTTTGATAGCGATGGTAGTGTTTATTTAAATTTATTATCTTCTCAAATGTTTATTACTGTATCACAAAAAAATAAATATTTATTGGATATTTTAGTGGGATTGTACGGTGGAACTGTTTATATTCAAAAAGAAAGTTTCAAATGGACAATCTATAATAAAAAAGAAATAATAAAACTTTTAGATTATTTTACCTTTTGTCCTTCTAGATCAGCTAAAAAGAATCGATTAAAATCGATTAAAAGATATCTTGAACTTAGAGAATTAAAAGCTCATTTAGCTTCTGATAATTCTATTTTAGGTAAAGCATGGAAAAAATTTATATTGAAGTGGGATAAATTTGAAAAATAAAGAGATGGTCCAAAATACAAGTATTTTCTTGTATTCAGTATCTAGGTATGGTCTATGCTATGTTTTCTATTGGTATTTTAGGTTTCCTTGTTTGGTCTCACCATATGTTTTCAGTTGGATTAGATGTGGATTCAAGAGCTTACTTTACAGCGGCTACAATGGTAATTGCTGTTCCAACCGGAATAAAAATATTTTCGTGGTTAGGTACTCTATATGGTGGTAGTTTAAGATTTACTACTCCATTATTATTTACTATTGGTTTCTTAGCTCTATTTACTATTGGTGGATTAACCGGAGTAGTTTTATCTAATTCGGCTCTTGATATCGCTCTTCACGATAAAATAAAAAAAGATCCTGAATATATTAAAAAATTTTGGGTAGGATTAATGGATGGAGATGGTAGTATTCAAGTAAATCATTGGAGAAAAAAAAGTATTCAATATAGATTAATAATTAAATTAAAATATTGTTCTGAAAATTTATTCATGTTAACTTTAATTTGTAAAAATATTGGAGGAAAAATGAGAATTATTAAAAATAATGAATTTGTAATTTGAGTTGTTGATTCTAGAAAATCTATTGATAAAATTATCCAAATTTTTATAACTTATCCACCTATTACTTCTCGATTACTTTGCCAAGTAAATTTTATGTTAGAATGTTTTAGACAAAAGGATGTAGAATGGTATTTAAATAATAGAAATAATAAATACCTTTCACGTCAAACTTTTGTTAATATTGATTATAGTTATTTTAATGAATGGTTATCTGGTTTTATTGAAGCTGAAGGATGCTTCTCTATTAGAAAAAATAATTATCAATCATTTAGTATAGGACAAAATGATGATAAATACATCATTGAGGCAATTAAATTGTATTTTAATATACAAAATTCTATTAGAAATCCACATAAAACATTCTGGTTTATTGAAACTTATCGTAAATCAACTTTACAGAATATCCTAAACCATTTTAATTATTATCCTTTACTTGGACAAAAAAAAATTTCATTTTTTAAATTTAAGGATCTTATTCAGTAAGTGTCGTGCTGTCTTGCCACTGTGGAATAATAATATATTCCGGTAATCTTAGCTTTATTTGCTAACAGATTGCTAACGGTAGAATCTTTTATATGGAAAATTGAGCCGTTCCTACCACCTCCACCTACCCAGTCCATTAAGCTAAAGGGCTGATGTTTGTGGAATTTACACTACTAAATATAAAAGGCTATATCCGTGGAAACCAAAGTATAATTATAAAATTTGTATATATGAGTAGGATCCGTAGAGACTATACGTGGCAGTCGAAAGTTTATTTAGTTAAATAATTAGATAAGATATAGTCCGATCCTCTTTGTGAAAAGAGTTTATCACCAGACTTATTACGTAGTAGCACATTTCCACTATGTTTTATCAATGGGAGCTGTTTTCGCGCTTTTCGCCGGATGCTACTATTGGGCTCCTAAAATTGTTGGTTTAAAATACAATGAATTATTAGGAAAAATACATTTCTGGTCATTATTTGTTGGGGTTTTACAAATAATAAAATTATTTTTTTATTTTATTTTACAGTTTACAATCTGTGTCTTAAGTTTTTCTATTTCTGATGTTGTTAATAGAGAAGTAATTGATAGTGAAGTAAATGATATTGATAATGAAACTTTAAATAATAATATTAATAACTTACCTACACCTAAATTACCTGATCCAAATAACAGTAAAAATAAACATATATTAGATAAATTGAATAATATTCAAGCAGAAGCTAAATTTATAGGTATTAAAGACTCTAAAACAGATATTTTACTTAATCTTAAAAATATGGCTGGTGTATATATGTTTTTTTGTTTAGTTAATGGTAATACGTATGTAGGTAGCAGTGTAAAATTAGATAGAAGATTTAGAGTACATATTAGTTGTATCGGTTCAATTAATTTACCGTTATACAATGCTCTGAATAAACATGGTCTTAATAATTTTGTTTTCTTTATTTTACAATATTGTGATTCTGTAGAAGATATTTGTTTAGGTTTAGAACAAAATTATCTTGATTTGTATAAACCTAAATATAATATTTTAAAATTGGCTGGGTCTTCACAAGGATTTAAACATTCTCCATACACTATTGAAAAACTTAAAAAAATTCATTCTGGAAAACTACACCCTAGATATGGATCTAATGTAAGTGAAGAGCAAAAAATTTTAACAAGTTTAGCTTTAAAAAAATACTATGAAGAACATGATCATCACAGTAAAGGAAAAAGAGGAAAATTATCCTATCAATATGGAATTGGTGGTATTAAAATTAATATGATAAATGAATTTGGTGATACTATTTCATTTCCTTCTATTAATAGTGCTAGATTACACTTCAGAGTTAGATTTAAAACTATTTCCCAAAATATAAATAATTCTATTATAATTAAAGGAGTAAAATGGTTTATAACAACTAAAACATAAAATTGTGAAGGTTAATAATTATTCACTTAAAAGAAAATTATAGAGAAATAAGAAAAGTAAAATTATAGAGAAATAAGAAAAGTAAAATTAGCCCCCAAATTATTTATATTTGTAAAAATTCTTCTATTTGCTGGAAATTCCTAAAGCTAAATCTACCACAGATCTATATTCTAATGGTTTAATTTTTAATTGTTTAATTTTTAATTTTTGATTTTGGTAACAATGAATTTAGATGTAAAATGGACAATCCGCAAGTAACCTTATTATTTATTAAATTAATAGTAGGATCTTTAGAGGCTACACGAAGAAAATTTAAATAATATAAACCTTTCCTATATTGACACTTTTTTAAAATATTTAGGTGCAAGGATAAAGGGTTAACTTTTTATGCGTAGTAAAAGTTATTTAAACTTATCTAAATTAAAATATAGTCCAAGCCAATTAGAAATGATTGGTATAATTGTAATTTAACATTCTTCCCTCAACACTTTTTAGGTCTAGCAGGTATGCCTCGTAGAATACCAGATTATCCTGATGCATTTAGCGGATGGAACGCACTGTCAAGTTTTGGTTCTTTAATTTCGGTTGTATCTACTGTGCTATTCGGTTATATTATTTTCGATACTTTTGCTAAACAAATTTCTTGCTCAAATAATCCTTGGTCTTTACCTTCATACTTTGTTTCTAAATTACAATTTATTAATGAAACGCAAACATCTAATTCATTAGAATGGATTTTAGCTAGTCCTATACCATTCCATGCATTTAAAATGTTACCGGTTCAATCTTAAGATTTACATAAAATTCTATATTTTAAATACATTATATTTTATATTATGTATTATATATTATAATTTATATTTTATATTTTATATATAATATATTATATTATATATATTAAATATTAGATATTATGTATTACCTAAAATAGTATTAGACTAATGAATTATTTGATTAAAATATTTAAATAAGACATAGAACTAAATTCTATTAATAAATTTTAACCCCATGTTCCAGACAAAAGCTTTTGTCTTGTTATTCCGCACAAAACAAATTTTTGTTTATTGTTTTTTTAAATTTACTAATAACATAACCCCCATCCTATAATAAATATAATATTACGATTATTTATTTTAAATTAATTCAAGAGGAAATTAAATTTACTGTTTTAAAGTAAATAATAAACAAAATTTCATTATTTAGTAATCTTCCAATTTGTAAGATTAATAAACAGTTTTTGTAACTAATAGTAGAAAAGTACAAATAATTATAATAATAAAAATAGAGGTAAGATAGTGAATTTATCGTTTTCAAAACTACTGTTTATCATTATTAGATAGGATGATAATATTCTCTCAAGTTGAAATTTTTTTTTTTGAGGAAATATTTCAATTTTTATTTGAGCTCAAATTTATTTATTTATTTTTTTACTAGAATATTTTCCTATTCTTAAAATTAAAGATTAAGATTTTATTTTTGATATAAGATATAATTTTTTATCATTTGAGTGGTGTTGCCTCTTTGAAGTAATATTTATTAAAATATTTTTAAATTGGAGTAATATTAATTAGAACTAAAATATTTTTAAATTGGAGTATTTTGTTTTTTAACTTTATATTTTTATAATATAATATAATATAATATAATATAATATAATATAATTTAATATAATATAATATAATATAATATAATATAATTTAAAAAAACTCTTTTATTTAAAAGAGATAATAAATATTGCATTAAGCAAATATAATACGACAATAAAATTGTCTAATTAAAGAAAGAATTTAATTTTGGTTCCGATTGAACGTTTTTCAGTAGTTTTGAGACATGCGAATCGTTTTTCCGACAAATAATTATAAAAAATTAAACAAATAGGAGTAAGAGTACTCTTAGTTATAATAATAATAAATTTTTCAAAAATAAGTAATTTTGTTACAAACAAATGATAATATAAATATTATTATAATAATTTAATATATATAATTATATTAAGAAAAAGGTGTAAAGGTGAGTATAATAAATAAGATACCTTATAGACTCCATAAATAGGGGATTTTTACAACTCAATATCAGTTCAAATATAAAAAAAAAAAAAAATATAAATAAAATATAAATATAACAAAATATAAATATAACAATAAAATATATAATTTTTAATTATAGATGAGTGCTTTCTTTATTTCGTCATTAAATGATAGCATATTATTATATATGTTATTTTATATAATAAACTTCAAATTTTTTTAATTTCTCTAAAGGTTATACAGTTGCCACAAATTGAAATTAAAATAAAACAAAGTAATAGGAATATATTAAACATATTTTTGTTCTTTTTTTTTTAATAATTTTAAATTAAATATTTTTAAAATTATTTCTTAAAAAAAAATTAATATATTTAGGATTTGAAGAAAGAAAGGAGAAGTAAAAAATAAAATTGCTATTTTATTACAAAAAGGAAATTTTCTACTATATGATTCTATTTATTTTGTTTAGGTAGTTGGTAGGGTAAAAGCCTACCAAGCCGACGATCAAAAGCCAAGTTTGACAGAACAGATGGCCACATTGGGAATGAAATCTCCCAAGTAGTGTTAACTACCAGCAGTCAAGAATCTTAGTCAATGCTCGCAAGAGTGAACTAGCTAACTGAAATCAAAAATGTGTCATTTTTGATAACGTAAGGGAAAATAATGATATTACCTTACTATTAGTGTTGTCCAAAACTGGTGCCAGAAGACTCGGTAAGGCCAGATACGCAAACGTTAATCGTCCTAATCAGGCGTAAAGGGTATGTAGGCTGCTTTGACAGTTTTATTTTTAAATAGCAAAAGTAAAAATAAAATCACTTAAAGCTAGAATCAAATTGAAGATATGTTAAATAATACTTAATGTAGGGCTGATATCCTCAGATATTAAGGGGAATACTAAAGGCGAAAGCTTTTTATCTATTAATGATTGACGCTGAGATACGAAGGTGAGGATAGGAAATAGGATGTGCGACTTGATAAGTCTAAATATAGTATTGTACTTTAAGTACATTATCATTCGTCTGATAATAGCCAACTTAGACAAGCAAGAGGTATTTTTTATTTTATAAAAGATATTTTCCAGTAATGGTCTTGTTTGAAGCTCTGAGGTAAAGTTATTTAAAGGTTATCTACCTTAATATAGTATTTAAAATATTACTATAAATTAACGAAGGCTGAATCCTAAGGTTAGGGAAACCGAACTTATGTAAATAAAGAGTATTAATTAGGCAACTAATTATCCTAGTTAGTTGTAGACGAACATATTAGTTAATATTACAAAGTAAGAATCTAAGGGAATCTATTGTACATATTTAGGAACAAGGTAATGCCTATAACTTGCAATATTTAATTTAATTATTGCTAGCTTTATCGTGAGGTAAAGTATTTAGTTAGAGGTAAAATGATTTAGAAGGAAGCGAAGGCCAATTTGTAATGATTTGGATAAAGCTAATTAGCTTACCTGAAAGGGTGCCCAATTTCTAAAGGTGCTATTTATATTTTATCTATTCAATTATATAATGAATACTTAAATTAAAAAAAAAATAAAATTTTCCATTTATTAAATAAAATAAGAATATCTATCATATATTACATATAAAAATGAATTATAAAGTTTATAACTATTATAGTCTTCAAATTAAAGAGCTAAAAAGAAAAGATTAAATCAAATTCAGTTTCTACTTCAATTAATTCCTGAGAAAAATTAATTTATGTTTCTATGTATTTGTAAGTCTGCTGATAACTAAAAAAAAAAAACATTAAATATGAAAATGAATAATAATATATTTTTTCCTTGGTTTCTAGGATTTTGTGATGCAGAAGCTAATTTTCAAACTACTAAATTCAAAAGAATAAATAAAAATGGTATAGTTACTAGTATTGGTTTAAAATACTCTTTTCATATCGGTATTTCCAATAGAGATAAAAATCTTCTTGAATTTATTCATGAAAAGTTAAATAACAGAGGAAAAATTTATTTATATAGTAATAAAAAAGAAGTTCATTTAGCTATAGTTAAAATTGAAGATTTAAAATGGTTAATTGAAAATATATTTTCTAAATATCCTTTATTAACTAATAGTCAAGCATCTAGATATGAACAATTAAAATTAGGAATAAATAATAATTTAAAACGATTAGATTCTATAGAATCATTTGAATCTATAATTGTCAAAAGTTAAAATATTAAACCTGATTTAATAAATTGCTCTCCAGATTATATTTATAATTGGATTGTAGGATTTTTAAATGGTGAAGTATCATTTACATATTTAACTAAAAAGAATAAACAAATTCCGAGAATTATTTTAGAACATACTGATGAAACAGTTATTAAATTAATTAAATCTAGATTCGAGATAAAATCAAGTATTTATTCTATAACAAGAAGTAATAGAAAACCGACTTTTAGTTTAAATTTAATAAGTAAAAAAGATATTCAAACAATGATTCAATTTTTAGATAAAATAAATAATTTAAGAGGTTACAAATTAATACAATATAAAGAATGGAAAGAAAAATTTAATTTATAGGAATAAAATAAAGTATTCATATAATGTAAATAGTGCTTGAGCCGTATGCGCAGAAATGTGCTTGTACGGTTCTTAGAAGGGGAAAGTTCGAGAGGACCTACCTATTTCAAATAGATACCCAGATACCTCTCACTGTCAACGATGAATGGTGGTTGTTAGTTTGAGTTTGAATTAATGACTATGTTAACACGATAACCATTCCGCCTTGCGAGTATGACTGCAAAGTTGAAACCAAAAAAATTAGTCGGTCTCGAAGCAAACGAAGTGAAGCATGTTGTTTAATACGATACCCCGCGTAAAACCTTACCAGTTCTTGCATACAAACTTATAAATATTATAATTTATTTTAATATTTATAAGGAGTTATTCATTAAATAAAATTTAATAATACTCAGTACAGGTGTTGCATGGCTGTCGTCAGTCCGTGTTGCGAGAAGTTAGGTTAATTCCACTAACGGACGAAATCCCTGTTGTTAATTTATACTTAACAATTTATGATTCTTATAGAGTTTCATTTGGGGCTAAGACAAGTCGTTATGGCCTTCATGAACTGGGCTATAGACGTGCCACAAAAACTTTTACAAAGTGATGCAAAACCATTCCCTTAAGTGTGAACTTTTTTTGTTTTTTATAATAACAGCGTCAAAAATTGGTTTATGAATGTAAGAAAAGTTCAATTTTTTTAAATTTTATATTTAAAATTATGGAAATAAGGAAGAGCTAATCATTAAAGAAAGTTATACTATTAAAAATATAGACGGATTGTCGTCTGCAATTCGGCGACATGAAGAAGGAATTTCGAGTAATCGTTGATCACTAGCGCAACGGTGAAGATAGCATTCGTGATGAACTAACTGTCTGTCGCTGGGAAGAAGCTTAACTTGGGGGAAACTGCAACGAAATTAAAACTTTTACAAAGATTTAACTTTTTTATTCAATTGATTCTGTTTTTTTTTTATCCGAGAAATTAATAGAGATTAATTAATTAAATTAATTTTTATTTAATTAATTTATATTCGATAAAATAGAATAAGTTTAGTTTACAGCTTGTCTTTAGTATGTAGTTTTTTTTGCATAAATAAAAAATAATAATACTATAATAAATTAATAAAATTATTTTAAATTAAAATATTTTATTTCTGTAAATATCCTTATACTTACAAGATAGTCAATTATTTTAAATAAACATCTTTTTTAAGATAATTAGTTTTAGTTAACCCATTTAAGTAACATCTCAAAAGTCATAGCAAGGTAGCTGTACTGGAAAGTGCTGCTGGAAAATAAAAAAAATTGCAAATTAACCCCCCTCCCTTTTTTTAAATCGCAAACTATTCTTAATAAAAATAATCAACTATAACTATAACTATAAAATAAGAGCGATGTGTAGCGTTTTGATTTGTAGCAACCATCTTTAGAAGCTCTTTTTTATCTTTTCTTTATCGATGAGGCAAAAAATAGTAGTCTAAAAAAATAACATTTTTTTTAAGCCTTGTTTTTTTTTTTTCAACTTTGTTGTTCCTCTTGAATCCTTAAACAACTGCTGATTGTCTTTTTTAGCCCTTGCTGTTTTATTAAAATTTATTAAAATTTATTAAAATTTATTAAAATAAAAAAGCTACACAAACAAAAAATAAGTTATGTTAAATTTTTTAAGGTAAAATAATAAGCATTTTTAAAAAAGAGGGATGATAATCAACTCTTGTATCCGTCATGAACATGACATGATGAAAAAGGCAAATATAATTTTTTGTCAAATTTAAATCATGAGGAAAAGGGCAAGTTTAACTATAAATATAATTTTTGTAAAATATTAAAGGGAGTCAAGTTTAATTTTAACTAGAAAAATAATAATATATATGTTATTATTTAATAACATTTGGAGAATTATTCTGCTTTTAGCCTAATTTTTAGATTTAGACAAACTTTCACTTATTATTAAAATATTATTAAGATATTACTTAAATATGAATACTAAAATAAAAATAACTATATCTCTTAATTAGTCAAAAATAAAGTTATAATTGCCCCATACGATGCAAAACAAATGAAATTTTATCCTACGTTAAAATAAAAATTACAAATATTGTATTCACCCAAAATTCATTTTATATTTTAAGCAAAAATATTATGTTGATGTTTCTTATTAAAAACTAATTATTAATTCTTTATTAATTATTATTTATTTTTAATTATTTATTATTAATTATTATTTATTAATTTTTTATAAAGGGGTTAGCTGAGTGGTTTAGCAGTAAATTTACACTTTACGGACAGGGTTTCGATTACTCTACTCCTTAAAAAACAAAAAAAAATATTTAATTTATATAGTTATATCTTTATATCTTTATATCTTTATATTTTTATATTTTTATATTTTTATATTTTTATATTTTTATATTTTTATAATATTATATTTTTATATTTTTATATTATTATATTATTATATTTTTATATTTTTATATTATTATATTTTTATATTATTATAAAACAAAAAAATTTTATTTTTAAACCTTAATTATACTATAATTTTACTACACTATAGTTAAAATTAAAAAAATCCATTTTGAATCATATCATTTGACTGGAATTGTCTTATCGATTTTTCTTTACATCGAGAATTGATTTACCCTTGCTTTACGTTTACGAGAAAAACAAAAAGTCCATTTTTTGTTTTTTGGTTTTTCACTTAATCTTGTATTGTAAAAAAATATTCATTTTTGTAACAAACTCGTTTGTTTCGAAGCGTTTTGTTTTTTGTCATATGCATCACCCCTTTATCCTGTTTTTTGTTTTTGTTTTTTTGTTGTTTTTTTTTTTTTTTTTTTTGCACAAAATGAGATTAATCTATTTTATTATCTTTAAATAAATGTTAATTTTATTAAATTGAGTGTGTAAATAATAATTAGTGGCAAACATAGTGGAAAACATAAAGGCAAACATAGTGGAAAACATAGAAAAATATAAAATAGTGGCAAACCTATAAATTATATTATAAATAGTGGAAAACATAGAAAATAAATATAAAATAGTGGCAAACAGTAAATAAAAAGACTTTAAATATATGTGTTTAAAAGAGGTACTAACATTATAAATATTGATTTTACATTATGATTAAATTTAAATAATATCCTTAAATTTATTATTTCTGTATTTATCTTAACAAAAATATAAATTTAATATAATTATACCATTTTACTTATATTTGTAAAAAAACATTAATTTGTATCTGTACAAATTAAAATGCTTTATATGTTAATTTTTGTTTTTTTAGCCTTGTTTTCTTCTACCATCTTAGAATTAAGATGGTATTCAAATAAATAATTAAAAAAACAATAATAAAAAATAAGTTATTTTTAGGCTCTTTTATCATACTTTTGTAAAAAAAAAAAATAAAATAAATTACACAACTATGTTTGTATTTACTCTGTATTTGCATTCTTTATCGTCTTACGCTTTATAATCCTAATCATAATTATAATAATAATCATAAACATAATCCTAATCATAATCCTAATCATAATAGGACTCAAAAAGAGACGCCTTATCGTCCTAATAAAAAAGATACGCCTTATCGTCCTAATAAAAAATATAAATAGAGTAACTCTGGAATAACTTTATGATCTCTTAAAGTATAATTTTGGAATATTGATAAAAATAGTTTTCGAAATCGAGAATAAGCATAAAAATAACTTGATCTTTTATATTTCTATATTTTCTATATTTTCTATTTTTTCTATATTTTCTATTTTTTCTATTTTTTCTATTTTTTCTATTTTTTCTATTTTTTCTATTTTTAGTTAAGACAATAGATAACTATATAATATATTAAACGAATATGCCGAAATTGGTAGCCGGGTCAAGCTTAGGTTTTGATGGTTATTAAATCTTAAGAGTTCAAGTCTCTTTATTCGTAATTGACTAATAAATTATTGGTTCGTAAGAGTTCAAGTTTATTTAATTTCTTGTCCCTATTACTCATGGGTTGAGGGATTTTTATTTTAGCCTTTGCTTAAAAATAATTTTAATTTAAATAAAAAAGAAGAGTATTATAAATATAAATATTAATATTAATATAAATATAAATATAAATATAAATATAAATATAATAATAAATATAAATATAAATATAAATATAATAATAAAGATTGATTTTAACTATTCTATTATATTATCAATAATTTTATTATCAATAATTTTATTATCAATAATTTTATTTAAATACTAAATACTCATACTTAAACTCAAACTCATACTCATATTCATACTCATTTAAATTTTACTGTCTATGCTTTTTTTCTGAATATAACTTTTATTTTAGCCCTTTATGAACAAACAAAACATAATTTCTTTATTTCTTTATTTATTTATTTTTTTATTTATTTATTTATCTTATTTTTATTTTATTTTATTTATTTCGGTACTTAGATCTCTTATGACCTTATAAATAATAAAAAACAAACAAACTTAAATTATATTTAACCTTTAAATTTGATGATAAATAAACCTACGTCTACAAAAATAAAGGAAAGTTATAAATTATAAACATCTTTAGCTGAATTGGTTTAGCGTTTGCCTTCGAAGCAAGTGTTTATTGGTTCGAGTCCAATAAGATGTTATTAAAATGTTAAATTATTAAAAATAAATTAGTTAAAAATAAAAATTAAGTTTAAGAATAGTTTGTGCGGCAATGTTCAATAGGAGCGTTTCAGCATTAATAAAATAATTGTATGATAATAATAAATTAATTGTACTGTTGCAGTTTTGTACTGTCTTAAATTATTTTTATTACTTACCAATGTCGACAATTTATTTGATTTGAAAAAATACGGCACTTTACACCTTATGTCTTATTTTAATAAATAGGACATATTAAATTAAAACCTCAAATATGTCTTATTTTTCCTACTTTTTTATCCGACAAATTAAAATTGTAATACTTCTTTTGACCTTTCTTTTCTTTTTTGTTTTTTTTGTTGTTTTTTTTTTTTTCGTTAACAACTGTAGCATAATATCAAACAAAAGGCTAAATTAAAATTAAAATTAAAATTAAAATTAAAATTAAAATTAAAATTAAAATTAAAATTAAAATTAAAAATTAACTAAACTAAAATAATTATATTAAAAAATATTAAATTATATTAAATTAAATTATATTAAATCAAATTAAATTAAATTATATTAAATTATATTAAATTTATATTAATTTTTCTTGTGGGTGAAAAAAAAAGGGCGCAATGACTAAAAATGTACAAATAAATATAAATTAATCATTTTTAATTTTTTAAGATAAAAATATTATTATTTTCAATTCAATTTAATACAATAATATTCATATTCAAATTATATAATTTTTGTCATAATTAATTTTGTCATATATAATAAACAGAAAGGTATTTTTTATTCAAATTATATAATATATGATATATAATATATAATATATATAATATATGATATATGATAATATAATTAGACAACGTATTTTTATAAATTGATAATAAAAGCCTCTTGATATTGGATATTAATAATAAAAGCCTTTATGAGTCCGTTTTGTTATTGTAAAAATATTAATATGTATCACTTCTTTTTTATTCTATCAAGTCCTATAATTAATCCCGCGCTTTTTCTTAATATGGATTTAAGGATGATTTTATAGTAATTCTAACAAGCATCCATCTTCATTTTTTGATAATTAAAAAGAAAGCAAATAATATTTGTACTATTTATTTTATTAGTGGAATATTTTTACTATTTTATTTATTAATTAAATATTTGCTACTTAATTAATTAAGAAACGTTAAATATTTGCTACTTAACTAATAACAAAACGTTAATTCTACCGCACTTTAGCATCAGAGCGAGAGATTTTCTTGTTTTTGTATTGTGAACACTACAAAAATTATTTTTATTTATTTTTTAATTTAAAGAGTTAAGAAGGAATCGAACCCTAAATAAGATAAACTTTGCAGGTTTACTACAGAACCATCTGTAAACTTAACCCTAATATTATCATAACTTTTACTTAATTCGAAAGATAGTTTTTATAGGTGTACAATTTAGTTATTTTTTTTCTATAATCCAGTCTTGTTTCTACTTTTACTATTTATTTTACTATTACTATTACTATTACTTTTAATTTTAATTTTACTATTTTTGCCACTATTTTATATTATATTATATATTTAATATTTAATATTTAATATTACTATAAAAGATAAAATGCTTCTTATTTTACCCTCTATCATAATTTCTTAAAAAATAACTTATTTTTGTTTTTTGTTTTTTTAATTTATGATAGTAGTTACAGTTTTTCTAATTATACAATACAAAAAGGATATAATAATAAAAGGTACTCAATTTTTACATCTTTTACAACTAGTATTTTAAATAATTAATTTAATAGTATTTTCTATAATTAATTTAATAGTATTTTATATAATTAATAGAATAGCAAGCAGAAGGTAACTTTAACTTTAACTTTAACTTTAACTTTAACTTTAACTTTAATTTTAACTTTAACTTTAACTTAAACTTTAACTTTAACTTTTTTGTTTTTTGTTTTTTTGGTTCTTATGTAAACTTGAACAAACGAATTTGGTTTTAAATTTAAAATATAAATATTAATATAAATATAAAACAATTTCTTTTTTATTTTAATATAAAAAATAAATATAAAATAATTTCTTTATTTTTTTTTTTTTTTTATAAATAAAAATAAAGATAAAGATACCCTCAATATCTCATTTTTTATAAATAGTCTTTATAACTGTTTATTGCCTAATTAAGCAGAGATAGTTCTTCCTTTTTCTTTTTAAGAGCAACACATTTATACAATTAATTAATCATGCCACAATTAATCCCATTTTATTTTGTAAATCAATTATCTTTTTCATTCTTAACTTTATTAACTTTAATTTATATTTTTTCTAAATATATTTTACCTTTATTTACAATTCAACAAGTAATAAGAATGTACATAACAAGATTAAGTAACACAAACTAATTATTTAACCCCCTCTAATATGTATAAACAAAAATGTTTTAAAAAAAGAAGCGATTGCTCCTTTTTAAAAAAATACTGCAAAAAGATAAAAATAAATGTGTAGCCTTAATCAAAGATTTAATCAATGTTTAGTGTACCAAGCACCCATCAAAGATAAAACTCAAAGATAAAACTCAAAGATAAAACTCAAAGAAGGAACTCAAATATGTCGCCTCTTACCCTAAATTGCTACAAGATGTTATAGCTATACCCGTCAATATATAGGGCAAAACCTGGTTGATAAAGCTTTAACTTCCTTTGTTTGTTTGTTGTTTGTTTGTTTTTTGGTTTTTGGTTTTTTGTTTTTGTTAAATTAATTTGTTTTTCTCATCAGATAGGAGTCAAGATATGGGCCTAAAATAAATAAATTATTTTTAAGTCGGGAGTACTACGTTGGCACAACACTTTTTCACAAAAATATAAATTATGATTATTTTCTAAAGTAAAAAGGTTTATAATATTTTTTTCGACATGATTATTTAGTATTTCTCTTAACTCTTAAAGGTCTTACTAATTAGAATTATCATTAGAATTAAAAGTATAGTTATGTTAAATCATAAGTCTTTCTTTAATTGAATTAGTTCATATACTTAGACAAACAATCTAAATCGTTTAAATGTTTTATACTTTCTTATCTTGCATAAAAAATTATTATTATTAATAAAAGTAAACAATTTAGTTTTTTTTTACAATAGTAAAATAGTAAAAATTATAAAAAAATAATATAATTATTCTTTTATTGTTTCATCCTTTGTTTTTGTAGCTCTTTCTTTTTATTTTTTTTTTTTTTTAATTTAAAAAAAATAACATAAGTTATAAGTTAAAAAATTTTTTTTATCCAACTTAAATCTTAGATGGTAGATTTAACGTTCCTTTTTTTTATAACAAAATATAAAACTTATTTTACCCTCTTTCATATTTGTTAAGGCTGTAGCTTTTATTAAAAAACAAAAAACAAACAAACAGCAAAGCTACATAAAAAAATCTATGATTTGTGAAATAAAGAAAGAGAAATGTTTTTTTTTAATATATAAACAAAACAACGCCTACACTTGTGCTAAAAAATAACATAAGTTATTTTTTAGTGAAGTTTAATTTTAATAAACAGAGAGGGATTCATAATAAGTATTTTTGTTTTTTTAATGCGAAGCGTTCGAAGCGTTTGTAAAAAGTTTTGTAAAAAGTTTTGTAAAAATCGTTATTATACTTATACAAAAGTGCAATTTTTATTTATTTACCAATAATTTATTTTGGTATTTTAATTTTGGCCAAATTATTTTAATACAAATTGAAATATCAAAGAGCTTATATTAGATAATTCTACTTACTTCACTAATTCGCTTAATACCAATTTAATTCAATACATAATGTAGGTGACAAAACATTGGTATTTTTTCTTATTGCTTGATTGTGAACTACCTTATTTTAGTGGAGTTTAGATTAATTTAACTAAGATTCTCTTAGTTTAATGGTAGAACTGCATTCTTCTAAAGTGTTAATTTTGGTTCGAGTCCAAAAGAGAATAAATTTATATAAAAAATAAAAAATGCTACACATTTATTTTTATCTTATTTGACAAAAAAATGTGTCACATTTTTTTTAATCTTATTGGCTTAATGGCTTATTTTCTTATTTTCTTATTGGCTTATTGGCTTATTTTATTTTTTTATTTGCTTATTGGTTTCACGTGCCCTTTTTTTTTAATCCCTTGAAAAAATATGAAAAAGAGGTGGTAAACCACTTTCTTTTCTTGTTTTTAATATATATTTATAAGTTTCTATTTTAAATAAAATTTACTTTTAAAAAACAGTAGTAATAATGAAATTATTACGATTACTTTTTTTAATGTAGGCCTTGCCCATCAACCCTTGATTAAAATGAAAAAAAGGGAGTTAAAAAAATAACATAAGTTATTTTGTTTGTTTTTTGTTTTTTAGCATTATCAAAGAGGCTCATTAAATGAGCCTTTGCCTCAAATAAGAAGGGATAGGGTAAAATAAGAAGCATTTTTTATTTTAATTTTTATTTTTATATTTCAAAGGATAATATAAATTCCAAAAGTTAAAAATAATTCCAATAACAAAAGGAAATAAAAAATACCAAAGGGTAATAAAAATACCAAAGGGTAATAATAACTCCAAAGGGTAATAATAAAACTTTTATATTTGTAATATAAAAAATTTAATTAATAATAATACAGCAATAGTAGATCAAAATTATTGTTTATATTAATAATTCTTATACTATATATATAAATATAAATATAAATATAATTATAATTATAAATATAAATATAAATATAAATATAAATATAAATATTAATATAAATATAAATATTAATATAAATATAAATATTAATATAAATATAATAATATCCAAATTATATTAGATGTAAACCCAAAAAATAAAATAAAATAAAATAAAATAAAATAAAATAAAATAAAATAAAATAAAATAAAATAAAATAAAATAAAATAAAATAAATTATATTATTAAAAGCTTTATCTAAAATGTTGGTGTACAAGAGACAGAATTCATTGTCCTTGATGGTTTATAATTTTTCAAGTTTCTCTTTCTAAGATAGAAAAAGCTTCGCTACAAAACAAAAATGCCCTTGGTATTTAGAAGAGTAGTACTTATTAGAAAAAAATTTCTGTAGCATTTTTTGTTTTTAGAGTAGAATGTACGCAAAAGTTTAAGGTTTTAATATAATTTGATATAGTAAAAAGCTTTATATTTAAATATCCCTTTCAAACAAAGGGATGCGATTGACATACTTTGTATAAAGTCTAACAAAAAGGTAGAGGGTGTATTTATTTAATCAAAAATAGAAATAGTTTTTTAATTTTTTATTTGTGTGAACGCTTTATCGTTACAGTGTTTTACTTGAATAAATAATATATTAATTTAATATTTATTAATACAAAAATAAGATTTTTATTAAGTTAAAATTTTTTGATTTATATTAGTTTTTCTTATCTCCTTATATTTTACAAAAGTATATATAATTCTAGTTTGGGAGGATTAATAAAAACATCCTTGAACATATAATTCTAACAGAACAAACCTGTCTTTTGTGTTGATTAATTTATATAATATAAAATAAAATTTTTATAATTGCATTTCCTTATTACTAATACTAAAAACAAAATAAAAAATAAATCTTAAGATAAATATAATTAAATTTTTCCTACTTATATTAAAAACCTACGACAATTACTAAAATAATTCAGTCATCCTTAATTAATTATTAATTTTGTGGGGTCACCTTGTATTAATACGTAGCCTTTTTCTCCTATTCATGTCATATTATGCTACAGGTGGATGATTATAACAATCAATACATTAAAATAACTTATGTTATTTTTAGGCACTAATTAAAATCAAGCCTTTGTTCTTTAGCGAAAACAAAAAAACAATCGGTTTAGATTATAATTATAAAAGGCCTCAAATAAGTTACCTTTTTTCTTTCATATTTAGTTTTTTTGTTTTTTTGTTTTTTTTCACATTTGCTTTTTCGCTAATTCACCAGGACTTTGGACTTTAAGGATAATCAATCATTTGACAATGGGGCCAAAATATCCTCTCCTCATCTCTTTACAAAATCAACTAATTGAGAGGTTACAAAATCAACTAATTGAGAGGTTACAAAATCAACTAATTGAGAGTTGGAGGGAAAAGAAATAAGAATATGTTTAATTTATTTAAATATTATTTTGTTTTGATTATACTTGTCTGAAGCTAAATTATTTTTTTTTTTATAGAAAAGCAAAGTTATTTTTTAAAAATAAAATAATATAAAATAATATAATATAATATAATATAATACAATATAGTATAATATATAAAATATAATATATAAAAGATAAAAATTTAAATTTAATTTAAATATTTGTATACCCAAACTATTAAATTAATATATAAATTCAAGAATATTTTTGTTATCTTAAAGTTGCTAAATTTAACTTGTTGAAATAACTATAACTAACTATAACTAATTTTTTTTTTGTTTATTTTTTTTCTAATTAATTTTGAATTTTGTTATGTTTTCCACTCAAAGATAAAAAATCAATTTGTAGTTTGTAAGCATTTTCTGATGGTTCGAAAGACTATTTGGTTTTTAAAAACAGTATGTTAGCAAGTAGCAATAATTAGGTAAATTTTTAGTTTAAAAATAATAAATTTTCCTACTGCCGATAAGTTTAAATTTAATTAATCTGTTTTTCCATTTAACATATTTGACCCCGAAATGAAAGATTGATTAATATTGTCATTGTCATAGTCATAATATTTACTTTTTAAATTCTTTAATTAGAATAAAACCTTGATATATTATCTTGGCTGTACTATTGTAAAATAATACAATACTTTCATTAATATTTATTTTCTTTGTTTGTTATCATCAAATATGAACAGGGATTATTTTAGTTTCTGTTCAAATATAAATAAACCTATCAATTTTTGAATCTCAACAACAAATTAAAATTAAAATTAAAATTAAAATTAAATTAACAATGAAAGTAATTAAAAATAGAAAAAAAAAAAATAAACAAAAAACAAAAATGATAAACAATAATTTAATATTAACTATTTTAAATTTATTAATTAATTTAATAGACGTTTTATGTGTTTTATTACCCGTACTACTTGCTGTAGCTTTTATGACCATAATTGAAAGAAAACAATTAGCAGCTCATCAAAGAAGAGTAGGACCTAATACTGTTGGTTATTACGGTGTTCTACAACCATTCAATTTTGAGTGGCATTTTTAAGTTTAAATTAAAAAAATGTTAAAATATCTTTTTAATAAATAAATTTATAAATGAAAATGAAACTGTATGCATAAATACTTAAAAAAAATATGGTATTATTAATAATAATAAAAATTCATAATTAAAGTTAATCTGCAGAATTTTATTTTTCTCAACGATTATACGTTTCATTGATTAAATTTAATACAAATAATATAATCTAATCATCTAAATAGATGATTGTCATTTTAGTTATTATAACCTTTCTATTTTTAGATTATATATTTTTTAATATATTATTTGAGTCTACTAATTATATAAATAATTTATCAAATTTAGGTTTAATTAGTAAATTAAGTAAAAAACAAATTGCTAATTTTATTATTAAAATAAAACATGACCTTATTTACAACGGTTTAAAAAACATTTAATTGTAGACCATTGTCGAGATTTTAATATAAATCATGCTAAATTTATAAAAAAATGAAAAAATATTAGTGGTATTTATAAAATAACTTTTTTACCTCTCCGATTATTTTTTTTACTATAGTTCTTCTAAAGATTTAGGATCACGTTTAAAATATCATTTTTTTTAATACACCATACACCTAAAAATTTTACTTTTTTAGGTATTTTTATTAAGACTTTTGGGTGATCTTATTTTTCAGTTACAATTGTAGAACTAGTTCCAGTTAATAAACTGAAAGAACGAGAAAACTGATATCTTAAAACTTTTATGCCATTACTTAATTTTCTAAGAGAATCTACTATAGATCATCGAATTATTAGTTCAAGATCTGCTTTAAGTCGATATAAAATTAGCCAATCTTTGTTAGGTAAAAAACATAGTGATTTAACTAAATCATTAATGAGTATACAACGATCAGGTATTAAAAGTCAATGATATGGTAAACCTTTTCCTAAGGTAATATTAGATGCTGCTGCTTAAATAAATGGAATTAAAGTTTTTGTTTATGATAGTATATCATTTAGCCTAGTAAATAATAAACCATTTAGAAGCTTAAGATCTACAGTAAAAATTTTACCTATTTATAAATATAAATTACCTTTAGTATTAGATACTGGTGTAGAATTTAATTTATCAAATTATATTACTAAACCTCAAATAGGAAAGCCTAAAATTTAAATAACAAATCAAAATATTTATATGATTGTCAGTGATGCTCTAAAATTAATTCTTAAAGAAACTATAATTCCATCTCAATCTAATAAAGTTTTATTTTATTTAGCGCCTGTTTCTACATTAATATTCAGTTTACTAGGTTGGGGAATAATTCCCTTTGGTCAAGGTTTAACATTATCTGATTTTTCATTAGGAATTTTATACACTTTAGCATTATCTTCTTTAGGTATATATGGTGTACTGTTTGCTGGTTGGTCTGCTAACTCTAAATATGCTTTTTTAGGATCTCTTCGATCTACAGCTGCTATGATTTCATATGAATTAATTTTAAGTTCTGCTATTTTGATAGTAATATTATTAACAGGATCATTTAACTTTACTACAATAATCGAATATCAACAATCTATTTGGTTTATTATACCGTTATTACCTGTTTTTATCTTTTATTTTATATCAATCTTAGCTGAAACTTCGAGAACACCTTTTGATCTTCAAGAGGCTAAAAATTTATAATGATTTGGTCTCTTTTCCTAATGCTTTGTCTTGTATAGTAAAGGACTGGCTGGCTAGTTTGGATAAAATTTGTCAGTTCATTAAATACTAATACATTAAAGCTATATAGGATAAAAATATTACTATATGCTAAAAAAAATTTCTATAATTTAAATCTACAATGACTTTATATTCTTAGTCCAAAGATTTAGCTTCTAATTTTTTTACAACTTAAAAAAAAAATTATTTCGTTTTAAATTTAAAATAACTAATTTATATTTTTAATGAAAGATAAAAATTATTTACTTAATTAAATTTTTCTGGGTAAATGTATTTAATAATAGAATATAATAATTTTTGTTAAAATGGTTTAAAATAAGACAATTAGCAGTATATAAAAATACTCAGAGATTTTACGTAATAGTCTTTCTTTATATTTATTTACTAAAATTATATCTTATTGTGATAAATAAATTAATATTCCCCCGCAATTGATTGTTTGACCTTTTTCTTCGAAGACTGGACTGCTGATTATAGTTATTACTTTTCTAATTAATTATTAATTAATTATTAATTATTAATTATTAATTATAAAAAACAAAAAATAAGATTAACCAGAGATAATAAAATTTTAAAGAAATCTCAAGAAAAAATCCTCTTTATACTTAATTTTTCCTTTTTTTTCAGTATAATCTAATTTAAATTTATTATCAGGTTTACAATGAAATGTTTCTTAAGAATCTAATTATTACTTTTGTGTTTTAAGTTTAAAGTTAAATTGTTTTAACTTAATAATGAAGTATTTAAATATAAGTTTAAATTGTTTTAATTTAGAAAAAAAAAAAAACAAAATGAAGGGTATAGTAAAAATTATTAATATAATGATACCATTAATACCCTTCAGAACTGAAAAACATTATTTTAATATAAGTTAATTTAAAAAAAAAAAAATAACACTATTCAAAGGTATTAAATTTATGCTATTAATTCTTCTTTTTATCATATCTTATTTTCTTTTCTATATTCTTACGGCTTAATTTTTATCTTAGTCACGTTATAACCGCATATTAGACTTTCTGGTAAAGCTGTGCCCTATATCTCCTTTTTATAATGCTTGTGCTTTTTTAAATTATTTATGTTTTTCGGTTTTTTTATTTAAAATTTAATAATCTTTTTTAATTTAGCTTCCTTTAACTTCATAATGATCTCTCTTGATTATTATTATTTAGACATATTAAATAATTATTGTAATTTTTATTTAAGTTATTTTATCCCTTTTTTAACATTTAGTACTTATACTGCTAAGATTAAATATTACTCTAATAAACTAAACTTATTAATAGAGAGTTTTCCCTGTTTACTACTCCCTCTATGTATTCAAAATTTAACGATAGTCCTCTAAAACAGTTTAGTCTTGTCCCTGAAACTATTAAATTTTATTATATTTTGTTTTGTTTTGTTGTTTGTTGTGTTAATCTTTATCTAATATTAAGGATCTTATAGAAATAGTTTAATATAATTATAATAAATCAGGGATATATGCATTAGAAAATAATTTAAATAATAAAAAAATACATTTTGAGCGCTGATAATTTATCAGTATGTAATATGAGTAAAACAACATATTAATCCTCTGTCTGGAAAGTATAATGTGCGGTTACTGCATGCTATTAAAAAAAAAATTATGGATTACATTACTTTAATTTAATTGCATATGATTTTTATGTTACACACCTATACAATCCTTATTAGATATGATGTTGAAAGAGTTAAGTAAAGATAATAAAATAAAACTTACTGCTTACTGATTTAGAAACTATTAATATCCAATCTTTTCATGCTCTTCAATTTATAATATAAAACGAATTGTTAATTCACTTTCAGGACATAAGTATAGAAAAAGCTTTTTAAAAAAGAAGAAAGCTCTTTATCTTTACGATCTTAAAAATAATATCAGACTATATTTTTTAGATTTGATTGGTCTTTTACTTTTGAAGCAGCCAGCTTTAATTTAAAAAACAAAAAACAAAATCTAAAAAATCTAAATACTTAAAACCAGGAAAAATTATACAAGGATCAAGGATCTCTTAAACTTAAAATATTTTATTACTCGTAATATTATAAATTAAGACAAATTAAGTATAAAATAGGAATCGGAATTAGTTGCTGGTTTCTTTACTGAACACAGTTCAGTACCTTTTGTTTTCTTCTTCCTTGCTGAATATAGTTCAATTGTATTATTCAGTTGTATAACTGCTATATTATTCCTAGGCGGATATAATATGCCAGAATTATTTGTGAATGATTCTTTTGTTAACCTTCAATCTATAATTCTAGGTATGAAAACTTGTGTATTCTGTTTTATGTTTGTTTGGTTTAGAGGTACACTGCCAAGACTAAGATGGGATCAACTAATTGAATTATGTTGGTTAAATCTTTTGCCAGTCGCAGTGGCTTTTATTATATTAGTTCCAAGTATTTTAGTAGCTTTTGATATTGCACCTTATTAATTGTAACATTTTTTTAATTACACTCATCAATCTAAAAAATAAGATGATTGAATATATTTATAACCCCTCCCCAACTAAACAATCAGATCCTGATAATTTAGATATTCCTTTACTAAAAAATAGACTTAAAATAAGAATGGTACTAAAAAAATAGCAACATTAGGTTACTGAACTGATACATGTTTTTAATTTAAGAAGAAATTTTTAATGCAATGAAATTTGGTTATAAATTTAATATAAAGAAAGGATATTTATTTGATAAAGATTATATTTTTACTTAATATTTTTTATTTACTATCGGATATTAAAGTAAAAAGTCATAATAATACTCCTAACTCCTAATTATATAATATCTAAATTACTATAAAATAGTTTATATGGAAGATTAGGTATGATTCCATAAATGGAAAGTCATATTATCATCTGATGATGCATTAGAATATTATGATAAATATGTTGTAAATAATTCATTAAACTTAAAAAATGGTAAAGAATTAATTTATTTCTTTGATAATTCATCTGATATAAATGTATTATCAAATAGATCATTAAATATTTCTATTCCTATATCCTCTGCAGTCACCGCATATGCTAGAATTCATATGAGTCAATTTAAAACAATGGAGAATATATCATTATATAATACTGAGACTGATAGTATTTATATTGATAAACCTTTAGATAAATCTTTTATTAATAATGAACTAGGTAAATTAAAATTAGAATATTTTTTCGATGAAACAGTAATTTTAGCACCTAAAGTGAATGGTGGTTTATTTGATAATAAAGAAATTGTTAAAATTAAAGGTTTTAAAAATAATATATCATTTGATTTATTAAAAACTTTATTAATTAAAGATAATAAATTAGTTTTAAATCATGATAAATAATATAAAAAGATTAAAGAAGCTAATATTACAATTAAAAATCAAATTTATACTTTAATGCATACTGAAAATAAAAGACAATTATTATATAAAAATAATAAATTAATTGATACTAAACCATTTATTATTGGTAATGATAAAGAAAATATTTAGATAATTAAATATACTATTAATAAACCATATAAATAAATAATATTCAGTCATTGGATCCTTCCTAAATATTCAACTAATTGATTCATTACAAATGGAAGGCGGTAAATTTGGTATTGGCACATTAAAACTAAATCTTAAAATAAAAAATAATAATTATAATTATAAAAAGATTTGATCCATTAAATTAATTATAATGAAAAATAGGAGAAGGATTTAAGTTATAAAAAACTATATCATACTTTTCTTGTCTTTTTAATAAATTAAAAGAAAAGTATAAAATAATTATTTCTTAAGAAAAAACGGGCACTGTGAGATTCGAACTCACGACTTTTTTTAAGTATTCGTTTTCAAGACGAAGGCCATAAACCAGACTCGACCAAGTACCCTGTTATCAACATAATAGAAAAAAAAAAACACATACACATTCAATTATTTTTTTTTTTTAATGTAACAATATTCAGGTGTATAAATATAACCTTTTTCATATCTTTATCTTTATATTTATCTTTATTTTAATATTTATAATTATAATTATATTTATATATTATTTATATAAATAATAAAAAAAAAAAAACAAAAAAATCTGGGAAAATAACAATTGAACAATTGATAAAAGATATATATCCTAAAAATAAAAACTTCGCTAAATAAACCTAAACCTGAACCTAAACCTAAACTAAACCTAATTAAATAAAACCTAAATATCATGAAATATAGAATATAACTAAAAAATTTAGAATTTAGATATAAAAAAAGGTTAAATAGAAAACGACATTTAATTTAAGTAGCACTTAAATATTAAGATAAACATAAAGATAAAGATTAAAAAAAAAAAACAAAAAAATGACAAGACGAACATAAGACCTAAAGGACTTGAACCTTTATAATATCCGTTATGAGCGAACTGCATTAACCAATTATGCTAAAGTCTTAAATAAAAAGTAATCTTAGAAAAAATTTAAAGGTAAAATTAAAAATGAACCTAATAAAGAAAGTCTTAAAATAAATTCTGGGGTAACTACGACCTAAATAATTATGACGGATAATATTAATTTATTCTTTGCTGAATTTATATTTATGTCAAACCAAATAACATTTTTTTTAGTTTTTTTTATAAATACTAGTAGTACAAATAAAATAATTTTTCCAAACAAAATTTAAAATACTTATTACTATCTTATCATATAAATATGTTAAGTAATATTTACATTAATATTACTATTTGAAAAAAATTAATTATAATAGTATAGATTTGATCGATAAAACCTTCTATTTATATAATTTATTATCTGTCTACCACATAATTTAATTTTAAAAATAATAATAAAAATAATAATAGTAATAATAAAAATAATAATAATAATAATAATAATAATAATAAAATTAATATTACTACTAACAAATAAGAAAGATAAAATATCTTATAAAATAATATTTTTTTTGTCTATTTGGCTACAGATGGAAACAAAATTATAAATATAATATAATGTTTAATTGTATTTGTATTATAAAATTAAAAATAAAATACAAAACCAATTTATCATAAATTATAATTAATTTAATTTCTAAAATTTATTATTTTTTTTGTAGCATTTTTAAAGATAATAAATTAAAAACTTTAAGTTTAATATTTTTATTAATTCCTTCTAATATTTGATAATTAAATAAACTAGGTATATTTTTTTAAGTTATTATTTTTTATTTTTAATTACTTGTTTGTAGCCGTATTTGATAGTTCCCATAGGAAAAAATATTTTATTTATTTTAGAATTGAGCAGTAAAGGAATCGAACCTTTTACGGTTATTAACCAATTCTTTTACAGAGAACCACCATTACCAATCGGATCACCTGCCCTTTTTATATAATATAAAAAGTAAATCTTTTTTTTTATATTTATTATTTATTTTATATTTTTAGTTATATTTGCGTAACCCCACTTTTTTTTAATTAAATAGCTACAAAAAATACATTCAACTTTTTATAATAATGGAATTATAATCCACCATCATTCATCATTAAGAAAGAAAAAAAAACATAATGATTCAAAGATTATGTATCCTGAGTAAGAGGGACCTTGAAAAAAAAAAACAAAAAATATTTATATTAATAATCATAGTAATAGTAATATTTATAATTATATTTATATTTATAGTTATAAATATATATTTATATTTTTTTAATAGATAATTTATTTATTTATATTTATAATTTATATTTATAGTTAATAAATCAAAACCTCTTTTAAATATATCAATTTAATACACTAAACATATTTTATTATATTATATTATATTAAATTATATTAAATTATATTAAATTATATAATATTATATTAATAATTAAAATACAAACACTATGTTTAAAATAAAATAATTTAAATTACCAATCAATATAGAAAATTTATCTTGATAATGTCGATAATAAGAGGTTCTAGTAAAATAAAATATTATTATTTTTATTTATTTTTTTTATTTTTTTTTTTTTTGATTAATTATAATATTATTATAAATATTTTTGAAAACACCTGGACTTGAACCAGGACTTTCTCTTTAAAAGAGAGACACTCAACCGCTCGAGTTCTGCTTCCTTATTCTTATAACAAAATAAAAAAATAACAAATTAACAAAATAACACCTATTTAGAATATATATTATATTTTATATCTTATATTTTATATTTTATATTTTATATAAGTTATTTTATAATATTATATTAATATAAAAAAAGTAAATTCAACAGCAACAGAAAAAAAAAAAAAAAAATCATTTTGTTGTTGACCATTTTTACCATTGTGGCCTTTTAGCTTAAAAAATAAAAATAATTTTAATTTAATTATTTTTTTTTTTATTTTAGTACTATATTTACGAATTATTAGTATTAGTTAAATTTTATTTAATTACATTTATTTAATTAATCTAAAAATTTTATTTTAACCTTTCCTCTAAAAAAATATACTACTTTTATATTTAAAGGACGAAATAATGTTTTCTTATCCCTTTCAATTCTCCCCTTCTTTTTATATTTAGCACTATAATATAATTTATTATAATATTTAAAAAATATAATTATAATTACAACATCAACTTAAACTTAAAACAATATTTTCATTGATATCTAATTTTCTGCTTGATTATATTATAAACAGTTTTACAAAAAACAAAAAACCACTTTTTAAACTTTATAACGAAACATAGTTTTAGGTACTGCATTAAACTATAAGTTTTATAGATAAATAAGGTTTTATTAAATTTTTTTTTTTGTTATAAATTTACGTGGGTTTTTATCTTGTTAACAGCCGCTGGATAATTTTAATTACCCTTTTGTGTAGCTAAAAAATAAAAGTTTGCAGAGGCAGAGGTAATAAAATCTAGGGATAGAATTAAGGACTCATTTTTTGTTTTTTGTTTTTTACATTAAAAAACAAAAAATTTATTCTACTTGACCCAATATCGAAAAATACCTACTAAGAATTTCATTATTTAAATTTAACTGAGTTGACCAGATTCGAACTGATATTAAAGCCATTACCAAAAAATGGTGTTTTTCCAAATTAAACTACAACTCAAAATAGATTTGTTTTGTATAAAAATAAATATTGATTTATATTTTTATTTTTGTCTTATTGTATTATTGTATTATTTTTTTTTTTTAAGTAAATTAAAACTGGTTTCATCTAACTAGACTCTGGGAAATTCCAATTATAAAGAAAATTAAGAAAATAAAATTTTCCCTACTTAAAATAAATAAATAAAATAAAGAAAATAAATAAAGAATAAATTTATTATGACAAATAATTATATCAACAATAAATGGATGAGCACTTGACAAATTGCCAACCCAACAATCAGGATTTGTAAAGAAAAGAGGGTGTCATATTTTTATTAACATTTATATTTATATTTTTATTAACATTTATATTTATATTTATATTTATATTTATATTTATATTAATATTTATATTTATATTTTTAATTATATTTTATGTTAGGGTAATTATTATTAATTTTTGCCCAAAAACGGAATCGAACCGCTATTAACTTATTACAAGTAAGTCGTTTTACCAATTAAACTATTCAGGCTAATTCTAATTCATTTGTTATTTATTTATTATAGCATAAGTAGTAATTATTACTTTAACTTTTTTTCATTACATGTTAGTAAAGAAATACTAATATTTTGTCTTATTTCTAAAATTATGGTTGTAAAACACTATATATTTTAAAATTAAAAAAATAATATCTCAATAAAAATGATATGAACAATTTAATTTGTTTTTTTTTTTTGTTTTACAAATGCTTGATTATCGAACTTGCCCCCCATCAATTAATAAAAAGGGTAAGCCTTGAGTTTACTTTTCCACATCAAGAAAACTAAAAGATACCCTTTATTAGTATATTATTACTACGTTGCTTTAACCCCAAACGAAAATGCTTCGCTTTTTTTATTTTGTTAGAAAGGTAAGATAAAAAAACATAACTTTAAATTCTTTTTAAACACTTTGAGTCTCTTTGAGTATTGAGGGGACATGAGGACACCTTTGCATTGCAATTCAAATAATATTTTTTTTTTTTTAATAAAGGAATGTTAAAAATTAAAAATTAAGCAAAAAAAGGATAATATTTTTTTTTTTTAATTATGCCAATTTATAAGAATATAAAGTAAGTTAAAAAATTTTTTTTTTTAATTAGAATTAAATAATTATAGTATTATAGAATTATAGAATTATAGAATTATAGAATTATAGAATAAGATAAAAAAAAAAAAAAAAAATAATAAATTTTTATACAGTTATTATATTATTTAATTTTTTAATTTTAACTAGTGTACTTTCTTTTTTAATGAACTATTTATTATTTTACTTTAAACCTATTTATATTATTTATTTTATATTATTAGTTATATTATTATTTTATTTTTAGGATAAATAATTAGTTGTAGCATTTTTTTGTTTGTTTTTAGGTTTAGTATTGTATGAGATGGTATTATAAACATTTTTTTTATATTTATTTATTTTTTTAATTATTTGTTCTGCTTTGCCCCGGGAGAGAATTGAACTCCCATATCTATAGCTTCAAAATAGCGCTTTGACCACTAAGCAACCGAGGCTATAATAAGTTTAGTTTCTTTTATTAATTCATTATAATTTATATACTTCTCTTTTATTAATTTATGTACTTTAATGTAAGTAATATTAAACATTAAACATTTAGACAAAAATTATATTTTATTTAGGCCCATATATTTACAAAACTGACCTCTATTTTTACACAACACAAACTAAATAAAAATCACCTGGATTACTAAAGTCATCTTTGTTGTGAAAGGTAAATTGCTTTTCGCTAAAGATTATTAACCTAGTACCGGTTAACAATAAGGGTTGCATTGGTAGCTAAAGTAGTGATATAATTTATTTATACCATAATTATAAATTTTATTTGGGTCGCAGTAAAGTAGAAAAAAAAAAAACTAAGGACATAATTATAAATATTAATATAATTATAACTATAAATATAAATATTAATGTTAATATAAATATAAATATTTATATTAAAATAAATATAAATATCTCTTCAAGGAAACAAAAATCATTTTTACTATTAAATTATAACTTATTATTATAAAATAAATATAAAAAATCAATAAGTATATAATTTTTTTCGACTTAGCATCCATAATAAATAATTGATATTTATTAAATAATTTGGTTTGATCTTACTAATCTAATACTAAACTAATATAAAAACTCTTAATCCAGTTTAATTTATAATATTTTAATTATAATTATAATTATAATTATAATTAAAAGATCTACAAAAAAAGCTAAAGATAGATCTTAATAATATATATAAAATATAATTATCGTAAAATAAACATATAAAAATATAAACATATAAACACATAAACAATAAGGAATATTTATAGTCTATTTAATATAATTTAAATTTAATATAATTTAATATAATATAATTTAATATAATTTAATATAATATAATTTAACATATAATAATAATAATATAAAAAATTAAAAAGTAAGAATATTAATTGAAGAATCATATAATAATAGAGAATCTATAAAAAATTAATAAATTTATGTTTGGTCTTACATTTAATATATTAAAGGTATTATATTTATTAAATTAAAAGTATTACAATTACTTTTTTTATTTATTATTTTATTTTATTTAAGGTATTACAATTACATTTTTTTATTTTTATACAGTTATTAAAATAAAACTCAATAAAAAAATTTATTTTTTCTTATTTTTATTTCAAGTGGAGAAAGATAGATTCGAACTATCATATTTGTAATGCAAATACAACTGATTACCATTATCAGATTCCCCCTTTTTATTAAGGTTTATTATTATAAGAACAAGTAATAATCCAGTACTAACAAGTGGAATTGGTAAAAAAGGTCTTTCCGTAAATTAGTAATTTAGTAAATTAGTAAAGTAGTAAACTAGAAGGGGATTGGACAGGATGCTACAAGTTTCCCTCTTTATTGATAAAATTAAATAACTAATCTCTTTTATTAATTAAGAATAAAAGAATAAAGATTTAAGATTTAAGATTTAAGATTTAAGATTTAAGATTTAAGATTTAATTATGTAAACTTAGCTCTATTGCCTGTTTAACTAATAACTAATAATTAATAAATAATAAATAATAAATAATAACTAATAAATAATAAATAATAAATAATAAATAATAAATAATAAATAATCTTTTTTAACACTAACACTAAATTTATTTATCAATAATCTATTTTTACTGAATTTAGTAGTCCTGCGTAGGTAAAATTAATATTTGTTTAACTTAATTTATATTTATTCAACTAGTTTATTTAATAAATAAAAAATGATTCATAAGACATAATAAACATTTTTATTTTATTTAATAATTCTTAATTTTGATTAAAAAAAATCACACACTCTTATGAGATAATAATATCTTGTAATTTTATTATATTACATGAGATAAAATGTAATTTATTAATATATAATCTATTTTTTATCTTTAATTAGTATACTTATAAAATTAGATTATTCAGAGGTATTCTAAAATTTTTTTTTGTATATTAGTTGAATTGCCTCTTCAGTATTAATAAAAATAAATATTATTTGCTTTAGATTCTTTAGAATCTTTATAATCAAAAATAAGAGATCAGAATGTTTAATTTTACTTAATAAATAAATATCCGTAGCTCGGAAATGACCACACTCATAAAATATGGATGCTTAAAAAAACAAAAACTGTCTCATGCTACAGAAGGATCATCATCCTGACGATAAAATAATTCCAAATTAAGAGATTTGAATGAAAGATAATAGGGTTAATAAAAGAGTAAAAAATAATTCAAGATTAAAAAAATATATAGTTGACAAAAAATTATAATTATATTTATATTTATATTTATATTTTTAGAATAGTAAAAAACAAAAAAATAATAAAACAAATGTTTAGAAAAAAAATAATAAATAAACAAATTTTTAGGCCGTAGGTACAGTATTATAAGGTATTATAATATATTATATAAAAATTAAAAGGAGTTAGCTTAAAGGTTAAGCAATACAGATAAAAAATAATGCTTCATAGAATAACTGTTAAAAAGGTTCGAATCCTTTACTCTTTAGATTTTATACTATATAATTTAATTTATTAATTAAATTCTTCCTTTTACAAATGAGCTGAAAATATTATCCCCACTTTTTTAATCAAATTTTTCGCTTTCTGTTAAACCAACACTACTACTACGTAAAAATATTATTGCCCTTTCAAAAAAAGGCATTAATAAACCGGGTGCAAATGAAATAATCTTTAAATAATAGTTTATTTTTATTTTAATTTTAATAAACCAGCAATACATAATTATTCTTTATTATTATCTCCTATCTTTGATGCCATCTTTGAATTGATAGTATCTTTGATGCCATCTTTGAATTGATAGTATCTTTGATGAGTGAGTCAAAATTATTTTATTGAGATGATTTTAGAATTCACCCGAAAATAGTTTTAGATATGGGAACCTTGCATTTTTTGTTTTTTTTTTTTGTTTTTTGTTTTTTTAATTTAAAATAAAAAGGCGGGTACAAAAATACAAAAACTTTTTTCTTGAAACAACAATACAAAAGCTTTTTTCTTGAAACAAAACAAAGTATCCCTTATGTTCTATGTTTTATGTTCCATTTACCCCATGTATAAAATAAGATAGACCTAAAAAAAAAAAATAACATAAGTTATGTAAGTTTTAATTAAAAAAAACAAAAAACCAGAGAGGGTAAAAAGAGGGAATATCAAAATTATTGTAGGCACCGAAAAAATTATTTAATAATATAAATATAAATTAATTAGTAATAAAAGATTTGATTAAGATAAATCTTAAGATACCATTCATTTTTATAAAGATAAAATAATAAATTAATTTACTTGTTAATTGAAAACAAAGCTACAAAATTATTAATAAAATATTATAAAATATTATATTATCTTTTTAAATTACGCTAGATTTGTGAACTTTTTCTGGATGCTAATTTCACAAATTTTGTCTAACAAGGTATTTAACTCTATTATGTTAATAACATATTATTAAATCTTATTTAAAATAAAAAATTTGGGCGGAAAAATGATGATTTTAGAAATAGATAAAAACAAAAAAATAACAAAGCATCCAATTATTATCTATCTTTTGTTAAATAAAACAAAAATCGAATCCCTTTGATGTTTGACTCGATGAATATTATAAGGATTGAGGATATAAACAAAAAATATCACTATAGGGTAAATAACTATTTTGTTGTTTTGTTGTTTTATTTTTTTGTTTTGTTTTTATGTTTAATTTATGAAGCCCTTTTGTTTTTTAGGAATTAATAAGAAGCATTTTTTATAACAAAAAGATTTTATATCCATTTGGTAGAGGTAAAATTAAATTAAGACTGAAAGTATTTCTAAAAAATATTAAAAAAATGTTACAATTTAATTCAATTTTTAATACTATATATAATGATGCACCACAACCTTGGCAATTTGGTTTTCAAGATAGTGCTGCACCAGGTTTTACTGGACTAGTAACACTACATAATACCATAGGTTTTTATTTAATTGTAATTAGTTTTGGTGTATTTTGGGTACTAGGATCTACTGTTTATAATTACAATTCTAAGAATTCCTCAATTGTTCATAAATATCTAAACCACGGTACTTTAATAGAATTAATATGGACTATCTCTCCAGCTTTAATTTTAATAGCTATCGCTTTTCCTAGCTTTAGATTACTTTATTTACTGGATGAAGTTATCTCTCCTACAATAACTATTAAAATAACAGGTTTTTTTACAAATGGCCTGAAATCGAATATATTAAATAAAATAAAAGACACCATTTTTGGTCAAAAAAAAATAATACAACAATTATATAACATACTTTATATAATTAAATTTTGTAATAAGAATATTGGCAATAAAACTAATTTAAATTTGGAAAAAAATAAAAATAATTTATATTTATCTAATAGAATCTTTTTTTCTAGTAAAAAAAATCTGTCAATGCTTCCAATGCAAAGTATTTTACAATTCAAAAAAACTAATTATAATTTATTTCATACTAGTTGTAGGGCTATAAATCGAGTAGGTCCTCATAATATTGACGTTATATCTGTTATTTTTGGTTTATTGTTAGGTGACGCTTTCGCCAATAATAGATCAGGAGAAGGAGTGAGAATAGCAATTAAACAAAGTATTGTAAATAAAGATTATTTATTTAACTTATATGAATTCTTTTTAAAAAGAGGTTACTGTAGTACACTTATACCTCGTAAATATAAAAGAAACATTAAAGGAATTGATAAAATATATTATGGTTATGAATTTAATACTTTTACATTTAGAAGTTTAGTTTGGGTTTATAAATTATTTTATAAAAATGGTAAAAAAATATTGCCGCTTAACATAGAAAACTTTATAACACCATTGACCTTAGCTATTTTGATCAGTGATGATGGTGGCTCTGCTGGGGAAGGTTTAAGAATATCTTGTAATAGTTTTACATTAACTGAAGTAAAATATTTAGCAGGTATTTTAACAAAAAAATTTAATTTAGATTGTACAATTCAAAAAATATATATAAAAAATAAATATTCAATATATATAAAAAAAAATTCTATGACTAATTTAAGAAATTTAGTATTACCTCATTTACACATTTCTATGCAATATAAATTAGGTTTAGCCAAAATATAAATATTTATTTCTATTCTAAATTCTAAATTCTAAATTCTAAATTCTAAAAACTAAATTCTAAATTCTAAATTCTAAATTCTTAGTTTTTTTTTTTTTTTACTGATATACTAATATCTTGTTGTTTTATAAGTATAAATATTATAAAGTTCTTTTAACACCTTCCTTATGGTTACATATATATTCGATAGTCGTGAGATATGTTATTTTTACATTTTAACATATCTTTAAGAATTTGACAAAGTTCTTTAAGGTAATAGTATTAAGATTTAGCTCGCTTTTTCTTTTTGAATCCCTATGTTTTATTAGGTTTTTACTTACACCTTTGGCGACACTAGTGAAAACAGTTAAAATACTATAATTTAAGACTACAACAATACCGATTATAGTACAAGACTGTCAGTAAATGGTTTGTTTTTTTTTTTCATTTATTGCAACAGACTGGGTCACTGGTGGGTGATATATATCTATATTTAACATTAACATATAATTATGATACTTATATATAATATTGCTTAATGTACAGTCGAAATAGATTTATATTTTTTTGTTTTTTATTTTTTTTTTTTTTAATTTAAAAATTTGATTTAGAATGTACAATTCAAAAGTTGTATAAAGTAAAAGGATCTATTACTTATTACTGAAAAATAAAAGATACAGACAAATATTCTATTTATTTTAAAGTATCTTCTTTACCTAAATTAAGATAATTAATTTTTCCCTATATTCAAACTTCTATGATGTATAAACTAAGCTTTAATAAATTTTAATATCTTATTTTAATAAGAATAAGTATAATAAGAATTAAAAATAATTTCATTATACAAAAATGTAAAGAAAAAAATATATTAAATCTATCGCATCAATGGTATTGGTCATATGAATATTCAGATTTCGTAACTGAAAGTGGAAATTCTATTGATTTTGATTCTTATATGATACCTGAATCTGATTTAGAATTAGGGCAATTACGATTATTAGATGTAGATAATAAAATGATAGTTCCTGTTGACTGCCACATTAGATTAATTGTAACAGGTTCTGATGTAATCCATTCATTTGCGGTTCCTTCACTAGGTATAAAATTAGATTGTGTACCAGGTAGATTAAATCAAGTTTCCGTATTAGCTGAACGAACTGGAACATTTTATGGTCAATGCTCTGAAATCTGCGGTGTATGGCACGGATTTATGCCTATAGTTGTAGAAGCAGTTTCAATCCAAGACTATTTAGCTTGGGTAGATTCTATGTAAAAATCTTTTGATTTTTTGTTTTTGTTTTGTTTTTGATTTAAAGTACAAACGATCATATTAAAGATTAGTGATATTTTTTTATTTTATAATTACTAACATTTATTTTATTCACCAGAGGGTAACAAAAATATATTAATTATTATTTATATTAATTTATATAAATTTTTATTATTTTATGTGTATGGCTTTTTTTTTTACATTAATAATAAAAAAAAGTAAAAGCCGACAAATAGGTCTTGAAGAATTTGTTTTTATCGCTAGAAAAGCAAAAAATCAAATAATTTCATTATAATAAAATCATCTGCTAGTGTTTAAATTATAGATAATGTAATTTATTAAATTTAAATATTACTTCCATATTATATTTTTTTTTTTTCTTTTAATATGTTATATGAAAGCTAAATCTTTTTATAGTTTACATTCAATAAACTTTTTTGTTTTTTTACTAAATATTAACCCCCTTTTTTTTACATACATTTTTTTAACATTTCCCCTTTATTTTATTTATGTAATCTGACTTCTTTTGTAACTGGATTAATAAATTCATCTTTTTTGTGCAAGGGGTATTGTAAGTGGCAAAGATTCTTTTTAGTATTAGCAAAAAGGGGCTAAAGGTAAAAATTAATTAGTTTTTTATTTCTAATTTATGCAATTATTTCTAATTTATGCTATAGGTGAATTAAAGTAGGTAAAAATATCTTAAAGTTAAAAATACTATCAAATAATATAATATAATTTAATATGATTTAATATTAAAATTTAATAATTAAAGCTAAACAATAAATACTAATACAAATTAATAATTCTTTCTTACTAGTAGTGAATTTATTTAAGTATCTTTGCCTTTGTAGATAAAATAATAGTTTATAAAGAAGTACGTTTAAATAATATTAAGTTATATTAAAAACAAAAATTAAATTATATTAAATTAATTTATAATTGATATTTTAAAATGATATAATTACTATAATCTTAACCCTCTAACAAGAGGGCCTTTTAACATAAGAACCCCCGGATAATTTGTTGTTTCGTTGTACCGTCTCCTGTTTTTTTTATATTAAAAAAGAAAAAGATGGTTGCTTGATTATAACGATCAAAGCTTAAAAAAAAAAAAAATATATAACTTATGTTAATTTTTAGGCCTAAAAATAAAAATTTTGTAAGCCATTTTAAACCTTAGATGGCAGATGAAAGAGAGACTCTTATTCGCGGATGGCATCATGCTTTGCTACATAATCTTTAATTCAAATTAATATGAGGGGATGATAATAAAGTATCCATTCTAAGCAAAATAAGATTAAAAAGGACTTTATAAAAATTCAATAAAAAAACAAAAACAAAAAAAATATTATACTTAAATTGTTTATTATAGATATAATATTTTAGATTAATAGATAAAAATACATTACCAATCTGTCTTAATTATTTTAACTATAATTTTAATTGTAGCCGTAACCCTTGCCACTAACATCCTCAAATATGAATTAAAAAACAAAAAACAAAAAAACAAAAAAAAATATAACCTATGTAGAAAATAGAAAATTTTTTTTTTGTTTTAGGGTCTTATTATTTTTATTATAGTATAAACAGCTTTACTACACCTCTCACCTAAAATGGTTCAACTAATTATAAGACGGTTCATCTAAGTTGGGCTCGAGCATTATAATTTTCTTTTTTTGTTTTTGTTTATTTACTTATAGGATTCTATTCTAATAGAAGGAATCATAAGAAGCATTTTTACTTATAAGTTAATTTTAGTTAATTTTAGTTAAGTTTAGTTAAGTTTAATGAAGTTTAGTTAAGTTTAATTAAGTTAAGTTTAGTTAATTTTAGTTAAGTTTAGTTAAAAGAGAATAGTAATCTTTTAAAATTAAATAACAAATAAAAATAATTTTAATAAAAGATACTTAACGTGACTATATGTAAAAAATAAATTATTAAACCATCGGTCTAAAAACAAATAAAATAAATAAAAATATTATTATTATTTAATTGTGTTTTAATTCGATTTAATTTTTAATTTATAATTTAAATAGTACAAATTAAGTAACAAATTAAATATATATATTAAACAAACAATGTTGATACAATCAAATATATACCAATCTAATTTATTTATAAATTCTCCTTTAGAACAATTTGAAGTTACTAATTTATTAGGTTTTAATGCACCTATTTTCGGTTATTTAAATTTAACTGTAACTAATTTAGCATTATATTCTACTTTAGTATTATTATTAATTGTAGCATTACATTATATTTGTAATAATGATACTAAATTATTACCTTCAAAATGGTCTATTGCATTAGAAAGTTTATTTGCTAGTATAAATTCAATGGTTAGAGAACAAATAGGTAAAGAAATTTACTTACCTTTTATTTATTCATTATTTTTCTTTATTTTAATTGCTAATTTAACTGGTAATGTACCATATTCTTTTACAATAACTTCCTCAATAATAGTATCTATTGGTCTAAGTTTTACTATTTTTATTGGAGTTACAATACTAGGATTAAGTACACATAAATTACATTTCTTTTCATACTTTATTCCATCTGGTACACCTTTAGCCCTTGTTCCTTTACTAGTATTAATTGAATTAATATCTTATATTGCCAGAGCTGGTAGCTTAGGTATACGATTATTTGCTAATATTGTAGCTGGTCATTCATTACTTAAAATTTTATCAACTTTCCTATATCAAATGTTTTCAGGTAGTCTAGTAGTAGCAATATTAACTTTAATACCCTTTTCTATCTTTATAGCTTTAATTGGATTAGAATTAGCTGTATCATTCATTCAAGCTTATGTGTTAACAATATTAACATGTTCTTACATTAAAGACGCAATTGAATTACATTAAATTTATTGTAAAATAATTAACTAATACTAATTAATGTCACTTGAAAAATAAAATAAATCCCCCCCTCCAAACAAACCACAACCTATTCCCTCTTTAGTCTTTTTATTTTGACAAAATAAAAACAAAAAACAAAAAAACAAAAAATAAAAAAACTCTTTTTGTATGTAAAGGGATTCTTAAATTTTTAGTGAAACAAGTTACATCTTACATTACTTTATATAATTTATATAATATAAAATGCTTCTTATTTTACACTATCCCATCTTATTTAATACAATGATTTTATGATACATCTTATTTGATAGGTTGGTTACAATTAAAAATATTATTTTTTAATTTTTCTAAATAGTGATCTTAGCTATTTTTGATAAATATAATAATAAATATAAATATTAATATAAATATAAATATTAATATAAACATAAATATAAATATAAGTATAAATATAAATATAAATTATAAATATATATTAAAAGAATAATAATAAAAAAAAAAAAGTAAACAAAAACTAAATAAAAAAGAAAGAAAGTAAAACTAAATAAAAAAAAAAAAGTAAAATTAAAGAAATTAAAATGAAAGAAAAAGTATTATGAAAGAAAAAGTATTATAAATAATTTAAAATTTAATTTTGAAAAGGTAATTAATAAATTTTTTATTTAGACGAGTATAGTTAAGTTGGTATAGCTCCTACCTTCCAAGTAGAAATCATCAGTTCGAATCTGATTACTCGTAAAGTAAATTATTGCGGTGCATACAATATCTTTTCTATATAAAATATAAGAATAAGACATATGCGAATAAGAAAATATAAATATAGACCAGAATTATTAATAATTATTTGCTTGTCATGCTTTTTTATTAATAAAAACAAAAAAAAATTATTTTTTTAAATATTTTAATATAAATAATTTATATACGAGTGAAAGAGTAAATTGCATTAATTATAAAAAGATAAGTTAATAACTCCTGTTTTTAATTATCTTAAAGTAAAAGGTTTGGCCAATTTAAAAATTATTACACTTGGGATTCAAAAAATATTCAAAAAATATTCAACAAAAGAGTGTAAAGAGTGTAGTATTAATTGGTTAGTACGGGGATCTCCAAAATCTCTTGTAGGTGTTCGAATCACCTCGCTCTTGTGATTTTTTTTTGTTTTTTTTTTTTTTTTTTTTTTTTTATTTTTTTTTTTTTTTTTTTTTTTTTTTGTTTTTTAATTTTTCTTATTTTAATTTTTAGTTTTAAAAGCACAAAAAATTAAAAATAATATAAGTTTTTTATTTTTAACCTTTATATTACAAGTGGACCTCTTATTTAAAATTTTCCCTAAAATACATCATATGAATCAAAAGGAGGCAAGGCATACAAAATCATTTTATTTTTAATTAACCTTTTATTAGTTTATTTTTAATTATATTTTATCCTTGTGCAAAGTCGCTTTTCTACTAAAACAAAAAAAAAAAAAAGATCAGGATACAGGATAAAAGATAATTTGTTTACAAAGGTTTTTATGAACAGTAAATAAAAGAGCAAATAAGATATATTATTTATTTAATTTTTAATATAATATATCTAGATTTAGAGTAGAGTAAATTTTTATTTTAACTTACGATTATCTTCTAATATGTATTTTAGTATTTTAGTATTTTAGTATTTTAGTACTTTAGTATTACTTAATAAAATTAATTAAAATTCAAAACATTATGAATTTTTCAATATTAAAGATTAATTTGTAAGATTGGAAAGTATATTTTTTGCTTTCATAACATAATAGTAGTAAAAATATATATAATAATTTAAATTAATTCTGTTGATTAATAAATATTTTTAATTCGTATATCTAATTATCCTTTTTGATAGACAGTTTGCTTTATTTACTATCTAATCTTTTTTTATTGATGAGATAAAGAATATTTTACTTTTATAATATAATTTAATATAATTTAATCTAATAAAAAATAATAAAAAATAATACAATATAATATAATATAATATAATATAGTATAATATAATATAATATAAAAATATTATATAATATATAACATTTACTTACCCTTCAATTTTTTAAATTATTTAATTTATTATAGTTTACAGGGCTCTTAGCTTAATAGGTAGAGTACCTAATTGTCAATTAGGTTTGTCCCAGTTCGAATCTGGAAGGGCTCGTATTAAAAAAGTATTAAAAAAATCAAAAGACAAATATAATTATAACTTTTTTTTTCAAATATAACTATAATAATAAATATTACTTTTTTTCAAATATAATTATAACTATTACTATTACTATTACTATAAATATTACTTCTTTTTTTTTTTTTCTTAAATAAAATAGAATGGACTCTTTTTTGTTTTTTGTTTTTTGTTTTTGTCTCATGTAAAAAACTTTGTTGTTCTGTTCAATGAGCCCATGGTGTTTTTTTCGCATTGAAAAAAGGCAAATATAAATATAAATATAAATATTAATATAAATATAAATATAAATATAAATATAAATATAAATATAAATATAAATATTAATATAAATATAAATATAAATATATATTTTAACTTTTAAATTAGATACACCATTTAAGCTATCCTCTAATCTTAAAATATATCAAGTAACACACCACCACCTAATAATAATTGAATTAAACCAATAAACAAACAATATATTTAAAACAAAAAACAAAAAACAAAAAATATATAAAACCAATTTAAAACATTCATAATTCAATTAAACAATAAACTAATTATATTAAAAATACCTTTAACACTACACAATTCTTTAACTAATATGACAAAAATGCTTCATAATAATCCAACCTTTTTTCACATATTCATATTATGTTAAAGATTATGATTGATTCTCAACATCTTTCATCTAAATTAGGGGCCTTTTATTCATATTAATAGGATGATAAAATATCCGTTCATTTTTAATTTTAATTAAATAAAAAAGCTTCGCTACTAAAATACATCATCAAAGTTATTTTTTTAACCACCTTTTTTTTTTGTATATATAAACAAAACAACAAAGATGATTTTGTTTTTTATTGTTTTTTTTTGTTTTTTTTTTTTTTTAATTTTTGTCACTATAAAACGGGATGTTATTATTTGTTTATTTATTTTAATAAACAAACCTAAAAAGATAATACAAATTTTATAAGCTAAATTTTAAGAAATATTTTATTGTAAGGCGGGGGGGTAAATATTTAGTCAATTAAGGAATAAAGAATAATATTTTTAAAAATTACAAATATTAAAGGAATAATTGTATAAATTGTAAATTAATAAATATAAATTAAATATTATTTTTTTTGTCTTATCAAGACATGCATCAAATAGACTTTTTTTATTTAGATATGGATTATCAAGACCAGCATCCAATTGGAAATATTATTTAATTTAAAATAATATAATCTAATAAAATATTATATAATATAATATAATTTAATTTATTTTATTTTAATAACTATAATAATTAGGCCGTAAGGAAAAATTATTTAATTTATTAAAAATATTTAATTTCTTAAATTAGCATATGAATATGAAAATAAATATTAAAATGAATATGTTCAGAGATTAACTACGAACTAAATAATTAAATTTTGTCCAGTTGAAACTGTAATACTAAATGATCCTCTTCTATTTTTATTAGTATATCGAGCAATATCTAAAAAGTTTACTTTAGATCTAGCAAAAGCACCTCTTCTAATAATTTTAACTGTTTTTCTAGGTACAACTCTATTAGTTAAAAGACGACCACCAATATAAATTTTAATACCAGATAAGTAAGAAGGTATATGAGTAATTCTTTTTTTGTGATTTAATTTATTTATATTTTTAATTACAGCAAATTTAAAAAATCTTTTCATAATGTTTCTTAATTTTTTTTTATTAATCATTAAAGCTAAAAGATTAACGAAAATATTACTGTCTAAGTAAGGATAATTTAATTTAGTTAAATTAAGTTCTACAGGTTTTTTAAAATGACGACTTAAAATTTTACATATTAAGTTTAATTTTTTAATATTAACTATTAAAAATCTATTTTCTGTAAAACTTTTCATTAATTGGTAATATTTAAATCTGTTTTTAAAAGTTTTTTTTAAGCATCTATTAAAAAGTTTTTTTAAGTTAAAATGGTAGAAAAATAAACGTATAATAATTTTATTAGATGTAATTTCTAAAACAGGTTTACTAATTAAACTATTCATAGAAAAAAATGAATAAAATAAAAATTCATATATTTGTTTTAGTAATTTATTATTTAATTTATTAAAATTATAACTTATTTCTTTATTAAAAGAAATTACTTTACCTTTAGGTATATCATTAAAAATAGTAATTGATTTAAGGTATTTGCTGATACTTTGTGTATTAGTTATTGAATGAACTATTGGAACTATTGATTCTGTTTTATTTTTTAAAGTTAAAGTTTTATTATTTATAATAAAATTATTATTTTCTTTGGCAATTTCTACATCTTTTTTCATTAATTCTATTAAATTAAAGAATTCTTGATTAGTTTGTTTCACTTTATTATTATTAATTTTTTTATTATTCAAATTTTTAATATGTACATCTGTTATTGAATTATTCTTAAATGGAGTTATTTTATTTTTATTATTATTAATATAAATAGTTAAAACCCGAATAAATTCTAGACGTAATTGTGACAACCCTTGTTCAATATATTCTTTATTAGGAAGAAATATAGTATTGATAATTATATTTTTGTTGCAGACATTTTCACTTGATAAAGAGTTTTCATTTTCAATTAAAGTTTTATTTTTTAAATTTACAATTAAATTTTTATTATTTCTGTTTAAACCATAAGAAGTTAAATTTTTAATATATATATTTAGGCCTTTTAAATAAAAATTTAATTTTTTTTGATTTGTAATAGTATTTAAATTATTTTTTGAATTTAACATATTTGGTTTATTTGTATTTTTATCCATTGGTATTTGTTTAGAAATATTATTTTTGAAAAAAGGTATCATGTTTGTTGTATTGTTTATCATTTTTATTTTTAATTTTTTTTTTTTTTATCATTAAGTGTTGGTAGACGTCACAAATTTTATACTAAATAAAGTAAATTTTAATAGTCTTTTTAGATATCTTTAAAATTTAAGACTTCATTTAGTAACTTAACATTCCATTATATTAAAATGATATACATACGTTTCATTTACTAGTTAATATAATGTTTTATATAATATAAAGGATACAATAATTAAATAAATGTAAAGTATAAAAATAACTAATCTTAGAATTTATACCTTGTATAAAATCAAAATAAATAATCTATAATTAATATTTTTTTCAGTATCCTTAAAAACAAATTTATTTATTTTTTAGTTACTACATCTACTACTTTTAATTCATTTTTTGTAAAATATAAATTAAATATAAAAAAAATTATTAATATAAATTTGTTCCCTTCTTTTTTATGCAAGGGGGCCCTTCGCTGGATTATTTTATCAGTATCCCTCTTTTTATGATAAAAGTTGATTGTCTAGCCTTTTGTCTCATGCTATTGATGCATGATTATAACGATCAAAGTTAAAAAAATAACTTATGTTAATTTTTAGGCCACTGGAACATTACTTTTAATTTTACCTCTAAAAGGCCTCATGTTTTGTTAAATAATCTTTAGTAAATATTAATATGAAGGGATAATAAACAATTCTTATCATGAACATGAAACAAAAAGCAAATATAATTATAATTATAAATATAAATAATAAATATTAAAATATAAAATAAAAATTCTTAAAATTAGAAAAACTCATCCTGTCAATGATTTTATAAATTCATTCCTCAAATAATAAAAATATAAATATATAAAAGTTAAAATATAAAAGCTTAAATTTATTTTTTTAGAAGCGAAGCATTATTTATTAAATATTATTTATTAGTTATTAATTAATATTTATTTATTTATTAATTATTTTTATTTAAGACACTTGCATTGCTAGGCTTAAGCTATTTTATTTTTGTTTTTTTTTTTTCTTGTTGTACTAGTCCTAGTTAAAAAAACAAAAAAAATCAGATTAATCTTTACCTTATTTCTATTAATTTAAAATAATTTAATTAAATTATAATTATAATTATAAAAGAGAAACATTTAAAAATATTTTTTTTTTTAGTGCTATACAATAGTAAAATTTAACATTTTAGATTTTAAAAAAATTTAAGATTTTTTTTTTTTTCCTAATTACATACTTACTTAATTAAGGTTGACATATAAATAAAATAGCCGTCTTAATTGTTTATTTTTTTGTTTTTTGTTTTTGTTCAAGGTTCAAGTAAATAGATAAGTTTTTTATAATATTATATATTATATTAATTAATATAACTAAAATTCAATAAATTAAACTCGTAATTTAATAAATAAACGGTAAAATTTAAGTGTTTTTAAAAAGCTTGATTATAAGATTATCAGTTTCCTTATTTGGCCAATTTTTTCTTTTAACAAATTTACAATATAAAAAACAAAAAATAGAACGAACACTAAGTACTACTTAGCTAAATTAACAAAATATCAACCAAAAATATTTATTATATATTATACTAAAGTAAAAATAAAAAATTATTGAAGTTTATGCTAAAGTCAAAATTAAATTAATAATAAATAATAACTAATAAAAAATAAAAAATAAATATGACTTTTTTCTTGTTAAAATAATATAATAAAAAATTAGATAAAATAATAAAAAATTAGATTGCTAATATAATACAAATATTAGATTATTAATATAATACAAATGAACCTAATGATTGTAATATAAGATTAATTACAATGATCAATGATTTGTAGTTGGACCCACAATATGAATTTAGTAGTTGTCTAATAAAATATATTTAATATTAAGACAATTATACTTATAAAGTAGACAAAATTCGTAAAATAATATAAATAATTTTAGTTTAACTTCTTTAAATTATCTCGTTATTATCAAATTATCATAAATAATTATAATTTACTTAGAGAATTTTAAGGCTAAACATAATTTTTTATTTAATTTAATAATTATATTTATATTAATATTATTTTTGTTTTTTTTTTTTTTATTTATTAACATAAATTATATGTAGCCCTTGCTTCACATAAAATAATTTATTTTTTTAGCTCCCACATCTTTTTTTCATATGAAGCCTTGTATCAAATAATATAGGATTCTAATTAAATTAAAAAGAAAAAAGAAGATTTATTAAAAAAACTAAAGAGGGAATCATAAGAAGCATTTTAATATTTGGGTTTATTTTTCTTAATAATCCCTTATCCCCTTTGTTATGTACATTAAATATTAACTTATTAGCCCGCCTTTTTTATATAGTTATAAAAAACATCCATCTTACCCTTTGCTGATTGATGATTATGATGGATTTTTTTGTTTTTTACAAGTAAAGTTTTTTTTTTTTCTTTTTATGTTTGTAAAATGTAAAAACAATAGAAGTTGTTAAAGTATGTAGTTATTTAATATTACTCTTTTTCTATTAATTAGAATTAGTTTTAGAATTAGTAAAAAAAAAAATACGATGGTTTGTTATTCCATATTTTAATATTGTTAGATTAAATAAATAAATCTTTAATTTTTTATACGTTTTTAAAAAATCATCAAATATCCCTTTGATTGCATAATCAAGGGGTTTTACAATTGAAAATAAGTGAATATAATATTTATTTAATAGGAGTCAAAAAGAGTCTTAAAAAAAAAACATAAGTTATTTTTTTTAACTGATTTTTATATTAAAAAGTGTATTACGAAAAATAGAACAATTTAATATTAGATAAGACCATAATTAGGTTAATACTAAATATAATTTATAAATTTTAAATTATCCTAGTAGTACTAAATTAAAATTTATTGAATGCCGTAGGACCGGACCATTGTAGGAAATATAATTATATAAATTTAAACTTAAATCTAAAATCTTTTCATTATTACATTATTATTAAGTAAAAGTATATTAGTGTAGTGTAGATTAAATATAAAGGTGTAATATTTAATTAAAAAAAAAAAATAAATAAAAAATACTATATATAATAATAATATTATTATATTATAATTTAATATTAAATTAAACTATAAGGCTAATATAAATTTATAAAGCCCATAATTTAATGGTAGAATGATTTCTTGATGAGGAATCTGTAGAAGTTCAAATCTTCTTGGGCTTAATTATTAATATAATTATTAATATAATATAATATAATATAATATAATATAAATATAATATAAATATAATATAAATATAATATAAATATAAATATAATATAATATAAATATAATTTAATAAAATATTAAAAATTATGTATTCCTTGCCTAAAAAAACATAAGTTATTTTTTTTATTTTTGTTTTCTCATTGTTACAGTGTTAATTAAATTTAAAATATTAAATGATATTTTATGTTTTTAAATTAGCATATTGTAAAATATGTTATATTTTTTTTTTTTACTAATTTACTAATTTACTAATTTAGTTTAAGACTGAGATAAAAATTAAATTACAATTACAAATCTTTCTATATATATTTATATTTATCTTTATATTTAATAGAGCCATTTATTAAATTAATTATTTTTGATTCCTTAGTTCTCTTTCGCACTATCGATTGATAACAATAAGTTAAGAACTAAAAAAATAAATAATTAAAGTATTGAGCCCTTTAAGAGAAAATTATAAAATTACCTTTCTCCCTTGCCCCAGGGATTATAATATGAATCCACTTTTTTTACAATGGTTACAATAGTTAAAATGTTAGGGTGGTGAGGGGAAAAGGGTTAAATTTTAACTGCATTAACAAATGCAGCGTTATTTTTAATATAAGTTAATAAAAATAAAAAAGTAGTATAAATTAAATTTTTACTTTATTCATAATTTGATATAATATCAAGGTCTGTTAATTTATTTAATAAAAGCCAATTTTATTTATTTTTTGTACTTAACTTAAGAATAATAATTATATAATTCTATAGTTCTTTAGCTTTGATGTTAATTTTTCATATAACCTTATCATGTTATATATATCTATATCTAATTACTAAAAATATTAAATCCACAATATTGATTGAATTTAAGTATCTTATTTTTAATTTTTTGTTTGTAGCATTTTTATTTTAAAGTAAAAGTAAAAATACAATATCCACAATGTTGATTGAATTATAATATAAGTAAAAATAACCATACTATACTATATTATACTATACCATAAAATAATCACAATATTGAATAAATTAATAATTAATTATTGTTTTTATAAAAATACAATATTCACAATGTTGATTTACTTATAGTATAAGATTTAGAAAGATTAAATATGAAAAAAATATTAATATTAAAGTTAAAATAACTGTTCAGGTTTTTTATCAGTATCAGTTTTTTTTAAAGAATCATTTAAAGAACATTAAAAAAATTGAAATAGATTAAAAAAATTAAATTAAAATAAAAAAAAAAAATAATTAAATAAGAAAATGAGAATATTAAAAACCCATGTGTTACTTAGATTGATGAATTCATATTTAGTTGATTCACCACAACCTGCTAATATCTCATATTTATGGAATTTTGGTTCTTTATTAGGAGTATGTTTGATAATACAAATATTAACTGGAGCTTTTTTAGCAATGCATTATCAAGCTCATGTAGATTTTGCTTTTAATTCTGTAGAACATATAATGAGAGATGTAAATAACGGATGGATAATTAGATACACACATGCTAATGTCGCATCATTTTTCTTTATCTTTGTTTATATGCATGTAGGAAGAGGATTATACTATAGTTCATATAAATCACCCAGAACATTAGTTTGGTCTATTGGTGTAGTAATCCTTATACTTATGATGGCTATAGCTTTCTTGGGTTATAATTGTAGCCCAAAATGGTCTAATTTAAATAATAACGGTCACTTATGCGATAAATCGAATATAAAATTGCAAATTAAAGATCGAAGCGCTTCAGTTCACTCTTTAAGCAGCGGTGGAACTACAATTATGAATAATATTCTTTTAAGAACAATCCATAAAGGAGTAAGACATAATTCTACTTTAACTCCAATTAATAATGAAAATTCAAAAATATTAACTGAATTTTTAAAGATTAAAAATTTAAAACCTGTGTATTGTTATGAAAATTTACATTTAGATTCTACAAGAAAAAAAGTACAAATGGAAACTGAAAATCTTAGTGGTATATATTTAATATTTAATAAAGTAACTTTAGATTATTATATTGGGTCAGCTTCTACAAATAGATTTTATGCCAGATTTTCTAATCATTTACTTTATTTTCGTGGTAGTAAAATTGTTAAATTAGCTGTTAAAAAATACAAATTACCTCAGTTCGCGTTCATAATATTAGAGTTATTTCCTGAATTAGTGACTAAGGAAAATAATAAAAATTTATTAGACTTAGAAGATTTTTATTTAAAATCTTTATTACCTAATTACAATATATTAACTGAAGCTGGTTCAAGTTTTGGTTATAAACATACTGAAATATCACGTTTAAAAATTAAATCTCAATATAGTCCAGAAAGACGTGAAAAAATAGGTAATTTAAATAAAGGCAAAAATTTATCTTTTGAAACAATAGTAAAAATAAGAACAAAAGCTCTAACTAGAACTAAAGAAAACTTTAAATATTCTGAACAATCTATTTTAAATATAAATATGAAAAAAAACTCTAAACCTATTATTTTATATAATCTAGATAATACTGTATATGGTCAATTTTCTAGTATTGTCGAAGCAGCTAAGGATATAAACTGCAGTGAAAAAACAATAAGAAGGGTTTTAATAACAGAAAAAAAATTATTAAAAAAACGTTGGATTATTAAATATCTTACTTTAATCTAAGATTAGTTTCTGGATGTTTTTATAATTGTTATACGTTAAAATTTGAATTTAGATTATAGTCCCACAAGTTTAAGTTTTTATGCAACTTCTGGAGGAAAATAAAAATTAAAGTGGAATTACTCGACAGGGTAATTGAAGAAATATTATTATTTCTTTGGCGACATTAGTGAAAACGATCAAAGGATGTTTAATTTTTATAAATTGGCTTAAAATTCAGTCAAATTAAAATAATTAAAAAACAAAAAAGAAGTTAAATATCAGAGATCGTCAGTCATCTAGATGATTGCGACAGACTGGGTCACTAATGGGTGGCTGAAATGCTGCTTAATGCACAGTCGAAACTTTTAATTATTTTAATTATTTTAATTATTTTAATTATTTTAATTATTTTAATTATTTTAATTAATTTAATTAATAGAATATACGAATTCAAAGTTATTCTAGCTTTTTAAGTAATGTTTCTTGTTTTACAAACAAATCATTACAATTAAGTAAGTTTGTATGTTTTACCTTATGGTCAAATGAGTTTGTGGGGTGCTACAGTTATTACGAATTTATTATCTGCTATACCAGTATTTGGACAAGATATCGTTGAGTTAATTTGAGGTGGATTCTCAGTTTCAAATGCTACACTTAATAGATTCTTTTCTTTACATTATCTATTACCTTTCTTATTAGCTGCGTTAGTAGTAGCACATTTAATTGCTCTTCATGTTCATGGTTCAAATAATCCAAATGGAGTTTCATCTAATGGTGATAGATATGCATTTCACCCTTATTTTATTTTCAAAGATCTTGTAACTATTTTCTTTTTTTTCCTTACATTATCTATTATAGTTTTCTATTATCCTAATTTATTAGGTCATAGTGACAATGCCATTCCTGCTAATCCAATGAGTACTCCAGTGTCAATCGTTCCTGAATGGTATGTAAGATGCCATGCTTAAGAGTAATCTTATGAATAATTAACTTTAATATATGCTGGAAAATCCTAAATACTTAAATACCTAAATGAAAAGGTGAAAAATTTAAGTATATAATTATGTAATTATGTAATTATGTAAATATGTAAATATGTAAATATGTAAATATGTAAATATGTAAATATGTAAGTATGTAAGTATGTAAGTATGTAAGTATGTAACAATGTACAATCAGCAGGAAACCAAATTATATTTACAAATATAAAAGTAATATTCTCAGAGACTACACGTAAATCTCCTTTATTTAATTAAAGGATGAAGAGATAGTCCAACCATTATTGAAATATAATGGATTAAAATAAAAAATATATAAAATCAGATCTGATAACTTCTATAAGTTTAGTAAGTACTGATAATTCTTTTACACAACCGAACAAAAGATTAAGTAAGGAAGAGAGATCAAATTTAATTATAGATAAACCTTTAAACGAGATAAAAAAATTTGTAGTCTTATTATTAGGTGATGGTAAAATACAAAAAAAAAGATCCATAAATGGTAACTTTAGATTCATTTATGGACAAAGTAGTTTAAGAATACATCATCTGAATTTATTTTAATCATGTTTTAGAATCATTTAAACCTTATTTATCTAAAGATTTTAATCTTAAAGAAAAAATCTTTACAGATAAAAGAACTAATAAAATTTATAGTTCAGTTAATTTTGCTACATTAACATTGCCTTGTTTTAATCATTACAAAAAAACCTATTTTATAATTCAAATAACTTGAAAATAGTTCCTTCAATTATATAAAAATTACTTACTCCAATAGGATTAGCATATTGGATAATGGTGGTTGATGATGGTTTTAAACAAAGGTTTATATTTAAATACATATTGTTTCACTACCGAAGATATTTTAAATCTAAAAAAAAGTTTAGTAAATATTTTAGTAGAAAATTCTTTAAAATGTTCTATTCATAAACATAAAAAAGGAGAAAGAATTTATATATGGAAATAAAGCATGGTTATATTAATAAACAATATTTCTCAAAATATGCATAATGATATGCTTTACAAAATTATCTCTAATAATTATAATTATAATTAAATATATTTTTTATTTTTAAGCGATCTATTACCATTTTATGCTATTTTAAGATCAATACCAAACAAATTGCTTGGAGTTCTAGCAATGTTTGGATCTTTATTAATATTATTAATACTTCCTTTAGTAGATTTATCTAGAATAAGAGGAAATCAATTTAGACCAGCAATGAAATTAGCTTTCTGGTTCTTTGTTGTTAATTTTATAATATTAATGTGGATCGGATCTCAACACCCTACTTCTCCTTACTTAGAAATAGGACAATTTGCAACTGCATTTTATTTTGCATGGTTCTTAATAATTGTACCAGTTGTCGGATTAATTGAAAATACTATTTTCGATATTGCAATAGTAGATAATTCGAAAAAGTAAATAGCAATAAAAAAAAAAAAAAAAAAAAAAAAAAAAAAAAAAAAACAAAATTATATTTTTAACCCCCCTCTTTTTCCTTTTCTTTGTTGTATCTTTTTCTATTTTCTTTTCTTTGTAGTATCTTTTCCTATTTCCTTTTCTTTGTTGTTTATAAATAAAGAAAAAAGTAGTTGATCATATCTCTTATTTATACTTGAATTTAAATATAGAGTATAAATTTAATTTTAAATGAAGCATTTTTTATTGGAAATAATTATTATTATTTAACTGTGGTAAAAGTTTAACAGTTTTTAAATAAATTCTATAAAAAAAAAAATAAATTTTAAAATATTCCCGTTACCTTAAGTTAGATTATAATATAAAAAAATAAAAATGTTAAGTCTGATTTTATAATTATAAAATAAAAAATTTCAAAATTGTGTTTTTGGTGTTGTTTCGGTTTAACTTTATATGTAAAAGAAAAAGAAGGGCTATTTGTATTAGATATAAAAAATAAATTATATTTTATTGAAAGTTTAACTTTTTTTGATTTATTTTTATTTATTATTCAATTTATTGTAACATTATTAATTGATTATTTAGCTTTAAATGTATTAAATGATTATATTACAGTTAAAATTTATGAGCTGACTAATAATAATAATATGAGTAGTAATCAAAATGATAATACAAATAGTCAAGCTTTAAATAAAATTTCTGATGTTGCTAATGCTGCTTATTATTCAGCAATTATAGCATCTAGTGTGAAAAAAAAAAAATTGAGCAATTAAATTATCTCAAAAAGTACCATCAATTGCAGGAAAAATAGCAAAAGTTGCTGCTGGAGTTGGAAATAGTTTTAGGTGTAATCGCAATCGCATAAAAGAATATAATAGGTAATACAACTGAAAAAATAAGGAAAAATGTAAATAAAAATTTACCCTCAGAAATTGATTTATCAGAAATCTTTAGCTTAACAGGTAATTCTGTAGCAGATTTGATAATCATGATTAAATATTTTAAAAAAAGTTTAATTATTTTTATTAGTTTTAATTTCATATTATTTAATTATTTCTATTTAATTATTTCTATTTTAGTTTTATCTAAATTAGAAAATTTTTTAAATAAAATATTCCCTGCAAAATTAGTAGTTTATATAAATAGATTTTTATATAAAAATTTATTTATATAAATAGGTATAATAACAATAATTAGTTTAATTATTCTTTGTATAATTTCAGCTTATTTAAATAGT
>Ga0209530_1000036_pt1 | contig 104533 bp, 84 predicted proteins | sample BlaSpr_A8_Ref_O1_FD_187987 | JGI IMG/M metagenome (GOLD analysis project Ga0209530, IMG submission 187987) | Forest soil microbial communities from Thunder Bay, Ontario, Canada - Black Spruce, Ontario site 2_A8_Ref_O1 (SPAdes) (version 2) | ecosystem: Environmental > Terrestrial > Soil > Boreal...
CCTCAGTTTACGAATCGTCCCTATTACTCTGGCGACCGAAACCGATTGGGTCACAGTACTTATTCGGCAGGGACAGCGCATCCTCTAGCGTGATCTTCATGGCTCTATGGAATTGTGCAGGTGAGGTCTAGGCTGCCTTCTTCTGTTGTGCCTTTACCTTAGCCCAGCGTGCTTTCTGTGCAGTAGCCATCTTCCTGCGACTCGCTGCAGAGATTATTCTCTTGGGTGTAGTTGATTCTGCGCCTGTCTTCGTTTTGCTCCATCTCGCTTTTTGGGCTAGTGAGATTTTGTTTCGGGCAGAAGCGGACATTCCGCTTCGGTTACTACCATGGTTTGACTCTGTTCCGCGCAATGCGTCAGCCACGCGTTGTAGCTTTGCAATTTCTGCCTCGACCTCCGATAACATTTGTTTGGTATCCAATGGAGCCCCCTAGGTTCTGATGCCTTTGTAGTTTACACGAGAGAGTGATGCATTAAGATTGCGTAGACACAGTAATGAAGATGGCTGTCTATTAGTTTCCGAGGCACACTCCATGCAAACCGAAAGCTCCGCCTCCTTTCCCAAAGAGATCACTAGTTACGATGCTTTCGGGATATGTTGGTAAAAGATGGAATTAAGACACCTGCGTTATTTCGTTGCGGTGACCGAGATCAAGAACCTCACCCTGGCAGCGAAAGAAGAGTTGCACACGTCCCAGCCTTCTCTCAGCCGTCAGATAAGGGACCTTGAGGAAGAGGTTGGAGCGCAACTCATGACGCGCACAGCTCGCGGCGTCGAGCTGACACCGTCGGGCAGAGCCTTTCTCGATCACGCCCGTACAGTGCTATCGCAAGTTGACGCGGCAGTTGAAGCTGCACCCCGGTCGCTCATCCCGCCAAGCCGTGCTTTACCATGGGCTTTCTGACCGGCCACGAACTGACGTGGATGCCCGAAGCCTTGCGGATCTTGCGCGACGAACTCCCCAATATTGACGTGATGATATCGAGTCAATCCTCCCCGCTGCTTGCGGACGGCATTTCGAAAGGAAAGATCGATGCAGCTTTTCTTCGGCGCGAAAAAGCGGTGCCGGGGTTGGCGTTCCGTCTTCTTGTGAAGGAGCCTTTGATGGTGGTAGTAATCACCATCTCGCTGAGCTCAAAACCATCAGTCCGAAGGATCTAGGGAACGCTATTCACCGTTCAAAAGGCGCTGCCGCTTCTGAAGGATGGTGGTTCTATCATTCTCAATGGCTCCGCCGCGAGTGTTAAGGGGACTGCCGCTTTCGGCGTCTACGCCGCGAGTAAGGCTGCAATCCGCTCTTTCGTGCGAACCTGGACGACAGATCTCAAGGACCGTCATATCCGCTCAAACGTAGTGAGTCCGGGTCCGATCAACACGCTACTGGCGAGTCGGCACGCTCCAGACGTGATCGCGCGGATTGTGTCGACCGTTCCGATGGGACGCATGGGAGAGCCCGATGAAGTTGCGAAGGCGGCGCTGTTTCTGGCTTCGGATGACTCCAGTTTTGTCACGGGTATTGAACTGTTCGTTGACGGCGGCAGAGCGCAGATCTAAGCTCCGCGCGATCGTATACCGATTAGGCGCACACTTACAAAGTATTGCGAATGAAGGGAACGAACCCGATTCTATAAGAAGAAGATTATGTCAGCCCTATCCAAGCCAATCCTCTCGAGAAGTTGTCGCAAGAACCACTGCCCACCGAAAAGATTCGTGTATCGTGATCATTTTTGGAGCTTCGGGCGACCTGACGAAACGCAAGCTGCATGGACAGACTTTGAAACGCGCCTGACGAAGGTTTTACTCCGTTGAGACATTAAATTGACGAGTATCGGCCACAATTGACGTCTAATTCAATTGTGGAAGCAACAGACGTCTTCATAATCGGTGGCGGACCGGCGGGCTTGGCAACCGCTATTGCCGCACGGCAGCGTGGCTTTAGTGTCGTCGTGGCTGATGGAGCCAAGCCGCCAATCGACAAACCCTGCGGCGAAGGGCTCATGCCCGATGCGTGTGCAGCGCTTGCCAGACTGGGGATTAACCTGCCAGCAGAAGAATCGCGAGCTTTTCGCGGAGTACGCTTCGTTAGCGGCGCGCTGAGTGTTCATGCCAATTTTCCTGGGCAGCCCGCGCTTGGCATGCGGCGTACTCTTCTGCATCGCATCATGATTGAAAGAGCGCAAGCGGTCGGAGTCTCCTTGCTCTGGCAAACTCCGGTGACTGGCTTGTGTTCCGAAGGCGTGCTGGTGGCAGGACGCATCGTGCGTTCGCGCTGGATCGTCGGCGCGGATGGCGGGAACTCGCTGGTGAGGCGCTGGTCCGGGCTTGACGCTTACCGGCAAAATCGCACTCGTTTTGCCTTTCGTCGCCACTACCGAATTTCTAACTGGGGCGACAGCGTCGAGATTCACTGGGGGCCGAAGTGCCAACTTTATGTCACACCCTTGGCCGAAGACGAGGTTTGTGTGGCGGTGGTCTCGGATGATCCGCAGCTTCGTCTTGATCCCGCATTAGTGAACTTTCCCGAAGTCTCGGAGCGTTTGCATGGGGCTCAGCAAAGCTCGCTCGAGCGTGGCGCGACCTCATCGACGCGCAAACTGCGGCGCGTTCATCGAGCTAATGTGGTGTTGGTGGGAGATGCTTCGGGCGCGGTCGACTGCATCACCGGTGAAGGCTTGAGCTTGTCATTCCGCCAGGCAGAAATACTGGCCGAATGTTTTGCAAAAGGAAGACTTGCAGAGGGAAGATTTGCAGAAGGAACGCTGGTCAGCTACGAAAAGAAGCATAGGGCTTTATCCAGGCGCCCGATGATGATGGCGCGCCTGATGCTTGCCCTCGATTGGAGCATTCCGTTCCGCCAAAGAGTGATGCGCGCGTTCACGACCGATCCGCAAATATTTCGTCGCATGCTGGCCATGCACGTGGGAGCATTGCCTTCGGCGGAATTTGCCGCCAACGGAATTTCCCTTGGACTGCGCCTCTTGAGTGCATAGAGGTTATGTAGGGACAGTCGCCCCGGCTGTCCAATTCCCAAAGAATTCGAAAAGCCCGTTACACTGTAAAGTCTCGCAACAGTCGGCGACATAAGGGGAGGAATGCTTGGTCGTCCTTGTCATCGGAGGAGCGGGTTACATTGGAAGTCACACGGCCCGGGCGCTGCGGCGGCGCGGGCACGAGGTGCTGATTTATGACAATCTCTCCACTGGGCATGCCAGCCTGGCCGCCGGTTTCGAATTGATTCAGGCCGAGCTTGCCGACGTAGCCAAACTTTCAACGGCTTTGCGGCGAGTCGATTCCGTAATGCACTTCGCGGCCCGCGCTTACGTAGGCGAGTCGGTCAAGGATCCGCGAAGATATTTTCGCAACAACGTTGAGGCCGGACTCGTTCTTCTGAATGCTTGCCTGGATGGCAATGTGCGGCGCCTGATCTTTTCTTCCACCTGCGCGGTCTACGGTGTGCCGGAGAAAATTCCAATCGCCGAACAGACTTCACGGCAGCCAGTCAATCCCTATGGGGTCTCGAAGATGTTTTTCGAACAAGCTCTGGACTCCTACGATCGTGCCTATGGCTTAAAGTTCGCCACATTACGATATTTCAATGCTGCCGGCGCGGACGAGAGTGGTGAGATTGGCGAGATGCACGATCCCGAGAGCCACTTGATTCCTCTGGCGATGCAGGCTGCCTCCGGCCAACGCCCGGAACTGGAGATATTCGGCGGCGATTACCCCACTCCGGATGGGACCTGTATTCGCGATTACATTCATGTGAACGATCTAGCCGAAGCCCATATCACCGCTCTGGAGCGTCTCGCCGGTGGCGCGGAGTCGATTACGGTGAATCTTGGCACCGGCCGCGGCTACTCGGTGAAGGAAGTTTTGAGCAAAGTGGAGGAGCTAAGCGGGCTGAAAGTTCCTGCCCGCATCACTGCGCGACGGCCAGGCGATCCGCCCACGCTGGTTGCGGATCCGGGCCTGGCTGGGAAATTGTTGAACTGGAAAGCCAAGCGCTCGCTGGATGATATTGTGACGACCGCATGGAAGTGGATGCAGCGCCGGAAAACCGCCTCGGAAACAGCGCATCCTTAAATACGCATCGGAATTAATACGCCAACAGAATGCGCAGGTCGCGCAGATTATTTCCGGTTGGCCCAGTTTCGATCGTATCTCCGAGCGTGTCAAATAAAGGATAGGCGTCGAACTTGGCGATGGCTGTTGCAACGTCCAGGCCTTGCGCCTTCGCACGCGCAACGGTGGTTCCATCCACCACCGCGCCGGCTGCGCTGCTGTTGCCATCGATTCCATCGGTGCCCGCGCTGAGCACCGTGATATTTTCTCCCGCAATTTTTGTTGCGCACGCCAGAGCAAATTGTTGGTTGCGTCCGCCGACGCCGCCATTTACGACTTTCACCGTTACTTCTCCGCCGGAAATCAAGCACGCGCGGCCATACTCTTTTATTAGACCCTGGCTTCTTAATTCGTGAAGCCGTTTTAACAGATACTCCGCCGCATTCTGGTAATCCCAGTCGTCACAAGAGTTGTCTACGTGGGCTGTGAATCCCGCGCGCTCGGCTGCCGTTCGTGCCCGCTCAACCGCCGTCTGATTCGAAAGCAGCGGCCACCAGCGGGAGCGATGGAATACCTGGTCGTTCGACTTTGGCGTCTCGTCGAGTGCGCGCCGTTCCAGAAGTTCGCGAGTGGAATGCGGTAACTGCGGCAGCAATCCGTGCTTCTCCGCGATGCGATAACAATCCTCCACGCTGGTCGAGTCGGGCATCGTAGGACCGGAGGCCAAAGCATCGGGCGTATTGTCCGGAACGTCGGAGACGAGCAAAGAAACCTGCTGGGCCGGAAATGCCGCGCGGGCCAGGCGTCCGCCTTTTACCGCGGAGAGATGTTTGCGAATCGCGTTGATCTCGCCAATGGACCCGCCCGAGTGGACCAGCACGCGATACGTGGCGATCAGGTTATCAAGCGTGATCTCGTCGTCAATGGGCTTCTCCACCAGCGAGGATCCTCCGCCGCTGAGCAGAAAAATTACCAGCGACTCCGCCGTCTGAGCGTCCAGCGCTTTCAGAATCGATTGCGCCGCATGAACCGATTCGGCGTTTGGTGTGGGATGTCCGCCGCGAAAATAACGGAAGCCGCGAACCTGCGCTGAAGGGTCAACCGAACTTGCGACGATGCCTTCGAGCGCGGACTCTCCAACTTGATGCGCCAGAGCCTCCACCATGGTGTGGCCGGCTTTGCCGATGGAAACCACAAAAACGCGCGAATACGATTGCAGGTCGTAAAGATCGTCGCAGATCCGCAACACTCCGCGTTCGCAATGCACATGTCTCGCGAACGCACTGCCAATGGAAGCCTCAGCCAGCGCTCGGAGGAAGATGGTCCGCGCCATATCGCGCATCTGGCGAAGCATCTCATCGCTCATGAAATGTTATCTCGCAGGCCTCAGAGTTTCCCTGATCCAACCTTCAATCGCCTCTCGCAGCTCCCGCAGGCGTCCTTCGAAGAAGTGATCCGCGCCTTCAATGATAACCAGCTTCTTTGGCTCGGGCACAGACGCGATCAATTCCTCCAGCTTTGCCCTGGGACCGAACTGATCCCGCGCTCCACTCACAAATAACTTTGGCTTGACACAACTGCGCAGGAATTCAAACGTGTAGACGCGCGGAGCCTCTGCTGCGGCTGCCACAGGCACAACGGGAGTCCCGACTCCCAGCAAAGCTGGCACGCGTTCATCGGAATAAGCAGCGCGCAACCCAACCGCCGCGCCAAAAGAGAATCCCGCCAGAACCATCGGCAAATGAAATTCCTTGTGCAGCCAATTGAGTGCTGTGCGAACGTCGTGAACCTCCCCCTCGCCCCGGTCGTGTTCGCCGTGGCTCAATCCGGTTCCGCGAAAGTTGAAGCGCAGCACCGGGAAGCCGAATCCGTTCAGCGCCTTCATGGTGTGAAAGACGACCTTGTTGTGTAACGTGCCGCCAAACAATGGATGCGGATGGCAAACCACAGCGGCGTAAGCTGCGTTCTCCGCGCCTGCATTCAGCAGCGCTTCCAGGCGCCCCGCGGGACCTTCGAGAAAGATTGACTTGATCGATGAAGATGAACTCGGGATGCTCACGCATTCAGATTACATGAAGCGGGTAATTTCCTCCGTGATCCCCTGAGCCCTCTGTGTTTAAGATTTCGACTTCGCAGTTGACGGAGGAAGAACTGATGCTGAGAGCCTTTAGGTTATCCTGCTGGCATGGACGCGATCACGCTCACACGGCAACTTATCGACATTGAATCCATCTCCGGCAATGAAGGCGCAGTAGGAAATTATCTGTATGGAGAACTTTGCCGAATTGGCTACCAGGCGCGAAAAATCCCTGTGGAAGGCAAGCGCTTTGATATTTACGCCACGTCCTCCGTACAGCCCCATCCGGAAGTGGTTTTTTCCACACACATGGACACCGTTCCTCCGTTCATCGCGTCATCAGAAGATGAGTCTCGAATTTACGGACGCGGCGCGTGTGATGCCAAGGGAATCATCGCAGCGCAGATTGCCGCCGCCGAGCGATTGCGCCGCGACGGAGTGTTTGTTGGACTGCTGTTCGTGGTGGGCGAGGAGCGCGACAGCCTGGGCGCGAAAATGGCGAACGAGTATGCCGCCAACGATCCGGGACATCGCTGCAAGTATCTGGTTAACGGTGAGCCCACGGAAAACCGGATCGCGCTGGCTTCGAAGGGAACCTTGCGTGCGGAAGTGACGGGTTCGGGCAAGATGGCTCATTCGGCTTATCCCGAGCTGGGAGAATCCGCCATCGACAAGCTGATTGAAGCGCTGGCACGGCTGCGTGCCATGCCGTTGCCCAGTGATCCTGAGATTGGACCGTGCACCCTGAACATCGGCTTAATTGAAGGTGGCCGCGCGCCCAATGTGATTCCGGATTATGCTCACGCGGATTTGCTTTACCGCCTGGTCGGTCCGTCGCAGGATTTACGGAAGCGCATTCTGGCCACAGCCGGCGATCAAGTGAAGGTTGATTTCCCCCTGGAGCTTCCTTTTCTGCGCTTGCGAACGGTTGACGGTTTGCCGCAGATGATTGCGGCATTCACCACCGACATTCCCAAGCTGACGAATTGGGGTGAACCCCTGCTGATTGGTCCGGGATCGATTCATGTTGCGCATACTGAGGGGGAATTTATTGCGAAGCGGGAGTTAGCCGAGGCAGTGGATTTGTACTGCGGAATTGCCAAGAAGCTCGGGTGAACCGGCATGATGAACCTGGATGCCCGCAAACAGTCGCATCCGGATCATCGGGAAACAGGTCTATGCAGAGGAGAGCTTCCACCTCGAAGCTCTCCTATCGCTTGGCGAACCGCTAGCTGATTTTGGCGAAGGGCGCATCCGGATTCGCCACCCTGAGCGCAGTGACCGGAAGCCTCGCAAGTTCGTGCGGCTCCATCGGTCCGCGATTGTCAATATCGACCACGTACGCGAGATTCATCGCGACGGCCGAACCGAGGGATGGGTCCTGCTTACCACCGGGGAGCGAGTCCGCATGAATCGCACCGGCTGGCAGAAGTTGATCGCCTTGCATAGCCTCTGAAACTCATAAAACCGGGAACATTCCGTCTGCCCCCACGTTTATTCCGCTGCACGAGCTTTCGTTTTACCAGATTGCTTTTCCCGAGCTGAAAAGTTGATTCCGTAAAATTACTGCACGGTCAGATCCCGCCAGTAGGCGTCTCCTGCTTCGTGGTGTGGAATCAAAACGAACTGGTAGAGCCGCAAAACCACTTTCTGGCCCTCGTAGTCAGATAGATCAATACTGATATCTTCCCAATGGCGCGAAGCGGATGGATGCGACTCATCTTGATGCGACGCAGGCGGCCCGTCAATGAGCTTGTCGAGCACCTTCTTATCATTGACATAGACCTCCAGTTGCCACGCCCGTCCCGCGTCAACGCCAGCTTTGAATGCCAAAGATGGAGATGGATGCGATCCCACGCTCACTGTCCGTCTTAGAACAGTTCCGCGTATTTCATCCCGAGGATAGGTGCCGAGCACCGGACCGTCGAGATAAGTGATGCCCCGGATCCCGGGCAATCCCCCTCCCGCGCCCCCGAAGCCGGCTCGTTCCAGCGTCCAAGCCGGATTCCAGTACTGCATCAGGTCGGCCAATTTGAATAGCTCTGCGGGCTGAGTGACAGGATCTTGGATGGGAATTCGAATGGAGCTTCCGTCGTCGGTCGCTCCGTGAGCGACCAGGATCGCTTCGCCGATCCGCGCCGTGCGTTGGGCCAGTTCCGAGATGCTTTCATCGACGGTCGGAGTGAGTTTCACATCTCCCATGGTCTCGCCATAAATCCGATCATGGAGTTCAGCGACTTGTTCGGCGGGTAACACTTTCATGCCGTGCATGGCTGCCACTACGGATTCTGAGTTGGCGGCGTTGCAGTCGGTATCCGCGAAATCGGCGGCGTGAACCGCCAGTTGCAGAGTTTTGTTGAAATCGCCATCTCCAAACCAGACGCTGGTGGCCACAATGCCGCCATTCACAACCGCGTTATTGGTCGCGGGATATTCAATTCCCCAGCGCTCGTCGACAGCTTGAAAAATCTGCTCAGCCGTGTGGCCTGACTCTGCCATGCCAATGACCATGTCAAGACACTGACGATAAGGCGAATCCGGATGGATAAGACTAGCGGCCTTACGAACAATGGAATGGGTATCTTTCTCCACGAAAGCCACGCTTATCATTCCGGAGACGAAAACTGCGCCATCCGTACCCTCTGCGTAGCCATTGATGTGACCGAGATTCCGAGCCAGGCTCGCCGCCACGTTCGGCATACCGGGCGTTAGCGCCCCATAAACATCGCTGCTGAACTGTGGCCCAATGGTCCACCAAAGCTTGTTGTATCTGGGGTGACCGGTGTCCGGAGCCTTGACCCCTCGTTTCAAAAGCATCAAGGCCTGTTCGCTCGATCCCCAGGTCCCGGCATTATTCTCGAGCCATTGTTCCCCGAGCTGCTCAACCGTGAGGCCGATGCCATATTTCTCGAATGCTCGGATCGCCACCATCTCATAGTAGTAGTCGTCATCCACTGGCGCGTAGCCGGGCAAATGGGTCAGCGGAGTCACCGGCAGAGTTGAAGCTGGCCGGTGTTCGAATCGGAGACCGGTGATCTGTCCAATCATCTGTGCCGTCCAGATCGCCCGCACCCGGTCGAGATATTCCTCCCGCGACAAGCGAAGCGACGTGGCCGAAGCCTCCGCCGAAGCTGCCCGCACAGCCGGCTTGGAATACGCTGCAACTGCGAAAAGAACGATTAAGCACAACACGGATGTTACGGGCACTCTCATCTCTCACCTCGCGTTATAGGTTGAAACAGCCTGTGCCGGAAAGCGGGCAGATTCAACTGAACTCTGTCCCTTGATCGTGTCTTCGAGATCATAGAGTTGCTTCGGCGGGTGAGGCCGTTTGACTTCCAAATCCAAGAACCTGACCTTGCATCCTCAGCTCATGGAGATTATGAGGGACGGGTGAAGATCGAGTAAGAACATACAACACGAAAACGCGAACGAGCGGCAGGGAAGCTTCGTCCGGTGGCCGAACTGTTCCATGCAAGCCAAAAAACAGACCTCAATTCTCGGGAAGCGGTCCATGAATTCCAATAAAGGGGCCTCCCATCAACTCGAAGCTTTCCTCACAAACCCATCCTGGCTCCACTGCTCCGAACCCACGCCGTTATGCACAAAGAATAATCCCGTCGGATCGTGTTTCTTTTTCACCGCCGCCAGACGCGCGAAATTACTTCCCCAGTATGCGTGCTGCCAGTCCTCCTGGAAAAAATTGCTTTCCGAAACGTACGCTCCACCATGCGGCACGATCGAGCGCAGCTCATTTACGCACTGGTGGATCTCCTCCCGGGATTTTCGCCCGGCTGCAACGTCCGGTTCATGGCCATGCACGCCGGGATATCCGCCTCCTGCGTCGCCGACAATCGCCAGCGCAAATGCCGTCAGCACCGCCGGATTGGTCGCCGTGTCGCGTGTCGCTTCTATCGCCTCGCGCGGACCCCCCGCCAGCCCCTTGTTGAAATGCAATTCGATGTCTTTGTGACGCGAACCGGCAAACAGCGCCTGGGCGAGCCGCTCCTGCGAATCATCTTCGAGCAGAGACGCCGGCATCCACAACGATTCGTATCCGTAAAGGAACCACGCCGCTTGCCCTCCATCTCCCGTCCACCATGCGTTGTTTGAGCTCGCTCCCGGACGCTGGTCCAGATTAAAAACCGCTTGATGGTTCTGCTTCCTCCACTCCACGTCCCACCAATGCCGAGCCGGCATACTGCCCAGAATCGGATGTCCTTCGATTGTGTAAGCGCCCGGCGAGCGCGCCACCCAATCCAGAAAGGGCTGCCATATCTTTTTTACTTCTTCCGTATTCAAATCGTGGCAGACCATCAACAATCCGAGTGCGTTGTCGCCCGTAATGCGCGCCTGCTCGCCCCAATGATCGTTGAAAAGATGATCTCGATAGAAGCCGACGAAGTACCGTAGCAAACGCTGAAACGCGTCATCCGACGAGGCCTTTACCGTGAGAATCGCTGCGCCCCAAAATTCCGGCAGTTCCTGTACGCGCAGCGTTACTTTGCTCACTACGCCGAACGTTCCGCCGCCGCCGCCCTTCAGCGCCCAAAACAAATCTGGATTCGTGCATCTATTGGCGATGCGGACCTTTCCATCTGCGGTGACCAGTTCCGCTTCCAACAATCCCGCCGCCGCAGTTCCATAATGCTTCGAAAAACTTCCGAAGCCTCCGCTCTGAACCAATCCCGCTACGCCCACCGTCGTGCATCCGCCGCCCTGCACATACGCGCCGCCTTTAGTCGTCACCGCGTCATACGCTTGCATCCAGATCGCGCCAGAGCCGAGCGTTACTGCACGTTGTGAACCGCCCTGGCATCCTTGGGGGACAAATGTTTCATGCGCGGTGATGTCGTGCATCGAGCGCGTCCACACCAGCAGCGAGTCCGCCGCGTTCGAGGTGCCCTGATAGCTGTGCCCGCCACCCTTCACCACCAGCCGCAAATCATTTTCCCGCGCGAAGTTCACCGCTGCCGCGATGTGATCTGCATTCCTGGCCGCTACGGCGTAAACGCTGGGCTTGCTCACCCACGCGTCCACCCATCCCAGGGTTTGCGTCAAGCCGGGCTGGTCTCCAATGTAATAAGGATTGTGGAGATCGTTGATCAGGTTCTGGCAAACCGCGCTTTCCGTTTCTTTGATGCAAGCCTCAATCGGAAATTCCACCGGAATCAAATTTCCGTCGACCTCATCATGCAGCCGTTTCCACGCTGCCTGAGAAGGCCAATTCGCATCCGCAGGCCGTCGCCGGCGAAACTCCGCACCAGCGTGCGTTGCATTCCGCAACTCCGCGGTTCCCGCGTCCCGCGCCAGAGTCTTTTCGGCTCCCCATAGTTCGCGTGGCCACAGCGGACTAAGCGCCGCGATTGCCGATCGTGTTAGGAATGCTCTTCTGTCCATTTTTGTACCGGCTTTCAGCTCCGACGCAGAACCGTTATCGGCGGCTCCTCATACTAAAGGATTCTTCCACCCGCCGCGAAGGGTGAGCTGTCCGCTTCCGGTCCGTCCGCACGTTTTCTGTCTCACGTTGCGTCCCGCGTTTCGTCCTGCATCTCCCGCGAGCGGCTTCCATGACTATAATTGCGCACGCATGCCGCTAGCGTCTGGCACAAAACTAGACCCTTACGAAATCCAGTCTCTGCTGGGAGCGGGTGGCATGGGCGAGGTCTATCGTGCCCGCGACACCCGCCTCGACCGCACCGTAGCCGTGAAAATTCTCGCTTCGCATCTTTCCTCTTCACCCGAACTCAAGCAGCGCATGGAGCGCGAGGCCCGCACCATCTCTTCGCTGAACCATCCTCACATCTGCCAGCTCTACGATATCGGTTCACACGACGGCACCGATTAGCTGGTCATGGAGTTTCTCGAAGGAGAAACTCTGGCCGAGCGCCTGGGCAGGGGCGCGCTGCCCGTGAACGAGATTTTCAAGATCGGCATCTCTATCGCCGAAGCGCTCGCCATCGCGCATCGTCAGGGGATCGTACATCGCGCTCTCAAGCCCGGCAACCTCATGCTCACCCAGGCCGGTGCCAAGCTCATCGATTTTGGCCTCGCCAAGCCGCTCGCTGTGGCGAATTCCGGTCCAACTTCTGCATCCGCTCCTTCCTTCACCGCCGCTCCCACGATGAGCGGAGCCAGCCCGCTCACTCCGCTCACCACGGCGGGCACCGTCATTGGCACGACTCAATACATGTCGCCCGAGCAAATTGAAGGCAAAGAAGCTGACGCCCGTTCCGACATTTTTGCCTTCGGCGCTGTGCTCTATGAAATGACCACGGGCAAGCGCCCGTTTCAGGGCAAGAGCGAGATCTCGCTGGCTTTCCGCAATTCTCCAAAGCCATCCCGAACCGATCAGCGCGATCAAACCGCAAACTTCGCGGTCATTCGACCACGTCGTCGGGACCTGCCTGCAGAAAAAATCCCGAAGAGCGTTACCAGACTGCGCACGATATCAAGCTCGAACAGCAATGGATTGCCGCCCAGAAGCCAGCAATCGCAACTCCCGCGGTCCCGCCCGAGCCGCTGCAAAAGCGGTCGCGCCTGGGCTGGATCGCAGCCCTCCTCGTTGCCATCGTCTTCGGCATCATCGCCGGATTCCTTCTGCACCGCCCGGCTCCTGGGCCATCGATTCGCACCGCCATCAACCCTCCCGAGCAGGCGCATGTCAACCTCACAGGCGATACCGCTGGACCTCCCGTCCTTTCGCTCGATCGTTCCAGGGTCGCGTTCGCCGCTACCGGCGTCGATGGCAAGACCACTATCTGGATGCGCCCCGTCAACTCCCTCGATGCCCGCCAGTTCCCCGGAACCGACGACTCCATCTTTCCTTTCTGGTCCTTCGACGGCCGTTCCATCGCGTTCTTCGCCGAAGGCAAATTAAAAACCGTGGACCTGTCCGGTGGCTCCCCCCAAATTCTCGCCGAGGCCTCCTTCGGTCGCGGCGGCGCATGGGGCGCCGATGGCGTCATTGTCTACTCGCCCACGACTCTTGGCCCACTCTACCGCGTCAGCGCCAACGGTGGTGCTGCCGTTCCTCGGTGAACGTGGGGTTGTATCCGTTTTGGGAGCCATGACGGCAAAGACCTTTACACGGCAAAGAACTTTACTACGTGGACACTGCGAACACGATTTATGCCGCGCCGGTGAAAGAAGTTGCCGGCGCCCTGCAGTTCGGAGTTCCGCAGACTCTGGTGAGCAACAAGTCCACGCCCAACGCCTCTTACCAGCTCAGCCCAGATGACAAGAAAATCCTGCTCTACCGTGCCTCTCAGCAGGTCAGCGACTCCATCACCGTAGTTAAGAACTTTGCCGCGGAATTAAAAAAGCAAAGTGACACAGAACCGGACTCGCACGCAGTAGCATCATAGCGTCGATGAGCCTACCTTGCGACGAAGCGGCGGTGCGGTCGGAAAGCTCCGGAACTCCTTGCAGGGCGGAATCGAGAAAGTGGATACTTGCCGCGACCATCCTCGGTTCCAGCCTGGCCTTCATCGACAGCACGGTCGTCAATGTGGCTTTGCCCGCGCTTCAAGCCAGCTTCCATGCCACGGTTGTGCAGGTTCAATGGGTGGTCGAGTCTTACGGAGTGTTCTCCGGAACGTTGATTCTGGTCGGTGGCTCGCTAGGTGACTTGTTTGGCCGCCGCTTAATTTTCCTGTTGGGCGTCGCCATTTTCGCGCTGGCCTCCCTGGGCTGCGGGCTTGCCCCAAGCACCGAACTGCTGATCATTGCCAGGAGCATTCAAGGCATAGGAGCGGCTCTGCTGGTGCCGGGCAGTCTTGCGATTATCAGTACATCGTTCGATGAGAAAAGCCGCGGGCAGGCGATTGGCACGTGGTCTGGGTTTACCGCGATCACCACCGCGGTGGGGCCGGTTCTCGGCGGCTGGTTAGTTCAGCATGCTTCCTGGCGCTGGGTATTTTTGATTAACCTCCCGCTTGCTGTTGCGGTCATAGCTATTTCTCTGTGGCATGTTCCGGAGAGCCGCAGCACCGCCGCAGGCCGTGTCGATTGGCTTGGAGCGATCTTCGTCACGCTCGGGTTAGGAGGTTTAGTTTACGGTTTCATCGAATCGGTAAACCTGGGATGGAAAGATCCTCTGGTGCTGGCCAGTTTAATTGTGGGCTGTGTCTGTTTGATCTTGTTTCTCATGGCGGAGGCGAGAGCGAATTCGCCCATGGTCCCGCTGGCATTATTTGCCTCTTCCAGCTTCAGCGGCAGCAACCTGCTTACATTGTTGCTCTATGCCGCGCTGGGAGTTTTCTTCTTCCTGTTTCCACTGAATCTGATTCAAGTCCAAAAATATTCCTCAACCGCCGCAGGCGCCGCTATGCTGCCGCTGATTCTCCTGATCTTTTTTCTTTCCCGCTGGTCGGGAGGACTGGTGACGCGTTTTGGCGCAAGGCGGCCATTGATAATCGGCCCGCTATTCGCGGCATTGGGTTTTTTCCTGTTCGCTATGTCGTCGATCGGCGGCAGCTATTGGAGGGCGTTTCTTCCCGCAGTGCTGATTCTTGGTTTTGGCATTGCGATAACGGCAGCGCCGCTCACCACGGTTGTTATGAATTCTGTGGCTCAGGATCGCGTTGGAGTAGCCTCGGGAATCAATAATGCAGTGGCTCGCGTCGCCGGAGTACTTGCCATTGCGGTTCTCGGGATCGTGATGGTACGCGCCTTCGCTTCGCGTCTGGATCACAGCCTCGCTCGATACTCGCTGCCATCCAGCGTCGTAGGTGAAATTCGCGCGAACGAAATCAAACTCGCCGGATTGCCTGTGCCTACCGGCTTGGATCGCACGATGGAAGTTGCAATCAGGGGATCGATTGCGGAAGCATTTGTATTCGGATTCCGCATTGTGATGTGGATTTGCACTGGCCTAGCGGTTGCGAGCTCCGTAGTTGCCTGGGCGATGATCTCCACAAGCGCAACGGTTTCGGCGGCCGGAGTTTCAACAGCCGGGTTGTCCCAGTAGACTATTGTGGTCCCGGTAGAATTGAGGCCGGTCGATGGAATTGCGCGACCAAATGCAAGTTTCTGTATCTAACCTATGCAACAAGCCTTGTTGGAGCACGAGAGCAGAATCTGTGTAATAGTTTCTTTGCCCTAAAATACACGCAAGCATGCCGAAGCCAATTCTCCTCAGCGTAGACGACGACACCGATGTTTTGCGGGCGATTGAGCGAGATCTGCGCTCACAATATGGTGCAGAATATCGCGTGATAGGTAGCGATTCGCCTGAGGGCGCTCTCGACCTGCTGAAGCAGTTGAAAGTGCGGAATGACAGCGTGGCCTTGCTGCTTGCCGACCAGCGCATGCCTCGGATGGACGGAGTGGAGTTTCTGCAGCAAGCCATGGGGATCTTTCCCCTGGCAAAACGCGCATTGCTCACTGCCTATGCCGACACCAATGCTGCGATCAGCGCCATCAATCAAGCCAGCATCAATTATTTTTTCTTGAAGCCGTGGGATCCTCCGGCGGAGCATTTGTACCCGCAATTGGACGATTTGCTCGATGATTGGCAGGCGTCCTTCCGCCCCACATTTGAGGGGATACGCGTGCTCGGAACCCGCTGGTCGCGGCGATCCTACGAGTTGCGGGATTTTCTGGCGCGCAATCACGTTCCTTATCAGTGGATCGACGTCGAGCTGGCAGCCAACGATTTGGAGACGAAGAGGCTTCTGGAAGCGCTGGGGCCGGAGGCGGCGAGTTTGCCAGTGGTGCTCTTTCCCGATGGAACCAAGCTGCTGGAGAGTGTGCCTGCCGATGTAGCGCAAAAAGTTGGACTGCGGACTCGCGCCCAAACCAACTTTTACGATCTGGCGATTGTTGGCGGAGGGCCTGCGGGTTTGGCTGCCGCTGTTTATGGAGCCTCCGAGGGTTTGCATACAGTGATGATTGAGCGCGAGGCGCCCGGCGGCCAGGCGGGTATGAGCTCCCGTATCGAAAACTATCTGGGATTTCCGACCGGTCTAAGCGGCGGCGATCTGGCTCGTCGCGCGGTGGTGCAGGCGCAGCGCTTCGGGGTGGAAATTCTATCGCCGCAGGAAGCGGTGGGGGCGCGAATTGAGGGACCCTACCGAATCATCAAGCTGGCGGATGGCAGTGAGATTTCTTGTCACGCGTTAATGATTGCGACTGGCGTGCAGTGGCGGCGATTGCAGGCTGAGGGGATCGATCGGTTACAGGGCGCGGGGATTTATTACGGTGGCGGTGCCACGGAGGCTTTGTCCTGCAAGGGTGAAGTGGTCTACGTGGTTGGCGGCGCGAACTCTGCGGGCCAGGCGGCCATGAACTTCGCCAAGTACGCAGAGCGCGTCATCATCCTTGTAAGGGGCGAGTCGCTTTCCAGCACTATGTCGCAATATTTGATCGATCAGATTCAGGAGACTCCCAACATCCAATTGTGGACCCACGCCGGTGTGGCGGCGGCGCATGGGGATACCCATCTGGAGGAAATCTCCGTACTTTGTTCCGACACTGGCAAAGTTGAGCGGGTTCCGGCGAGCGCGATGTTTATTTTTATTGGCGCATTGCCGCGCACGGATTGGCTTGCCGATATCGTGGAACGGGACGAGCGTGGTTTTCTCCTGACTGGTCCTGACCTGATACGCGACGGGCAACGCACCAAGGGATGGAACCTGGAACGCGATCCATTCTTACTCGAGACCAATGTTCCTGGCATCTTCGCTGTCGGAGATGTGAGGCATGGATCTATCAAGAGAGTTGCATCAGGAGTCGGTGAAGGATCGGTTGCGGTGCAGTTTATCCATCAGTATCTGAGCAAGGTATAAATGGTCGATAAAGCCGAATTACTTCGCGTTCCCATCTTCGCCGATCTGCCCGAAGACCAGATCGAATGGTTTCTCAGCCAATCGCAAGAACTCAATCTCAAGGCGGGCGAGGCCTACTCGCGTCCCGGCGATCCCGCCGATGCTATGTTTGTGATTCTCGAAGGGAAGCTTCAGGCGCGCGGCGAACTTTCGGGCGAAACTTTTGCCTTTGAGTTGGAGCCAGGCGACGTTACCGGAATACTCCCATATTCGCGAATGAAGCAGTTCACCGTGGGCGGCCGAGCTGAGATCGAGAGCCGCGCCCTAAAATTTTCCGCCTCACAATTTCCGGAACTAATTCAGAAAATGCCGGAGCTGACTAAGCGCTTGGTTGGTCTGATGTCAGATCGAATCCGGGAAGCCACGCGTCTCGAACAGCAGCGGGACCGGTTGGCCTCATTGGGTAAGCTTTCGGCGGGACTGGCGCATGAACTCAACAATCCGGCTTCCGCCGCAAAGCGAGCTGCCAGTCAATTGGGCCACATGCTGAAGAAGATCAGGGATGCCAGCGTGGAGTTGGGAAAGCGCGTTCTCACGCCGGCGCAGAAGTTAGAAATTGAAAAACTGGAATCTTCTTTCACGCAACCGGACGTAGTTCCGCCCGACGCGCTGACGATAAACGATCTCGAAGACCAGATTGATTCTTTATTACGCAGTCACGGGCAAAACGACTTATGGCAACTGGCGGCCGGTCTTGCCCGACGGAACATTCAGCCGGAAGTGGTGGAATCATTGTTCGCGAAGCTGGATGCGGATACCGCCCGAGCCGCTTTAGTCAGGATCGCCGCATCGGTCGAAATCGCAAGTTTGTTACACGAAATTGAGAGCAGCACCTCGCGGATATCGGATTTGGTTGGCGCCATTAAGGAATACACCTACATGGACCAGTCTCCAGTGCAAAATGTGGATGTAATTAAGAGCCTGGAGACCACGCTCACCATTTTGAATCACAAGCTAAAGCGCGGAGTGACGGTACAGCGCGATTATCAACCGATTCCGCTCCTGGTGAATTCATTTGGAAGCGAGCTTAACCAGATCTGGACCAATATTATCGATAACGCAATTGACGCCATGCACGGAAAGGGGGAGTTGCGCATCCGCACCTATCGAGATGAAGATTGCGTGGTGGTGGAGATTGCCGATAATGGTCCAGGGATTCCGAACGAAGTGCTGCCTCACATTTTTGAGCCCTTCTTTACCACTAAGGGAGTTGGAGAAGGCACGGGGCTCGGACTGGACACTGTCCAGAGGATTGTGAAAAAGCACCGGGGAAGTATTCAGATCAGTTCCAAGCCCGGCAACACCTGTTTTCAGATCTTGCTACCGCTAGCTGAGTCCGCCATAGCCAGCAAGCCTTAGTGGCTGAGTGATCAGCATCATGAGGTGAAACAAATGTTCGAGAGTCTTATCTGCCAAGTCACGGACTACGATCCGGAAGTTCTCGAGTCTTTGATCGGCCTCGCTGTCGAGATTGCTCGGGAAGGCCGGGAAGGGAGGCGTGTTGGCACGCTATTTACGCTCGGGGATGAAGACGCCGTGCTGGCCAGATCCCGGGCTTTAATTTTAGATCCGTTATTCGGACACCCTGAATCTTCCCGGCACATAACCAATCTGAATCTGCGAGGCACCATCAAGGAATTGGCGCAGTTGGATGGCGGGTTCGTGGTGAGCCGGGACGGAATTGTCCTCTCCGCATCCCGGTACCTCGACGCAGTTGCGGCACAGGTCGACGTGCCGTTGGGACTCGGAAGCCGTCACATTGCCGCTGCCAACATGAGCGCTGTGACCAACGCTGTGGGTATCGTGGTTTCCGAGAGTTCCGTGGTACGGCTTTTCTGTCATGGGCAACTCGTCGGGGAAATCATCCCCGAGCTGTGGATGACGGATCATGCCGCTCACCTTCGTGGTAGCTCTCAGCGCGAACAATTCGGCGAGTTGACCGTACTGACGCCGAACCGGCGATAGGTCGGGCGGGACGAAAATCCGAACAAGAAACCACTTGCGAGCAGGAAGTTCAGCTGACCTGATCAAAGTTACAATCCTCAGGCTTCTTCTCCGGACGCCAGCGAAGAAATTTTGTTCCGTGCCGGAAACGATTACCGGAGAAATGATCGTACTGCACCTCAGCGACGAGCCGAGGTCTTAGCGGCTGCCATTCGGAAGAACGCTTTGTGCTCCAGCGACTGGGCCCGCCTGGTGCGCGGCCGGAGAAACTTTTCCTTGCATCTTTCGCCTCAAGGACGAGCGGTTCAACGATGCTCTTCAGTTCGCGCTTCTGATCAGCGTTGAAGGCGGATGTAAAGCCGACATGATCGAGCAGCCCTTGTTTATCGTAAAGGCCAAGCAGCAGAGAGCCAATGCCTCCTCCTTTCTCAGCGTAGCGAAACCCTCCGACGACCGTATCGGCGGTGCGAATTTGTTTGACCTTCACCATTCCCGTGCGCTCACCCGAGCGGTAAGGCTCATCCAGACGCTTGGCCACGATTCCATCCAGCCCAAGCTTTCCCAGTTCGCGCATCCATTTCTTTGCTTGACTCCGATCAGTTGAAGCGGGCGACAACCGCACGTCTTCCGTAGACGAAATTCCGCCGGAAGAAGTTATCTTGAAGAACTTGAGAAGGTGCTGGCGTCTTTCCGCGAGTGGAAGATCAACCAGAGACTGTCCTGTCACATCCACAATCAAGTCGAAGCACATATAAGTGGCTGGGGTTTCCGATGAAAGTTTTTGTATTCGTGATTCTGCAGGGTGAATGCGCATCAGCAGATTGTCGAAAGACAGTCGCTTTCCCGCATAGATTACAATCTCACCGTCCAACACAAACTGGGAGTGGGGAAGGTCGTGGAGAGCTTCGACCAGTTCTGGAAAGTAGCGATGCAAAGGTTGGCCAGCCTTTGATTGCAGCAGGACCTTACTACCCTTGCGGAAGGCGATACAACGAAAGCCATCCCACTTGGGCTCGTAGAGCCAGCCCTCGTCATGCGGGATTTCCTCCACTAATTTGGCCTCTGCGGGGGGATAAGGCGGGCGAATAGGCAGTCGAATGGAAGGGAAGTCTTGATCTGAATCGCCCGATGAACTTGAACCCGCTAGCCGGGCGGTAAGACTCGGGCTTGTTTTCTTCTTTTTCACGAGACAATCGTAACAATTTCTATCTCGCTCTTAATATTGTCGTTGTGCACGTCGTCTTTGTGCACCAGGACCGATTCATTCCTTCGCTCAAGGAAAAGATCTACGCTGACCCCGCCGCAACGCAGTTCCTTAATGGCAAGAGTTGACATTCCTTCGGGAAGATAAGGATCGTCAAAGACGATGCGTTTGCGTTCCGCATCGATCGAAATGCCGAGGCATGCCTGCAATACCAGGAATGGCGCGGCCGCGGCCCAGGCTTGCGGCGAACATGCTACCGGATAAAGCGTTGGACCTTCTCCGGCGCGCCGGTCGACGCCGCAAAAGAGCTCAGGCAGGCGATGGAGGTCGACGATGCTGCTGAGATCCAGCAGACTCATAAATATCTGTCCCGCCAGATGCTTATATCCGTACTTCGCAAGTCCGGCTGCAATGATCGAATTGTCGTGCGGCCAGACAGATCCATTGTGGTAAGAGAGTGGGTTATACCGCGCCTCGCCTTCCGCAACGGTGCGCACACCCCAGCCGCTGAATGATTCGGGTCGAAGAAGCGTATCAGCGACGCGTCGCGCCCGTTCCGGGGATGCAATTCCTGAGTAAAGGCAATGTCCGGGATTCGAGGTTCGCACCCGGCAAGTTTTTTTGTCGCGGTCGAGCGCCAAGGCATAGGTAGAAAGCTCCTCACACCAGAATTGCTCCTCAAAGCGGGCGCGCAGATCTTCGGCTTGCACTTCGAGAGCGGCAGCTGTCGCGGAACTTTCTCCCGCGCATCGGCACAAGGCGGCCGCCGCCTGTTTTGCGGCGTATACGTAACCCTGCACTTCACAAAGAGCGATGGGGGCTTCTGCGATGGTTCCATCGGCGTGAAAAACGGAGTCGTTCGAATCCTTCCATCCCTGTTGCACCAGACCCTTGGACGACTGTTTGCGATATTCGACAAAGCCATCCCCATCGCAGTCCCCAAATTTATCGATCCATTCAAGAGCGCGGAGAATATGTGGCCACAAGCGCCGGATGAAGTTGCAGTCGGCGGTGCGCTCGTAATAGGCGTGCGCCAGAATAATGAAGAGCGGCGTAGCATCGACGCTACCGTAGTATCGGCCAAAAGGAACTTCTCCCAGCGCCGCCATTTCTCCGCTGCGCATCTCATGGAGAATTTTCCCTGGCTCGGCCTCAATTGTCGCGTCCACTTTATTCGCCTGAGTAGTCGCCAGGCATTCCAGCACCCCTCTCGCCAAGGCCGGATTCAGCCATAGGGTCTGCAAAGCCGTAATGATGCCATCCCTGCCGAAGACCGTGCTGAACCATGGCACGCCCGCATAGGGATAATGGGCCTCAGGATTTCCCACGATCATCATCTGCACATCTGCAACTGAGCGCATGACCCAATCGTTGAAACGGGAATTTGAACTGTACATCCGGGGGAAAGCCTCAGCCTCTGTATCTAATTCCCGCCGGGCCTCACTCATGGCCGCGGAGTAGCCAATGGAGCGGCCGGACATGGCCGAATCGCAGCAGATCGACATGCGAAAGCTCTTTTTCTCCCGGGGCCGCAGCAATACTTCGTAATTTAGTTCGTGCTCGCTTGCGCTGCCTGGAGCGGTATCCCATGCAATGCGCGTTTCACGCAACTTGCCGTCCAATCCTTCATAGGAGAGCAGGACGGACTGTCCGGCGGACACGGGCGGCCGGAGCGTGCCTCTGCGCCGCCGATGCATGCCGCGCACTTCAAAAATATCCGCGAAGTCGGACTCGAAGCTGGTGCGGAAAGGCACCAATAAGTCTGAGAGTCCATGATTCATGAACGTTAACTCTTCGTAGCACGTATTTTTCGAGAGAAAGCGCGAACGCAAGATATGCAGAGTTCCACGCGGAATGACAACTTGGCTTTCACTACAGACATCCAAATTCGCCAAGTCGGCCGTAAACATAAAATTATTCACATCCACCGTGGAACTAAGCAGGAGGGGTTGTGTTCCCCACAGAGTGACGATCAGATTGGACAAGTGGCGCGTGTCCTGAAAGAACAGCCCTTGTTCTCCCATCCCGGTAGTCTGCACATCTCCCAACCGGTCGAACACGAAGAACGTCCTGCCATACTTCAGGACGCGTGCCCGGTCGTCGGCTGGCGACTGAGAAGTCGCTATGTAGTACTGTTGGGTAGAAGATCCGTCCAACTAAGAACTCCGTCCTCGATCGTGAGAGTTGAGGGCTCTGCGTGAATCAGCTTTTCATAGATGGCCATGTATTCCAGAGCCATACGTTCGTCAGAGAAGTGAAGATCAAAGTAGTTGCGGCAAACTTTTCGGTCGATCTGAGAGAGACGCTTCACAGCATCGACAGCGCCAGCACTGTCAGGAACGATAAAACCGGTCACTCCGTCTACCAACACTTCTGGAACGGAGCCGTGGCGATAGCCAATCACCGGAGTTCCACAGGCCAACGCCTCAATCATTACTAATCCAAAAGGTTCAGGCCAGCAGATCGGAAATAACAAACCGGCTGCATTGCCCAGGAATGCGTTCTTCTCGTTATATCCGATCTCGCCAACAAATTCGACGAACTCGCTATTGAGCAAAGGCTTTATGTAGTTTTCAAAATACTCTCGATCGGCTGGATCGATTTTCGCCGCAATTTTTAGCGGCACGCCTGCGCGGCGAGCGATTTCAATTGCCTCATCGACGCCCTTTTCAGGAGAAATCCGTCCCAGAAAGGCAAGGTAACCACCGCTGCCGTTCATTAGCCGTAAAGACTTTCGGGGCATTCCATGATGCACAGTGCCTTGCCAGTTTGCCCATGAAAGGGGCTTGCGCTGCGCGTCGGAGATAGAGACAAGCGGCATCTCCCGAAACGCTTGATAGAGAGGGACCAGATCAGGAATATCCAAGCGGCCATGCAAGGTACTCAAACAAGGCGTGGCAGTTCGTCTGCTCAAAGAAAAGTGAAGATAATCGACATGGCTGTGAATCAGGTCGAAATTCGCGGATTCACTGAAGACTTGCTCCATCATCAGCACATGGCGAGCAATCGGATCCTTGCACTGGGAATCGAGACGCAAAGCCCTGGGAGACAGGGGTACAAGCCGCGCGGTAGTTACTGAATCTCCGCTGGCAAATAATGTTACGTCATGACCCATGCGAACCAGTTCTTCCGTGAGCCAGGAGACTACACGCTCGGTCCCCCCGTAAAGAAGAGGCGGAACACTCTCGTAGAGCGGCGATACCTGTGCGATTTTCATAGGCTTCACTACGGGACTTTACTGCCGGGCTACTCACCTACTGCAAGCATTTCTCCTGTTGGCTCTGACTCAACCATAAAACTGTGAGCGCAATGGGTCCATAAGGTAGGCCCTGTATCAAGAATGCTGTTTGCGTAGGTGCGGCCGCGATGCAATCCATACCCGCGAGCCCTGAAAGGCGGGTCTTTTGGCAAATAGAGCAAAGTGACGCGATCATATTCGATTGCGGACACGCTCTATTGCAAATCATCCCCTTTCATGCAATGGGAGGTGCTCCCGCATCAACCAGATATCGTGCGCAAGGCCGGGCGCCAAGAGTGGCGTCCCGGCGAATTGCGCGCAACTGTGATGCGCGCAACCCTGCGGGAGATTACTCGAAGCTTCTTCGGCCGATGAGTAAAGCTTTCATGCAAAGCGTGAAGATTCCTTGGGTGTTCTGCTCCGTTCGCTCTCTTTTAAGAGGCGACAACTTAAGCCGCGACAACCGCGCGTTCAAGCAGAACATCTAAGCTGAATGCCTGATGCAGACAACGCACCCATCGATGCCCACGAGCTTCCGGTGACGTCGTCGCTGCCAACGCATGTCCCGGCGGAGCAGGCGTCTTTATTCCGAGAAGTACTTCTAGCTCTGGAGGAGAAGCAAGTTCCGTACGCGGTATCGGGCGCGTTCGCCCTTCGCCACCACACCGGAATCTGCCGATTTACCAAGGATCTGGATCTCTTCTTGACCGCGAAGACAGCGCACGAAGTTTTTCCCTACTTGCGCGCGTGCGGTTTTGAATGTGAAGTGGTCGATCCGGTTTGGCTGGCGAAGGCGCGCAAAGCGGAGTTTTTCGTCGATCTGATTACCGGAATGAGCAATGGGGTCATCGTGGTGAACGATCCGTGGATCGAGCGTGCCAAGCCTGCCGTAATTCATGGGGTCACAACCCGGGTGCTTGCCCCTGAGGAATTGATAGCCTCGAAGATCTTTGTCGCTAAGCGAGAGCGTTTCGACGGCGCTGATATAGCTCATGTGATCTATGGAACCTACCGCCGCTTTGATTGGGATCGTGAACTTCAACTCGTGGGCGAGCATTGGGAGATGCTTCTGTGGTCGCTGATCCTCTTCCGTTATATCTATCCGGCTCAAACTCACTATGTCCCCGCCAGCATTTGGCAGAAGCTGCTATGCCGCTTCCAGAAAGAAATTGCCACGCCTCATGCTGATGCGAAGTTTCGCGGTAGCCTGGTAGACGACAACATGTTTGCCATCGACGTCAACGAATGGAAACTGCCTGATCTGCTCGAACAGAAACGCCAGGAACGCCTCGCTGGGATTGGCCAGATTGGCAAAAGTGTCGACTCGGGAGTTTTTCCCCGCGATTCGCGGGACGATTCAGGGAAGCTTGACCGGGCGGGATGAGAATCGCAGCCACCGCCGATCTCCACTTCTCGCCCCAGAGCTATGCCAAGCTCAAGGATCAATTCGAGCGCGTTCGCGACGAAGCTGATGTGCTGGTGCTCGCCGGCGACCTGACCAACTTCGGGCAGCCCGACGAAATGGAACCGCTCTTGAATGTTCTGGTGCGCTTGCGCGTGCCCACAATAGTGGTTCTGGGTAATCATGACTTCGAAAGCGGCAAAGAAGCCGAACTAACCCGCATGATGGTTGCGTCCGGAATCAAAGTGCTCGACGGTAGCGCTTACGAAAGAGACGGAATTGGATTTGCCGGAACCAAAGGTTTCGTAGGAGGATTTGGACGTGGGATATTGACGGCGTTTGGAGAGCGCGAAATCAAAGACTTTGTGCGGGCCTCCATCGATGAGGCGCTCAAGCTGGAGCGAGCGATGTCTCAACTGCGCAGTCAAAAGCGAATGGTGGTGCTGCACTACTCCCCGATTGTCGAGACGGTGCAAGGAGAATCGCCTGAGATTTTCCCGTTTATGGGTACTTCCCGGCTGGCTGAGGTTGTCGACCGGCATGGGGCGGATTTGGTGGTGCATGGCCACGCCCACCACGGTAAACCGACAGGGCACACCCCTGGGGGCGTAGCAGTACACAACGTCGCGATCTCGCTGTTGCAGGCGCAAGAACCGTCTTCGGTTTACCGCATCTTTGACCTGTGAGTGTCGTCAATGACCCTGGTGACCAAAGTTACTGGCGCGGGGCGGGGTTAGGCATGTTACAATAACCTCAACGCTAACATCACGGTTTGCTCGTGACGCGGTGATCCTGATTGGATCAAGATTCATCTCCGCTTTTCCTGCCCGCCGTTTACTCAGCGCCAAATCAAAACTTATTGAGCGGCTGTGAACTCGCGGTACGTGTATTCAAGGCGAACTCCGAGCTAGATCAAGCCTCTCCAGAAAGATTAACTACGAATGACAAGCTTTACCGAACTACCGCTTTCCTCCGCTTTGCAGCAGAGGCTGGCGGCAAATCAATTTATTACCCCCACGCCGATTCAGGCGCAGGCTGTTCCGCACGCCCTTGAGGGCAAGGATGTGCTGGCGACAGCACAGACCGGCACCGGAAAGACGCTGGCTTTTCTGATCCCGGTGATCGAAATGTTGCAGCGCGAACCCGCGCAAAAGGCTCGCGTGCTGGTGTTGCTGCCCACCCGGGAACTGGCTATTCAGGTTAATGAGGAATACGAAAAACTGCGCGGCAAAGGACTTTCCAAGGCCGCGCTCGTGATCGGAGGCGTATCCGAGAAAGCGCAGATTCAGGCCGTGCGCGGTGGTTCTAGTTTGGTGGTCGCGACTCCGGGCCGGTTGCAGGATTTCATCAGCCGCAGGCTGATTGATTTGCGGGAGATCAGGATCCTCGTGCTCGACGAAGCCGACCGCATGCTGGATATGGGTTTTCTTCCCGCTCTTCGTCGCATTCTTGCAGTGCTGCCCCAGCGCCGCCAGACCCTTTGCTTTTCAGCCACTCTGGAGCAATCCGTGGCTGGCCTGGTGAATGATGCCATGCGCGATCCCATTCGAATTGCCATCGGCTCGACGCTTAAACCGGTGGAAAGCATTCGCTTGCAGGCTTATGAGGTCAGGCCCGCAGAAAAGCCGGATGTATTGCGCCAATTACTCTATGCCGAAAAGGGACAGACTTTAATTTTTGCGCGAACCAAGCGAGGGACCGAAAGGTTGGCCAAGGAGCTTTCCCGCGAAGGGTTTTCCGTGGCGATGATCCATGGGGACCGTTCGCAATCCCAGCGGAATGGAGCCCTTGCTGGTTTTCAGCAGGGCAAGTTCCAGGTGCTGGTTGCGACCGACGTCGCGGCACGGGGCTTGCATATTGACGATGTTGCCCACGTCATCAACTATGATCTGCCGAAAATGGCGGAGGATTTTATTCATCGCGTGGGCCGCACCGGCCGTGCTGGATCTGAAGGGTTAGCCTCCAGCCTGGTTTCCGGCGGGGAAGTGATCGAACTCCGGCACATTGAACGCGCCTTGAAGCTGCGCATCGAACGCAAGCAAGTGGACTGGTCCGGTATCCAGAGACCGGCACACGTTGTGCAAAATACTCTTGCCAGCCGGACTCTGACTAAGCTGCCGGGCGAGATATTTGCCTAGTTAAAATGGAGTCAATAAAAACTAACAGGGGCGCGTCTTAAGACGCGCCCCACGGTTTTTATAGATGAGTACTTACCGTTGCAAAAAAGCCGAGCTACGATTCGATTTTGTCTGAATCGCGTTCACGGGGAATACTTGAAATCTCGGTATCCTCCCCCATCTGGAAAAGCGCGGCTTGCTCGGCGGCGTGCCGTTGCATTTCCGTCAAGTCCAGTTCGCTGGAACCGCTTGAGGCTCCTAGAGGGTCTTCTGTTTTGCGTTGCACGCGGCGCTCGGCCTTGTCACGCTGTTTTTGTTGTCGGGTGTGTTCTTTCTGGCGTTTGGTAAAACTGGATCGACCTCGTCCTGGCATGCCTGCCCCCATCTTCGATGATTTTGCAACAGCGAATCACAGCGGTTGCATTCGATCTTCGTTCTTCGATAATCTTCCTTTTTGTTCTTCGTTCAATGCCATGCTGAAGCACGGGCGAAAACAATCGCTCCGTATTCGAACTCAGCATAATACTAATCTTGTTGGACCCTGCTTTATGGAACTGCGGAGCTAGGCTCGATGGTTGCTACCAGCGCGGTTCACGTGGCTGGCGCGCATGGCCTTGATAGTCATCCCGGCTTCCTCCGCCACCACCGCCAAAGCGTTTTCCACCACCTCCGCCACCGCGCGGAGCGTCAGTCTTGGGCTTCGCCTCGTTAATTTTCAGCGCCCGGCCGCCTAAGTCCGTGCCGTTCAACGCCGCCACAGCCTTATCGGCTTCCCCGGGATTCGTCATTTCGACAAAAGCAAATCCGCGGGAGCGCCCAGTCTCGCGGTCCATTACGATGCTGACTTTCTCCACGGCTCCGTGCGATTCGAAAATTCCGCGCAATTCCGCTTCCGTAGTAGCGTGCGGTAGGTTGCCGACGTATAGATTTTTCATAAGCGTCCTTTTCTTTTTCTGCTTCTCAATCTTCAAAACACCCCAGTCAAAAACTATGACAGGGATCTCATTCGCCTTTGCTCTTTGCAGCAGACAGCGATCCCGCCGGCACCAGGTTTTGATCCGCCAGAGCCTTCAACATCTTCTGGTTGCTGATTCGACGGCTGATTTTCTGTCTGCGCCGCCGATTAAATCTCGCCTTATCGCCATTAACTCCGGACATAGCTTTCTCCTGGTACTCGTTGTGGATGAAGTTGAAGTTTTATTAAAATCGCCGGGATACCTTGCGGATTCCCCGTTCAACACGCTATTCGCCTTTCCTGCTCTCTTAATCGCGAAGGCGCAACGTGCTGTTCAGGGTGTCTTCGAGGTCAAGACCACCAGTATACGCCTATTCTGCTTCTTGCAGAAGCCGTAGACCGGTTATGCGGGCAATCTTCTAAGGGTTTGAAGGACTTATACTGTTCTCGGGCTTACCTTTGCAGAGGATAAGACACAACGCCACCACTCCTCCCGCCACACCGCCGCCTATCTCCAGCCACTTTGTGTTCAGAGCATTCCCGGCACTCTGAGGCAGTGCTGCTGCGCCGCATACTGTCGTCTCGTATCGCGTATCTTTCTGCCCTTCATGGACTGTAGTGGATAGAGTGGCAGTATTTTTTGCAGATGTCTTCGCCACTGCTCCACCCTTTGTGACATTCACGTCTTTTTTGATGGCCGCCACTTCGACCTTTCCGCTCAGGTCGGTGACGTCGTACTGCGTGCGGTCCTGAGTGATAGGGTCCACCTTTATGCAGTTCACGTGCACGCTCATCGAAGTGGAGGTGCCGACGGCAACGCTTCCGTGCTCGAGAACCAGGTAGGCGCCTTGAAATTTCACAATGGATTCCGGCTGAATCAATACGGAAGATCCCTGGGCATCAAGATCGGCGACAAAACCGGGCTTGGTTTCGAGCAGATCTCCGGCAAATAATGTTGTGGAATCCGAGACCTCGGAGCCATTCACCCACACTCCACCGGTGCTGTGCACAATGGCAGAAGCCGTGTCCGCCGCCATGAGACACTGCGGCGTCAGCATCAGCATTACCCAGGAAACAGCTTTGCGTGCACCGGACACACTCATACCCAGTTCGATTTCAACACTTCTAGACGGATCGTAGTGGCCCAGAGCCTCATCGTCTATTAGCTCTCTGGATGCTGAGGAGGAAGTAAGCTCACGGAAATATTAGCTTGGCGCGGGTGAAGCGGACGAACCCGTTTATCCTCAAATGATGCTGGATGGGTGCTGGAGATCCTTCGCTCCGCTCAGGGTGACAATACATTTTGCGGCGCGACGGCGGTATTGAGAATGTTGGGCCTAACCTGATCCTGGATCTGTTTATGGAGGCCTCATCACTATATGGAACGTTCTTCCGAAAACCGCCCGGTGATTCAACTGCGCAACGTTTCCTATACACTCCCCAACGGCCAGCGCTTGCTCGAGGATCTGAATCTTGAAGTGCAACGCGGTGAGACTCTCGTTCTCCTTGGCCGCAGCGGTTCCGGCAAAACGACTACCCTCAAATTTATCAATCGGCTGCTTACTCCGAGCGCGGGCGAAGTGATTGTGAATGGCTCGAACGCAATCGAGAGCGATATCATCCGCCTGCGCCGCAGCATCGGCTATGTGATACAGGATGTCGGACTTTTTCCCCATTTCAACGTCGAACGGAACATCGGTATCGTCCCGCGAATTGAAGGCTGGGCCCCTGACCGTACTCATGCGAGGGTGGAAGAACTGTTGCAATTGGTCGGTTTGGACCGGCAAATGGCCTCGCGTTACCCTCATCAGCTTTCGGGGGGGCAGAGGCAGCGGGTGGGCGTAGCTCGCGCGCTCGCCGCCGATCCGGAGATTCTTCTGATGGATGAGCCTTTCGGTGCGCTGGACGCGATCACCCGCGATCAGTTGCAGCGTGAATTTCTATCGCTGCAGCAGCGGTTGAATAAGACAGTAGTATTTGTGACCCACGATCTTCGTGAAGCTCTGCGGCTCGGCTCGCGGATCGCGCTCATGGAAGCCGGCCGGCTGGTAACGATTCTTCCGCCGGTTGATTTCCTGCGATCCCGCGACCCTCTAGCCGCCACTTATGTGAAGGCTTTCGGCGAGAGTCTGGACTCTGTGGCAAATCGAGACGGCTTATGAACATCATCCACTTCTTCTGGCAGCACCACGAAGAAATTCTGGAATTAACCCTCGAACATTTGTGGCTTGTTGGGATCTCGACGCTACTCGCGGTGGCGATCGGCATTCCGTTGGGAATAATCAGTGCGCACCGGCCCATCTGGAACCGTCCTGTTCTTGGCTCCGCCAACATTATTCAAACCATTCCAAGTTTGGCTCTGTTCGGATTCTTGCTTCCTGTTCCATGGATTGGCGCCCGCGCCGACCGCCTGGCGATTCTCGCGCTCACGCTTTATGCTTTGCTGCCTGTAATTCGCAACACTTACACGGGAATTCGGGGCGTGGACCACTCGGTGCTTGAAGCCGGACGGGGCATGGGGCTCACAGAGAGGCAACTTCTGTTTCAAGTAGAGCTACCGTTGGCGACCAGCGTGATTCTTTCCGGCGTGCGAGTTGCAGTCGTCGTGTCGGTAGGTCTTGCGACCATCGCCGCCGCAATCGGCGCCGGGGGCCTGGGGGAATTTATTTTTCGCGGCCTTGCCATGGTGAACAATGACCTGATTCTTGCTGGAGCCATTCCCGCGGCGGTTCTGGCTTTGTCCGCAGATTTTGGTCTGGGCTGGCTGGAAAGGCGATTGCGACCCAGATGAGCGGCGATCTTCACCGGCAGCTATTCACTCAGTCAGGTAGATGCAAAATCGGCGCCATCCTGCTTATTGTGGCGTTCCTGCTTTCGTCTTGTGCTCCCTCACATTCCAATCGCGTCGTCATTGGCTCCAAGAATTTCACTGAATCGCTAATGCTAGGCGAACTTCTGGCGCAGCTGATTGAATCTCGAACCCACTTGAAAGTCGAACGTCGCTTCTACCTTGCGGGAACCTATATCTGCCAGCAGGCGATGCTCGCCGGGCGCATCGACCTGTATCCGGAATACACAGGTACGGCGCTCACCGCCATTCTCAAGCAGAAGGTTTCAGGCGATAAGGAGCAGGTTTACCTGCAGGTAAAGAGGGAGTACGAGAGTCGGTTCAAGTTCACCCTAAGCCCGCCCTTCGGTTTCAACGACACCTTCGCCATGGAGATCCGCGGGGAAGATGCGCGCCGATCGAATTTGAAGACCATTTCGCAGTCGGCCCAATATACTCCGCACTGGCAGGCCGGATTCGGCTACGAGTTCAATGAGCGTCCGGACGGCTACCCGGGGCTGGCCGCCGCTTATGGCCTGCACTTCGCCGCTCCGCCGCGCATCATGGATTTGGGCTTGCTTGCTCCAGCATTGAAAGATCATCAAATTGATATGGCGGCCGGCAATGCCACCGACGGTCTGATTCCCGCCTTTGACCTATTTGTTCTGCAGGACGACCTACACTATTTCCCGCCGTATGAGGCCGTCGCCGTTATCCGAGAGCAAACCCTCCAGGAGCATCCTGAGGTCGCGGACGCGGTTGCCGCGTTGAAAGACAAGATTTCCGATCAGGAAATGCAGAAGATGAATTACGCTCTGGATGGGCAACATCGCGATGCTACAGATGTAGCTCGCGAATTCCTGCGAAGCAAAGGATTGGTCCGATAAATCCCCACATGCTACTCGCGGCATTCGCCTCATATCAGAATTTCTCCCCGCATTACCAACACAGCGTGTCCCTTGAGGATCACCCGATCTGCTTTAACTTCGCACCAAATCTCTCCGCCGCGCTTTGATACCTGGCGGGCATGCAAACTCTTCTTCCCCAACCTTTGAGCCCAATATGGTGCCAATGAGCAATGGGTCGAGCCAGTCACCGGATCCTCTGGAATGCCGTAACTGGGGGCAAAATACCGCGAGACAAAGTCGCACTCTTTTCCCGGCGCGGTGACCGCGATCCCCGCAGGATGCAGGGTTTCAATAATCCTGAGATCGGGCTCGATCCGCCGCACTGCTTCCTCGCTGTCATAAACCGCGAAATAGTTGTCCTCAATTTGCAAAACTGCCGCAGGGGATGCGCCTAGTCCCTCCGCCAACGCCTTCGGCGCTGCCCTGGATTCCCAAGGCTCCAACAAAGGGAAATTCATGGCCAGTAAATCACCCTCGCGGGAAACGGTAAGCATTCCGCTGTATCTTGTTTCAAACCGCACGGTTTCAACCAGCACGGAGCCGCGCTCCGGCGCCAGGAAGTTAAAGATTACAAATGCCGAAGCCAGTGTGGCATGTCCGCAAAGCTTGACCTCGCAACGGGGCGTAAACCAACGCAATTCGTATCCTCCATTCTTAGGCAGGAGGAAAGCTGTCTCAGAAAGATTATTTTCGGCTGCCACCGAACGCAGAATATCGTCATCTAAACAATCCTTGAGCGGACAGACTGCGGCTGGATTGCCGCTGAAAGGCGTCTCGGTGAAAGCGTCAATGTGGAAGACTGGCAGTGACATAGCCTTATGGTACTTGAGCGCCAAGTCGCATAGAATCGTCGGACTGCATTCCTGCTTTCTTTTTGGATCACGCATTTTCCGCCACTAGCATTGGAGATCTTTTATGCCAACTGCGATCAGCGATCTTTCGGCGTATCACCTTTTGATTGAGCAATTCGCGAAAGCCCGTCGGGAAACTGATGATCTTTTTGCCATCGTGCGCCCTGAGGCGCTTTATGACCGCCCAATTGCTGAGCGCCATAGAATCGTCTTCTACATCGGCCACCTGGAAGCGTTCGATTGGAATTTGTTTCGCGACCGCGTGTCCGGATTAGAAAGTTTTAATCCTGACTTCGACCGTCTATTCGCATTCGGGATCGATCCAGTCGGCGGCGGACTGCCTACCGATCAAGCTTCAGAATGGCCCCCAATTTCAGCGGTAAGAAAGTATGTCCAGGAAGTCCGCTCGATTCTCGACGAGAAACTGGCGAAAGCTCTCGATGCGGATCTGTCGCAAGGCGAAATCGGAAGCGGGCATTTTCCTCTGGACACTTTGTTGAACGTAGCGACCGAACATCGGCTGATGCACGCCGAAACGCTCGCGTACATGTTTCACCAGTTGCCCTTTGATCGCAAGATCAATCAAGTGGAAGCGCTCGATCTTGAGAAATCGCCGGTAGAACACCGCAGCATCGAAATTCCCGCCGGACCGCTTGTGCTTGGTCTTAATCGCGAGGGCGGCATATTTGGCTGGGACAACGAATTTGAATCACACACGGTCGAAGTCCCGGCCTTTTCCATCGATAAATACAAAGTAACGAATCGCCAATATCTTCAATTTATCGAAGCGGGCAGTTACCAGACTCCCACGCACTGGAGTCCGGAAGACTGGAATTGGATATCGAAAAATAAGATCTCTCATCCTGCATTCTGGAAGCGCGACAACCCGAATAACAATTGGCTGTTCCGTACGATGTTTGAGGATGTTCCGCTGCCGCCTGACTGGCCGGTGTATGTCAGTCAGGCAGAAGCCAAGGCTTATGCAAAATGGGCAGGGAAGTCCCTGCCAACCGAGGCGGAATGGCAGCGAGCCGCTTACTGTGAGCCGAACGGCGAACAGCGGCCATACCCGTGGGGATCCGAAACGCCTTCGCCGGAGTTCGGCAACTTTAATTTCGAGAGATGGAGCCCCGCTCCAGTAAATGCATTTGCTGCTGGCGAAAGTGCTTATGGAGTTCAGGGGATGCTCGGCAACGGCTGGGAGTGGACCGCATCCGAGTTCGTGCCCTTCCCCGGATTCGAGGCTTTCCCGTTCTACCCTGGATACTCCGCCAATTTTTTCGATGGCAAGCATTTCGTCATGAAAGGCGGATCGGCTCGTACCGCCGCATGCATGTTGCGTCCCACTTTCCGTAATTGGTTCCAGGCACACTATCAGTTCATCTACACCGGATTCCGATGCGTCAGCCGCTAAATCGACCGAAGGAGCTACTTCCAATGCTCGTGCACGCCATCCCTACCGATCTGAGTTATGAATTCGCCGCTGACGTTCGCCTCGGCCTCACCAAGCCTGGGCAAAAAGAGTTGCTCTCGAAATACTTGTATGACGATGTCGGCTCTGCGCTGTTCGAAGTGATCTGCCACTTGCCCGAATACGGCCTCACTCGTGCGGACGAGCGCCTGTTGCGCCGCCACGCTTCGGATATCGTAGATCGTCTGCCGGTGCCAATAGCGGTTGCCGAACTCGGCAGCGGGAGCGGAAAGAAGACTCGGCAGATTCTCGAGGCTTTTTGCCAGCGCCATCCCACTCGCTACTACCCCATCGAGATCTCACGTGCAGCTCTGGCCATGTGCGAGCGGGAACTAAGCGACATCGATTGCATCAGCATCCTCGGCTTCGAGCGTGAATACCTTGATGGCCTGCTTGAAGTGGCGGCGGAGCGTCGTGAAGGCCAGCACCTTCTTGTACTTTTTCTCGGCAGCACCATCGGGAACTTTGACCGGATGGCTGGGCTTAAGTTCTTGAATCAGGTCCGCCGCATCCTCGAACCCGGCGATTCTCTCCTTCTCGGTACTGATCTTGAAAAACCCCCGCATCAACTTATTGCCGCCTACGATGACGAACTCGGGGTAACTGCGGCCTTCAATCTGAATCTGCTCGCCCGCATCAATCAGGAACTGGGCGCTAACTTTGACTTGGGGCATTTTAAGCATGTGGCAAAAATCAATTCTCATAGCCGCAGCGTCGAAATGCATTTGCGCTCGACTTGCCGCCAAACGGTCGATATCCCGGCATCTGGCATCGCAGTCAACTTCCAGGAAGGCGAGACTATTTGGACCGAAAGCAGTCACAAATATTCCACCCAGGATGTGATCGAGATGGCCCGTTCGGCTGGGTTTCGCTGCGATGTTCAGTGGGTTGATCATGAATGGCCTTTCGCGGAAAATTTGCTGATTGCGGTGTAGAGCGCAAATCGAGGGCATTTTCTCGTCTTCTCCTCGATTATTTCTTCAGTGTGAAGAAGTGAGCCCCCAGGGTAAAACTTTGTAAATCCCGCCTTTTGTGTATTCTGCCGATGTAGATTAATGAAAGACCTATGCGCTCGATTACCCCTCGATTTCTGGCCATCGGATTCACGGCAGTCATGGCGGCGGGCATTCTTGCAATCTCCTGTCGCGATGCCTTTGCCCAGCAATCGCAGACTTCTGCTCCATCCTCAGCCAATTCGTCCGCCACCAATAAGGCGATCGGGGCTATCAAAACGATAAGTGGAACCGCTATCAGTCTGACGCCGGACGCGGGACCCGAAATCAGCATTGTCGTGCAGCCCACCACACAAATTCTTCGCGTTGAACCCGGAGCCAAAACTCTGAGCGATGCCACAGCCATTACCTTGCAGGATCTTCAGGTCGGCGATCGTGTCCGAGTCACTGGCGTTCCCTCTGACGATGCCCATTCGCTGGTTGCCGCAAAAATCATCGCCATAAAGCACGCCGATCTTGAAGCGCGTCATCAACAGGAATTGCAGGATTGGCAGAAGCGCGGCGTCGATGGCCTCGCCACCGCAGTCGATCCTGCCGCAGGTACGATCACGATCACCGTTCGCAACAAGCCGGTAGTCGTGCATACCTCCAGCACCACCGTAATCCGCCGTTATCCGTCCGATTCCGTTAAGTTCGACGATGCTACGCCCAGCACCTTGCCGGCGATTCATTCAGGCGATCAGGTGCGCGCTCGCGGAAATCGCAATCCCGACGGCACTGAAGTCACGGCGGATGAGATCGTCTCCGGCGCTTTCCGCAATATTGCTGGCACGGTCAACTCGGTCGATGCAAGCTCATCGACTCTGACCGTTCATGATTTGTTGGCGAAGAAAAACATAACTATCAAAATCACTCCCGACTCTCAGCTTCACCAGTTGCCCCCCGAGATGGCGCAACGGATAGCCGCGCGCTTTAAGAGAGGCGCTGGCGCGAATGGATCGAGCGCCTCGTCGGGTTCTACCGCCTCTTATGCGCAGCACCAGCATCCCTCGGGTGAGGGAACTGGCTCCGGTGCCGCGTCTGGCCAAGGAGCAGGATCTCCAGGCGCTCACGGCGCGCCCGATCTTCAACAGATGCTTTCCCACATTCCTGCAATCAAACTTTCCGATCTGCATAAAGGCGACGCGGTTGTGCTGGTCTCAACGGAAGGAACTGAAGGTGGAGGCACTGCTATCACTTTGTTAAGTGGAGTCGAGCCGATCCTGGAGGCCGCTCCAGGAGCCAGCAGTTCGTCCATTCTTACGCCCTGGAGTTTAAGCGCTCCTGCCGGAGATGCGGGCGGACCATAGCTCTTCACTAATTTGATCTTCACTAAAGATTTTTTCACCGAATGGAAGGGTTGATGAATTTACGGAACTACTTGTATCTCGGCGTGGCCTGGTTGGTGCTGCAATTATTCGCAACGCCTGCGCTCTCGCAGACTCCCGCACCGCAAGCCGCCGGAACATCTTTGCATGGCCAGGTGACGGACCCTTCCGGCGCGGCAATCGCCAATGCCGACGTAGTGCTTATGCCTCCGGCCGCTTCCTCAACTCCAATCAAAACCAAGACCAACGGTCAGGGTGAGTATCAGTTCACTAGCCTCGCTCCGGGGCAATACACCCTCAACGTGATCGCCCCCGGATTCACGGTTTATGAGAACGACAATGTCGTCATCACCGCTCAAGCCATGCGGCTGAATGTCTCTATGGCCATTCAAGTCGAACAGCAAAAAGTCCAGGTAGAGGATAATGCGCCCACCGTTGACGTGAATCCTGCCAACAATGCCGGAGCCATCACTATCACCGGCAAAGAACTGGAAGCGCTACCTGACGATCCCGACGAGCTGCTTACCGACTTGCAGGCTCTGGCCGGACCATCCGCGGGGCCCAACGGCGGTCAGCTCTATATAGACGGCTTCACCGCCGGTGAGCTGCCGCCTAAGGATTCCATTCGCGAGATTCGCATCAATTCAAATCCTTTTTCCGCCGAATACGACAAACTCGGCTACGGCCGTATCGAAGTCTTCACCAAGCCTGGCTCCGACAAATATCACGGCCAGTTTCTTGTCGACGGCAACGATTCAGCCTTCAATTCGCCGAATCCATTCGGCGGCGCCAATCAGCCCGGTTATGACTCCACCATGTTCACCGGAAGCTTCAGCGGGCCCATCAACAAGAAGGCCTCTTTCTACTTCAACTTCCAGCATCGCAATATCAACAATCTTTCGGACATCGACGCCATCACGCTAGACCCTACAACTTTCTTGGAGACGCCATTCATCGAGTCCGTTCCTTTTCCTCAACACCGAACCAATCTCACGCCACGCATCGATTACCAACTCACCAAAAACAACACTCTCACCGTGCGGTACCAGTATTTTTTGGATACGGAACAAAACGAGGGTATCGGCCAGTTCACCCTGGCTTCGCAGGGCTACAACGAAGACACAACCGAACACACCCTGCAAATCAGCGACACGCAGGTCATCGGCGCCAAAATCATCAACGAAATCCACTTTCAATATCTGCGCGACCTCGATAATCAATTTGCTTTGAATGCGCAGCCCACCCTTAATGTTCTAGGCTCATTCGATGGCGGCGGGAATAACCAGCAAAATATTCTTGATCACCAGGACCACTACGAGTTTCAAAACTACACTTCCATCATTCACGGCAATCACACCGTCAAGTTCGGCGGCAGGCTGCGTGGTATCCGCGATGCGAACAGCCAGACCTCCGGATTTAACGGCGAGTTTACGTTCTCGTCGTTGCTTCCTGTCACCGGGCAACCCCCTTGCGTACCTACGCCCGGAGCCGCTCCCTGTCCCATCGCCTACTCCACGGCGCTCCAGAACGTCGGAAACACAACCATCCCGATCGCAACTCAGCTCACCTACACGACAGGGAAGCCGCCTCTCGTGGTGGGTTATTTCGATTCCGGACTCTACTACCAGGATGATTGGAAAGTACGCCCCAACATCACACTTAGTTACGGATTGCGCCTGGAATCCCAGACTGAAATCTCCAATCACGCAGACTGGGCGCCGCGCCTGGGATTCGCCTGGGGTGTCGGAGGGAAGAGCGCTCCGCCGAAAGTTGTGCTGCGCGGAGGATTCGGGATTTTCTACGACCGTTTTGCGGAGGCACAAATTCTCGAAGCTGAGCGCCTGAACGGCATCAACCAGGAACAATTCGTCATCGACAATCCGAAGTGCCCGTCTCTCGCTGACATCTCGGCGTGCACCGGAGCCGCGGTGCCGGTTACACCGACGACTTATCAGATCAGCCCGCGTCTGCATGCCCCTTACACCTTGCAGTCGGCGTTCAGCGTGGAGCGGCAGGTCACCAAATCCGCCACTTTGAATTTAACTTATATAAATTCGCGCGGTTTCGATCAGCTTCTGACGATCAACGCCAACGCCCCTTTTCCCGGAACTCCGTGCAGTCCAACCTGCGCGGTCCCTACCAGTAATCTTTATCAGTACGTTTCCGAAGCGGTCTTCCGTCAGAATCAATTGACAGCCAACACCAATATCCGCGCTGGTTCCAAAATTCAACTATTTGGCTACTATGTGCTCAACTACGCCAACAGCGACACTTCCGGCGTCTCCAGCTTTCCCTCAAACTCCCATGACATTTCCGCCGACTATGGCCGGGCTTCGTTCGATATACGAAATCGAGTTTTTCTGGGCGGCTCCTTCAGCCTTCCCTACAGCTTCCGTCTGAGCCCCTTTATCGTCGCCAGTTCCGGTTCGCCCTTCGATATCACGGTCAGGAATGATCTTAACGACGACTCCATCTTCAATGATAGGCCCGGGTTTGTCTCGACTGCGACGTGCCCTACCTCTGCCACGACGACGCCGACTTCAAACGTATATTGCACGCCGCTCGGAACCTTTAACGCGGCCCCAACCGCAGGCGAAAAAATTACCCCGATTAATTACGGCACCGGTCCATCGCATGCCACAGTGAATTTGCGTCTCACCAGAACCTTTGGTTTCGGTCCTAAGACAAAGGGTTCTACGGGCAATCAAGATGGGGGAGGACCGGGCGGGGGTGGCGGGGGCGGACGCATGGGTGGAGGTGTGCGTGGTCCAATCTTTGGCGGACGGCCCGGCGGTTCATCCAGCGGAGGCTCGGATCACCGCTACAACGTCTCGTTCAGCGTTTCGGCTCGCAACGCTTTCAACAAAGTCAACTTCGGGAACCCGAGCGGTATTTTAGGCTCACGATTTTTTGATACGCCCAACGGACTAGCGACAAACGGACCTTTTTCCAATGGCGCGGCCAACCGCCGGATCGACTTGATTGCCACGTTCAATTTCTGATTCAGGGGCAAAGCTTGTAATTGCCCCGTGCATCCACGCAGCGCTAACGATTTCGAGATATTCTAGATCCAGCGGACCGGCACGCGATCCGTGTCCTCACATACATCGTCCGCACAATACTTCGTTTGCCTCTGATCTCCACAACAAGACGCCGATTTCTCTACGCCGCGGCTGCTACCGCCGCCGCCGGAATCGCCGGCGATTCGGTTTTACTGGCACCGAATCGTCCGGTTGTTAGGCGAAGAGATTTTTTGCTTGCCCGTTGGCCGGAGCGGCTCAATGGTTTTACCATCGCTTTGATCAGCGATTTCCACTACGATCCTTTATTTTCCACGCACCCGTTGCACGCCGCCATTCCAATGGTCCAGAGCCTTCAGCCGGATCTGATTGTGCTTGCCGGCGACTTCGTGAGTGTGCCGGATTTCGGTGAGCGAGCAGAAGCGGCATCAGCGGCCGATCCCTGTGCCGCCCTGCTTTGTCGCTTGCACGCACCCTTGGGAATGTGGTCTATTCTCGGAAACCACGACTGTGACACAGATCCAGAGTATGTAAGTAAGTCTCTTCAATCGCGCGGCATCCCCGTACTAGCAAATCAATCGGTGCCAATAGAGCGTAATGGCGCGCGTTTCTGGCTTGCAGGTGTGAACGACGTGCTCAGTGGTACCGCCAATCTAGCCGAGGCTCTCCGCAAGGTTCCTGCCAACGAGCCCGTCGTTCTGCTGGCGCACGAGCCAGACTTCGCGGATGATGCTTGCCAATTTCCTGTTGACCTGCAGCTTTCGGGACACTCCCATGGTGGTCAGGTCCGGCTGCCTTTCCTGCCACCGTTATATTTGCCGGATATGGCGAAAAAGTATTTTATGGGAGCCTACCAGGTTGGCCCACTTCCGCTTTACACAAACTCCGGACTGGGCACCATTACTGTTCCCATTCGCCTAAATTGCCCTCCAGAAATCACCCTTCTGACGCTTCGCGCCTCCGACGTCTAACTTTCCAAGAGCTTTTTAGAAAGCTTTGGTCCGCGCTGGGGGGGGGCGAATGCGCAATCCTCTTCACTCTTTGCCCTATGGCCCGTTCCAGAATCTCCGTAATTTATTGCTTTTGCAGGACCTTGCATAAAGTGCAAGCTGGCCCCAGACTTGCCCCTAAATTGCATGACGCGGAGCAAAACCCCGCGCGAACCTTTGAGGTCGAGATGTTTCGCAGAGCCTGGCTTTGGATTGTGGTAATCGCCGTTCCAGCATCTGGGTCCGCGCAACCTTCCTCTCCAACACTGCCGCATGCCATTTCAGCCCCGCGTGAGCAGCAATTGTGGAGAACTCCAGATCGTTCCTCGGAATTCGCAGACATTCCAGGCATCAGCGCGACCTCCCGTTGCGAAGATACTCAGCCGCCTGAAGCTCTAACTACGCCCGATCCGCTGGTAATGCAATCGATGATAGGTGGTGAGGTGAAGGTTAGTTTCATCATAGGTACGGACGGACGAGTGCACAGTCCACTCATTCTGAAAAGCGGTGGTCTGATCGGCGATCGTAATGTTCTGCAAACTGTCCGCTCCTGGCGCTATCGTCCCGCAACTTGCAATGGCGTCCCTACTGAAATCGAAGGCAAGATCGAGTTTTCCCGGCGCTAGAATACGTTCCCTTGGTCTAGAATGAATTGAAGTTCATCGAACACACGCATGGAATGATCAATTCTCGGCGCCGACGTGAACCGTGAACACCGTGAACACCGTGAACAAAGATAAGAAGTTCGATCAGGGATCGCTCGCGAATGCGCCGCAGGACGCAGAAGACGCAGGCTCGAAAGTAGGTCCCTACAATCCAGCTCTGGGCGAAATCTACCAGCGTCTTTATCCTGAGATGCGCCGCCCCAAGCCCAATCAGGAAGCCATTGCAGCGGCTCTACAAGCCATGCAACGCCTTACCATGAAGATGGATTCAGAAACGGCCGTCGAGGAGACCTCGCACGCCGGAACGGCGCTCTCTATTCCTTGCGGCGCTTGCGGACACCTGAATCGCGAAGGTAATCGCTTCTGCGCCATGTGCGGAACACGCGCGGAAGGCACGAAGGGTGGCGGCGCTGGACTGGCCGCTACCGAGTTGGAGAACGTCAACCCTCAAGCTGAGCGATCTCCAGTTCCAAGTTCTCCAGTTCCAGGTTCTCCAGTTCCAGGTTCTTCAGTTCGTGGTTCGGCCATCTCTGATTCTCGCTCCCGGGCGCAGCGGCCATCCTTGCAGGTCCACGGAGAAGTCGAACAGACAGATACAGAGCCGGCTGGTGCGCCCGGAACGCATCACTACCACCATCATTATCATCACCATTATTTTCCTGGAGGAAGTGAAATTGGCGGATCAAGTCCGCGGGCAATCGCTCCAGAAACCGCCCGCGAAACTGATCGGTTGCGGATCGCAGCTGCCGCCAAAGGAGAACCCATGACTCGCAATGAGGCTGCGGTTCGCCGCCTCACTCAGGAGTGGGTGCTCGCCTGTAACATGCGGCAACTCGATGAATTGCTCGAACTTTATGCTCCCGATGCGGTGGTGCTGCGGTCCAATCTTCCGCTGCTCCGGGGCGCGGCGCAGATACGGGAGTTCTTCTTCTCGGCGCTTGAATCTGGTCTGGGGGAAGTTTCCCTTGAACCTATGCGCGTGGAAATATCGGGCGAAATCGCGCACGAAGTGGGCCGCTACAGCGCGCTCGTTCCCGGAAACGCAGGGAAGCGCCGCGAAGAGCGGGGGAAATATCTCTGGGTTTTCGCCAAACCGAATGGCGGAGACTGGAAGCTGGTTTCGGAATGCTGGTCCAGCGATCTTACTCTAACCAACGCGGAATCCGACGTTCCCAAGACTGCACTCTCAGCCTCGCCAAAAGGACCGACCCGCAAGCTGTAGCCGGTCCAGTTTCAGATATCAACTCCAATCTTCTGTAAGTCATCTCGCAACTGGTCCAGGCCTTTCATCTGGATGGTCTTCATCCCGAGTTTTGCGGCGGATTCCAGATTCAACGCCCGATCATCGATGAAGCAACATTCCGCGGGATCAATCTGCGTGATCTCGGCTGCCAGGCGATAAATCGCGCGCTCCGGCTTGCGTAACCCCACAAAGCAGGAACTGACAAACACGCGAAACATTTCCCGCAGCCCAAACTTCTCGATCCGGTACAGATTCAATTCGCGCGACTCATTGTTAATCGTTCCCATCAAGTACTTGCCGGATTTAGCCAGTGTGCGCGCGAATGCAAGCACTTCCGGGATCGGCTGCGACAACGGAAACATATATTCCTTGAATTCGTTGAGAGTGAATGAGCGATTGATGTAGAAGACGGTTTTTTCCAGATATTCATCCAACGACATCTCGCCACGCTCGAAAGAGGAAACTACCATCTCATGCCGCGCCTTAAATTCCGCTTGGTCCAGATGAAAGTGGTCGAGCGCCCGGGCGCGTTCCGTGTGATCCCAGGCATTGCTAAGAAGGACTCCGCCTACATCCCAAAAAATCGCCCGAACTCCCTCCATTCGAATTCCCCCTTGAAAAATCTTAGCTTCCTTCCCTCTCAACCGGCTCTTAAATGAAAATGCGAAAGATAAAGATTAAAGATGAGGAGCCGCACTTTAAAGCATCTGGAGTACAAGAGCAACTGGAAGGCAGGAATCAGAGTCGGAAGCGGGTCGAAACTAAGGCAAGACCACGAATATTTTCAGACAAAATAAAACCCCGATCCGCGGAGCAGGACCGGGGTCTCTCTTGCAAGCGATAGCGCTAGTTGGTGCGCGCGATCATGTTCTGCCGATAGCTCAGATCGTCTACGTTACGGAACATCGGCGTTCCAGGCGGTAGATTCTGCGGCGAGGAAAATAGCGGATCGAAATAGTATTGCCGGTTCGGTGGCTGGTACACCAAGGTGCAGCACTTAAATGTGCCGGTGGCATACTGGCTCCAATACAGGCTCACCATAGAGCCTTTGTAGTACAGAGACTGCTGTCCGGAAGGACCGGCTGGGCTGGCCCCTCCCCAATTTTCGAGGAAGCGCAGGAAGTTGTGTACGCCGCCATCCATGCCGAAGTAAGCGTCCGGATTGTTCAGGCCGTTGTTGAATGCGATCGTCTTACCTGCGGCAATAGCGGTGCGGTAATACGTTGTGATGGCGTAGCGATCGTTACTGCCGCCTGAAATCGGAATCGCCATGCTGCCGGCGTAGCCGTTGAGAGCGTTTACAGTGGTACTTGGGCAGGCCGCACTTGTGGTGACGCAGCCCCAGTCCTGCCAATTGTTCGATAGCAATGTGACAGCGTCCGCGACGATTGAGGCGGAAGAGTGATTCGGTTCCGGATTTGAAGGATTGGACCAGGTGGTATCCAGATAGGCCGTGGTGGTTCCGGGCGTACAACTGGGATCGTTGAGCTTGTAGCAATTGGAGTTGTAGTTACCCATGATGTAAACCGGGTTTTCCGACGCCACTGTGAAACCGCCGCATGCAGTGGGGTTCGTTGAACTTTGGGCGCAATTATTAACCGAATTGCCCGGTGGCATCGTGGGCAGATTGCCTAGCGAGCCATCCACGAGCTTGAGCGCGTGCCGCGCTCCAGTCACCCGGTTGGCGAGTGCATACTTCGCCGTGGGGTTGATGCGGTTGAGATAGGGTGAAGGAGATCCGCTGTGATCCGTATCAGCGGCGTGACCAAAAGCGTCACCCACACCCCAGACTCCGTAATTATCAAGCCGTCCGTTGCCATTTACATCTTCCGGGGAAACGCCATTGTAGTTAACCGGATCGAGCCCTCCATCGGGCGCCTGCTTGTTGCCCATGTTGGCGTAGTTCACTGAGTCTTCGAACCCATACTCGCCATACTGTGAAGTGCAAGGCAGGGTTCCGCAGACGTTCGCAAACTGCATGCCCCGGCGATCCGAGAAATACAGGATGTACCCGTTCTGGGTACTGAAGTCCACATTGGTTCCAGTACTGCCAGCATTGCCGAGCAGCCAGTTCCGTAAGTTACCCACATCCAACTCCACAGCATTCATCACGCCGTTGGATGTTCCCGTTCCCGAGGTCTGCGTGGAGTCATAAACTTCTCCCTCACGAGCGTCGTAGAGATTGATCGGATACCAGTCGTACTGGGACGTGGTGCCGGTCGCGCTCGAGTCGTAGTAGAGGGTGTTAAGCGGATAGTCCAGACTGGTCGACGGGTAACCAGCGAGCTTGCTATCTTTCGTTGCCTGGAAATAGAGAATTGCATTCTTGTGGTCCACTAAAGCGTTACATCCATTCGTGGCCAGGTTGTTTGCCGGGGTCGTACTGCATCCGAATCCAGGTTGAGTTGGCACGCTTACGCCACGGGCAAATCCCAGCTTTAGCCACTCGGAGGTGACTGCGTGCCATTTTTCGTCGCTGGACCATTTGGCTTCGACAAGCAGCCAGCCGCCGATCAGCGGCCACTCCAGGCCATCGCTCGTGCCGCTCGTCCATGCCTCATTGGCTGTGCTGAAGTTTGTATTGTTGACCGTTGGAAAGTTTGTCGGAGCCCACGAAGGAGTAGCGGGTGGCCATGAGGCCATCGGCCCATAATAGGGCGGAATGATAAAGTTGGTGTCCCCCGAGGTGCATACACTCCCGAGCGACATGGTGCCCGTGATTGCCGCTCCTGTGCAATAGGCCTCACCAAAAGAGTAGTAGTGATTGCTGCCATTTACGTTGATTGCACCGGCCTGGCTGCCTCCTGTTGAGGCTCCCTGGGCCAGGGGAATGAGCGCTTTGGGGAGCGCACTAACCAGTTGAACGTCCCCCGCAGTATTTCCATTCCAGTCGTAAAGGTGCAATCCCGCTTGCGTGTCACTGAGCAACACGCGAATCTGGGCCTCGTAGGCTAACTGCGAACCTCCGAGCAACGATGAGGGCAGTGTAGTAGCTAAAGGCCGGCGAATGATTTGCACGGCCGATGTCGTACCATTCACGAACGGCAGCGTCAGATCGCTTGCGCCGGTGCTGTTGGGACCGTCTCCCGTATTAGGAGGAGTGCCGTTACCATCGATGAGGTAGTAATTTAGAGTTCCTTCCGACACGTTAATCCAGGTGGCGGTATTCTGAGCCGATCCATGTCCGCCAACTACGCTGCCGTTGGTGGCACCGAGGCCGTAGACCGTGCCCACTGTAGAATTAGCGACGTTAACGCAGGTGGCGCTGGGGGCAATCGTCGTGCCCGCCTGAAGCGCAGCCAGTTGTGTATTACAACCGCTGCCCGTTGTCGGAATAAGGACGGTGCCATCATCCAAACCGCCGCCAACCGCTACGCCATCATCCATGACGTCGCGAATTACGTTGCCGAAGGCGCTGAGCTTATCTCCAAAAACCAGGAAGTCGCCATTGGCCACTCCCAAGTAAAGGTCGCCGTTGGTGTGCACGCGTCCGGCGAAGCCCAAGTTCGGGCTCTGCCCATAAAAGAGATCGGAGTCGGAAAAAACGCCGAACTGGAACACAGGAATCAAGGCCACTTCCGCGGTACGCGTCATGCTGACGTACTCACCGGTGTTTCTCGCCGCCTGTACGTTGATTTGGACAGGAATAATCTGCGCGTACAAGCCCGCGTCCGGTCCGGACTGGATCTGTCCCCACACCGTGCTTAGCGCGGAACTGCAAGGAGACGAGGTTCCCGCAGTTACGGGAGCAATATTGTAGTAGGGATAGGTAACGGTGGAGTCCCAGGTAGGGGCACCGGGGGTTGTGCTTAAGTTGCAGATTTCCGCGGCCGTGGGTGCCTGAATGTTTTGGAACACATTGGCCAAATCGGAAGTCGCCTTCTCGACTGCCCCTTCGGCGCTGCGATAGGTGTAGGTGTTGTTGAGATCGTAGCCGCCGGCACGTTGCTCAGTGTTCACCATCATCAGCAGCGCGAGCGAGAATCCAGACAGCAGTATCAACAACAGAAGGGACGCGATCAGCGTGAATCCCTGTGTGGCGAATTGTCCGCTATGCATCGTCTTTTTCTTCATTCCCCTTACTCCCCTTACAGATCTTTGTGGTGACAACAGATTACTCAGTAGCTCGATCCCGAAATCGGGTATTCCTGCTGCGAAGTTAAATTGCGAGCCGAGATAGAGGTATTCAGATCAAGTCCCTGGTAACCGCTATTCCCGGGAACCTGGCTGCGCATGGTCATGTGCGCAATGTTTACTTGCGTAATCATGGCCGGGGTGGTGCCGGCGGGGAGGGTGGTTTGATTGGCATTGACCGTGCCATTGTTCATTACGTCGTAGGTAAACTGAAGATTAACTACATTCTCTGCCACCGGCGCGGGCGTCCTGCCATTCTGGATTCGCATCAGGCGTGGAGTATTGGTGCCGTCTGTCGAGATATCCAGGTAGTAAGTGATAAGGAGCAAGCGCACAGCCGAAAGGGCCGTCGAGTTCACATATGAATTCAGAACTCCGTTGGCGGTATTAATCTGGTTAATGTGGCCTGGATCTGGGGCGGCGCCAGATTCGTTTGCGAATGTAACCGTGTAGCAGTTTCCCGCTGCAATGGTATAGGTGGTCGGAGGCGTAGTCGTAGAGGGAGCAGGTGTGTAGCAGGCGGACGGACTTGTCCCCGCGACCACGTTGGTAACCACGCCTACAGCGCTATTACTGCCAAATAGAATCATATCTCCGGCTTGCAGTCCGGCAGCGTTCGTACTCGACCAGACCAGCCCGGGAGGTGTTGTGACACCAGTGGGCAGAACGCAAGTGGGGGGCACCTGTCCTGTCGAACTCAGCGGAAGCCCGAAGTTCGCCGTTGTTGCGGATGTAATGTTTACGGTGTAACAGTTGAGTTCCAGATTCACGTCGGCGATAACCACCGAAATAATATCGGTCGGCCCGGTAGCAGCATCCACCGTGATTCCAAGGCCATTACCGGGAATGATGGAATACATAAGCGGGGCCCCTGAGGTGGTGGGGAAGGCGACAGGCGTTCCATTAACGTAATTGCATGTTGTGGTACTGCACGGATAAACCGGTTTGGTCGTGGTGTTCGGCAGGCCAACGGCGTTATAGGACAGCCCTTGCTGGCCCATCGCTCCCGCCCCCGCCATGCTGATGTCGCGTTGAAGAAGATTTGCCGCCGCCCGGAAGTCCTGCTGCATCTCGGATTTTTGCGAGGTGACCCAGGTTGCATTTAAAGCTTGTCGGAACACAGTAACGCCGCCCGCAATCACCAGCAGCCCCAGAGTGGCGGCGATCAGCATCTCGAGCAAAGTGAAGCCGGATTCCGGATTTGATGCGCGCCCCATGAATTCCTCTCTAGTGGTACTCGGAAATGTATTCTGTAAGAACATAGTTTTTCAGGGCGGGGGAATTTGGAGCTGAGTATGTGATGGTCACGGTGACCTGCACCAGCGTTTGGATAACATTGCCACTGGTGTCTGTCAGCGGGGTGATGGCAATGGTGCGAGTGTAATTCGAGAGAGAAAGGATGATGTCATCGGCCGTACCGACAATGCCATCGAATCCAGGTTCATTAAGGCACTGCACGCCGCCGTTCGGACAAGTCGTGCCGGTTGCTGTTTTACAAGAAGACGTGTCACCGGATACACCGACAATTCCGTAAGTCGGCCCGGCGCACAAGAGTGACTGAGGCCCGCTGGCGAAGATGCCGCCGGTACCAACATTGTTGATTTGCGAGAAGCTCAACTGTGAACTATTACGCGCGGTGAAAATGCTTTCCATTGCCTCTGACGCTACTTGGCGCGCGATCAGATCCTCCTGGGAGGACTGATTGGCGGCCACGGCCAGCCCGAAAACCCCAAGTACGCCAAGCAGTCCCACAGCCATGACCGCCATCGAGATCATGACCTCAATGAGGCTGAAACCGAATTGGTTCCGCTGATGCAAACTCTTAGCTCGTCTGGTCTTCATAGTTGGCTCCAACCCCACACACCGGCGGTCTGATTCAGGCGCCAGCCCCGCAGCCGGCCCGTATATCCCCATAGCGTTACAGCGCGGCAAGTCATCAGGCTTCCCGGCCGGCCCAGGTAAACCACCCCATTGTTGATATTTCCGTTCGCATCTTCGGCAGTGCCGTCGGGATAAAAATAGATAACCGTGCCGCCTCCAGCGCCGCTTGGAGGCTGATCAAAATCAAAAGCGAATCCGGCGCTGCCAAAGCCATCGGGAGTGGTTGGAACTGTGGTGGGAGAATTTGGCACGCCAGGCTCAACGTGAAAAGTGACGTCGGAGGGCAAAGTAACGCTGAACAATTGCGTGCCCGTGGGTGTAGTTTGATTTACCGTGATCGTCCCGCCGTTCGGCGATGGGCCGGTGGTAACTGGGGCAGTGAAGCTGACTACATAAACCCGCATGTCGGCCGCAGCCGCATCATGAGCCCGCCTCAACGAAGTCAACGTTGTGTTATAGGCGGTATCCACACGCGATTGCTGCATCGTCGGCCCAAATGTAATAACCGCCGCACCCGTCAGCACCAGTGAGACGCTGATGGCGATCGTAAGTTCCAGTAATGAGAAGCCGCTTGTTTTGGTTGACGCCATATAGTTATTTGACCTTGCACCCCACCCGCGACGACTCAGAGTTCTAACCGCCCTCTCACAAAACCTTAAAGCCCAAGAAGCAATTGTGCCCCGGTAGAAAATTCTTTAAGGCCGGCCAGTTTTCATCCTAGGGAGAGCTAGTACCTGCGTCAAAGTACTACGGTGTCACGCTGGACCATTGGCCTTGTGTAATCCGGGTGGTGACTCAGGTCACCCGATTGACTACAACACAGTTACACGAAGTTCCCTGGAAGTGTGAATGACTCCGGTAACTTGTGGGCCGAACGGGAGTGCTCTTAGGATTCATGGAAGTATGAATCTCTCATCCTTGCTCATCAGCGCGGACGAGGCCTCAGTCGAGGTGCTCCGGCGCGTCCTCGAAGAACTTGGCATCAGGGTGGAATTGTGTGAAGATCCCGCTCGTGGATTCGTCAGGTTGGCGCAGGACCGTTTTGATCTGATCATCCTTGATTGCGAAATACAGAGTGACGTGCTGACATTGCTGCACGATAGCCGTGCCTCCCGACTCGACGACTCGACACTCGGCGTGGCTATAGTTTCCGGACAGGAAAGCATTCGAGAACTTTTCTCTTTAGGAGTAAATTTTGTTTTGTACAAGCCGGTTACCTATGAAGGCGCGTTAAGCAGCTTGCGCGCCGCTCAGAATGCATTGTTCCGCGATAAACGCCGAAAGGCCCGGACAACCGTTCATACCCATGCAGTGATCGACTATGCCGGTGTGGAGCAGGCACGCGCCACTTTGGTGGACTTGGCGGAAGATGGAATGGCCGTAAACTTTGGCAAGAAGGTTCCTCCAAGCTGCAAGGTTTATTTTCAATTTCAATTGCCGGGACAAACGGCCAGCGTTCGACTCTCAGGACAGATTGTGTGGCAGGACTGGAATGGCCGCGCGGGCATTCAGTTCGTGGATGTGCCCCAGGCGTCGCGGCGAGTGCTTCGCGAGTGGCTGCAGATCAATGTCGCCGATGCTACGCGGCAGCAATTGGAATCAGAGATGGTGGAAGTGGAGCACTCTACGCGCGCTGGCGCCGATGGCGGATTGGTGCACTCCGGGGGCAAGAAGCAGGATTTGAAAACGTCACATCTGACGAAACAAGAATTAAATACCAGCCACCGCGAGGCAGTAGCAAGGCTGCGCTCTGAGCCTAGTAACCGGCGGGGAGAGACACGATACGCCTGCCGTCTGGGCGCCGAAGTTTATCAGAAGGGAAGTTCCGTGCGGAATTTCTGCCACCTGAGTGACCTCAGTGCGGGTGGATGCTATCTGGAAATGCCGCTGGCTTTCGCGGCTGGAGCCTCCGTCGAAATTGTGGTGCGCACCCATCAGATGAAGTTAAAGTTGACGGGCCAAGTAAAGTCGTCGCATCCCGGCTACGGCATGGGAGTATCGTTCCATCTCAACACGCCGGATGAACGGCAGGGCGTGCAGCAGTTGATCGATTTCGTCGCGGCCGCGGCGGAGAGTTCCAGCTAGTTTACTATCCACAGCAAGGATGCTTTTCAATAGAGTTAGTTTATAGAGGCCGCTTGGCAAACAAGCGGCTTTTTGCGCGGATGTGTGTCTTTCGCCAATTAGATTTGACTGCTTCCGATTGGCTCCCGTATCTTTTGCAGAAATGCGCGCCATACAGGAGAGATAGATTCATGGGCAACGCGGGAAAGAAAGACTTCTATTCGAGACGTGGATTTCTGGGAGTAGGGTCGGCGGCATTGACGGCTGCCGGGATATTATCAGCAACTGAAGCAACAGCTCAGGTTCAACAATCTTACCCGGCTAAAACTGAAGAGCAAAAGCCTTATCCCTCCAAGAATGATCCGAGCGCCAGCGCGCCTGGGCCGGGCAATCCAGAACTGGATGCGCAGAATCAGGATTCGTTTCTGCCCCCGTCGACGGATGCAGGCGGAGTGCAAACTTTCAAGTATCCCTTTGGCCTTTCTCACAAGCGGATGCAAGAAGGCGGGTGGTCGCGCGAGGTGACAGTCCGCGAGCTGGCGGTGTCGAAGTCGATAGCGGGAGTTGACATGAGACTCACCGCCGGAGGGATTCGCGAACTGCACTGGCATACCGCTGGGGAGTGGGCGTTCATGCTTTACGGAAACGCGCGAATTACGGGACTCGATGCGAACGGAAAGAGTTTCGTCGCTGATGTGACGGAGGGAGATTTGTGGTATTTCCCGACGGGCATTCCGCATTCGATCCAGGGTCTGAGGCCGGATGGCTGCGAGTTTCTCCTCGTGTTCGATGATGGCAACTTTTCGGAATATGAAACTGTGCTGCTCACGGACTGGATGGCGCACACGCCGCACGATGTGCTGGCGCAGAATTTTGGCGTGAGTGAGCAGGTATTGCAAGGAATGCCGCGGCGGGAGAAATTTATTTTTCAGGCCTCGGTACCGGGGCCGCTGGAGGTAGATCGGAAAGTATCTGCGGGATCGCTAGGATTGTCGCCCCTGGATTTTGCCTTTCGAGTGGCACAAAGGCCGGCTCCAATTCGCAGCAAGGGCGGAGAGGTGCAAATCGTCGATTCGAGTGCCTTCAAAGTCTCGACGACAATTGCGGCGGCGATTGTTACAGTCCACCCCGGAGGAATCCGCGAACTGCATTGGCATCCGAATGCCGATGAATGGCAGTACTACATCGGCGGCACGGGAAGAATGACAGTGTTCGCTACGGGAGGCCGGGCCCGAACTATGGATTTTCAAGCTGGAGACGTGGGTTATATTCAGAAGACGCTGCCTCACTATGTGCAAAATACGGGCACCACGGACTTGAAATTTCTGGAGATGTTCAAGAGCGGTTTCTATCAGGATCTCGCTCTCTCGGAATGGCTGACGCACACGCCGCCGGAACTTGTAATGGCGCATTTGGGAATCGACAAAGACACACTCAATGCAATACCGAAAGATAAGCCGGTGGTTATGCCGGAGTAGGGAATTAGCAGCGCGATTCACGCTCTCGCAGTCGCGCTATTCGGAGCGCTGGGATTCGCATTCGCTGGGCCGCAAAAATGTCTTAGGGACATGTTTCTTCAGGGAGTCGGTCGGCCCTCTATGAGCCCTTTGATTTCCGGACCCCAGTGGAGTATAGGGATCCTGCAGGCGCAACAAACGCGGCTTTCAGGATGACAATGCAGTTGGTATTGCGGTCTTTACTTCTTGACTGCGGATTCTTCTTCTACGGCTCTCCTAAAATAATCCAGCGACAATTTTAGACCTTGCTCGAGTTGAGTCTTGGGTTCCCATCCCAGAAGGTTGCGGGCTTTGCTGATGTCCGGCTGGCGCTGTTTAGGGTCGTCTTGCGGGAGAGGTTCGTGCACGATTTCGCTTTTTGATCCGGTGACCTTGAGTACTTGTTTGGCGCATTCGAGGATGGTGAATTCGTTGGGGTTCCCGATGTTCACCGGCAGGTGCTCGTCGGATTTGGCGAGGCGAAGGAAGCCGTCGATTTCGTCGCTCACGTAGCAGAAGCTGCGGGTCTGGCTGCCATCGCCGTAGACAGTAAGCGGCTGGTTATTCAGGGCTTGTTTCATGAAGTTCGAAATGACACGCCCGTCGTTTAATTGCAGGCGCGGACCGTAGGTATTGAAGATACGGACGATGCGCGTATCGACTTTGTGATAGCGGTGGTAGGCCATGGTGACGGCTTCGGTGAAGCGCTTGGCTTCGTCGTAGACGGAGCGCGGGCCGATGGAATTTACATTTCCCCAATAGGTTTCTTTCTGGGGGTGTTCAAGAGGATCGCCGTAGCACTCGGAGGTTGAGGAGACGAGAAATTTTGCGTTGTACCTGTGGGCGACATCGAGCGCGTGAAAAGTTCCGAGCGATCCAACCTTAAGGGTAGGAATGCCGTGGATGGTGTAGTCGACGGGACTGGCAGGGCTGGCGAAGTGAAAGACGTAGTCGACGGGGCCGACATCGAAGGGCTCGCAGATGTCTTTTTCTATAAATTCGAAAGCCGTTTCGTTCGCAAGATGCGCGATATTTCGGCGACGACCGGTCAGGAGATTGTCGACGACAGTGACTCTCCAGCCTTCGCCGAGCAGGGCATCGCAGAGATGAGATCCGAGAAAACCGGCTCCGCCGGTGACCAGCGCGCGTTTTCGGGTCATGCTTTTTTCGTGGAATTCTTCATGGCGGCGGGGGGAGCGTCAGCATGGGCGGCGGCGCGCCCCACACTGTAATAGGTGAAGCCGCTGGCGGCCATGACTTCGGGATCATACAGATTGCGACCGTCGATCACGATTGGATATTTCATTTCGCCGCGAAGGCGGTTAAGGTCGAGATTGGCGAACTCCTCCCACTCCGTGAGAATCAGCAGCGCGTCAGCTCCATGGGCGGCTTCGTAGGCAGAATCAGAAAACTTTACCGTTGAGCTCATGAGTTCCTGGGTGCGCTCCATGGCCGCTGGATCATAGGCAGTGATCTTGCAACCTTCCTGTAACAACGAGTGCAGAATCAGGATGGCCGGAGACTCTCGAATGTCGTCGGTACCGCCTTTGAAAGCCAGACCGAGGACGCCAATATTTTTGCCGCGAAGGGTCCAGAGTGCGCTGCGAACTTTGCGCACGAAGCGGTCGCGCTGGTCTTCGTTGATGCGCATAACTTCGTCGAGCAGACGGAAGTCATAGCCGCATTCGCGGGCGACCGAGCGGAAGGCCATCACATCTTTAGGAAAGCAAGAGCCCCCGTAACCGATGCCGGGATTGAGAAAGCGAGGTCCGATTCGCGAATCGGTGCCAATGCCGTGGCAAACTTGATTCACGTCGGCTCCGACAGATTCGCACATCGAAGCCACCGCATTGATGAAGGAAATCTTCATTGCCAGAAAGGCGTTGGAGGCGTGTTTGATGAGTTCCGCGCTTTTGCTGCTGGTGACCAGGATGGGAGCGGGGATGGAAGTGCGGTCGGGTTGCGGAATCGAGTCGGCACGCTGGTAGTAATCGCCGCTGGTGAGGGGTTGGTAAATCTGGCGAAGCAGGTCGGCGCAGCGTTCGTTATCGCAACCGACAACGATGCGGTCAGGGAAGAGAAAATCGGTGACGGCCGTCCCTTCGCGGAGAAACTCGGGATTGGAGGCTACGTCGAAGGAATTGGGGTCGGTACCGTTGCGCAGAATGATTTTGCGAATCCACTCACTGGTATAAACGGGCACCGTGCTCTTCTCAACGATTACTTTGTAATTGTCGACCGCTCCGCTGATTTCCCTGGCAACGGATTCAACGTACGAAAGGTCGGCTTCGCCGCGCTCCGTGGGTGGCGTACCCACGGCGATAAAGATAGCGGCGCTGGCACGAACAGCGCCATGAAGATCGTCGGAAAAAGTGAGCCGCTTTCCGCGATGGCGATTCAGAAGTTCCGGCAGGAACTTTTCATGGATAGGAACCTGGCCGTTTTTAAGAGTGGCGAGTTTGCGAATATCGTTGTCGACCAAGATCACTTCGTGGCCGAGGTCAGCGAAGCAAGCGCCTGCGACCAATCCTACGTATCCGGAACCTACTACAGCAATTTGCATGCGTAAACTTCCTGCGATAAGACTCGAACGATTAGGTTAAGCAGAAGGTAGCCCGCGTTCAGACGCCACAATATGGTCGAATAACCTTAGCCAAAACTAATTCGGGTGCTTGTTTGTCTTTGGGTGCTCTTGCGACGGGTCGATTCTAACATTTCCTCCTGACGGCGAAAGAACCGGCTGCATCCGCTTCGCGATTCACACGTCGATGCTTGCCGATTCGGGAGTAACAAACTGTAAGTCATTGATTATAGTGGACAAGATATGCACTAGGGTCTTTCGTCTCTATCCTCGCTTAGTCTTTCTACCTCTTGCACAGATTTGCGATGTCGGGTAGTTTGCTTATCAAGGTATCCGCCCCCTAAATAAGGGCGCTCAAATCGTTTCGGCAGTCCCCTCCCCAATTTTGAAGCACCGGTAAGTTCCCCCAAGTTGCAGTGCTGACGCTGCAGGCAGCTATCGTCAGTGTCGTTTTTGTTTTTCGGGTTGCAGTCACCAAATGTGACTGAGAGGGCGGAGCTGTGAATACGAATAGCCGCTCACGAGACAGTTCGGAGCTCGCCGGCTCCTGCCATTACCTCCCCACATTCCAGGAATTAATATGACAAATATTCTTAGCGCGAATACAGTTGGCAATGTGGAAGGCACGGAGCATCCACAGCCCCAATCCGAGGGTTCGGCAATCGGGCTCACCTACGTCCCCACAAATGAAAACTCAACCTTGCGCAGAGTGCTGGACGAAGCGGAAAGCCAAGTCATCCTGCGCGCCCTTCAGTACACTGGCTGGAACCGGAAACGGGCGGCAGCGGTGCTCAAAATCAGCTATCGGGGGCTGCTTTATAAGATCCGCAGGCACAGCATCACGCCACCGCTCGCTGGGGACTAGAGCTTTAAATGGATGGATATTATGAATATGAATAAAAAAATGACCAGAGTCTTGGTAAAGCTGCTGATGGCCTTCGGAATTTTATCGGGGTTGGCCATGGCGCAGGATCAGGTTGCCGCTGCGACGCCTAAGGATTCGGCGACAACGACGTCGCCCGTTGCCCCGGCCACACTCGATAAAGGTTTTCAACAAAGGGGCTCACGCTACAAGTTGGAAGCTGGGGACTCGTTTGATCTTTCCTTTGAACTGAACCCTGAGTTCAACCAGACCGTCATCGTGCAACCCGATGGTTTCATCACCTTGCGCGGAGTAGGCGATATTCATGTGCAGGGTCAGACCGTACCGGAGTTGACCGCGACACTCAAGACTGCCTATGGCAAAATCCTCAACGATCCTCTGATCAGCGTAATCCTGAAGGATTTTGAGAAGCCCTATTTCGTCGCCGACGGCCAGATTGGGCATCCCGGCAAATACGACCTGCGCGGAGATATGACGTTGACCCAGGCGATTGCCATCGCCGGTGGCTTTTTGGATAGCGCAAAACATTCCCAGGTCCTGCTTTTCCGTAAGGCCTCGGAAGGTTGGTATTCCGCACAAATCGTTAACGTGAAGAAGATGGAGCAAGCAGGGAATTTGAAAGAAGATCCGCAGTTGCGGCCAGGCGACATGCTTTTCGTCCCGAAGAGCAAGTACGCGAAGATCAAGCCGCTTATCCCCGGGTCGAATATGGGCGCATTTTTCCCAATGTAAAGAGCGAGGAATCCAACATATGACAACTCAAAATCCATCAGCATCGAACGGACAGAGCGCGGCCCCTTCGTTCAGTCCGTCTACGTTCTCCTCGCGAGATCTAATCGCCATCGGATTTCGGCACCAGCGCGCCGTCCTTATCACGTTCTGCGCCATCTTACTGGGCGCAGTGCTGGCCGCGGTGCTTCAACCGGCCAAATACCAAGCCAGCACCGAGTTCCTGCTTGAAAGGTCGCGCATGGACCCAGTGGTGAGTCCTGGTCAGGACAACACCTCCGGCGCGATTCGCTCGGAAGTTACGGAAGAAGAGTTGAACTCCGAGGTGGAGTTGATCCAGAGCGACGATGTCCTCCGTCAGGTAGTTCTGGCCACTGGCCTGCAAAAGCGGAGCAGGTTTCTCAACTTTCTGGGTATGGGAGATAACGAGCAAGAAAAGATCGAGAAGGCGGTTGGGCGCCTGCGCAAAGAATTGACCATTGAAACCGTCAGGAAGAGCAATCTGATTTCGGTGGGATACTCGTCTTCCGATCCGCGTCAGGCCGCCCACGTTCTGCAAGCGCTCGACGAGGCATACCTGCAAAAGAATCTGGCTGTGCACCACCCTGCCGGCGAATTCGAGTTCTTCGACCAGGAGGCCGAGAACTACAAGAAGAATCTGGCCGATGCCGAGACCCAACTGAAGGTCTTCTCCGAGCAGGAAGGCGGAGTATCTCCGCAGCTTGCCCGCGACATTACGCTTCAGAAGTTAAACGAGTTCGCCGCCAACCTGCAGCAAACCTATGCTGATATCGCAACTACCGACAAGCGTATCGAAGCCTTGCAGAAACAGTCTGGGACCACGCCCCAACGCATGACCACCCAGTTGCACAGCACTGACGATGCCCAGGTTCTGCAAGGGCTGAAATCGACCTTGATGAACCTAGAACTCAAACGCACCGAATTGCTTACCAAGTACCAGCCCACCTATCCTCTGGTGCAGGAAGTTGACAAGCAGCTGGCGGAAACCCACGACTCCATTGCCGCCGAGGAAAGCAAGCCGTTGCGCGAGGAAACTACCGACCGCAATCCGACGTATGCCTGGATTAACGAGGAGCTTGCGAAGGCGCAAGCGGATGAGGCTGGACTGAAAGCGCGGGCTGCGGCAACGCAGGCAATTATCGCCAAGTACCAGGTGAGCGCCCACGATCTGGAGCAGAAAGGCATCGTGCAGCAAGATCTACTGCGTAAGGTGAAGACCGAAGAGGAGAATTATCTTCTTTATCAGCACAAACGCGAGGAGGCGCGGATGACCGACGCTTTGGACCGCACCCGCATCCTTAACGTAGCGATCGCAGAGCAGCCTACAGTTCCCGCTCTGCCTTCCAACTCTCGATCAAGCGTGTTGTTGCTCGGTGTGTTACTGGCGACGTGCGTTAGCCTGGGCACAGCCTTCATCCTCGAGTATGCGAATCCTTCCTTCCGGACTCCCTCGGAGGTCTTCTCCGAATTAAGCATTCCCGTTCTCGCGTCTGTTCCCCACGAATTCGCTCCCTTTCCAGGTGTAGGCAACGGCAACGGTAATGGTAATGGTAATGGGAGTAAAAACGGCAACGGCAACGGGAACCATAATGGAAATGGAAATGGCGAAGGAATTCATCAATCCATCTTCGTTACCCGCGATACGACCGTAGACTAAGAGACTGAAAGCAGGTTCAATAAAAATGTTTCTCGACTTTTACGGTCTTAGAGAACAACCATTCGGGGTGACGCCCGATCCGCGCTTTCTCTATCTGAGTCCGACTCACAGAGAGGCCTTGGCTTCCATGTTCTATGGCATCGACGCCGAACGCGGGTTCGTGGCGCTGATTGCCAAGCCGGGCATGGGCAAGACGACGCTCCTGTTTCATTTGCTCCAGCAGTTCCGGCCGCGGGCGCGCACCGCGTTTGTGTTCCAGACTCAGTGCACTTCGCGGGAGTTCATGAGGTTCCTGTTGCTCGAGTTGGGTTGCGAGGTGGGCGAGGGACAGGACCTCGTCACCATGCATGAACAGTTCAACCGTTGTTTGCTCGAGGAAGCTCGGGCGGAGCGGCGGTTTATCGTGGTGGTGGATGAAGCCCAGAATCTGGATCCATCGGTTCTGGAAACCATAAGACTGCTTTCCGACTTCGAGACGCCGCAAGCGAAGTTGCTGCAAATTGTATTGTCGGGCCAGCCGGAGTTGGCGGATAAGCTTGCCCGCCCATCTCTGCGCCAACTGCGGCAGCGGGTTTCGCTGTTGAGCACACTCCCGCCGCTTCCCGCGCAGGAGGTTTTCCGCTATCTGAATTACCGGCTTCGCGCTGCCGGACGCGCCGATACTCCGCTCTTCACCGCGCCTGCGGTGCAACTGATCACGGAGTTAAGCGAAGGGATTCCGCGCAACATCAATAACATTTGTTTTAATGCACTGTCCCTAGGGTGTTCGCTCCGCGAGAAAACCATCGACGTCGAGATTCTGAAGCAGGTCGCCGCGGATTTCGATCTCGCGGGGATGCGCTCGGATCCGGGTGTTTCCACCTTTGATCGCGAAACCATTGCCTTAGCCGCGGAAGCACGTTCGTTGATGGCCAAGAGCTCCTCCACTCTGGTCAAGCCGCGTCGCAATGAACTCTCGAATCCGGATGAGGCTCTGGCCTACATTCAGGATTTTATTCAGCGATACAAAAAGCATCAGGATTTTGCCAATTAGGTTGTACGTAGCTCTGAACATGACAAGTCACAAAGCAGCGCTTGGAGGGCCCTTTGAGTAGAAATTTCGAGTTGTTAACTGAAGCGGGAAGAATGCGTGAACTTTTGGAACTGCACGTGGAGCCGCCGAAGGTGACGGTGCCAATGCCGATGCCCATGCCTTCTATAGTGGAAGACGCCTTCTCCGCCAACCCCTCTCTGGAGATGACCGCTGCAACCCGTGACGAGATGAGCAAGCTTGTGCAAAAGCTGTTTCTTGGCGCCCAGGCTCCCCGGCGCGTGGTTTTTGCTGGAACCGAATCGGGCTGTGGTTGCAGCTGGACCTGCGCCCGCGTTGCCGAAGGGCTGGCTGGGCAAGGCCGCGGGTCGGTTTGCGTAGTGGATTGCAACTTGCGCTCTCCTGGCTTGCACCAGCAGTTTGCCTCGGAGAACCATCACGGGCTGTCCGATGCGCTGCTGGGATCGGGGCCCATTCGTGAGTATGCCCACCGATGGTCGCGGAATCTTTGGCTGTTGAGTTGCGGCGGTTCGGCGGAATCGAGTGCGGCGATGCTGGGCTCAGATCGAATGCGCTCCCGCCTGGCCGAGCTGCGATCGGCTTTCGATTATGTTCTGATCGATGCCGCGCCCCTCAACCTATGCAACGATGCAATCATTTTAGGCGGGGCCAGTGACGGTGTTGTGCTGCTATTAAAAGCGAATTCCTCTCGCCGGGAGATCGCGCGCAAGGCTGTACAGGACCTTCAAAGTGCCAATGTGCGGGTTCTAGGTGCAGTTCTGAACCAGCGCACATTCCCGATTCCGGAAGCGCTTTACAAGAAGTTATAGGCGAAAGTTCAATCGCCTTCGCAAGAACGCACGGTGGCGCTCAATTCTCCCCCTTGCCGCAGAAGCCTGGCGGCGAGTGACCACTCATTCAGCAGTTAAACCGAGCCAGTGGTTGTACCAGAAATTTCTTCCCCCTACATTCAAGTTCTCGCTGAAGAGGTTTCCTAATGAGCCGGTTTCGACGCCAAGTCTTCACCTATTCGTTTCAGTTGGTTGACCTCGTTCTGATTGTCTTCTCGTTCGGAGCGGCGACCTTGCCGGTATTGTTCCGGCAGGGGCTGCCCTCGTTTGCCGAGTTTCTGTCGATGAAAATCAAGTTGCAGAACTTTGTGGCGTTTTTGCTGCTGGTTTGGCTGTGGCGCTTTACTTTCTCGGTTCTGGGTTTGTACAACTCTAAACGGCGGGACAGCCGCAAGGCTGAGGCTATGGATGTCGCGAAGGCGACCTCGCTGTGCGCTGTGATTCTGGTTGTCTTCGATGTGGCGCTGAGTTTCCGGATGGTGAATGCCGAGTTCGTGGCAATTTTCTGGGCGAGTAGTACGCTACTTGTGGCCGCCACCCGGCTTACGGTGCGAACCTGGCTTCGCGGCTATCGCGCGCGCGGGCATAACAATCGCAACATGCTGATCGTGGGCACGAATTCCCGCGCCATTGAATTCGCCAGGAGCATTCCGCGCCGGCCGGAGTGGGGATGCCAGGTGACGGGTTTCGCCGATGACCAGTGGGTAGGTGTGAAGGATTTGGAAGCCGCGGGCTTCCGTCTGGTGTGCGATTTTGAAAATCTGCCGGAGTTCCTGCGGCGCAATGTAGTGGATGAAGTCATGATTGCGTTGCCCATTCGCTCGTTTCACGAGCATGCCAGCAGAATCGCGCAAATGTGTGAGCAACAGGGAATCATCGTGCGGCTGCTCTCCGATTTATTCGATCTCAAGACCGCCCGATCGATGGCAGAGGAATACGACGACGCGGCTGTCATCACACACCATTCCGCACCCGCGCCAGGCTGGCCGATCGTAGCGAAGCGATTCCTCGACATCGTCATTTCGACGGTTGCGATCATATTCCTGGCGCCGGTTATGATATTGACCGCTGTTTTGATCAAGCTGGGTTCGCCAGGACCGGTATTCTTCATTCAAAAACGTGTCGGCCTGAACAAGCGGGTCTTTAATATTTTCAAGTTCCGTACCATGGTGATGGATGCGGAGAAAAAGCTGGCGCAGCTCGAAGATCGCAATGAGGTCTCAGGGCCCGTTTTCAAGATTAAGAACGATCCCAGGGTCACGGCATTGGGCAGGTTTCTTCGCAAGACCAGCATCGACGAACTGCCGCAGCTGTTCAATGTGTTGACCGGTGATATGAGCCTGGTTGGTCCTCGCCCCTTGCAGTTGCGCGATTACGAGCTCTTTACCGAGGATGGGCCGGACTGGCAGCGCTGCCGCTTCAGCGTGCGTCCGGGCATCACCTGCCTGTGGCAGGTGAACGGCAGAAGTTCTCTTCCTTTCGAGCAATGGATGGAGTTGGATCAGCAGTACGTTCGCAAGTGGTCGTTGTGGCTCGACATGCAGATTCTGGCAAAGACGATCCCTGCGGTGCTAAAGGGGTCCGGAGCGGCATGAAGTTTTCGTCCGAATCGGTCACCACAAACCATTGCGAGAATACCTTGAACGACGGAAGCTGCGAGCCTCTTGGAAGCGCCGAGTTCGGAAGTAAAGGCGATCGCAATCGAGTGGCGGGACCCGTTTATTGGGAAGGTTATCTGGCAGGCGTGCCCGCGCTCGAGCTGCCGGCTGATAAGCCTCGACCCGCCATTCTCGGGCGCGATATGGGTGTCGCTTCCTGCACTCTTAGGCAAGAGGTTAGCGACGGGATTCGCCAGATCGCCCTTGAGGCCAGCGCCCAGGCGGCGACTGTGGTGCTGGCAGCGTTTGCGTCGCTACTCTATCGCTACACTGCACAAGAGCGGTTCGTCGTTGGCGCCGCGCCTGGCGCTGCGCGATTCCTGCCGGTTGTGGCTGATTTCTCCGGTCAACCGTCCTTCCGTCATCTACTACGTAAGTTCGAAAGCGCCCTCTGCGCCGGCTCGAGAGCGGGAACCCTCCCCGCAGATTTGACCGAACGGTTGCTGATTGAACCTGATCCAAGCCGCCACATTATTTTCCAAGTGGCGCTCTCCGCTGAAGGAACCACTCCGGAATCTTCAGTCCCTCCAACAGTACCCGTCGAAACCCTTGCGGCCGGGCTCGATCTGTGTCTTGAGCTCTCGGGCAATAACAAACTCAGACTCGCCTATAACCGGTCATTGTTCGGGCCCGCTACGGCGGAGCGCATGCTTAGCCACATGCAGCGGCTGCTCGCCGGAGCGATCGAACACATCGACCGGTCAGCCAGTGAACTTCCAATGCTCACGGATCGCGAACTGCACGAACATCTGGTGGAGCGCAATAACACAGCTCGTGATTTTCCGAGTGGTTGTCTGCACGAACTGGTGGAAGCGATTGCGGCGAAAGCGCCGGAGGAGATCGCGGTTATCCATGGTGAACAGCAACTAACTTACGGTGAGTTCAACGCGCGCGCCAACCAGGTGGCGCATTACCTCAGCAAACGGGGCGTCGGACGGAACTCACGAGTTGGGATCTGTCTGCAACGATCACTGGATTTTGCCGTCGCCCTTCTCGGAGTGCTCAAGGCAGGCGGCACCTGCGTACCGCTCGATCCCAAGTATCCGAACGACCGGCTTGCCTTGATGCTGGCCGATGTCGAGGCACCGGTGGTGCTCACCGAACCCAGCTTGTTAAAGGCACCCGTCCCCAGCGGAACCCAGGTATTACACCTTTCTCAGCTGCGCGACCAGCTTGCGCAAGAGTCACGCAGTAATCCCTCCGTGGGTTCGATTCCAAACGACATCGCCTACATTATTTACACATCAGGTTCAACCGGCAGGCCGCGCGGAGTTCTGCTGCCACATGCAGGTCTGGCGAATTACACACAAGCGGCTGCCGAATCATTTGAACTCCGTCCCGGCGACCGCATGCTGCAATTTTGCTCGATCAGTTTCGACGCGGCGGTGGAAGAGATCTTCGCGACGTGGGTGGCGGGGGCGACCCTCGTTTTTCGCATGGACGATGTATCGCTTGAGCCCAGCGAATTCTTGGAGTGGGTGTCCAAGCAACGCGTCACCGTCATGGATCTTCCCACGGCGTATTGGCACGAGTGGGTATACGCAATGCCGAGCCTTGCGCAGAAAGTTCCTTCCAGACTCAGGCTGGTGATTGTAGGCGGAGAAAAAGCCTCTTTGGAGGCATATTCCACCTGGCACAAGCTGGTCGGCGACCGAGTCCGTTGGATCAATACTTATGGCCCAGCCGAGGCCAGCGTGGTCGCCACGGCTTATGAGCCGAAATTGCAGCCCGGAGAGCAGGCGCCCGCAGTGCTTCCGATCGGTCGCCCGGTTGCGAATGCGCGCGTCTATCTGCTCGATTCAAATTTGAATCCTGTGCCCGTGGGCGTACCCGGAGAGTTGCACATCGGTGGCATCGGTGTAGCGCAGGGATACCTGAATCTGCCACAATTAACCGAACAAAAATTTATCCCGGATGTTTTCAGTGAGGATCCTTTAGCGCGCCTATATAAAACCGGAGATCTTGGCCGGTATTTGCCCAGCGGCGATATCGAGTTCCTGGGACGCCGCGATAATCAAGTAAAGATTCGTGGTTTTCGGGTCGAGCCGGGAGAGATCGAATCCGTTCTTATTCAACACGCCGGCGTTCACGAGGCGGCCGTGGTTCTGCACGAGGACACCAGGGGCAACAAACGTCTGGTGGCCTATGTGGTTCGCAGCGAGGAGACGGCCAGCCAGAACGATTTGCGGCAGCATGTCCAGAAACGTCTGCCGGAATACATGGTGCCCTCCGAGTTTGTGTTTCTGCAATCGATGCCGCTTACGCCAAACGGCAAGATCAACCGTCGAGCGCTATACACGGCGAAACTGGATTCGGCGCCGGAAACGACTTCTGAGGGAACTGTGGCCGATCCGCTGCAGGCGCAGTTGATCAGAATTTGGGAAGAGCTGCTCGGGCGCAAACCGGTCGGCATTCGAGACAATTTCTTCGAACTCGGCGGTCATTCGTTGTTGGCTGCTCGGCTGATGCACCGGATCAAGCAGGTTCACGGAAAGTCGCTTCCTCTCGCCGTACTGCTCGAGGCGCCAACCGTGGAGCAGCTCGCCGCGGTGCTCCGCGATGGCGAGTCGCATCGCTGGTCTTCGCTGGTGCCGATTCAGCCGGAGGGTTCGAAACCGCCATTTTTCTGCGTGCATGGGGTTGGGGGAAACATTGTCGGCTTCCGCGAATTAGGCAAGTGCATGAAGCCCGACTATCCTTTTTATGGATTGCAATCGCAGGGCTTGAACGCGAGATACGCCCGCCATACCAGCATTGAAGAGATGGCCTCGCATTACCTGAATGAAATTCGCACGGTTCAACCTACGGGGCCTTACCATTTGGGCGGCTTTTCCTTGGGTGGCCTAGTCGCCTACGAAATGGCATGCCAGCTTGTCTCGCGTGGGGAAGAAGTTAGCTTGGTCGTATTGTTTGATACTTACGCCAGCAATCCGACGCCGTTGAAGGAATCTTTGCTGGAAATGCTGCTACACCCCACATGGGCTCCACTGCAGCAATTGCCCGAGGAAGTTCGCCGGAAAGTTCGCCGAACTTACCTCGCGTGGCGTTTGCCCGAAGACCTGAAGAAAGTCATGCACACGAACGCTCAAGCTGCCGAACACTACCGTTTGCGGCCTTATGGCGGAAAGGCTATTTTGCTACGCGCCGATGACACGTGGCGCGCTTCGGACGATCCTTACGCAAGGTGGAAAGAGCTCATTGCGGAACTCGAGACCGTTAAAATTCCCGGAGCACATATGGATATTCTGCGAGAGCCGCACGTCAGCCGCCTGGCGGAAAGATTAAAGAGCTGCATTGACGCCGCAGCTTTGGACGAGCCAAAAGTTCTCGCCAGAAACGCGGGCTGACGGTTTTCGTCCTTTGCTCTTCGCTCCTTGTTCGTGATTTTCTCCTCCGCAATCTGGTTGCGCGATCTTTCTTTGCGCGATCTGTCCAGCCGAAGTATCCTACGCTTAAGCTTGTCTACCGAATGAAGCCAAGCCCCTCAAAACCTGACACGATTTCGACGGAGCCGAAGGCCGAGCCGTCGGCGAATGTGCCCTCACTGAAGGCCGGCAGCGGCTTGCCGCGGAAGCTCAGTTCATCTGTGGCTGCGCGCTGGGGCAGCAAAGGCGGCTTGGCGATTCTCGATCAGGGGCTTATTTCCGGCTCCAATTTCATCATCAGCATTCTGTTGGCGCGCTGGCTCATGCCCGATCAGTACGGCGCTTATGCCGTCGCATTCGGCATTTACGTGATGCTGTCGCTGGTGTATCAATCGCTGGTGCTGGAGCCGATGGGAGTTTTTGGCGGCTCGGTTTTCCGCAGCAACCTGCGCGGCTACCTGCGGTCGCTGCTTTCGATCCATGTTGCGTTCTCGGTCACGATTTGCGCGGCCTTGGTCGTGGCATGGGCTGTGGCGCGCCACTTAAGCCCCGGAAGCGCAGTCGCCGGTGCGCTCGCTGGAGTTGCGGTCGCTTCCCCTTGTTTGATGTTGTTTTCGCTGGCCCGCCGTACTTTCTATGTGGAGCTCTCTCCATCCGCTGCCGCTGCCGGTGCATTTATCTACTCGACTCTCGTACTTGCGGGTCTGTATCTCGTCTATAAGCACGCGTTGCTCTCGCCCTTTGTCGCATTCCTGCTCATTGCGCTGGGTGCGCTGGTTACTGGCACAGTCTTAATGTTGGCCTTGCGGTTCCGGCTGAGCGGCAGTGGACCGGCTCCCGCTTTCCGCGCAGCCTGGGGACGGCACTGGCGCTATGGACGCTGGGCGCTGGCCGGTTGTATCGCAGGCTGGCTTCCTTCCTATATCTACTACCCATTGCTGAGCAGTTTTACTGGAATGGCGCAATCCGGTCAGTTGAAGGCGCTTATGAATCTGACCATGCCATTCGAGCAGACGAAGGGTGCTTTACTCATGCTGGCTTTGCCCTATGCCGCCAGGGTGATGGCGGAAGATGGCAAGGCCGGTGCGCGCCTTCTAGGGTCTCGACTGACCTGGCTCTCAATGTTCGGGGCGGTTCTGTATTGGGCGATTGTTATTCCGTTGCACAAGCCCTTGTTCCACTTTCTTTACTCCGGACGTTACATGGAAGTCGCGTATCTTTTGCCGGCGCTGGCGCTAGGACAAATCTTCTGGAGCGCAACCTTCGGACCCTCCATTGCATTGCGGGCCATGGAATCCCCGGCGTCGGTGTTTGTGGCGCTCGCATTTGCGACCCTTGTGTCTCTAGTGGTTGGAGTGCCTGCGACCTGGGCCTTTGGCCTGAAGGGAGCAATTTGGGGCAGCAATCTCGCGGATATACTTTCTTTCATTGCCCTGTATGTGGTTTTACAACGCAAACTCACGACGGACGATTCTCCAGAGCGTTCCTCCTGGTCCAACTGGCTGGGGAAGGCTGAGAAAGTCCGGACGATGACATTAGAAGCTCCCGAAGAAATTTAGCGTAACCCCACACTCCCTCCGTTCTTAAAAGTTGCTCGGTCGTACCCCATCGATCTGCAAGAACAAAACCTGGAGACCTATGACAGAACAGAATAACGGTGCCGGTGAAAAATCGACCAACGATGCTGGAAAGCAGAAGAAGCCGACTTCCGCCTACCGCAGGCTGCGGCGACAATTTGTGCGAACCCCGTTGCGAGCGCCCATCGTTTGGCTGCGACACCGCAACCTTTGTCCCGCCGACGTATTCTTTGCCGCTTATCCCAAGTCTGGGACTACCTGGGTACGGTTCGTATTGTTTGAAATGCTATCGGGTCTGCCTGCGGGATTTAAGAAAACGAATGAGTTGATGGGTGGGATCGGTTTTCATGCGAAGGCATCGCGGTTGCTGCCGGGAGGTGGACGGCTGATCGCTACGCACGAATATTATCGAAGCGATTATGGCCGGGCGATTTACGTGGTGCGCGACGTACGTGACGTATTATTGTCGGAATATGCCTTTTTGAAAGCGCTCGATTTCTTTCCCGGTGATCTGGATAGCTTTATTTCACATTTCCTCTTTACCCGCGTGAGCGGCTACGGACCCTGGCACCGTAACCTGGCTTCCTGGCTGGACTCGCCGATTGCCGCAAATGGAAACCTGCTGCCGGTGCGCTTTGAAGACGTGCGGCAGGATCCGGTGCCTAGCTTTGCGCGCATGGCGGAATTTCTCGGTGTGCAGGTAAGCGAAGAGAAGATTAAGCTGGCAGTGGCTAATAATTCCATCCAAAAGATGCGGGAGAAAGAAAACAAAGAACCGGTAAAGGCCTCCGTCCGGGGGCGCTTCGTACGCGATGGTGCGGTGCGTGGTTGGGTTTCCAAGCTGACGCCGGCGCAGGTGCGCCTGATTGAGGAGCAAACCGGAAGCATGTTGCTGCGCCTGGGTTATCCGCTTTCGTCTGAACTTGATCTGGAAGCGCCACCCACAAGTTCGGGCGTAGTCGGCCAGGCCGGTGGCTCGCATCTGATTTCTACGCGCGGTTAATCAGATCCTTAGGCAAGTGATTCACCGATAATACAAAGCTATGGCTGACAAAACCAATAATTGGACGAACGGCACCACGGTGATCAGCGCTCCAGGTTCCGGAGCGGTGCGCGCGACCGAGCCTACAATTGCGTCACGGGGAGGCAGCCGAAACGTCCGCACCATGCTGATCGTGGGAGCGATTGCGATCGGCACATTCATTCTGCTGAATGGAGTGCCGTCGGAGTGGGCATGGGAGTCGCTGCGAATCGCGGCAGTGGGCTGCGCATTGGTGGCCGCCTTCTACTTTCCCGTGGATCACCCGAAGCCGGCATTTGTCTTTTGGGGGTTGCTGTCGATTTCCGAATGCATTTTCTTCCGGGAAGGGGACATCTACGCCGGCGTCCAGGCCTATCAAGGAAAATTCCCCACGGCGGTGTATGGCGAAGTGGCGAGCTGGTTTTTCTTCCTTATCGCAGTCCTGGTTTGTTCGTCCCGCATTCGCGGATACTTCGGCCAGTTGTTCGCGGGAGACTATAAGTGGAGCACCCTGTTTGCGCTCCTTTGCATAGGATGCAGCCTCTATTCTCCACGCCCCACGTTCAGTCTGGGGTGGGCTTTTAAACTTGCCCTCACGGTACTCATATTGGTGCTGTGTGCGATTCGGATCCACGACTTTAGTGACACGCTGTCTTTCCTTCGGTTCACAACTTTTGCCTTCACTGTGATCGTGCTCCAGCCGGTAATTATCGCCGCGCTACGCGGTGAGATGTTCGACGACGAAGGCCGCATGAGCACGGTGGTTTCACCTAACGCTCTTTCGCCCAACGCCGGGGCGTTACTTCTTATCGCGCTCACTTTGTACTCCCGGCGTAAAGGGGAGGGAATGAACAAGTCGGCGATCATGATCGGCATAGTGGCCTGCGTGATCATGGTCCTGGCTGGAAGCAAAACGGGAATTCTAGCTGCCATCATCGGGGGCGTCCTTTACTTTCTGATTTGCAGGAAATTCGGCACCGCGTTCGGCTACATCGCAGCCACTGCGATCCTGATCGCCGGGTTGGCGCTCGCCACTCCGCTGGGCGACTATTTCCACTTGTATCAGGAGCGCAACGGCGCCGAATCGTTCTCGGGCAGAACCATTCTCTGGAATGCAGTGCTTCCGGCCATCAAGCAGAAACCGATTCTGGGCCACGGCTATCTGGCATCGGAGTTTGTGTCCATTCAGATCAATGCCGTGAGCTGGCAAGCTCCCCACTTGCACAATGGGTTCATCGAAGCTTTGTACAACAGTGGTGTGATCGGATTGGTGCTGATAGTTTCCATTCTCATCGTCATTCCGAAGAATCTCTATCGAGTACTTCGCCGCGCTCCTCCCCGCGATCGGGTTTATCAGATAGCGGCAGGATGTCTTGCCTTGTACGTTTTCCTACTGATCAACGGCCTCTTTAATTCAAGTTTTGGCGGAAAAGCCAGCGCGCCCTTTATGCTGATGCTGGCATTGGTAGTCGTCAGCCGGAAGTTACTGGATCAAACCCCGCTTGGCTTGGCTGGCGTAAGCCCGGCACAACCTCAGTGGAGGCCGCAACCATAGCCCGTCCCTATGCGAATTCTGACTGTACACAATCAATTCCAGCAATATGCGGGTGCCGACATTGTGGCGTCGGCCGACGATCAGATTCTGGCGCAGCACGACGAAGTAAACAGCTATACCCGTCACAGCAACGAGATTGGGTCGGCGGGCCTGCTGCAGAAGGGAATCTTTGGGATGGATGCGATCTATTCCCGGCGCACGGTGCGCGACATCACGGAAGTGGTGGGGCGTTTCCGTCCGGACATCGCCTATGTGCACAATGTTTTCCCCTTAATTTCGCCGTCGCTCTATCATGTGTTGCACCGGTTAGGAGTTCCCTCCGTACACATCATTCATGATTACAGGTTGTGGTGCCCGAACTCGCGATTTTATATCGACGATCAGCGATGCATGCGTTGCCAGCATGGAAACTACTTGCACGCGGTGCAGCATCGCTGCGTGCAGGGGAGCGTGCCTTACAGCGCCCTCTATGCCGCATCTCTCTACGTAAATCGCCAGATGGATTTCGCGCGGAAAATCGGCGGTTTTATCTGTCTGACCGATTTCACCAAGGAACTGCTGCTGCAATCGCAAGTGCCCGAGGACAAGCTTCACATCTGCCCTAACCATATTGATACATCCCGGTTCCAGCCCCAGTACAGCGGAGGCGACTATGTGCTTTACCTGGGGGGGTTGTATCGCGACAAGGGTGTGATGACCATCGCGAAAGCATTTACGCACCTTCCCGACATTCAATTGAAGCTCGTGGGCGCGGGCTCGGAAGAGCAGGAGTTGCGCGATTATATTCAGCAACACCAGCTATCGAATATGGAGATCCTGGGATACAAAAGTGGAGACGAGAAACTGGAACTCCTTCGCAATAGCAAGTTCACCGTGGTCGCCTCGCAGCTGACGGAACCCTTCGGATTGGTGGTAGTTGAGGCATATGCCAGCGGCAAACCGGTTGTGGCATCTACCGTGGGCTCCTTGCCGTATCTAGTCGAACCCGGGAAGACAGGGCTGATGTTTACGTCCAAGGATGCCGATCAGCTCGCCGAAAAAGTACGCTGGCTGTACGATCGCCCGGAAGAAATCGAGCGGATGGGCCGCAACGCGAGAGCGTTAGTCGAGCAAAAATACGATTCTGGTTTGCGCTATGAGTTGCTGCGCGCAATTTTTGAAAAAGTAATTAAGACGTCGCGCATGAATTAGAGGAAAGCCCAACTCTGCGGGCTCTCAAGCATTACGGCAGGATTCGGCAATTTCCGCGGCAAATACCACAGGGACTGACAGGGAACGATGACGATGAGCAATAAGTTGAACGCGGTGGGTTTACAAGAAACCAAGCAGCAAGGACCGATCTCTGCCAGCGAGCAACAGCCTGGCCACGTTCCGCCGATCTTTGTGGTCGGGGTATGGCGTTCCGGAACCACGCTGTTCTATTCGCTGCTGAATCAGCATCGAGATATAGGGCTGTTTTATGAATCCGATCTCCCCGTGTTGTGGCTTATGTTCCGGGTTCCCTGGGGCCGAAAAACATGGGTTGATAAGTGGGAGTACTGGAATGCGGGAGTGAGCCGGCATGACCTCGACCCGCTGCGTCTCGCTTCGCCGGTAAGTTCTCTAGCTGAAGCTGTGGAGCAGGCGGGACGGGCTTACGCGGCGGAAAAGGGTAAGACGAGATGGGGCTGCAAATCGCCGTCTTATTATGATCGCCTTGACGATCTGGCAGCCGAGTTCCCGGATGCGCGGTTCATTGTGATCTGGCGCGACCCGGAGGAGATCTGCCTTAGCGTTCTCAAAGCGGCGCCATTTACTGAGTGGTTTGCCAGACCTGGAATGCCCCGCAAGGCATTGCTGGCTTCGAAGACTTTGAAGAAGCAAGTGGACAAACTGCTCTCGAGGGGCGCATTTGTCCATCAAATCCATTACCGCGATCTGGTCGAGAATACGCAGCAAACCATGCGTGGGGTCTGCAACTTTCTTGATTTGCCTTTTGACCCGACTGTGACCGATCTAAGCAGAGCGGACCGCTCCGCGGTATTCGAAGGTGCTCACCACAATCTTGCCAAAGGCAGCCAGATCGTCGCGAAAAAAGAGCGCAAGGACTCTCTTCCCCCGGCGCTCACCGCCAAGATCCGGCGCTATAAGGCGCTGTGGAAGGCCGAAGCTGGCGATAGCTGGCTTCTGACTCAACGCTTCTCCGACACTGGAGCAAGCCAGCCCAGCATCTGGGAGCGAGCGACGGATCGCATGGCATTTATCGCTTCGCGCTTGCGGGATAATACGCCGCGGATGTTTTTTTCCGTTCTGCCGCTATCGGCATGGCAGGCATATCGCCGGATCAAGTACAAGGATGCGGAGTTTGTTCACCGTTCAATTACGACCAAGCAGACTACGCTGCGCAACCGCTCCGTAGCCACTCAAACCGCCTCCAGTCGTACTACCTCGGAGTGTGCCGTGCGTCTGGGGAAAATATTGCTGCAATCCATGGATATTGACGAACTGTTATCAAATGAAGGCAAAGATCTGAAGCACGTTGTAACCCTGAATAGCGAGATCTTCGTTTATGCGCACGAGAACCCGGCGCTCGGAGAGATCGTGAAACGCACCGTTAACACCATTGACGGAAGGGTCATTCATCTTTTCGCCTCGTTGCTTTATCCGGGAAGGGACCTGCGGAAAATGTCTGGCTCCGATTTCATTTACAACCTGGCAGATCACGCGGCCAAGCGCGACGAACGAGTGTTTCTGCTGGGCGCAGACGAGGCCGCCAACCGCGGCACCGTCGAAGCGTTGAAGCTACGCTGCCCGGAGCTGGTCATAGAGGGATACTCTCCTCCGTTTTCCGCGAATATCCAAGAACAATCGTGGAATGAGGATATCCTCAGCCGGATCGCGAGTTTTCGTCCTAAGCATCTTGCTGTGTGTTTTGGGCCGCTCAAGCAGGAAATGTGGATTTCGCAGCATGCGAATTATCTTACCGGCCTCGGAGTCCGCTGCGCATATGGTTTGGGCGGAACCCTGGATTTTGTTTCTGGAAGAAAGAAGCGTGCACCCAAGTGGATTCAGGACGCGGGAGCGGAATGGTTGTTTCGTCTGATAACGGAGTCCGGGCGGTTCGGGCGAACCGCCAAGATGTTCAAGATGCCATATTTCGCATTGAGATTTCATAAGCGCGAAATCGAATTCTCGAGAACCGTGCCGGCCTCGCAATCGGCTCTCACACGCGTGGAATAAAGGCAGCGATTGTTGAGAAGTTTTTCGGAATTAAATGAATAAACAGGACAAACCAGCCGCTGTGAGCGCAGATATCCGCAAAGAAAAGTACGTGACCATCAGTGTGGATGACGGGCATCCCACCGATCTTCGTACTGTCGATCTACTGCGCAAATATGGCCTAACGGCGACTTTTTATATTCCGGGAACCAATCATGAACGGGTTGTGATGACCCCGGCGCAGATTCGGGAGATCGACCGGCAATTTGAGGTTGGAAGCCACACTTGGAGTCATATCCGCTTAACTCAAATGTCGGACGAAAGAGCCCGAAAAGAAATAATTGACGGCAAGAAGTTTTCTGAAGACACGCTCGGTCATGAGGTGGTCGCGTTCTGCTATCCGGGCGGGAAGTTTAACCGGCGCATCGAGAAACACGTAGAAGAGGCGGGTTTTCTTGCTGGAAGGACCTGCCGGTATTTTCTCAATGATTATCCCAGCAATCCTTTTTCCTGGGACATCAGCACCTACGCCAATACTTACCCTGCCTATGTTCAGGTTCGGCATTGCCTGCTGGAATGTAACTTTGCCGGAGCTTACAAGTACCTCACCACGTTCAAAGCTCGAGTCCCCTGGGTGGAGCAGTTTATCTGCGCCTTGGAGGACGTCTCGCTAAATGGTGGGATGGCGCACCTTTACTTTCACAGCTGGGAGATTGATCAGAATGGCGAATGGGATCGGCTCGAATCATTGTTCAAAGTGATCTCCCAATATTCGCTGACTCCGGTAACGAACGGGTTCCTCTTTCGCCGGTGGCATGAAAAACGTCGGTGGGCCGGTTCGCCTAAGCTGGTCAGTTTGCAGCCTCCAGCATGATAGGTTTTACCCCAACCCTGACGGGCTTTCCCGCAGATTTATTTTCTGCGGATATCTTTTCTGCAGATATCGAGGTCGTTTCGCCGCTTAAGGTTTTGTAATCCACATAGCGGCCCACTGGAGTATAGGAACTGTCGCCGCTTGGGTTCCACACGAATAGCGCATGATGGCCGTTTGCCTGGATAAACGGGCAGGTATAAATATTGCCCGCAGCAGAACACGGAGCCAGGAAGTGACCGCCAACCAGCCACTCCATCATTTGATGGTAAGCGGCGCTGTATTCCGGGTTGTGGCCAATCGTGGTGTTGAAGTAAAACCAGCTTAGATGTTGGGCGCCGTATGCGAGGTGTAGTAAATGCCAACGTACGATCTGGCCCAGACAATCGTCGGGTGAATATTTGCTGTTGCAGGCGAATGTGGCCGCGTCAAAGTTCGTCTCGGTATTCATCCACGGTGTGTTGTTCCATCCGGAAGTGCTGTTTTTGAGAGCGACCATTTGTTGGATCGGATCGAAACGCGGTTCGGGCGGAATATTCTGCAGGTAGAGATGGAAGGAAAATATGTCGGAAAGCCGTCCGTTAGTATTTTCCATCGCGAGCCAGTCTCGCATCCAGCCGGTATCGCCGCGATTCGCCGGCGGCGTGAGAATTAAAGCGCCTGGTATTTTGCTGCGGATGGTGGCAATCGCGGGCGCCATCAGGTGATAGAGTTGGGCGATCGAGCCGCCCCAACGATGCGGGGCATTGGCTTCGTTCCACATCTCCCAGTATTTGACGTAATCCTTGACGCAGTGCCCGGCCGGCGAGCAGTGCGTCACCAGCGCAAGAACAAACGTATTGAAAGACTGACTTCCCTCCGGAGTCAGATCGTCAGGCGGGAACCGCGATCCCCACGCGCGTTCACATTCCTGCTTGGTGTCCCAACAGGGCGTGTAGCCGAAGGTATACATGGCGTCACGCGGCTGATGGGCACTGATAGCATCCAGATACCCATCGAGTTTCGTCCATCGGTAGGCCCCAGGACCAGTGTTCAGCGCGGCCCACTGCACTTGGGAGTCCCATAGGCGGATCATTCCTGGTTGCGCAATCGTGGTCGGCCAAGTCACATCCGGACAATTCGTGGGTTTCCCCGTCCCGCATTGAAATCCAAAACTCGATGCAGTGATGGTGGGAACGGTCTCCTTCTCTGAGCCGCCCCTGCGAACTTCCTGAGCTTGCGCGGACATCATCGCCGCGATTACACCGAGGACGAAAACAAAAGTGCTCTTCACGCCTGTGCTCCTCCGGGAAAGAATCGCTTCTCAAATTCTTGGATTTTTCGCGGACTGAAAAACGCCCCGATGAGGGCGATTGTTTCACACTGATGTGCGGGTTGTCAGACTATGCCGCACGCACGTCACGAAGGGAAATTCGAGGCAGTCGCAAAACTGCGTTCTTTTGAAATCGCTTTCACCCCCTCCCTTGGCCGGGAGGGAGCGTCGCATAGCTTACATGCGGCGCTCCTCCAGGCGGAATATTGAGCGAATCGCAACTACGTTTGCTGGTGTAACGTGACCAGCAATCGTCCCCTGGGTACCCAATTCCTTGAAGGAGAGCGTTACAAATAAAGCCTATGAATAACACGATTATGCGTTCGACAAAAACCAGCCGCCTTAAGGTTTTCCCTGCCAGCCCAAGCTTCCGGGCGACGAAACTCTCGGCGGCGATTGCCCGCGGCGCTATGACGTTGGCAGTGACTTCCACGCTGCTCCTCATCATTGCTGTTTGCCCGGTACAAGCTCAAACTGAAAACGTACTCTACAACTTTACTGGCACCCCTGATGGAGCCAATCCCTATTCCGGCGTCATTTTGAACGGCGGCGATTTCTACGGCACGACCTATAACGGTGGTCTGAATGGAGACGGGACTGTCTATCAGATCGCGCCGAACGGCAGCGGATGGACCGAAACCGTTCTCTATAGTTTTTGCTCCGAAACAAACTGCGCAGACGGACAGAATCCATACTTTACTAATTTGGTATTTGACGGCGACGGAAACCTCTACGGAACCACTTACAACGGCGGCGCCAATGGCGACGGTGTGGTGTTCGAGCTTACGCCGAACCTTACCGGACCGTGGACGGAAACGGTACTCTACAGTTTCGGGGGAACTCCGGATGCTGCCAATCCAATAAACGGCCTGATCTGGGACTCGGCGGGAAACCTCTACGGCACAACTTACAATGGCGGCGTTGGGGATATTGGAACCGTTTTTGAGTTGAGCCCGAATGGACATGGCTCCTGGACCGAGCGGGTAGTTGCCAGCGTCGCTGAAATCGATGCAGGGCTGACTATCAATGCCGCTGGCGACATCTTCGGCACCACAAACACCACCGTGTTCGAATTGAAGCCCAATGGCACTGGTGGCTATGACTTGCCGAAGACGCTTTATACGTTTCCTTCGAGTGAGGTCCGCGGAGAAACTCCAGAAGGCACTCTCGTCCTCGATAGCAGCGGAAATATTTACGGCACGACCCGCGCGGGCGGCAAGGTTGGCGATGGAACGGTGTTCAAGTTGACGCTTACGACGAAGGGGACCTATACACAAAGCATTCTGTATAGCTTCGGCTCGAATGGCACGACACCTTATGGCGGCGTGGTATTCGATCCCGCCGGGAACCTTTACGGAACCACCCGGTTTGGCGGAGCGAACGACACAGGGGTGGTTTACGAGCTTAACTTGACTGGCACGGGCGCTTACTCCGAGCGGGTGCGGGAGCCGTTCACGGGGGAGAACGGAGCTGCGCCGTATGACACCCTGCTTTACAACCAGGGTTACCTCTATGGCACAACATTTAGCGGCGGAGCTGACGGCTATGGCACTGTATTCGTGGTGAACCCGAATGCTTCAGCCACAACTACCACAGTGGCATCTTCGACGAATCCCGCTACCGAAGGCGAGTCGGTGACCTTCACGGCCACGGTGAGTCCTGCACCACCGAATGGAGAAGTGGTTGTGTTTGAGCCGATCGGTCAGTCAATCATGACCAATGGTGTGGCAACTTACACAACCTCAGCTCTGGCAGTGGGCACAACCAGAGTCCGAGCGGTGTACGGCGGAGACTTAAATTTCATCACCAGTATGAGCGCCTGGTACAGCCAGGTGGTAAAGAAATAGCCCCCAGCGCTCTTTACAAAATGAAGCTGCTTCCGGTACCGCAGTTTCATCCGCAGGGGCCTTGCTTTGGGATGAGAGGTAGGAATGGAGTTCAGCATTCCTGCCTCTGCCCAGGCTGCCCCGTGCGCTTATTTGTCCTTGCGCGGATTTTGATCGGCAAATCGTAGCACGTCAACCTGATCACGCATCCACGCCGAGGATTGCAAAACCCTGCATCTTGACAGGGGTTCAGCACCAGTCCAGAATTAATTCGGATTTCTGCGACCCTCCCCCTCCACCTTTTGCCTAGAAAAGGGAGCATCTTAAATGTTACGGAACATATTCAAGCAGTTCGCCAGCGCAGGAGTGTTCCTAACACTCGTTGTTGCCTCTCTTAGACTTGCCGGAGCACAAACGACGTTTACCGGAGTCATCACCCAGCACAACGACGTTGGGCGAACCGGCCATAACCTGCTGGAGAAGATCCTGACTCCGGCCAACGTGACTCCGGCAACTTTTGGCAAATTGTTTTCGTATTCGGTGGATGGCCAGGTCTATGCCCAGCCGCTATATGTTCCAAAGGTGAACATCGGCGGGACCACGCACAACGTGGTTTATGTGGAGACGCAGAACGACAGCTTGTATGCCTTCGACGCAGACGGGCTCCAGTCGACCGCGCTCTGGCAGGTGAGTTTTGTTAATCCGGGGGAAGGAATCACGGCGGTTCCCTGCAAGACCGACGGCAATACGGATATTGCCTGTGGTGTGTATCCGATCTACGGGATTACGGCGACGCCGGTCATCGATCTGAGTACGAACACGATGTACCTGCTGACGCGCACCAATAACAATGGTACCTACTATCAGACGCTGCACGCGATCGACATCACCAGCGGCGCGGAGAAGTTCGACGGCCCGGTGAACATTGCCGGATCCGTTCCGGGCACCGGTTCGGGAAGCGAAAAAGGTATCATCACCTTCAATTCGTTAAGAGATGTGCAGCGCGCTGGATTGCTGGAGCTGAACGGCGAGATCTACATCGGATGGGCTGGCGCTGAGCACGGCTGGATCATGGCCTACAACGCGACCACGCTCCAGCAGGAGGCGATTTTCGCCACTACGCCAAACGCGCAACTCGGCGGCGTGTGGGCATCGGGCAACGGAATCGCCGCCGATTCCCACGGGAACATTTACGCTGCCGTCGGAGATGCGCTTTTCGATGCGAACACGGGCGGATCGGATTACGGCGACAGCCTGTTGCAGCTCAATGCCGATCTGAAAGTGCTGCAATACTTTACTCCGAATGACGCCCCTTGCCGCCAGGCGAACGACCTTGACCTGGGTTCGGCGGGACCGATCGTTCTCCCCGGCCTCAACGAACTGCTGATTGGCGGCAAGGGCGGCGCGCCCTGCGACAGCGATCCGGTTGCATCTCGTCTATATCTGGTCAGCTCCACCGACATGGGCGGTTACAACGCCACGCAGAACCCGGATCTCGAGGAGTTGATTGGCGCAACGCAAGGCTATTGGAGCAGTTCGGCATACTTCGAGGGACCGAGCGCTTCTTACATTTATTCGGCTGGCATCAACGCGCCAGGTGTGGGCGATTATCTGAAGGCGTACAGCCTGGAGAGCGGCGGGTTACTTTCGTCGACTCCGGTCGCCGAAAGCCCGGAGACTTACCCCTCGGGAGCTACCCCTTCCGTTTCCGCCAATGTAAAGAAGAATGGCATTGTGTGGGCGATCGAGCGACCCGAGGGCATCGGAGTGCAGCCGGGCGCCGGCGCTGCAGTTCTGCGCGCCTACAATGCTGTTCCGTCCAGCGGCAGCAGCACGTTGACCGAACTCTATAACAGCTCGGAGGAGTTGGTAGGGAGCGTGGCGCGAGATCAGGGCGGTTGTGCGAATAAGTTCGCTGTTCCGACGATTGCCAATGGGAAGGTATACGTGGGGACGCAAAACGAACTGGATGTATTCGGGCTGCTTGGTTCCTCGACCGGTCCTGGCCTTTACCTGAGTAATCCGTGCTGGACGTTCGCCGCTTCGGCCATTGGAACTCCGGTCAGCGAAAAGATAGGCGTCATCGATAACGGAACCGGTACGTTGACCATCAGCAACGTAACGATCACCGGCAATAACGCAGCGGATTTCACTCAGACTAACACTTGCACTGCGGCACTAGCGACCGGTAGTAAGTGTGTGATCACCGTCGGCTTCACCGCGTCTGAATTGGGACCGGAGTGGGCGAATGTGATGATCACCGACAATGCTGTCGGTAGTCCGCACAATATCTATGTAATCGGAGTCGGTAAAGCAGCAAGTTCCGTCGCAGTAAAGCAGTAAAAATGGTAAGCGGCAAATGAGAGGTTTCTCGCGGCCAGGTAAGTGATACCGCTGCGAGAGGCCGATTGAGCGGACTGAATCTTTACTTGTTATGTGCACCGGCTTATTCCGTCGAGGTGCATAAGCTCGGGGCTAAGCTGTTGTAAGTATAAGGATTGCAAGGAATTAGCGGTGGTACGGAGCGTGCTCCAGATTCTCCGGGTTAAGTCCTGTGTCGGTGGGACGAGAACACGCAGAATGAGTTAGGGAAGAGGAAACCATGCACTTGAAGAGTTGGGCTCTGACCGTTTTGTTGTTGGCGACTCCGTCGCTCGCAAAATCGCAATGCTCAGGTAACTGCCAGCCGGGCACAATTACTGGCCCTTTTACCGCGGCTCAAGTAGCGGAGTCGAGCACGACGGGAGCCCTTCCTATCTGTACGAATTACCCGTGCGCCGCAGGTTCCTGGAGTGGGGATCAGATCGAAGGTATCGATGCCCAACAGAATATCGGTACCAAGTACGGGTTCTACGACAATTCAAATCCAAACATCGACGATAACATTGCCGTCGGTCCAACCGTGAGTGGCGAAAACGCACAAATCCTGGAGTGGGTCAACGGTTCTTACCTTCAGGCATTTGATAAAGCCACGGGGCAGCCAATCTTCAACGCAAGCGGAGGAACTTCGGCGGTCCCGGCAAACGTGGCGGCGTTGTGGTCCAGCAAGACTCAACCGGAATGCTACAACGAAAATTCTGGCAATGTGGAAGTCATCTATGATCGTTTGGATGGCGCGTTCGTGATTAATCGCCGGGTTGTTTATGTAAATGGTAATGGCATTCACGAATCCGCTTGGTGCATCGCCGCCAGTTCGGCCAGCGACCTTTCCAACCCCAGCACGCACTGGTATGCCTACGAATACAGGATGGCCAGCGTGATTCCGTGTACTCCAGATTCGGAGAACTGCACGGTAGGGCCGTACTACTACTATTTCCCTGACTGGCCCAGGATTGGCACCTGGTCAAACGGCTTCTACATTACGTTTGATCTTCAGGATCCGAATACCGGCTATACGTTGTCGGGTGTCGAGGCTTGCCAATTGGATCGCGCCGATATCGTGCAAGGCAACCCGACCAACCCAATGACCTGCTATGCCTACACAATTCCACCGGTGGATCGGCCCACGCTCATCCACTCGCTCGACGTTGCAGATATTGATAGCGCGACTGGCCCGCCTAGTAGCGCGCCCGAGTATTTCTTGTCGATTGTGAACCCCAGCAACTCGCAGCAAGGCGATCTCGGACTACATTATTGCAACAGCACCAGCCAGACTACGCCCTGCACTTCGAATCAGCTTGCGTTGTTCACCTGGGGAGCCAACGGATTTGCGGGACCGACCTATCTGACGGTAGATCCCTACACTCCGGGTTGCTACAACACCTCAGGTGCCGACCAGGAACAGAACACCTACTGTGTTCCTGAACCCAGTACAGACACCGCCTACATTGGCCCATACGGCAAGCCGTCCTGCGGGAACTACAATACGCCCTGTGTCGATTCGCTGGGCGACCGCCTCGCCAATCGCTTGACCTACAACAATCTCTCTTCCCCTGCGGGAGGGCCAGACGGCCAGTACCTGACAGCCTCCCATGTGGTCATGGAAAGTACCGCGAATCAGCGCAGCGGCATCCGATATTACGTTCTCAAGGTCGCTTCCAGTAAAGCCTCAGTACTGGTAAATAGTGGGAGCTCGTCCGGGCCCCCGGACCTGCAGGATCCAAATGGCGCCTTGTCGTACTTCATGCCAAGTGCCGCGCTCGACGAGGATGGCAACCTGGGCTTTACCTACACCACCTCCGGGCCGTATTGCTCAACATGCCAGGCGCAGCCGCACCCAGCAATTCATTTTGACGTGCTGCCGTGGGGGGCTTCGAGCTTCGATACTCCGACGCTCATTGTGCAGGGAGCAGGAGACGAAGAGAGTACGCCTCGCTGGGGTGAATATGCCGCGACCGTTGTCGACTCGACGAACGATCTAACTTTTTATGGCGTTGGAGAGTACTACAACACGAGTGAAACCGGTACGGCCTCCTGCTGGTTGCCAGCCAGCGATTGCTACACCTGGCAGACGCGTATTTTCAGGGGCCAGTACGGCATCCAATTCTAAAACTCCGCCGCACCCTTCCATATTGAAATTCAGGGTGTTAGCCGCCAACGGCTAACACCCTGAACCCGCTTCCGACTTCTCTACTTGGCGGTTTCAAACATGATTGGAATTACTCCAATCTTGGTTGATTGCCCGTTCGAGATGGTTACAGTCGCCCCGCCGTATGTGTCGTTGAATTCCTTGTAGTCGATGAACCCGGAGGCGGGCGTGTATTCGCTCGTCCCCGCGGGATTCCATACAATCAAGGCCTTGGCACCGTTCGCTTCGGTCAGCGGACAGCTCCATACGTTGCCGACGGTCGCGCAGGATGCCGTGAAGGTCGACCCTGTGAGCCACTGCATCATCGTGTAGTAATACGTGTCGTAGCCGCCGGTGCTGATGCTCGGCCAGTTGTACCAATTCACATTCACCGCGCCGCCAGCCCCACCCTGATACGCATATTGCAGAACGTGCCATCGTACGAGTTGTCCGTGGCAGTCTTCGATAGTGTACTGGGTAGAGCAAGTGTCCGTATCCACGCTAAAATTCGACTCTGTATTCATCCATGGGGCGGTAGTCCAGCCGGCGGCGTTTTTTGCAGCCACCATGCGCTCGACCATTCTCACGCGCGTCTCCGGCGTATAAGCCCAAAGGTAGGAGTGAAAGCCGAAGTAGTTGGAGAGCTTACCGTTGGCGTTTTCCAGAGCCATCCAGCTGGCAATCCATGCCGTATCGCCTCCCGATACCGGCGGAGTAGAAACGATGGCGCCCGGAATATTCTTGCGGATGATCGCAATGGCGGGCTTGAACATTTCGTAGAGTTGCGGGATCGTGCCACTCCAGTAGTGATAGAGATTGGGCTCGTTCCACATCTCCCAATATTTGATGTAATCCTTGACGCAGTGCCCGGCCGGTGAGCAATGCTGCGTTATCTCGGTGACGAAAGCGTTAAAGGAAGGACTTCCACTAGTAGTAAGGTCTTTGGGCGGGCTCGGGCTCCAATAGATTCCGCTGGTTGTCGAGCCGGAACCCGGAGTGGCCTTGCCACACGGAACGCTGGCGAGAGCGCACGGCAAATGGCCAAATGTGTACATAACCGCGCTTGGCTGATGTGCGGCAACCAGGTCAAGCCACGTGTCTAAATTGGTCCACTTATAGGTATTAGCGCCGGTTTCAAGAATGGCCCAGTCCGTTCCGGAATCCCACAGCCGAGTGGTACCAGGTTGCGAGGTGGTGTGAATCCAGGAGCCGTCATCGCCGCAACTGGTGTAGCTGACACATTCAAAGCTCCAGTTTGTGGGTGCGATGGGGTGGCTGCTCATTGGCGCCGGCGCGCTCTGAGCGGACGAGTGAAGCGCAATTGCAAGTATGCATCCCAGACACAGCGAGGGCAGTGCAAGGAAGTTCCGCATAATTAGAATCTCCTAAAGAGTTGAAATTGGCCAGAGTTGCAAACGATGACGAACTTTGAAATAACCCTAGGCGGCGACACAGAATCTACTGCGTTCCTCCGCTAGGTGCAGTGGCGTGCATTTACTGCCCTGTACCGCCGATCTGGGAACTTGAATGACTCGCTTGTATTCGACTCTAGGTGTAGGCGGGGGCATGGGCTAGGTCACGAAGGTACATAACATGGAGTAGAAGAAAAGCGGAGATGGCACTATGCAAGAATCTTCATATTGACAGCCGCTTATCCTGCATCCATAATTCCGCACGATTCACGGGCCCCAGTATTTCAGCGTTTTCTTCCCCCCAGAGCCGACAAGTCGTTCGAGGAGGTTCTCCGTGAAATTGCGTTTTTCAACTGAAACTTGTACCACGAGTTTTGCCAGCGCGATCTCTGCCGCTCTGCTTTCGCTGATGCTGTCCAGGGCAAGCGCAGGCCAGGTCTCGGTACTCACCCACCACAACGATACTTCGCGTACCGGGCAGAATTTGGCCGAAACCTATCTAACGCCCGCAGTGGTCAATACGGGGCGATTTGGTCAGCTCTTCACCCAATCCTTGGACGGTATCGCGGTCGCGGAACCGCTGTATGTTCAGAATTTGCAAATCAACGGCGCAACTCACAACGTAGTATACGTTGTCACTTTGCACGATGGCGTCTACGCCTTTGACGCGGACAGCAACTCCGGCAGCAATGCTTCCCCGTTGTGGTATACGAGCCTCATCAATCCGCCGAGCGTGACTACGGTTCCAATTGCGGACCAAGGTTGTGTCGAGCACGGCCTAAACGAGCTGGGCATTCTGGGAACTCCGGTGATCGATCCCACGACCAACACCATGTACCTGGTGGCTAAGACCCTGGAGAGTGGCAGCTACGTGTTCCGGCTACACGCATTGAGCATACTCACGGGGCAGGAAGTATTTGGCGGTCCCGTGCCGATTCAAGCCTCCTACATCACGAGCGCGGGCAAGGTTGTCACTTTCGAACAGCAGCACCGCATGAACCGGCCGGCGCTTCTGCTCTCGAATGGTACGGTTTACATCGGTTTTGGCACCATGGGCTGCAAGGGCTCCCCGCCTTCGACCGGTTGGTTTATGGCGTATAGCGCCAGCACTCTGAAGCAAGCAGCTGCGGTCGATATGGGACCAACCCAAAGCGCCATCCCGGGCCTCTGGATGGCGGGATATGGCCCTTCGGTCGACAGCAACGGAAATGTATACATTGCCACCGGCGAAGGTCTGTTCGATTACAATGCCGGCGGCCTGGATTATGGCGACACTCTCTTGAAACTCAACCTGGAGAATGGGGCCTTGGATTTGGTCGACTACTTCACTCCTTATAATCAAGCGTATCTTTCCACCAATGACTTGGATCTCGGATCCTCGGGCGTAGTTCTTCTGCCCACGCAATCTGGTCCGTATCCTAACCTCGCAGTGATTGCGGGGAAGCAGGGATTGATCTACCTCGTGAACCAGGATGACCTGGGTGAGTACAATCCAGCGATGGATCAGGTTGTGCAAGAAGTACCCTTTAACCCCAACACGGAAATCAATATCGACGGAGGCGCCACTTATTGGAATCAGTTCGTATATTTTGGAGGTGTTGGCCCCGATGGTAAGGCCATTCCGGTCGAGGCATTTTCGCTGACCGATGGAGTCTTATCCAGTTCGCCGGTAATGACTTCCAAGCCTTATTCCTTCTTTAGCATGTTCTCCATCTCGGCCAACGGCTCAGAAAATGGAATACTGTGGGGCGTGCAATTCAAGCCTGCCGGCGCCAGCCTCACCGCGTTCAACGCCACGAACCTGGATACTTTATATATGTCGCCGCTGTTCGAGCAGACTTTGCATTTCGTCACACCGATGATCGCCAACGGGAAAGTCTACGTAACCACTATGAACAGTTTGGAGGTGCAGGGCCTTTTCAACGAGAGTCAGGTCGCCGGCGGGAACAACCAGACCGCCGAAGTTTCCACCCAGCTGCCAAAAGTGTTGAGCGTAAGAGTTGTCAACGTCTACACCGGACAAGTCATGCCGGGGGTTACGGTTAATTTTAGCGACGGCGGAAGCGGCGGCACTTTCAGCAACCCAAATCCGCTAAGTGGCGCCACCGGATATGCGAATACGAAGTACATTCTGCCGTCGGCAGCGAATGTATACAAACTCACAGCATCCGCGCCTGGTTTTACAACGGCGCGCTTCACCGAGACAGCAACAGCGCCGGTCAGCGCGGTGAACCACTGAACAGCGCCGATCGTATTGGCGCGAGAGCTGCTATTGCTCCAGCAAGACGGGTTGTGTGCTGATGTTGATTTGCTGGCTGGCGGATGTGGCTGCTGAGATGCCGGTCAAATCCCGGTAACTGGTATAGCCTGCGGGAACCGTAAATGCCGCGCCGGTTTCGCTTGGGGTCCAGACAAACATCGCCGCCGTCCCGTTGGACTCGGCAAACGGAGCAGACCAGATTTCGGTTGTGCCGCTGCCCGTGGAAGACGCAGGCCCCGTGAACTTCCCCCCCCTCAGATATTGCATCATCCAGTAATAGGCGCTTTCGTATTGTGAGTTCGATCCAACGGTTTGGTTCCACTTGTACCAGTCGAGGCTGGAAGCCCCATTTGAGTCGTGAAGAATCTGCCAGCGCACAATCTGCCCGGTGCAGTCGTCTGGGTTGTATTCCGCTGAGGGACAGCTGTAATTCAATTCGGGTGATCCGTTGAAATTGGTTTCGGTGTTAGCCCACGGGGTGCTGGCCCAACCCGAGGTCGAACTCTGAACACTCAGATAGACTCCGTTGTAGATGCTCCATGTTTGTTCTGGAGTGGCCGTGGTGGTTTCGGTGTCAGTAAGATAGACGTGCCAATCCACCCAATCGGAAATGCGGCCATTGGCGTTCTCATAGTTCAGCCAGTTTTGAAAATCGACTTTAAAGCCATTGCCAGTCTGGCTGAAACGCGTGGTCGAGGGCATTAGTATTACGGCGTTTGGCACGTTCGTCCGAATGAGGGCAACTGCCGGCTTGACCATCTGATAAACCTGCGCCATCGTGCCGGTCCAGTGGAAAGTCTGGTTCCATTCGTTCCACATCTCGTAGTATTTGATGAGATTCGCAACGCAATTTCCCGCCGGGCTGCAATGCTGGGTGAAGGCAGTAACAAAAGCATTGAAGGTCGGGCTGCCGCTCGCCGTCAGATCGCTCGGAATGCCGTTGGTGCCAGTCGGCGCGTCCGGCGAAATACCGCACGTGCCTACCGTAGAATCCCAGCACGGAGTCCAGGTAAATACCTGAATTACCGCGATCGGCTGGTGTTGCGCGATCAGGTCCAGCCATTTGTCCAAGGTGCCCCAATCATAGCTATTGTTTGCGGGATTCATCTGCGACCAGTGGGTTCCCGCATCGTGCAGACGCAGAAGGCCTGGTTGCGCCTGCGTGCTCGGCCAAACGATTGTGTCATTGGGCCCTTCACAGTCTGCCGTATCCCCATTGCCACACTGCATGCCGAAGGCGGAACTCTGGATACCCGTCTGTGTCGTGGGAGGGGGCGTAGGCGGCGTTACTGTGGTGGAGGACGATCCCCCACCGCAGCCGATCAGGGAACTCAAAAGTGCAATTGAGATAATTGCCGCCAGCGCTGTGGTCCCGCGAACCACAGCGGTCGAACGGATAAGCACTTTCTGACCTCCTACAGCGGGAATTCTTACCTTAAGGTTGGATCAATAATCGTAACACCTGAGTCTCAGAATAGTTTCGAAACGGTTATACACCTTAGGGCACTCCCTAGCGGTGGGCATTGTTTTCTCTTACCTGCGTGGCCTTTGGTGTTTTAACGGTTTTGCAAACTGACCGGCCACCATTATGATGGCGGATAACCCCCCTTTGGACGTAAAACAATCGTAATACCCTGGTGTTGAAGAAGAACCTATAAATTAAAGGGTACAAGAGAAGAGAGAAGAGGAGCTTCGCGTTATGGAAGAAGTCTTAGCCAAGGTCCAGGGAGCGTTTAAGTCTGCGTTTGACGTCGATCCAAAAACCGTCACATTGGAAACCACGCCGGAGCAGGTTTCCGCGTGGGACTCGATGGGACATGTGACTCTGGCAAGCAGCATTGAGCAGGCGTTTGGATTGACCTTTGACGTGGACGATCTGATGGAAATGGAAGACGTACGGGCCATCTGCCGGGTCGTCGAAGCCAAGCTCAACAAAGCCGAAAATGCGCACGTCTCCTGAATGGAATTTCGCGGCACGCCTGGTCGATCGGCTGGGCAAGAATTCTTCCCTGACTGACGCCGGCACCGGGGAAACGGTTTCTGCCGCAGAGATCGGTGGGAAAATTGCCGGCTTCGGAGCTGGTTTTCTGGCGCTGGGCCTGCATCCTCAGGATCGGGTGCTCATCAGTTGCGGCCTGAATTCTGCGAGCGCGCTGGCTTATCTGGGCGCGATGTACGTGGGATGCGTTCCGGTGCTTGCGGATGAGCGCACTATCGCAACTTCCGGCGAGTCACTATTCGCGAAAGCAAAGATCAAGGCTGCATGGACGGGGAAGGGAACTAGCTGGGATTGGGCGAAGAAGAATGGTTTTCCTCAAGTCGAGGGCAGCTTCGACTCTTGTTCCCTCAAATCACTCGAGCCCGCGCCATGTGTCGAGAATGACCTGGCGGCGTTGATGCCAACTTCCGGATCCACCGGAATCCCCCGGCTGGTAAACGTAAGTCACGGGAACTTGGTCGCCAATACAGAGGCGATCATTCGTAGCCAGCAGCTCGGTCCGGACGAACGGGCCATGCTGATCATGCCGGTGAGTTATTGCTTCGGCGCAAGCGTCCTGCACACGCATTTGTTTCAGGGAGGCGGAGTCGTTTTTGACTCGCGGTTCATGTTTCCCGACAAGGTGCTGCAAGCCATTAACACCTGCGGCTGTACGACGTTTGCCGGCGTGCCCACTGTTTACAGCATCCTCCTTCGGCGCTCTCACCTTCGTTCCATCCCTTTGCCTTCGCTGCGCCGGTTTCTCCAGGCCGGAGGTGCGCTTGCTCCAGAAAGTGTTCAGGAATTCCGCAACATCGCGCCGGAAGCTGATTTCCTCGTCATGTATGGTCAAACCGAAGCGACCGCACGCATTTGTTGCTCTCCACCGAAAGGCTCGGACAAAAAGCTCGGCAGTGTCGGGCTTCCATTGGATAATCTAACGCTGCGCATCGTTGATGACAAAGGACAGGAAGTTCCGGCTGGACAGACTGGCGAAATCCAAGTTTTTGGTCCCTCGGTGTGTGCAGGGTATCTTGACGACGTCGAAGCGACTCGGTGCAAGTTTAACGAGGGTTGGCTCAAGACCGGAGATTTGGGTTGCCTTGACGACGAGGGATACGTCTGGGTCAAAGGCCGAATGAGCGGGTTCATAAAGATTCGCGGCTACCGCGTGAGTCTCGCGGAGGTCGAAGCAAAAGTGGCAGCCGTCGCTGGGGTTTGCGAATGCGCTGCCACGGGCGTAGAACATCCGGAGGCGGGAGAGGCGCTGGCTCTGTTCATCGTTGCGGAAGGCGCAGGGAACGGCGGCGATAACGCGCTCGTCGAGAGAGTTCGGCGCGCGCTGCCTTCCCAATGGACGTGCAGTTCGGTGAATGTGCTTCCTGAGTTACCTAAGACGGCGAATGGCAAAATCGCCCGATCTGAGTTGCCGACCTTCGCATGAGCGCACTTGAAGAAATCGAGCAGGGCATCGAAAGCCTGCTGATGGAGCCGCCTTACGCGTCTGACCCTCAGCAGGGGCGGTGCGTTTTACTCGAGCTCCTGAAAAAGGAGTTGGGCTACGCTTGCGAGCAGAATTCTCGATTTCGCAATTACGTGGAGCATTGGCCCACCGATTTTCGAAACGCGAAAGAAATCTCTGATTTGCCTTTCCTTCCAGTAGGAGTGTTCAAGTCGGATCCACCACTGGCATTGGTCGAGGCAACTGAAGTCAAGCGAACTCTTACTTCGAGCGCGACTACCGGGCAGGTACCCAGCCGCATCGTTCTGGATGCCGCCACGGCGCGAAGAATGTCGAAAGGGGTCATTACGATTGCTCGGGATTTCATCGGATCTTCGCGCAGACCTTACTTGGTCATCGACACGCCGGAGAATTTGGCGGTCCAAACTCAGCTAGGGGCGCGGGGGGCAGCCATTCAGGCTCTGCGTTCTTTCGCAACGGAAATTATCTGTGGCCTGCAACGGGGCGAGCAGGGCGATTCCACTTTAGACCTGAACAAACTGCTTGCTTTCGCCGCCAAGTGGAAGGATTCCGAAATATTGGTCTATGGTTTCACCTACGTAATTTGGACCGAACTGGTGCAGCCTCTGCAGCGCCAGGGCATCATGCTAGATCTTCCCAACGTCCGCGTCCTGCACAGCGGCGGATGGAAGCGTTTGGAGCGGCAGGCGGTGACGCGCGACGTTTTCATCGACGGGGTTTCGGCACTCTTTGGATGCTCCACAGAACGGATAGTTGACTACTACGGCATGGTCGAGAATGTCGGCGTGATCTACCCGGATTGTGCTCAAGGCAATAAGCATGTTCCAAACTTTGCAGAAGTTATCATAAGAGATCCCCTAACGCTTGCTCCTGTCAAAGCCGGAGAGCGCGGTCTGATCCAGGTCTGCAGCGTGCTGCCCACAAGTTTTCCGGGATTTCTGTTGCTCACTGAGGACATGGCAGAAGTTATCGGCTACGACGATTGCCCGTGCGGAAGAAAAGGAACGAGCTTCCGCTTCGCCGGAAGAGCGCCGAAGGCCGAAGTTCGCGGTTGCGGCAATCTGGAAAGCACGCGCCATTCGCAAGCGCAGTTGAGTGGCATAGTGGATGCCACAGTATGAGCGATCTGATCCACTCAATCGACTCTCCTCAAGAGATCTCTCGCGCCGGGCAGCGGCTCAGAGAAATTGCCCTGGCCAAGGAGATTGCTCCGTCGGTAGTCCTTGATGTTTTCGAGCGCTGGGGCGCCGCGCTCGACGGCCGTGAGTTGCATGAGATTCCCGGCATTACGTTTCTCCGCCTTTGGCTCCGGCGTGGCAATTTGGAGCCCTTGCTGCTTCGCGAACTCGGCTCAAATGTGTTGAACGGTGGCTGGTGGGAGGACGGGCGCGCAAAGCTGCGGGCATTTCCGTTGGGAGTGGTCGGCCACTGGCCCGCGGGAAATATAGAGATTCAGCCCATCTTGTCGATGACCTGCGCTTTGCTGGGAGGGAATTGTTGTTTGGTGCGAGTGCCAAGCGGTTTGGTGGATGTAACTGAACGCGTGATAGAAAGGCTGCGCGAGGCTGATCCCGCAGGTGTGATGACTGAGCGTATTTTCATGGCGAGTTTCGATCATTCGCGGACCGACCTTCACGAATCCATGGCGCAAGCAGTGGACGGCGCCATCATCTGGGGCGGAGCGGAAGCAGTGTCGCAGGTGCGTAGGTTGCAATTTCCGCACTGGGCCCGCGTTCTCGTATTTGGCCCGCGAATCTCCGCAGCCGCTATGGACGCTCAGGCTTGGGCCGATCCCGAAGAACGGTCTTCGTGGTGTCGACGCATTGCGCGCGATGTTTGGCAGTTTGACCAGCAAGCCTGCTCGTCGCCGCAAGCGCTCTTTCTGGAGCGTGGCGACGGATGTGATGCGAACGAGTTCGTCGAAGATCTTAAAGCAGCCTTTGAGGAAGAGAACCGGTATCATCCGCGCCAGCAAATCGAACCAGGATTAACTTCGGCGATTTGCCTGGCACGCGCATCGTGGTTGCTTGAAAGTGATAAGAATCGTGCCTTCTTTCCCGCCACGCCGGATTGGACCATTCTGCTGGGGGAGGGTGTAGAAATGCCCGTGCCCACGCAGGGCCGAACTCTCACTGTGCGTGTGGTCGATGATCTCTTCGACGTCATTGCAAAATTCGATGGAACCTTGCAGACTTTGGGCCTCGGCGTTCGGGATCCGGAAAAAGAAGAAACTTTGGCCAAGGCAGCTGGACGCAGCGGCGTGGACAGGATTGTTAAATTGGGTAGGATGCACGTTTTCAGTTCTCCATGGGACGGAACAGAATTGATTCGCCCGATGGTGCGCCTCGTACGTCATGTAACGTCTCAGACTTGATTGAGGAAGAAGGAGAAGAGTATCGAATGGATCACGCGGAACTTTTTCTTCAGGCAATGGATCGCAAGGCGAAGATATTCGCCCGCTCAGCGCGGGCGACAGTAGAAGCCAACCGGGAATTGTGCACGTGGATATTAAATCCGTTGGCGCGATGGGCTGAGGCCGCTTACGGCAGCGATATATTCGACGCCGCGGCCCACGGCTACGCCGAATACTGTGTTGGCATCGCCAAAGCCAATCGTTTGTACGAGAGGGCCGGTCGCTATACGCCTGAAACTATGCCGGAGATCGTCTCCAGAGTCTACGACGACGAGAGCTACATGGTGCCCTACATGTGGGCTGCTATTCTCATCTATCCCTTTTGGCCATCCATGATCGGCCACATCGCCATGTTCCGTGACGACTTTCTCAGGCGTTTGCCGCGCAACGCGACCATCTCTGAACTGGCCGCCGGTCACGGTGTTCTGAGCCTCCTGGCAGCGGAAGAGCGCCCCGACATTCAGGTAGAGAGTTCCGATATCAGTCCACCTGCAGTGGCGGTCGCAGATCGGTTGCTTGCTGCTTCCGGACATGCCGGCCGCGTCAAGTTCGTAGTAAGGGACGCGTTGAACGGCGACGGTTCGACTAGGAAATTCCAGGGACTTATTTCAGCGATGCTGGCCGAGCACCTAACCGATCCCAGGCCGCTGTTCAAGACAATGTCCCATCAGCTCTCGCCCGATGGAATGGTATTCTTCAGCACGGCACTCGAATCGCCGCAGCGCGATCACGTTTATGAATACAACCGGGAAAGCCAGCCGCTCCAGATGGCTGAGACTGCTGGCCTGCGCGTGAGCCGGCTGGTTTCCGATCCAGCCGCGGTGCCGCCGGGCTCGCGGTTCCTGCCGCGCTCAACCGCTATGATTCTGAGGGCGCGGTGAAGATGAGGATGAAAATGGTGCTTCCGGCATGACTATCCCTCTGATGAATTTTGAGGAAGTGCGAGTGGCTTTGAAACAGCGCTTCCCCATGTTAATGGTCGATACGGTCATCTCGTTGGAGCCCGGCAAGAGCATACGCACAACTAAGAACGTGACGGGAAATGAACTTCAATTCCTCGGTCATTTTCCCGAACACGCCGTGATGCCGGGAACCCTGATTGTGGAGGCCATTGGTCAATCGGCCTCCATTCTTTTTGCCAAGACCACCGGAACCGGAATGCAGCCCGGGGAGTTTTTGGTGCTGGGAGCTATCAACGAGATGAGATTTCTGGTGCCGGTCGTTCCAGGAAACAAATTGGAAATTGAAATCCAGGTTTTGAAATTCATCCCCGATTTCGCGCTGGTGGAAGCGGTGGCGACGGTTGATGCGATTACAGTGGCGAAAGGAAAATTAGGTTTTGCCAGACGAGGTTTGCAAACCTCTACACCTGCATAGCTGTTTGTTCCAGAGATTGCCGGCTGTTAAACTTGCGCTTGCTTCCTCAGACCAAATTTAAATTCTCACTGTCTCGCGTTGTTGCATTGGAATAGCACGCTATGGCCGCGCGTCCGCTCATTGAACCCGATCTTCCGCAGGTGGCGGATCTGTATTGGAATGTTATGCGTGAGCGCAAGGGACCGGCTCCGCCGGCAGTTCGTTCTATTCTTCAAAAACTTTACTTCACCAATCCCTGGCGTGACAGCGCAATCCAGTCCCTTGTTTATGAAGACAAGGGAGGGAAGATCGTCGGATTCCTGGGCGTGATTGCCCGGAAGATGTCGCTTTGCGGCCAGCCTGTTCGAGTGGCTTTCGGAGGGAATTTTGTAGTAAATCCCGAGGCCCGCAAAAGTCTTGCAGGCATGCGCTTGTTGGGCACTTACATGGCTGGCGAGCAGGATCTCTCGGCAACGGACTCCGCGAACGACGTCTCCAGAACTTTGCTGGAACGGCTGCGTTTTCGCACCATCATGCCGCTTAGCATCCACTGGTCGCGCCCGCTACGGCCAGGTCATTACGCTGCCCACATGATGACTAAATCGAAAGGTCCGGCAATTTCAGGCGCTCTCAAGCTGGCTGCGAAGCCTTTTTGCAGCCTGCTCGATGGAGCGGCTACAAGGTTTTCCGGCAGCCCGTTCCATCAAGCCAAATCTCCCCTGCACGGGTCGGAGCTTGATCTTGAAACGCTTCTTCAGTGCCTGATCGAGTTTCGCAATGGTTATTCGCTGTGGCCCGAATACGATATCCAATCGCTTCATTGGCTCGTGAATTTCATCGAGCACCGGCCGAGCCGCGGAGCCCTCCGCAAGATTGTGGTCCGAGATGACAGTCAGAAAATTGTTGGCTGGTACATTTATTACGTCAATCCGGGCAGCGTGGGTGAAGTGGTCCAAATCGGCGGCGATCCAAAATTTACCAAGGATGTTCTCGACCATCTTTTCTATGACGCATGGGAGCGGGGATTGATTGCTTTGCACGGCGTTCTTGACACCCGGCGGATGGCCGACTTCTCCGACAAGAGTTGCTTTTTTACCTGCCGCGGCGGCTGGGCGGTAGCACATTCCCGCAAACCCGAAATCCTCGAAGTCCTCGAACGCGGCGATGCTTTTCTCTCTCGCCTCGATGGCGAATGGTGCCTGAATCCCGGAGTCGATTGATCGCAGATCGTAACGGGATCTGGCAAGTTTTATGCCTGCGGTTTATTTCTGGCAGGAAGTTCTTCTTCGCCTCATTCTCTCTATTGCGCGGTCACGCGTTCCAGCAGCCTTCTGAAATCTTCTACCGTCTGAGCGATCGTGTCGACGGTGAATAGATCAGGATTGTATTGAGCGCGGCCCAGCAAGCCGTCCGCGCGGTCGCTCAGTTCGATGTAGAGATCCCACCTCGCTCCGCCACTCTCCACATCCATATAAGTCATGCTCCAGCCGGAAGGAAGGTGCGCCACTTCAGGCGCGACCGATAGCGCGACCGTAAAAAACGGGTGACGGCTTTGATCGGGTTTGATCCGAAGTCTTTCTGCAATCAGTTCGAGAGGCACATCGTCATTCGAGAGAGCTCCCAATGTTGCTTCGCGCATCTGGCGCACCAGCGCGCCAAACGCGGGATTGCCTGACAAATTCGCCCGTAGTGGGACAGGATTCAGAAAGTATCCCATGCAGCGTTGGAATTCGATTTGTTTACGGCCGGAGGGTGCCAGCGTGCCCACAATGATGTCTTCTTGTCCCGTATACCGATGCAGCAGCGAGACCAATCCTCCAAGCAAGACCATGAAGAGCGTTGCTCCTTCGCGCCGGCCGAGATCTTTGAGGGATTGAGCCAGTTCGTGGGGTAGCTTGAAAGGATGCATCGCCCCACGATAGGTCTGTTGCGCGGGCCGTACACCTTTATTCGGCCACGGCAGAACAAGTAACTCGCCACCGAGCTTCTGTTGCCAGTAAGATAACTGACTCTCAATAGTTGCCCCGCTAACGTTTCTCCGCTGCCAGGCAGCGAAGTCTGCAAATTGTGCCCCCAGTTCAGGCAGCGGCGAGGGTTTACCCGACGCAAAAGCTTCGTAGAGAGTTGTCAGCTCGGACGGGAAGATGTCGAACACAGTAATGCCGTCGACAATGCTCTGATGAGCGGTCAAATACAGGCGGTGCTCGTCGTCGCTAAAAGTTACCAGCCGGGCCCGAACCAGCGGCCCATGTTTTAAATCGAAAGGGAGTTGGGCATCCATGGTTGCCAGATCGAGAGCTTTCCTCTCGCGTTCGGCTTCCGGTAAAGTTCTTAGATTTTCTACTGGCAATGTGAAAGTTGCCGGGGCGGGATGAACAATCTGGACCGGTCGCTTCGCCATCACCTCAAATGTTGTCCGCCAAATCTCGTGGCGTCTGACAATTTCCGCCAGACTTCGTTCCAGCGCCGGCGTATCGCAGGGGCCCCGGCGATGAATAGTAATGGACTCGTTGTGCAGTGGCGCAAACTTGCCGGCCGTCTGATCGAGACGCCAAACTCGCTCTTGCGCCAGCGACAGAGGCGAGGGAATTTCTCGGCTACGATATTTGAGATCAACCGCAGCAGATGAAGTTTCGGCAACGCTTCCGCGCCTTCTCTGTAACTCCAGCAGCTTCTGTTTAGCTTTAGAAAGGCCCGCTTCTTTTGCATCCAAGCTTTCGACCTCGTCAACTTACGGCGTGAGATGCCTGAAACCTTACCGGCAGCGCGGTCAAGCCTCGCAACCCAAGGTTGTTCCGCCAGGTCAAGGGGCCAGGTTGCAATTCTAAATTGTGCAAGCGCCGGACGATGGCCTCAAATACTTCCTGTCCTTCCACGCGCGCCAATGCTGCCCCGAAACAAAAATGAGCCGCATATCCAAAGGCGAGATGCCGATTGTCCGTCCGTCCAACATCAAAACGGTCAGGGTCAGGGAAGCGTTCGGGGTCGCGGTTAGCCGCCGCCATCACCGCCATCACCGCCTGCCCCTTGCGAATCTTCTTCCCTCCCAACTCGACGTCTGCCGGCGCGATTCGCCCCGTATGCTGGCTGGGACTTTCGTAGCGCAGCATTTCTTCCACGGCAGACGGAATTAATGAGGGATCGTTCTGCAATCTTTCCAATTCTGTGGGATTGCGCAGCAGAGTAAGCACGCCGTTGCCAATCAGATTCGTTGTAGTCTCCTGTCCGCCCACCATGGTCACGATACTGTTCGCGATCACTTCTTCCTCGCTCAAGCGGTCGCCGTTCACTTCCGCAGTCATCAAGGAGCGAACCAGTCCCTCCTGAGGAATGTCCTTCTGTTGCCGGATCGTCTCCCGAAAATAGGCCGTCATATCTTGCACGGTGCGCAGCATGCGTGGAGCGTGATCAGGATTGTGCTGGAAGTTCCCCAGCATTTCCGCAAAGTCGGCCGACCAGGCCTTGAGTTGGAGGCGATCGCTGAGCGGAACGCCAAGCATCTCGGCGGTCACGATCGCGGGCAGCGGCTCCGCTAAGTCCGCAATGATGTCCATCTCGCCTTTGTCTTGCACTGCGTCCAGAAGGTGGTTCACGATCTCCCGAATGTGCGAACGCAATACCGCAACCCTCGCCGGGCTAAATGCCTGTGACGCCAAACTCCGCAGTCTGGTGTGGGCCGGAGGATCCATGAAGAGCATCTGCTTCACCATCAACTGCGCGAGCGGCCCGATCTGCGAAAGTCCCAAAGCATTCAATCTTTCCGGAGTATGGGTACGATCGGCGGAAAAGGTGTGCAACACTTCCAGCACGTCAGCGTAACGGGTTACCACCCAGGTATGCAGGAAGGCGTCCCACTGCACCGGAGCCTCGGTCTGCAGGCGGTGAAACAAGGGATAAGGATCGGCAAGCACCTGCGGATCCAGAAGATGATAAAGGCTGAGCGCGCTGGCTCCCGTACTTCTGGAACTTGCTCGATCAGGGGGAAGGTTCATAGGCCGCCTTGGTTTGTATGCAAGGCGAGTAAACGCTCAGCCTCCTCCTCTGTCATCGCATCGAGCTGCGCTACCATCAATTGCTCTACTTCGGCTGAAAGATCGGCGACCGTCGGATGATCGAACAACTTCAGCAACGGCACCTCAACATTGAAAGCCTCTCTCAGGCGGGCAATCAGTTGCGTTCCGAAAAGTGAGTTGCCGCCCAGATAAAAGAAGTTCTCTTCCAGTCCCACTTTTTCCAATCCCAGAAGTGATGCCACGATCCGAGCCACATGCTGCTGCGTGGCTGTGGTGGCATGGAACGAGACTTGCTCCCGTAATACGTTGGCATCATTGGCTGCAGGCAACGCCGAACGGTCCACTTTGCCGCTCGGCCCGAGCGGCAGAAAATCCAGCCGCACAAACTTTGCGGGAAGCATGTAGTCGGGCAATTCCTTTGACAGGAAATCGCGCAACTCACCCACTGACGGGCACTCGCCTACTGGAACAACAAAGGCCACCAGTTCCTTTTCGCCTGCGCCATTCTCGCTGGCCACAATCACGCTTTCACGGATCGCCGGATGCCGGTTCACCGCGCCCGCGACCTCATTCAGTTCTATGCGGTAGCCGCGAATCTTGACTTGGTCATCCACGCGTCCATGAAACGCGATCTGCCCATCGGGAAGCCAGCGCCCCATGTCGCCGGTTCGATAAAGCCTCGCATCATCATGTGCGCTAAAGGGATGTTTGACAAAACGCTCAGCGCTCATCGCAGGATCGTTGAGATAGCCCTTTGCCAGCCCCGCGCCTCCGATGTAGATCTCTCCGGTCTCGCCGGTAGCTACACGCTGCATCGCGCTATCAAAAATGTAGACTTCCGCATTATCGATCGGTCGCCCAATCGCCGGCAGCCGATTGGCTGATTCCTCCGGATTCACGGTTGCCGAAGTCGCAACGACAGTACACTCGGTAGGTCCGTAATTATTGACCAGGCTGAACGGAAGACCCGCCGATGGATATTGATGTAGGGTGTCGGCGCCGGTCAGCAAGAAGCGCAGAGCTGTTTCCTTTGGCCACGCTAGTTTCAGCATCTGCTCAGCTAGAGGGGTGGGGGCGAAGCCGATCGTGATACGTTCGCGTACCATCCAATCCCGCAATCGTTCCGGCTGAGCCCGGATCTCGTCATCCACCAGATGCACGCTGGCTCCGGATATCAGGTAAGGCCAAATCTCCCAAACCGCAGCATCAAACCCAATCGATGCCATCTGACTCGCGCGATCCTTCATCGTCACGACGAAAGCTCGGTTGTGCCACTGGCATAAATTCAGCAAGCTATCGTGTCCAACAGCTACAGCCTTTGGTATCCCGGTCGAGCCGGAAGTGTAGATCACATATGCCAACTGCTCCGGTGCTATGCTCGCCGGCGGCGCGACTACACCCGTGTCCGCCACACTGGTCTCGGCCGTAGAGCAATCCAGCGCAACCAGCTTTCTACCATCTCCCGTAACCCCTTCTATCAATCTCGAATGAGTCAGCACCACCGATACCTGCGCTGTTTTAAGCATCATCTGCAAGCGTTTCGCTGGCGTCTTCGGTTCTAGTGGCAAATACGCGCAACCCGCTCTTAGAATTGCCAGAGCCGCGGCGGGAAAATCTACCGTGCGCTCTACGCATAAACCCACCACGCTCCCGGGCGCTGCCCCAAGAGTGCGAAGATGGCTAGCGAGTTGTTTCGATCGATGATCCAATTCTTGATAAGTAAGACATTCGGAACCAGCGCATACGGCTAAGGCGTGGGGCGTAATCGTGGCCTGGCGTTCCACCAGTTCGGGGACGCAAAAGAAGGGTTTCCCGTCAAAAAATTCAATACCAGAAGAATTTGCTCGCTTGCTGCTTTCCATATTCGAGTTTGCGGGCTCCTCAATCAATGAACGGCCAAAATTCCAGTAATCAGGGGATCTCAGAGTGAAATCGGGATATAAGCCGAGGGGGAGGGAAACAACAACTCGGATTATATATCAGTTCTCCCCGGAAGAGCCTGATTTTCTGCTTGATTCGGCGGACGTCTTAGTGGCGAACGAAACGCGAAACTGGTTTCGTAGCTCCAGTCAAGCCGGCAGTCCCACCTGTGCTATAGTTGCCAGTCCTCTCCTCCGGGGCACTCGGTTTCTCGGTCATGCGGTTCCTCCCTCGGGTACAGCACGACGAGGAATTTCGAAAGTCGATCCGGCCTCAGCGCCGCACTCATGAATGCCGCCCCTCCAAATAAGCCCGCGAAATTACAATCTGTAAAATTACGAGAAGTCCGCTTTGAGGATTACCCCCAAATAGCCGTATTGGTTTCAAAGTTTCATCTCCACATCGAAAGCTATTCTGGCTGGGAGCACCTTTGGGCTAACAACCCGGCCTATCGCGAAGTTAGAGACAAGTTTCCCATGGGATGGGTTCTGGAAAATGGTGAGGGTGCAGTCTCCGGCTATCTCGGCAATATTCCCCTGAGCTACGAGCTCGAAGGGAAGCGGTTCCTGGTGGCGACAACTCGCGCCTGGGTGGTCGACACTCCATATCGCTCGTATTCCACGCTGCTGCTTGCCACTTATTTCCAACAAAAGTGCGTCGACCTTTTCCTGAGCACCACGCTTAACGATCAGTCCACACCTGCATACACAAACTTTGGAACCATTCGCGTTCCCGTCGGAAAATGGGATCGAACCCTATTTTGGATTACGAATTACCCAGGCTTCACTCGAAGTTTTTTGCGGAAGAGGGGCATATCGATGGCGAGCGCTCTAAGTTATCCTTCTTCCGCCGGCGTATTTCTTTACGACCAGTTCACTGGGAGTCGTCTTCGCAACAACCTGACCGCGCCTAGGCCGCGCAGTCTGAATACATTCGACGATCGCTTCGACGCCTTTTGGGAAGCGCTTCGAAGAAACAAGCATAATGTCCTGCTCGCAGTTCGCAGCCGCGAAGTTCTTCAGTGGCACTTCAAGGCAGCCCTCGATCAAAACGCGGCGTGGATCTACGCTATAGAATCCAACTCTGGAATGGCGGCATACGCAGTATTTCTGCGCGATGATTATCCGGAGATTGGGCTTACTCGGGTGCGTCTGGCCGACTTTCAGTGTTTGGACCAGGACCAGGCGCCGGACTTGCTGATCTCCTTGCTTTCCGCAGCGATGGATCGCTGCCGCCGGGAATCCATTCACATGCTTGAGCTGGTTGGCTTGTCGCCGGAGTTGGAAAAAAGATTGCAGTCCGCTGCTCCGCACTTCCGCTCTCTTCCCAGCTGGCTTTACTTCTACAAGGCAAACACTCCCGCTCTCGCCGAAAAGCTCAAGGCTGAGGCCGTGTGGCAGCCTTCGCTTTTCGATGGAGATTCAAGCTTGTGGAGTGAGGCGATTAGCGGCAGTACATAAGCTATCGCTTTAACTTGCTATAAGTGCAATAAAAATCAATAGCGATCGAGAGAGGAAGTCACTCTTTTAGCTGTCAGCAATCTTCCTAAGTACCGGGAGCACCCGTCGTTGGCTCTCGATCAACTGCGGCTCAATATCGGCTAGGGTCATCCATCGCGGCGAACCTTCCCATGAATTTGCTAATTTACCGCCGGTAGCGTGGACTTCAAATAGTGAAATATTGCAGGGAAATTCCACCTCGCTGTGAAACCGCAACATCAATCTCTTGCCGCTTACCGCCATTCCTGTTTCTTCATGGACCTCGCGATCAATCGTTTGATCGTCGTCTTCTCGCCAGTTTGAAATTCCTCCGGGCAGAGAGACTCCGCGGCCATCGTTGCGGTGGATCACGAGGAACTTTCCGTCTCGATGGATAATCGCGAGCGAGGCCCGCAGCGTGCCGAACAGTGGAAACGCGCTATAAAGTTTGCGGCAACCGTTCGAGACGATCCAGTACATTCGCCGCTTAAGGGTTTCGAGTGCGCCTGGCAAGGAGGCAGTCTAGCACGCGAAAGTCAAGATTTTACCGGGATGGGTGCTGCAGGAGGAGACCTAAGGTCGCAACGCGCGGAGAGAAGCGGGATTGTTCGCGACCACCGGGGCGGTTGCCGCAACCTTCTTTGAGGCCGTCGCATTTGTGCCCAGCGTGCTTCTGGATGTCGGCGTACCGCCGCTTAGCGCATAAAGCACAACTTCAACGCGGCTGGAGACACCCAGTTTATCGAAGATGCGGAAGAGATAATTCTTTACCGTGTGTTCGCGAAGAGTGAGTCGCTGCGCAATCTCGCGATTGCTAAGTCCCTCGGCTACGCAGCGCACCACATCGAGCTCGCGCGCGGAGAGCAGCGGCTTCCCGCCCACAGTGGCAAAGCGCATGGGCATTGGTTCGGAGACGGCTTCCAATAAGTAATGTAGTTCTTCGCTGCTGGCCCACACTTGCCCTTTATGCACGCAGAGAATGCATTTGGCCAGCGACTTCAGCGATTCCGTGCGGGAAAACACACCCCGCGCTCCCGCGCGGAAAGCCTCGATCACTGCCACTCGCTCCGAACTATCGAGCAGCATAACCACTCGCGTATTCGGTGAGATGGCGCAGATCTCGCGGCACAGCGCAAAGCCGGAAGCGCTATCGTCGCCCTGGCGTGAACTTACCAAGGCTACGTCCGGCCGCTCTTTCTTCGTCCAAGCCAGAATCTCCGAGGCCTTTGAAGGCGATCCGGCCATATCGATCTGTTCATCCCGCGCCAAAGCCTCCACCAGCAGTTGAGTGTTCATGGAGGTGTTATCGGCGGCGAGAACCCGAATTCGATCTTGTTGTGGGAAGCCGGTTACTTGAGCCATCGTCGATGTCATCTGAGAATTTGAAGGGAGGCTTTTCTCTCCCCGCACCTTATAACTCCGCAACAAAACAAGTTGCTGGAGAATTGTATGGGGAGAACAGAATAACGCAAAGCCCTGGCTGCGAGTTTAAAACCCTTGTCGGGACAAGCCCGGACTCGGCATCGCTCGTCCCTTGCATTCATCTGGAACGAGCGTATCCGCTTAACTCTTCCCGGTAAATGGCACGTAAGGGCTACGCTAGCGTAACGAGTTACACCAGAGGGTTCTTCAGTTTACCTAAGATAATTAACCTATTTGTAGACAATGCCTTGTGGCCCTAGCGGAGGCGCGCCCTGGCCTTCGAAGCCGATTCTGATATTCACAAAGACTTGTTTCTTAGTACTGAACGTTTCTTAGTACTTCACGATCGCGGCAAATGATTTAGCTTCCAGCGAAGCTCCCCCCACCAACGCTCCGTCGATCTCCTCTTGCGCCATCAAAGAAGTGGCATTCTCCGGCTTGACTGATCCGCCATAAAGGATGCGCAGCGCCGAAGCGAATTCCTCGCCGAATATTTCCGCCGCTTCCTTCCTTATCACGGCGTGAGCCTCGGCAGCCAGCTCCGGGGTCGCTGTCTTACCGGTGCCTATCGCCCACACTGGCTCGTAAGCCACTACCATATTCGTAGCCTTCTTCGCGGATATCGCATGGAACGCCCGCACGCACTGCCGTCTTAGAACATCATCGGTCAGTCCGGACTCCCGCTCCTCCAATACTTCGCCCACGCAGCAAATCGGCGTCAATCCAGCTTCCAGCGCCGCCTTCAGTCGCATGTTTACCGTATCGTCCGTCTCGCAGAAGTATTGCCTGCGCTCCGAGTGGCCGATGATGACGTGAGTCACCCCCAGCGCAAGCAGCATGGCTGTCGAAGTTTCCCCGGTAAACGCGCCCTCCGTTTTCCAATGTACGTTCTGCGCGCCGATGTTCACACTCGATCCCTTCGCTGTTTCCAGCGCCGCAGCCAGGTCAACATCGGGCGGACAGACGACAATTTCATCCCGATGATGCCCACTGACTAGCGGCAGGAAATGATGAAAGAACTCGCGAGTCTGATGCGGCGTTTTGTGCATTTTCCAATTGGCGGCGATCAGCTTTTTTCTCATAGGAAGGCCTTTTTGATCGGGGATAGAGTAGGGGTAAAAAGAAATGAACTCTCGGGTGACTTTCTTGCTGCATCGAGCGGTCGAACTGTCAAATCCTGCGCGCTCGTTTCCAGGGTGGTCACTTTTTGTCTGTAAGTGCTTCCACGCCTGGGAGCTTTTTGCCTTCCAAAAATTCCAGCGATGCGCCGCCACCGGTAGAGATATGCGTGATCTTGTCGGCTACTTCGGCGGCGTGCGCGGCCGCGACGCTATCGCCGCCGCCCACAATCGAAATCGCACCCGCATTTTCTGCGACCGCATGCGCCACCTTGAACGTGCCACGCGAGAAACCGGGCACCTCAAACACTCCCATCGGTCCATTCCAGACGATGGTGCGGGCGCGGGATATTTCCTCTGAAAACAGCTCGATTGTCTTTGGACCGATGTCGAGCGCCATGCGGTCGGCCGGAATCGGCTGACCTTCGCCGATCCGCTGGATTACGGCATTCGCATCAGGACGCATCGCGACCACGTGATCGATCGGGAGCAGGATCTTAACGTTTCGTTGCTTCGCTTCCTCCAGCAATTGCCGTGCCAGCTCGACCTTGTCGGCCTCAAGCAGAGATTTGCCGATTTCCTGTCCCTGGGATTTCAAGAACGTGTAGGCCATACCTCCGCCGATGATGATGGAATTGACTTTCCCCATCAAATTGCGAATGACGCCAATCTTGTCGCTGACTTTTGCGCCACCGAGAATGGCAACGAATGGCGGTTCGGGATTCTCCAGCGCTTTGCCCAGGTATTGCAACTCCTTTTCCATGAGCAATCCTGCCGCGGATTTCGTAACAAACTTTGTAATGCCCACGGTAGAGGCATGTGCGCGATGCGCCGTGCCGAAAGCGTCATTCACATAGAAATCCGCCAGACTGCCTAACTGCTGCGCGAACTTCTCGTCGTTCGCTTCTTCTTCGGCGTGGAAGCGAAGGTTTTCCAGAAGCAGAGTCTGGCCTTTTTCCAGTTGCATGGCCACTTCTTCGGCCTCCGGACCAACACAGTCCGGACAGAAGCCGACGTTTTCACCGCGCGCCAGTTCTTTATCGAGCACCATCCGCAGGCGCTCCGCCACCGGCTTCAGGCTCATCTTGGGATTAGGCTTGCCCTTCGGGCGTCCAAGGTGGGAAGCCAGGATCAACCTGGCGCCGTGGCGCAAAGCATATTCGATGGAAGGCAAGGTTTCGCGGATGCGGGTGTCGTCCATGACACGCCCATCATCCAGTGGAACGTTGAAGTCAACCCGCATAAGGATGCGGTTGCCGTTGAGCGGGAGATCGCGAATAGAAAGTTTGGACATTGGCTGGTCGTCCTTAGCTGGTCGTTCTTGGATCGAGGCTCATACCAGCAGCGCCGAGCGTTACTTTGCGGGAACAGCATCGGCGGCTGGAATGTGTGCGGGCGTTTCGCTCCCGTTTGCGAGTGCCAAACGCCCACCGCCACACAATCCTACAAACCCTTGTCGGCGATAAAGTGAATCAGATCGCGCACGCGGCTGGAGTATCCCCATTCGTTGTCATACCAGGAGATTACCTTGACGCAATTGCCGGCCACTACAAGAGTCATGGGTGCATCGACAATCGAGGAGCGCGAGTCGCCCTTGAAATCCGACGAAACCAATTCATTCTCTTCATACCCGAGATAACCCTTGAGCGGCCCATTCTCAGACGCTTTCTTCAGGGCCGCGTTAACTTCTTCTTTTGTCGTCTTCTTCTCGACCCAGACAACCAGGTCAACCACCGATACATTCGGCGTGGGAACGCGCATGGCAAAACCGTCGAGCTTACCCGAAAGCTCAGGAATCACAAGCTTCAATGCCTTTGCGGCTCCCGTGGATGTCGGAATCATGGACAGCGCCGCCGCGCGCGCCCTCCGCAAATCTTTATGCGGAAAGTCGAGAATGACCTGATCGTTTGTATAAGAGTGAATCGTAGTCATGGTTCCGCTGACGATCTTGAATTCGTCGTTTATGACCTTCGCAATAGGCGCCAGACAGTTCGTGGTGCAGGAAGCGTTCGAAATGATGTTGTGCTTGGCGCCATCATACTTCTCCTGGTTCACGCCGAGCACCAGGGTGATGTCTTCGTTTTTTGCCGGCGCGGAAATGATGACCTTCTTGACCGAGCCCCGCAGATGCTTCTTTGCGTCATTCGCGTCGGTGAAGTGTCCGGTAGATTCAATCACCACCTGAGCGCCGACAGATTCCCATGGAAGCGCTCCGGGATCTCTCTCCTTGAAGACCTTGATGGTTTTGCCGTCAATAGTAATGCTATCCGGGCCAGCGCTAATTTTGTTCGGCAGATTGCCGAGGATGGAATCGTATTTAAGCAGGTGGGCCAGCGTTTTTGGATCGGTGAGATCGTTGACGGCTACGAATTCCAGGTTAGGATCTTTGAGCGAAGTGCGCAGAACATTACGGCCGATGCGTCCGAAGCCGTTGATGCCAACTTTGATTGCCATAATTCTCCGTTCCTATGAATTGTGATGACAGAAACTTATTTGGCTATACGTGAACAGATGATGTTAGCAGGAGTGAAGAAGAGTCGTAAATAATGCAGTCAGAAAGATCGCTGCGCGGGCCGGGTCTGCGGAAGCACCGCACGGTAGAGTCCTAATTTAGGATTTAGGACTCGACCAGCGCACTTGATCCTGGGCGGTGCTCTTAAGAGAAGGTCAACTCCAGGTAAGTGTCAGTGCGCCACCACACGAGTGGTATCCTCGCCAGCCAATATTTTCGATTGATGGTTTGGCGGGCGTGGGCGTGATCTGAAGCCGGCAGAATTCGCGCCGAAGCCCCGAACTCCGGTCCCGTGATCTTGCCGCGAACGCTGCACGGAGTGACCCGGACGCTTGTATTGTTGCGAATGCGCTTGGTCTTACCCATGTCGCCGCGAGTCATTACGTAGAGCTTGCTTGCGTCCTCGCCGAACCACACCGGCGTAGGCACTCCCGTTCCGTTCTTGCGAAACGTGGTAAGCAAGATGTATTTCTGACCGCTGATCTCGGGCGGAATGGTTTGCGGCATGAATCGATTGTAACGCCGCCCGGTCCGCAACCGCCACGCACGCCTTGTCCCGGTGATAGGATTTCGTGGATGACGAATCACCTGCCACAGGCGCGACGGGGCATCCTGTGGTAAGCACCCGGTCCATTCCCAGAACGCGCCGCCAGCGGAGATCGGGGGCGGCCCGTGAAAGCGCTAGTCCCACTCCATCTTCTGTCCAATGGAATCTGCTTCTCTCCATCGTTCTGGCCGTTGTGACCGTTGCGCTCTACATTCCAGCGATCGGGCACTCGTTTGTCGTATACGACGATCGTGAATATGTCACCGCCAATCCCCACATTC